>Ga0065711_1000492_pt1 | contig 64730 bp, 37 predicted proteins | sample Hoacrofraction12_FD_59098 | JGI IMG/M metagenome (GOLD analysis project Ga0065711, IMG submission 59098) | Hoatzin crop microbial communities from Cojedes, Venezuela - Epithelial fraction 12 v2 (version 2) | ecosystem: Host-associated > Birds > Digestive system > Esophagus > Crop | place... | reverse complement strand
AGACCAGGCTGGACAGGGCTCTGAGCAACCTGATCTAGTTAGCGGTGTCCCTGCTCGCTGCATGGGGGTTGGACTAGATGACCTCTAGGGGTCCCTTCCAACCCAAAACTTTCTATGATTCTATGATTCTATCAAGAAATAGATGAAGATCTGCCATACCTTTCCCATTTGCCTTTTTAGAGAAGGGTAGACCTACACAGAAGGATGAAGTCTTTGAGCTTAAGTGATGAATGAAAACATAACTAATAATTCAAACGTGCCATGGGGCAACTTTAAAGGAGGATTGCCCCAAATGGTTTCATTATATTCAAAAGCTACTGCCAGGATCGTGGATCTTTCTTTCCTGGGTTTGCTGGTTGCTCTACATTTAAAACATCTCTGTACGTTTGTTTTTCTTCCGGTCTTTTGCAGTTGCTTTGTAAACATCTAGGCTGGTTTTTCAGTCCTTTGTACAAGAAGCGTGTGTGTGTTTTGCCAATGGCTGTTATGTAAAGTTTGTGGGGATGAAGGAGTTGGTTAAAACAGCTCCTTTCAAAGGCCACCCCAGCCCAAATCTGTTATGGGAATATCTCATGAAATGTCCTCTTCCTCCTTCCATACCGCACCATCAATTTCCCTGACTAGGTTAAAAACAGAGACCCTCTTTCAGTGGTAATTACTCAATATGACATTTAGTTCTTGCAATCCCATGTTTCTGCTGAGTTTCATGGTGGCTGTATGTCACCAAAAGACACCTAGGCACTTTCAGTCTAAATGAATTGACTCATTTGTAGGGCACAGAGGAGCACATTTCCTGAGAATGAGACCCACACATTTCTTCTCTATTATGCAATACCTTACCCAGCATAAAAATTTTAACCCCTCCCAGTAGAGTAAGACTGCAACTTGGCAGCTAGAAAGTAAATTTTTCAACAGCATTTCCCTGCAATAGATATGATGGGTTATTTGACAGTTAAGATTCTAATTCTTTTAAGCTCCTCTGAAAGCCCCTGCAGTTAACATTTTTATGTTGCTTCAGGCTTAGTCTCCCCCAACAAGCGAAGAGCTTCAGAGCTTTTAAGGCCAAAGGAAACACTTTGTCCGTCACACTCTACTTTCCTGTGCAATCCAGACCATAAATTTTTACCTAGTATTTCCTGCTGTAAACTCACGGATTTTGGTTGATCTGTCACAGGTTTCCAACAAACATTTGGACTGACTCAGACCTCTCTTGCTGGTGCAGAGGTCCAGCCCATGGTGGCCTGCACCCACTTGCTGATCCCTTCCCAGTGCTTGAGGCGACAGCTGCTTCTTTTCCAGGAACCCGAGGTGAGAGCCTACCTCCATCTTGTGGGAGGTCATGGGGAGTTGGGTTTTTGAGGAGGACCCCTTGCCTCATTTCCTTTGTACCCCAAATGGAGGAAAGGCAGAGGAGAGGAGAGGAGAGAGGTAAAGGGAGGAGGCTGTGTGGGAGGAGAGCTATGGATGCTGAGGTAGAAGGCTCTGCAGCAGCAGGGGAGCTGAACAGGCTGAGAGCAGAGAGGTCAATAGTATGGTGCTATGTGGCTTGTACATTAAAATTTCTTAATGAGATTTTTTCCTTAGGAAAAAAATAATCTTATTTCACAGGCTTTCATGATTATACGGTTCCCTCTTGCCCCATTCAAAAACATCCCAGCAAAGCTCCATCTTAATTTGCTTGGTCACAAATGGGAACAAGCTGCACTTTCTAAATAAATATTTTAGTTTTTTTCCCCTCTCAGCTACAGAACTAATGCAATAGATTATCTGAACAAAATGGGTTTACAGTACCCTACTTCCCCAGTTCCGCACCAGTAAGACTACCATAGCAGAGACAGACCACACTTCAATATCAGCAGCACAGATGAAGGAAAATGTGGGTAAATGGGGTTTACTTCACTTTGAATTTGGGTCAGTTTACCCACATTTTATTTACCACTAGACCACTAGTTAGTACCAGATACGCCCTGCTTCTCAGTAATCGTATAAGCTTTCTTTTTCACACCTATGTCCCAGGCACTAGCCAGACAGGTACAGTTTTAGGGAAAGAGGTGGATTTCTACATGGCCTGGTCTTTGAGGACAAGTATGGACACAGGGTTCTGAGACAAATCGATGGTTATCCAAGCACAGCCACCATTTAAACAGCTCAGAGTTTTACATCTTTGCTTGCTCCCTGTCGTTGCAGTTGCAAGTTGTGTTTGAAGAAGTGAAAGCAAAAAAAGGAGAAAAATATGCTGTCACCAAGCAAATGTTATTGTGACTATTACTGTAGTTAAAGGCAGCAGATAAATCTGTAATGATGAGGAAGGACAAAGATGGAGCACTACAGTCCTGACATGAAACTTCCTGAGCTCTTACAATACCTTGAGCTTTGTTCTAGGTCACTACACGATGCAGGAGGTATCTATTCTGGTTGTGGCTTTCTCCCATTATTTCTCCTTCTATACCCAAAAAATGAGAAAAAGAAGCAGGGTCATGATTTGGACTGAATATTCACAACATAGTTCTAATGAGAGAAAGATGCTCTTTCTCAATGAAACATGATCACCCACCCCTTAAAAACTCCAAAAGAAGCATCCCCATGGTCTTGCATGGGCTGCCTCAGAAGATCCTGGAGGATTGATTGTCCCCTCTGACACTGAGTTCTCAGCATATATACACAGTGAAAACTGGATCAACCCTTCTCTCTCTGCATAGGAAAGTGCCTTCCATTTCCCTCCCTAGCACACATGTCTGTGAGCAATGGGGTCTCTAGGAAAACAAGGCTGCAATCAATACCCTAGCCTGCAAACAGGAGATGCCCACAAAAGACTATAGGACTTAACTGTCAATAGTTACAACAACAAACAACAACAACCTATGCTTGTCTATGTGTGCATGAATTTAAGCCTCATGTCTTCTTTCCCACTATGTTGGAAGAAATCATTAAAGAACTCGGGATAACTGAGAGAAAGCAAAGGTATTGGAGTAAAAACTTTTGGTTCTGTCTCAGATTAACTTTCTCTCTGTTCTTTTTTCTGACTTAATACAGGTGAAAAGGTACCACTTTTAGACAGCCAGACATTTCCCTGAATGGAGAATAAAAACACATGCTCTCTCAAAAGGGAAATAAATACATATTGGCAAAGACCACACAAGACTAAGACAGCAAATATTGCAAGAGAACAACCCCCCCCATGATGCCCTGTCTTGTTCACACCGTGGATGCCAGCAGATGAGAGTGATAAACATACTATTGTAACTCTCCAATGACAGAGATTCTTACACTGTTTTGAAAAACCTTGGATGATAAACACCATGGCTGGCAAATACCCCACCAGTGACCCCTGAAGAACTCTAACCCCAGGTAGCAGAAGGTTAGAAAAACATCCCTTCATAATCTCTGGCTGAGACTGATCTGATAAACAACCATTAATCCCTTCAGCAGCTTGCTCAGCAGTTCATTACTGTCCATAGTGAAGGTACGTTATAAATCTAGAACCGTGGGCTGGTTTGATGGGGGCCTGATCTGCTCATCTGCTGATCACAATGGACGGATCACTCATAATAGAAAAAGGGAAGAAAGAAAGAAAAAACTTTGAAGGGATTAAACCTAGAGCAACCAAGAAAGATATTAAAATGAACATGGAAATAAACTACAGGAGATTAAAGGGCTGTTAAAACCAAAGAACTGAATTTTGGAGAGTGACAGTCACAAATGCAAAGTAATGATCTTGCATATCAGTCACAGGGGGTCAAAACTCAGCAGTACAATGCAAAAGAATCAAGAAGAGGTAGAAATTCGTGAATAATGGGAACAGCGGCAAATACCCTGAGCTCTCTGGGCTGAAATAGGAAATCTGCTCCCACATGTTCAAATATCAAATTTCTCAAAAAAAAAAAATCTAGAAGTAACTAAGCCAGGCTCTTCCTCAAGGAGTAAGGACTTATTAAGCAGGAAACACGTTGGACTCGTTTCAAGAGAACAAGTGAGCCTCTCTACCCCAAACAACATCTCCAGGGAAGTCCAACCTGTAGAGTTTCCATAAAATTCCAGCTCTTCTGCCTGTACATAAAACCAAACTTTGACAAAAACTGGAGAAATGATAGATTTCACTTTTGTCCATATCTGAAGATTTCCAGAGTAGAACAAACACTGCAGGTTCAGAGTCTGGATTGTGTCTACAGCTCCAGATATGAGAAGACAACTTGTCTGGGTCCAGAGCTGATGAAATGGGATCTGTAGGTTTGCCAGTGGAAGAAATATGAAATTCCAAAAGGTAATGTTTTTAAGCTTACTTTTAGGCTGAAACCTGAATTTCAATAATTTACTGTAATAACCAATTACAGGTTATATAAAAAAAGAAGGCTTTAACTGGATCTTTTGCACATAAACTGTGTTCCCACAGAAGAGACTAGTTTACCAAGAGCCAAGTGACTATAGAACTAAAAGTGTGGGTTATGACGAGAGGTCTGACTCAACAGCTTGGCAAAGCTGATCACATTAGCAGGGTTCTTTCACACAGACAGTGCAGACCTCAGGTAAGGCCTCAAATGTTCGCGAGGGGACCCAGCACCCAGGGATAACTAACACAGAGCCATTCATACAGACACAACTTCTTTTCTCCTGGTGGAGGCACCAGGCCAACTTCCACTGTGGCTTTCTGAGTCATTCCTGATGTACCTGGGAGCATCTTTGGCCAGTTGTTACAAATAACATGACCATGCAAGGGTAACAGAACAAATCTGGCCAGAGGTAACTGAATAAGACATGACTTCAGACAGAGTCCCTCTTGGTTTTGCACTGTCAAGCAGCCAAGGCTACAGCTTGTAGCTGCATGAGGTGCGTAGCTCAGATAAACAGCCACTGGCGACATTTTAGGCCAGCTGAGGTAATAAATGAACATTGACCTCCATTACTATCTCAGATGAGTGGAAAATACTGGCTCAATTGGCAACAAGTTTCCACGAGCGGACTTAGGATAACAGACCTTGCCCTGCCTTTTCTGTGTTTTCCATCAGAGTTTTGAATAGCTTTTTGTTGCAGAAAATCTTTAAACCATGTAGCACACACAGAGCTCCAAGCCACCCAAGCCAGAACTTGGGTCAGGAATGCTCTGACCTTGATACAGGACAGATACGGTGGCTGTAGATTACCTTTATTTTTTTCCTTGCCAAAACTAATTCTTCATGCTGTGCTTGCAAGACAGGAAGTCACTGATAAGCAGTGTTTACACACTAACGAGAGGGCACGGCCAGTGATTGGCACCATTGTCTGATCCAGCACAGACAAGCTCCAGAGACTTCAGCAGGAACCATTATAAGACAATTTGCCAGGAAGGGTGTAATGCGCTCTTTGACAGAGCTGTGGAAAGCCCACCATGTGGATTCCCTGCAGATATCTGCTCCAGCCCTCAGCTGGTGCAATGCAATCAACCACAGAAGTGCCCTCAGCTCACAAACCAGAGGGTTAAACAGGCTGCGGGCTGAAGCTGCAGGTGGAGAGCTCAGCTAGCAAACAAGTGCACACACATGCAAAGGGAAAAAGCATGCCGGAGGGCGAGGAGGGGAGGTCTGTTTGCCTCCCACCAGAAGGAGCCTGAGCATCTCTGGAAACAAAGGAAGCCAGGAGTTGCTTTTCCATGCCTTGGTCTGGTCTGCATTGACAGCATCTTTTCCTGAAACCGGGTACCGACTGATGAAATGGAAGTTTTGCCTAGACCGACTCCCAAGAAGTCAGGATGTCCCCTTGCCCTAAATACCAAGCAGGGTTGACCACAAGTGATGTGCATACTATGTTGATATTCACTTGCTGCACTTCTTGAGGTCTGCAAGCCAGGCCTGGCAGTGAAAGAGTAAACCTAAGGTCATTCAGACAAAGCCAGAGGGACAAAAGGCAGCATTTATCAACAGGGCTGAAAAATGGTATACCAGACTCCGGTGTATCATTGGGAGTAGTCTGGTACAAAGAGACCCTTGAGGTGAAAGAATCAGGGTAAAGAATTACTCAAACCTGGACCAAAGGGTCTTTCAAATCCCTAGGTGGCTCTTCAGATATTAAACAGGGATGGGGTTTGCCTACAGGTTTATGGATTAGATGAGAGTTTCACTACATGGATATGCTCAAGGATGACCTAACCATTCGCTCACACCTGGTCTGCATAAAGCATTTCTGCTACAGTGGCAGCCCAAAGCAGATTCTGTGCCTGCCTGTACTAAACTCTTCCAAGGACAGGAATATTTCCTGCAGATCTGGGCTTTCTTTTCATTTTGGAATCACAGAAACACAAATGCACATTTCCTTGGCAAAGTTTCTTGGTTTGCCTTGCTGGAGATAGAGTAACCAAAGCAAATTAATCAGGAGCAAGATGAGTAAGTACATATCTATCCAGTTGATAGCCATCTTACGAAGCTGTTCAAGGGCAAAAAAGTACATTCTCCTCTGTTGAATCAGGACATCACAACTACAAAGTGTTCCAAGCTAAACACATCCAAAAACTGTTTGACTCATGTTGCACATTTAATTCTATATCTCTAAAAAAGTTTACAAAAGCAAAGCTTGTCTGGACTAAACAACTGAACTGCATGAGGCACGTGGCATTAGCTCAGGCTTCTCTGGCCAGCTTTCTAAATGAAGTGTTTGGAAATAAGAGAAACACACAGATTTGGGAGTGGAATGGATAAGAGATTTAGTTTCTCCTTTTATAACAGAGTCCTGTGTAAATCTGAAGGAGCCTGCAAAGCTTCAACAAGACATGCATTAAAAGCAGCAGCAGCTCTGTCCACATATAATAGAATTATTAAAAGCAAGGAAAAAGAGAAAGATTCAACACATTGCTGGAGAACTGCCCAAAAGCCCACAGTTGTGATGTAGTGTTTGGACTCGAATCGTGTTAACAGGGCAATATAAATCTGCAGAAAGTAAGACAAAGTCTGAAGAGAGCAGACCTAGCCAAGGCAGCCCCAAAACTGGTCACAGATTGAAGTGGTAGGTAGCTCGAAAGGGAAGTATTTGAAAATCTAATTCTATATAGTAAAAAGCTGGCTGTGCTCACAGTTTATTTTGAAGGTCACACATACATTATAGTACCAAGGGAGCAAAATCTGAGTGATCAAGAGAATGGCATAGCAAAGTGCACTATAAAGACTTCATTTCCCTCACAGGTTCTACAATGGGCAGTTCAGTTATTGGCAGTGATGATGTTATTTCTAATGTAAATATTTCACTTTCAGCACAGCTGAACTGGGAGGGATTATAACAAGTAATGAATGAACCTCCAAATACTTCTCCAAGCCAAAAAAACCCAGTGATGGCATGCAGACCTGAATCCTTCCAATCATCCAGAAAGAGATGGAGAGGCTTTTTCATGACTCCTAGTAATTTCTACTTCCAAAACTGCCAGCGATGCCTTTTCCCACCCCTCTGTGGTCGAGGCAATTATTCTTCCAGGTTCTCACTCTTGGCCCCCACCTCCATTGTCAAGTCAATGGAAGAATGACAACATCCACCAGCTGCCTGGACAACATCCAGCCTGGATTATTACAATGAGCTTGCATGAGAAACAGGATTAGAAAAGCAGAGAAAGTCTACTGATAAAGCTGCCCCATTTGTTTTGATTCAAGATATTAAGGTTGTTCAGTAAATATCTGTGATACGTGGGAGACTTCCCTGCACCTTGAACAGCTCCATGGCATTTGATTAGCTTCTGCTTTATTGCAAAATCGGATAGCTGGGGGGTGATAGCTAGGTCAGTTACCACGAAGGTTTTCTAGGTTTAGTATGTGTATTATTTTCTCCTTGGTGCACTAAGCATTCCTAGAGATCGCCGACAACATGATGGTGAAGGAAAGTTCTTTGTGCAGGATCTCACTGTTTAATTTACAGATATCATAATGTTCTCATTCCTTGTAATAACATAAGTTTTTATCCATGGTCTCTTAAAATATGGTCCAGCCAGATGGGTTTGCATATTTACAAGTCTAGCCATGAAATATTCAGTGTAGTAATTGCTTATATCACATCCATTTTGTTAAAAAACTCTCTGGAGTGTTCTTCCAAAAACTAAAAAGACCACCCTGGGCTGAACACATAGGCATTCATTTGACTGTGCACACTGACCTCGGCTTGATGAATTTATGAATGAAATTGTAGAGCATGACTGTTTATCCTGCAGTATGCAGAGAATGGACCCAATGACCAAGGAGGTCCTCCTGAGTGCTGCCCACTGAACTCATAAAGGATCACATCTAAAAGATTAACCAAGACTGATGCCATCTGGTTGCATCTGTGGAAGAGGACACACTAGTAGCTTTGAGATAGAAGGGCCTCTTCAGGTCTCTTGGTAAGGTGACAAATGACACAGTAGCATATAACATAGTCTGTCCTCTATCGCTGTCATAACACAACCACCTCTCTGCCCTACTGTTAAACCATTGTAGTCTCACTGTTATCACACCCAGGCAGATCCTGAACTCAGGAATTATTATTTTCTGTTCTGTTCACTTTCCTTTTCTTATTTGTTTGCAAGCCCTAAGGAAAACAAATTCTGGGGAGCAAAATTCAGACAGTCAGATGTAAAGAAAAGGAGCAACATAGGAGAAATCAATTCTGAAGAAAACCAAAAAAAGCGCTTGGCTGACCAAAAACCCTGGTGTTGGAATCTTCCAGAGCTCACAACACAGGCCATTTTCGTGACAGAGCAGAGGTATTCTCTACTGTCTTCCGAAGCAAGGGTGGTTTATGATCTGGAGTATCCTGTGACTGATGTGACTTTTGTTCCCATGCAACAAAGCATTTAGTCCTTGGCTTTAGCCTTGGTTTTGGACATGAGTCTGGTAAAAAACTGCAGCAGTGATTACAAACTATTCCCTGTTCTGGGAGGAATAATGAGTGTAAAAAACACAATCCCAAGTGCCAAGCAAAATGGCTAAGGTTAATATTATTTGTCATTACAAGTGCAGAAAGAACACTAGCTGCCAGAAGTTCTATGCAAGGATGTGAAATCCATATTTCTTATACTTTTTTCTGTTTTGACAACTAGAAATAATATTTTTCAATTGCTAGATCAACCTAAAAGTTATGGCAATGCAGCCTTAAAAGGATTCACAGCCTGCATGACCAGCATAGAGGCAGGGATTTGTGTGCAGCTCCACACACCAACTTTGACCATCCCCATGGATCCCAGGCCAGATCTGAACTCATTCAGATCCGTATAAATCCACAGCCATTTCGGTGGGGCTGTGAGATCAGAATTTGGCTGGTTACGTTGGCTGAGCTGTGGCAGGTAGGCATTTGCCAAAGAACTTCGTAATGGATCATGTAAACACCCAGATTGCTCACAACAATTACGTAACCTGCAGTTACACTGCTTTACAGAAAGATTTACAAAAGGCAATGGTCTCCATGGCTCTCCCGCTCCACTCACGCGCCATCATAGAGATCTTGTGTCAGGTCCATACTCCCTGAATGCAGGTGGTGTTGTCTCTGAAATTGCAAATAAAAACCCTGTCTCCTTGCACAAAGGGCAGTGCAATAGTTCAGATAATCGACAAGCCCAGAGTGAAGCAGCTCTCTGATCACACACTCTCAGTTCTCACCCTTTCCAACTCCTCGCCTCACATCTACTTGTCCCTCCTGGCCAGCATGGAGCTGCATGGTTTGGAAAGAGTACTCAGCTCTGGACTCTCTAGAGTCAGCTCAGCTCAGCTGAGCCTCAGAAAGCAAGGGAGAAAACTCTTCATGCAAAGGAGAGACAAAAGGACTCCTCAGGCCATTTGGCACACAGGTCAGCAGGAAGTGAAAGCAATGAGCTTGGGAAGGGTAATTCTTGAGTTTGGTCTCAGCTCTTAACAACCACCCTTGTCCATCCACTACATCAGCAGATTTCTAGACATCTAATCATTACATACCTGCTACTCATGTTTTCTCCCTCCCTTCCATACACATCCTCATTGCTATACCAGATCCTAATCCAGTCTTCTTTCCCCTCCACTTTATGGCCCACTAAGTCATGGCTGGTGACAAATAACTATAAGAAAGGCCTGAATTCAGACAACCAGTATTTTACTCTGAAAGAAAACTGACCACAATGCTCAAAGTTTAGTTCGATTCCTCACCTTTTTTGCATACTTCAAGAAAAACAACCATCTTGTAATATACTACAAGATTTACTTCTAATATGAAACCCATGTTTAGCATTGGTTTGGCAGTGGTAAGAAGGAAACCACAGGCAGCTGGCATTGATTAAGTTTAGTTGCTTGATATACCTGTAGTTGTCAGGATTTTCAACTTCCCTACTGAATCTGCTGCCATTCAGAGCTAAATAATTGAGAAGGGTGCCTTTGGATGAGCAGGGTTTTGTTCTCTGCATCTTAGCTGTATGGATGCCAGCAAGAGATACATGTCTGAACACATAAAATTTCTATGAAAAACAAGATCTGCCTGTAGCTTCTCTAACATTCTCACTGTCAGCTCCTTGGTAATAGCTTTAAATGCATCGGCAGTATGCTTCTTAATCCTTTTGAATTATAAATATTAAAAACACAGTAGCTCACTGTGTTTCCACTGCCTGGAATAGCTTCACTATCTGAAACTTCCACTGTTTCGAAGTAGAGAATTCTGAGTCTTTTTCTTCTGAATGCCAGAAACTGTTTACTGACTAACATTCAGCTATGCTCTGAGGGAAATGTGAAAAATGCGGGTTTATGATGCTGTCACCTGAATGAATGTAGTGCTGAACACGGTGCAAAATTTGAATTAGATAGTCCAAATTACCAAATTCACTTCCAATGACTCACTGAAGTATTTCAGCTTTAAAATGCTTATTTGCTAATAAAACACTGTCGCCCAAGTCCTTCCACAAAGCTAACATGCAAGGCTTTTGAACATAGGCCAATCAAATTCATTTTGGAATTTGAAATAATATCCATAAGGATTTTTTCCTATTTGCTCAGTTCTAGTCACCTTTTCTTACTGACATACCATCTGACTTGAAGTAGAAATGAAGACTCTTTAAAATATCTTGCAGTTACTCATTTATGAAGTGTGGGACAGAACAGTGAAAATTGAGATTGCCTTAAAAATGTCAGTGCAGGTGTCTTGACAATCTTCATTCTCTGCCATGTATCCCACGCACAGGCTTTTGCTGTCCCCCGGCTCCATGAAGAATTGCTTCCTCAGCCTTGGAAACTCCAAGCACTCAAGAGTCAGGACACTTTCTCCTTCTGCAGCTCCCAAGGAAATAATTTTGTATACAGAACAAGAAAAACAATAACGACCATATTCTTAATTCTTGCCTTTTGTTTTATATGGCTCACAGCGTTCACATTTTTAAGCACTTTCTCATAACTCTGAGAACAGCAAACTTTTAATTCCAGAAGCGCCGCAGAATCCATTGATTCCAGGAGGTGGTGATTTAAGGAAAAAAAACTCCAGAAGTGGTAAGGAGACCCAAACCTTTACCAACAGTACTGAAACACGTCTGTTTTACATTTCACAGCACAATCAGGACTTCATGCACCTTTCTCCATCAAAGTGAGAAAGCAGATTTACTATGGACAAAGTCACCTCTGACAGCTGGTCACCACAAAGCAAGCATGACTAAACAAAATCCATCTTAAAACATGTGGGAAGTTCCTAACAGGGCACACTGCTTGCTTGTCATGGGAGAAACATTTAAGAAAACAGGCTTATATGTAGCAAGTAATCTTGGATTTCACAGCTCTAAATGCAATTATATGCCAGATTTTTGTCATCCAACCTTCCACTAAACCTCAGATACTAATAGTGTCATATGCCCAATGGCCTTTGGCAAACCCTTGAACAGTGACTGCCACTAAACAAACAGTTTGCTTTGCCTGGCAACATTGCAAGTGATTCCCATGAGAATGGAGCTGCTTTGGGTTCATCCACAGCAGCCCGAGTTCACAGAACGCCAGCAAGGAATTGTCCATACTGCACTAGTTTTGCAGAGGAATCTACAGAAGGATATTGAACTGAACATACTACTAATTATAAAGCTTTTAAACCAGCCCTGGGTTGGCTCAGGAGGGAAGCAGACGTGAGCAAATCCTATCAGTCAGGGATTGAGCGCCTTCACAACTCATCCCTGCATGCTCAGCCTGCCTGAATCCTGATTTCTGCAAGTGGAGACTTCACCCACCACCAGCTGCTGAGACAGATGTAGGTAAGCGAAAGCAGGTTGGTCTGCGGGCATCCGTTGTTCAGGTGTGTTTCCAACAATAAAGTCACTGCACCAATTCTCTTGCAAATATTTCAGCCTTTGGCTCACTTCCCCCACGCACACCCTTCAGATGCCACTAAATTAGAAGTGAAAAATGTAACTTGGAGAGCACATTTAACATAAGTAAAGAGATTAAGGAGTCTGTCTGTCAACACTGGGGTCCAGATGTTTTTTAAGTAAAAGTAAAAACAGGAGACCTAGAGAGATGTTAATTATAAGCTCGGTTCTTCCCTTTAAAATGTTTTAAAATATTTGTTAAAATACCTGACTTTTCCTGTAGGTTTTGGAGAGGGTTTAAAAAAAATACCAGTATAGATTTCAGACTAAACTTCAGTGTCTACACAAGCCTGAGGAGGCTTGAATCTGCTTCTCACGGTACGTACCATCAGAGTTTCTTTGCATATCCAACACTCATAAAGGAGTTTATTCACAGAAGTTTCTGTGTATGACTTCACCAGTACCAGAGCTCAGGCTCAGAAAGATGATGAATTCCACTGTTTTTCATCCCTGACTCTCAATTTCTGTCCCTAATCCAGTTCTAGGAGCACTGAAATCATGGACCTGCAGCTGCATCTATAGGAGGCTCCCATGACACCAATCTAGCTTCCACAAGGATGAAAGTAAAATTTAGTGGATAAGGTTTTTTAAAAAAAAAGATCTAGAAAGGGGATGGGACTTCTTTAAAAACAACCATATCTCAACAGTGGTTACATTCAAAGAGAGGCTTAATTCATCATTACACCCACTATTAAAAAGGAAGCCATCCCCTTCTGTTTTACCTATCTTTCATGTGGAGGACATCTGTTTTAATGTTCCTAGGGGCTGCATCAGTGGCTTCTAGGATTTATTTGATCAGTTTGTGCTGAGTTCTTGCTGCCAATTTCTCCAAGAGAAAATTCTGATTTATGTCCCATATGCAATATAGACTGTGCTCCTGTAGCCTTCATATGCCCTGAAAGGGAAAATAGAAGACAAGACAGGACAGAACACCTGCTTCACTGGGATTTCCTTTTGGAGATCCCTATGCCAGACACGTCACATCGCAGTTACTACCTCCCTCTTGGATATAAGTGTCATGAATCAACCTGATAAAAATGGGGGGAAAATTCAGCAATTTGTGCCCAGCTGCATGTTTCATAGTTCAAAGGATCTGATGCTGCAGGTCTGGGAGAGATGACTCTGGATATTAATAAAAGAACTCAAATCCATGAGTTCTTCTAGTGCAGTAATTCAACAGAGACTGGACATTCTGAAAGAGCAATCATTAATTTCATTACAATACCATGCTACTTTGATCAGTTCATGACCACATGCAAAAGAGCTGAGAAGCTAAGGATTTTTTTTTTATTGCAATAATTAATTTTAACAGGAAAGCGTCCATTTTATTTCCTAACTCTAGGTCTAGGTGTCAATCCCCAAATTCAGGTTGTGTAAAGAGAGAGAAAAGCTGTCTTGCGATACCATTCTGTTGAGCTAACATGGATTATATGGAAGACACAGACATGATCCCCAGCCCACATTCCTTATGAACCTATTTCTAGAAAATAATTTTTATTTTTCTTACAAGATTTTCAAGAGTATCACAGATTTCTACTCACACAAGTCAAGCCTGTCACCCAGTCCAAAACACTGAGATAGCTGAACATTTTCAAATGTTGGGACATTGAAGCCTGCTGATGATGGAGTTGCACAGTTCATTGGGTCAATATTGCAATGAGGTTTCATAAACAGACTGGTTCTGCTGACTGTAGCCCCCCTAATGGTTTATTTTATCCAAATCAGCAAGCTTTATTAGATGAGATCTCACCATATCTCTCTCTACTAAAGGATAAGAAACACTCATGTGAACTGGGGACATATTTCTTCATAAGTTTAATGTAAATCCTGTTGGCTCTATTAGCTGTTACAGAAACACACTTAATTGTAATATGTTTTTTGGCTCAAATGACCTCTTTCTTTCCAGCTTTAATGCCTTTCTGTCCTCATTTTATTGAACTCCTAAAAACATTTGCTAAAAATGTTTTATCTTTAAAAAAATAATAATTTTTAAAGCTATTAAAATTATTGGGAAAAACTGTATTCTGAGTCCTTTCCTCTTATTTTTGGATGTCCTTCCTGATCCCATGTTCTTTTCCACAAACCAAGCAACTTTACCCCTCTTCTTGGCCACGGACAGTTATTGGGACTGCACATCGTCGTCAGCACAGACAAATGCTTGAGGGTCACTCAAGCTCATCAGCAGGAGTGATGAGAGATGCCTACAGGGAGCCCCCAAATCAGGTAATACAATAGCACCTGCATTGGAAGAAGGGCCTATAAAAATCTACCTACAACTGAAGACCTCTGCAGCACGACGTCTTTTGCAAGGATGCTCTCACAACAACTACTTGCATTCCCGAGTATTCTTGTGTCAACAGACACACAGACCATGCTGCCAACCTGTCACACATGAAGCCAGTGATTCCCATTAGCTGATGGTAACACTGAGAGCACTTGCTAACGAGTGCTAAGCAATTCATAGGTCTTTATGAATCAAGATTCATTCTCTCATAGAAAAGTTCAATTTATGGAAGACGTCAGTTTCTCTTCTTACTGTCAATGATATCCTAGAGTAATTCTGCAATATCCTGTACATGTCTCTTAAAGGAGTATCTTTGAGCCAAAATCCATCTTCCTTCTTCCGTAAAGACAGCTGACATCTTGAGTTCATATGAGGCACACTGTGCTTTCTCTGTCATATTCCTAGGCTTTACTTCATTATTTTGTATTTATGTGACAGCAAAAAATGCTTATGCCATATGGATGTGCTGGTGTGGGGAAAAGCAATCAAGCTCTGTTGAAATCAATAGAATTAAACTGGCATACACCATTGCATATGAAGCTGCAGACAACCCTAGGCATATGAACTCCTTGTGAAGACTCAGAGCTGGACAACTACACTGCTTTATGAGAAGCCTTGGACGGAGTACAAACACCCCTTTGTGTGCTCTTATGCCTGATAAATCATTAAGTGGGGCAGCCTTTCACACATGTACAACCGGAAGAAAACTCAGTTTTTAAATCTACAATTATTACAAAACACTGTGATCCTTCTTGCAATCCCTAAACACGTCCATATGCTACAACAATTTCAAACTGAAGTGAAAGAAGATCCTTGTGAAACATCTCAGCCTCACTTACTCTGTTCGCAAACTGTGACAACTTAAAGCCATCTCAACACAGGAAATTGCTATGATATTGGCAGAATGGAGGACAACTTTAACTTTTACATATTTGGTTTGTTGTAAGTCATTTGCTCTCCAAGGATCAGCTACAGCCTGAGAAGAATCCAAATACTACTTAGGATATGGAATATATCCTAACTTCTATGCAGACCCCAGGCATGAAGGACAGCAGTGCAGAAGAGTATCTTCAATGCCCACATGAAGGGAAAAAACCCTATTCTTCTCAAGAGCTGAAGACAGAATGGGAAATGGGAGGATCTTTGTTTCTGAGAACGATGTCTCATGTTCAAGTCAAATCAGTACATTGGCTCCCGCCTTTTCTAGCCAGATGCATTAAAACAAAAAAAAAAACCCCAAAACTGGTACATTGTCCCCCGGACAAAGAACATCCTGTGAACTGGAACCACAGCACATCTGGGGGCCTCATGTTGCTGCTGAGTAATGCATGACCTGGGGACACTGTCATTTTGTGCTTAACAAGCCTCCAGAGGGAAAGCTGACATTTGAAAGAGACAAAAAAGCTTCTTCATGTGATGCCAACGCACCCTCTCCTGTTACACTGGAAAGTGGGAACATGTGAACAACACAGACATGAGCTCATGTAGCGACACTGATGTGAGCCACAGCCTCAGTCTCAACGCCAATATCAAAAGCCATATGCCAACACACGCGGCATCTCACCGCACCTTTTATTTTCTATTTCTGTTCTGCCCAGATTTCCATCAAATTCTGGATTGAAGTATCAGCCAAGATAGAGGGACAATCAGAGAAACTTCACAATCACTGCTTGGAAAGGCACTTGATTAGTTAATTTCTTAATCAATAGTTTCCCTATAAGCCATTCCTTACAATCCACTCCCAACACAGGTACCATGCATGCAGATCTGGAACTGAAAAAGTATAATGTCATTAAGATTTGCTTGAGATTTCACAGACCAACTATTTGCCATTGTATTACACAGTGACCGAGACTTACAATTGAGGTGTGAAGATTCCCAGTCCCATGAGCAGTTCATGTCCCTTGATGCTGGGCATAAAAAGGAGCGTGAAAGAATATGACAGGCTAGGTATCTAGCTTCTTGATGGGAGTGTAGCACGTGCAGTGAGATGATGGCAACAGTTCTGATGGAGAAGATCCTGGGTTTTGACCCCTCAGTGCTGCAAAATAACAGATTAAAATGAGTTGTCTGAGGCTCAAAGCAGAACAAAATGCTCCACACCATACACAGGGGCAGGCACCCCAAGACTGTGTGGGAAAGATGCATCAACACTGGAATTCTTTCACGTCTTCCTTAAAATCATCTTGAGTATCTCTGGGCACATGCTAGATCACTGAAAAGCTTCTTTCCACCTCTGTACGGTGGAAAATTTCCAACCATATGTTTAGACCTGGACTTTGTCAAAGCTGCTTATAGTTTGTGGTTATCATATACAGTGACCTAATTACTATACTGACCCCTTCAAGAAGGCTGTCTTGGCTGGCTACATGAAGAACTGATGAGCTTTCTGGAGCAAAGAAAAGTCCTCAAAACCAGGCAAAGTTGTTTACTGTCCCTGCCAGTTCCAGATGAATTACTGGTAAGAAGAGGTTTCACTTTTTAAAAGGAAACATGTTCTCAACATGGTTCTTATAAATTAAACCACACCACTCTTTCAAAAGACGACAAAGGAACTGCATGCATGATTGATGAAATATCCTGAATGCTCTTACAGAGGAAAATGTAACAAATGCATGGGCAGATCATAAGCAACATGCACCAGAACAAGGCCTGACAAACAGCACAGTGCAATAACGTGCATTTAGAACTCGACAGTGAATATTTGCTTACTACATGTTTATTTATTTTAATTGGAAATAAAGAAACTTAGTGATGAGTGTTTAGGTACTAGTAAGGACATTTTCAAGTGTCACACAGGCCACAAGCAAGCTAATTATCACTTCATGTAAAGCATTAGAGCTCTCTGGATCTGACTGCAGACACCATTTGAGGAAGTGAGCCATTGCTTTGGTTACAAAACTCATTTTCAGGAGATGATCAGGTTTCAGCAGTGCTATGCAGACTCCCGCTGGCTCGCTGGGAAGCCGGCCGCCAGCCTGTGTGTCACAGTAAAAGCTGTGAGGTGGTTTGTTCCATGCGAGGGTGGGAGGCTGCCAATCTTAAAAAGATCATTTTTGTTATTTGCAAACACAAAAATTGCTTTAGTCTCACTGGACATGCCAAAGCCTTGATCAAAATCACGTCGTTTTCATGGGGACAAAACATATGTTTGCATTATCCCAAAAGAAACAAGGGGGCATGGGGGAAAAAGGGGAGGGAATCGTTTTATGTTGGTTTAGCATGAAAATACCATGCATGGCTGCCAGTTGTTTATCAGCTTTTCCAGATCAACAATATGTTCTTTCTTAAGGCCTTTCATTAAAGAGCTTTCTGTCAATCTAACTCCTATTAAATAACAAAAACCAAATGGGGAACAGTCTCGGGCTCTGGGTTTGTCACATGACACTGCTGTTTAAAGAGCTTTTTTGGTCACCACCTCACAGCAAGAATATTCTGGAGAATCTAATTCATAAATACTCACTGCTTTTGCTTTGGGATACTTCCCACGTGATTCCCTTTTTTTTTTCTTTTTTTTTTTTTTTGCCTGTGACAGAGGAAGGAGTGTGCTTGCTGCTTGGGTCGGTGATGCCCACTTCTCCATTGGGTGGCTCTGCTGTCGGCCCCCTCTTTGCATTGTTGGTCCCTTCTTTGCATTGTGTGCCCAAAAGAGAATAAAAATTCAAAGAAGCATAGCAGAGCGGAATTTCAAGTCATGTAAAGAAAACCTGATACAGGCAGAAGAAGGACCAGGGAGAAAGAACAGGGATGGAGTCGGGGGAAACAGCTAATCAAAGGAAAACAAGGTGGTCTTATCTTCTGAAAAACGTATCTATCCTTCAGCTTCAAAAGATCTTCTGTGAACAAATACCATGAAGGAGAAGATAGTGGTTTGCACAGGAAGAAGACTCAATCAAAACAGATTTTTAACAACTCTCTCCTCTGTTCCGATGAGGCGGAAAAACTGCAAATACAAACACAAGGATGTATTCCAACTGGGGGTCGAGAGAGAAGCACACAGGATATCAGACTGTGTAACTATAATTACAGGGACTCTGTCAATCATTAAGGCAAAGCAACTGGCATTCCTTCCTGCCTAGATGCTTCTCGCACGCATTGTGGCAGGTCTTTCCAGATGGATGAGCCCTAAATCGCCACAGGCAAAGGAAACCATCCATGCTGTTAAACTAACGCTAAGATGGAGCAGGATAAGGCTGTGAAGGGTTGGCATTTGGAGTGACAACAGCAACCAGAACAAAAAAGAGGAGAACGTCATCGGTCATCTCTGCTTCTCTCCTAACATCATCTTCCAGGTGGTCCCAAGCTTTAGGCATTTTTATAATTTAAGGGTCACTGGTATGTATTCTTTTACACTATCCATCCTTCTGGCAGTGGCTTCACCTGATAACAGCCACAGATAACAAGGGGAAAGAACCTTTCACTCCTGAAAACACCTGCTTTGCACAGGATGATGTTAGAGCTCCAAGCAGAGTTGCCTTCAGGCATCGTCAGCACTCGCAGGGCTGAGCCCGGCCACTCTGCTGTCAGCTGCAGAGCCAGAGGACTTCTTCTTCCTATGTCCACTCCTAGGGTCTTGAACTATGCAGGATGGGGGCATCAGAGGCCCTTGCACTGTGCCAGAGACATCTCTTCACCAAACCTGCCTCAGTGTATTCCAAATGGCCAGCTTTCCAGCAACATTTCACATTTTTAAAGCATTATATATATATTTCATATGAGGTTTGAATTTGTTCATAGTCCCCTCAGGTCCAGACATTTTACCAAAATGTTTAACTGAGAAAACGACTTCCAAGGCTCAGTATCTGCAATACCTCCCAACAGAAACTACTGGAAGTTGCCAGCACTCAACTAATCTGAAAGAAACAAGCCACAGTGAATTTATAGCAAGTGAGGAGGTTAGTTCATGTTTTGAGTTCCTTTACTCTTTATTACTAGAGCTATGGCTTTTTTGTCCTTACAGCTGTCTGTCAGCAGTACTCTGACAAAGAGCCATTCCATTAATTTTAATCCTATATTCTGTTTCTTGAGAGAACTTTAAGCACATTATTTAAAAATAAATTAATATCCAAAGAAATATTTAGACTCAGTGCAATTTAAATGAAAGCACATAAAGTAAGGATGATGGAAAGACTGTGTTTTTAAAAAGGAAGATTTACCATATGCCTTAGAAAAGTAAATGGAAGTCAAAGCACCTGCAGTGCTTACTGTGCATTACTCACTCCACCCCCACCCCCCCAGTGTTTCTATGCCCAAGGATTTGGCAGCAGAGAGAATAGTTTTCTTTTGGCCTTCTTCAACTGTGAACTTGGCTCTCAGTCTGCTGGTGAACACGTGAGTATCATAACTTCTACTTAGGACAGAGGCTGTAGCAAGTGAAACTACAGGACGATTCAGTACGCTTAAAGCCATCACATTCAACTACTTCTCTATCAAGCTGTCAGAAGACACAAATTAGCAGACGTCAGCATGGAGGGGAAGTGCGAACAATCTCCACAAGATTCACAATGAACGGTCACTTCATAACTCTAATTTCTATCTGAAGTAATTTACAATAGATATACTTGAGTTACTAACACAAGAGGTTTTCAACCTTAGCAATAACGCAACTCCTTTAACATGAAATGCAGATACATTTTTTAGTTTTCATCAAGGAAACTAAGGGAAGGATACAACAAACTGATGCTTTCCCTCTGTCCCCGTGCAAGGCTTTAAAAGTAAGTATCTGAAAAGGATTATCAATAAAGCTGCTGAGCAACATCAGCAAAAGATGCCCAGTTAAGCAATGTTTCTTACCCTAGAAGTAGCCTAAAATGCCCAACAGACACGATCTCACCAATTCATGAAGGAGCGACACTGTGAGGATAGCCAGTTGGAGGCCCTTTTAAATTTTGTGACTACGGTTCCTGCATCCTTGTCCACCGTGCATGTACTATACCACTGCATTCAGGTATTCAGACCTCAGCCTGCAGAGAGTAATGGTGCTAAGCGCAGCGGAAGATTACATGTCCCCTTCCTCCCAGCCCAGTCGATAGATGCTATTTTCTTACTTACTCCAGACAACCACTGCTCTGATAGACAATTGATTAAACCCCGCAAAAATGCTACATGATGGCTGACATTCTGGCCTTTATTCCTGCAACACTACCTCTCCACGCCGAAGTTCTGGGCAGATCATCAGCCTTATCTTTGAGCTTCCTGCCTCATGTCACAACCCTACTGTTATTTAAACATAGGTTTGTATTTAATTTAATTTCCTTGTTTTTGTTTAGCTTTGATAAAGAAAAGGAAATCTTTTCTAATCGGTTCAAAACAAGACCATTGACTCAAGACCAAGTTCAACGAGCTATCAGGGCAACAGGATACTAATGGCTAATGCAAAAGTCTAAGAAAGAGCCATGGGAACAAAAGCCATTGGAGGAAGAACAGCTTGTCCTTTAAATCTGTAACGAGGAAGTGGGATGCAGAGAAAAGTTCTGCATCGAAAAGCCACTGCAAGAGGGACTGTGACAGGGAATAAGCAAAGGGCCAGGGTGAGCTGAGAGGCAGATCACAATGTAATGAACTGAGTCTTCTGTCCATATATACATGTGCATGTACGTATACGTGCATATATGTGTATATAAAAATGTTTGTATATGTACATATATACATAAATACATATATACATATGATCATTTTTTTTCTACAAGCAAGGATACTAGGAAGGAAGACTGACCTACAGTCACAGAACGTCAAGGAATTTAAACCAAAGTATTTCTGGAGTTGGGAAGTGTCTGCGTATCAGCTCCCAAAACATGTAATCACGCACTTTCTCAGAACACCAAGTAATCCCTTACTGTTGACTGGACTACACATCCATGCAGAATAAAAAGTTTTAAGAAATGAAAAATATAAAGGGGCCAGTTCTACTGAACTAGGTCAACATCTAGAGTTTGGACCTGGCAGAGAATCATGAAAATCTTTGGTCCTGAGAACCAGTCGTATGACAGAGCCTCATCCAGAATTCTTTCCATGAGTTTCAAGGAACTTTGGCTCATATCCCTGGGCAGCTATTTTCAGGCTAGCAAAGGACAGAAGTGCTCATATAAGTGAACAGCACAAAGAGTAAGTCCAAGTCATAAAAATATTGTGCTAGCAGTTGAGAAGGTTAGAATATAAAAGTAAGTGAAGCAACAGACTAAGGCCAAACAGTCATATCAGAATTATCCAAGTCTCATGCATTTACAGCTCCTTATCTACAGCAGAGACACTTCTTATCTATGAATTCACATGAAAACCAAAACTGCAGCTATCAGAACCCATCCAATAATCACTGTCCAGACTTCAAGACAAACTGCTTTCTCTCACAGTTGTTAGTCCAACAGCCCTAACTTTTTAAAGTCCTCTCAAGTATATTGGCCCTGATTTTCATATCTCCATTGACATGCAGTAATTAGGTCAGTTCTACCCTCCAACATACTCCATGCAAAATCCTCAGTGTGCTTTTACTGCATCGTATCTGCTATTACAGAAACACTGCTATGGTATCCAACTTTTAATGCAGTGCAAGTTACTTATGTACCAGCTTTACAGACCCCAAAAATCCCTGGCTCTTTTCATAGTTTGCTAAGACTGTCAAGGGCATTTTTTTCTCCATTGCTACTAATTCACATTAAGGGCCCATGGTCATGCTCAGTAATAGCTGTCTCTTTGATCAGCACCCAGGTCAAATACCATGAGAACAGCCTTCCAAGAAATGTTCAGCTGTTCTGTCTTCCATCATCCTAAATGTAGGCTCTGCCAACAAAATGGCTAAGGATTTCATTACCTTTATTATATTAGGTTCTTTATAGACTTCAAGCTCATCTTTATTAAATCTTCTCCACACATTTTCCCTTACATTCTCCAACAAACTATCTCAGGGCTTTGTTCAAGTTATTAGTGGTCATTATTCCATCTAAAAAGAGGTCGAACAACTTGGATCTCTGCAGCTTGATCTCTCTCACTATTTTCGACGTAAGAGTTACCTGCAGAAAAACTGACATCATTCTCGCTTTTAACAAGCCTTAGTTTCCTTTGAGGTGTTCAAACCATTTAACATCAACGTAATATACTCTATTTATTGACTCCCAAAAAAACTTTCCCAAGATGATCTCAAGCTAACAACTGGGTTTTATTTTCTTCAAATTTAAGCACTGTTCAGAGTTTGTTATTTTATTTGCAGTACCTTCTGGTCTCCAACTGTCTTCTGAGCTGTATTTCTTCTCTCTCATGATTGTTAACTCACTGGCATGGTCAAAAAGGAAATGTAAACCATTTAAATTCACACCATCCTGAGAACGCCACAATGAGCGCATCTGTCCCTACACAGTCACATTAAAACTATCAGAAATGATACTTAAGCATCTCTCTAGCTTAATCCTTCACTTAGGTCAAATACAACAGAACGTGTAACCTTTGCCATTTCAACCAGTTCACATTTGCACCTTTCTAATACTTTTTTCAAGCTGCCCAGATCCTTTTTCTGCTGAAAGTCAATTTGTGACAAATACACAAGCTTTCTTAAACCTCCCTAAAAGCTACAGAGCAAACACATATACATATACACAGAGATATATGCATACTGATCACATTCCTGCCCTCTCCTGAGCACCTAACGGATCAAGTCTCTCCCATCTGTGAAAAACATTTTTTTCTTTATAAAGCAGAGTGGACATAATAGGCTGTACAAGAAGGGAAAATGCTGCAACATTTCTTCCATTCTGGTTTCTCCCTTCTTCAGAATTGGGCATATTCACTTGGAATTTATTCAAGCTTCCAAACTAAATCAGTTTCTAAAGTCTCTGAGTTCATGTAGGCCCTCCTGTTTTCAATAATGCAGCAGGAACACTATCGGCCCCTGGTGCTTTATTGGTCCTGAGAATTGTAATTGTCTCTCAAAGCTCCTCAAAATGTGGTATTTCTACAAAACAGCTGAGCTGTCTGGATTATAGCCAGTATCTCTTTTTTCCACCTCACTATTAAAGAGATCACAGTATTCTCTCTATCTTTTTATAGTTACACTGTAATTTCCACTTTCGTCTTTAATCATGCTCACGCACTCCTCCACACATGGATATTCTTGTAAAATACATTCACATTATTAACACTTCTCTTCTGTCATCTCTACTGTGTCTTATTATCTATCTATCTGGTGCGTCACTTAACCCATCCTTCAACTATAATTTCTCAGCATAAGGTGGCTCCTCTTTCTGAACACAAATAATTGTCTCTGCAATAGCCCTCTCAGCTTCTAGACATAAAGTTCCAGCTGCAAGTTTCCTCTCTATGTTTTGAAAAAATCCCTCAATCACTATCAACAAGTTCCTAAAAACTCAGATCTGCTCTCAGCTGATAATACCTCAGCCAGCTCTCAGCCAGCAATACCTGGCTTTTCTGGATATGCCAAGTATTTTGTCTTGCCTCATGGGCTCATGCATTTTATCGTGTTAGGCCATTCTCAGCATTACTTCTTTGAGGAAATGCACTGACTAACAGTCTGAAGATTCTCTGTATATAGCTTTGTCCTTTGAATAAATGAATATAGTGTCAGACTGACTGATATTGGCTCCATTTAAGCTTACAAATGTTCTAGTGCTCTTCACAACTATGTTAGATATTGCAAAACTAACTCATCTCTGTAGTATTTAATGACATGAATTTTGGTGTCATGTTTTAGAAGATCATTCAGAATTCTTCTGAATTCCACATAGAATGCCATTTTAATTTCCTTATGTGCTTCTAATGTTAGTTCATATATTATTATGATCAAAACGAAGTGTATGTTAGTATTCTATTCTGAAAAAGAGACATTCACTGATAGCTTCAAAAACAAGAACTTCTCAATGCTGCCACTCATTACAAAGACTTTTACCCACTTCATGTATTTTAGTCTTTACAACTCAGTGTGTTTCTGGAGAGAATTATGCACTGTGGTTTTTTGCAATGACAGGATACTATGGAGGTCCAGTCCTTGGACTTAATGTTCCCTTCCTCTATTATAAAAATAAGTTGGAGATACTCGTTTTTCAAACAGTCAAGGCTAAGTATAAGACGTACTTGTTTCACATAACTTGGAGGCTTTCTGGCCACATCAGCTCAGAAGTTCCATGCTTCCAAATTCCAGTCCTCTCTCTGTAGGTGTTCTATCCATAGAACAAACCGTTTAGGGGTTGGTTTGTTTGAGAGGTTTTTTTCAGTATTTAACTGAGTTTTATTTGTCCTTTATCCTTCAAATTATCTGACTTAAAAAACACTTCTGGCCCCATCTCTACTACCAACATCATTCTTGCAGTCATAGGAGCACCTTTCAGAACATCAGGGCAGGTACCTTACAGATGTCTGGGTATGAGATCTGTAACGCATCTTTAAGGATTTTGATGCTGAGTGTTTATGAAAGCCTACTTAGATATAGTCTGAAGTGCACCATGTTTGATCCAAGATTCGCAGAACTTTTGAATATAAAACAGTCTGAAGCAAGTAAGTGGCAAGCTTGATCCAAAGAAATTTTCACATCATTCTCCCTAGACGTCAGAAATACCCCAAGATTCCTTTATTCTAAGCGAAAAAGGCACAGCCCCTCTTCAGTATCCCAGAAGGAAGAGAGGGGGTTGTTTCAGACTGCTTTATACATGAATCTGGGTTTAGAAACAACATTACAATGAACAACTAGTGCATGCCTATACTATCGTGCTCAGCTGAATGGCAGCAGACCAGTTCATTTCAGTATCATAATAGATCCTTTAATGTTCATTGCTGCAGTAGTTGTTTCTGCTTCAAAGGACAAATTTCTACTGTTTCAGAGAAGAAAGTTCTATCCTAGTATTGAGAAGTTCGAAACATTAGTTTTCAGCCTGTCCATTTTCTTAGTATGATCATGTTTTGACCAATGAAAAACATATTAAATCCTACAGTTTGTTTCTTTTTCTTTATTGGATTATTATTTTTCGCTGTCCTGGTGCTTCACATGAGACAGCTTCTGTGAACCGTATTTGGGTAGAGACACGATGTGCTTGCACATTTAGGGAGTCCAAACTGTTCCTGATACTATGCTTAAGATTCTTAATTAAAACCAGCTGAACACAAATAGAAGGGATTAACATCTTTGTTCCCTAATTATTAGATCAATATCTGTGTACAGCTGAGATTATATAAGTGGGAAAAAGGCAATATCTTTTTAAGATGTTAAAAATGCTTTTGGCACTAAATGCCTGTGAGCAGAGAGACTCACAAACTAGTTTGAATCACTTTTGTCTATGGTCAGTGGCACCTCCTAGTTACTGAGGTTTGAGAAGGCGATACTTGCTGCAAGAGGAAAGTGTATTCAAAATCTCCAAAACATTTTAAATCTAAAGTTGTCTGAGTTTGTTAGGTTGTGGAAAAGCTCAAGAAGAAGGATTTTCAATTATGTCTTTTACCTACAAGAGACTCAGCAAGGCCCCTTGAATACCTCCTTTCTTTTCATGAAGATATCGATACAGAATCATTACCTAACCTATTTGTGTAAAAACAATAGAAATGGCAGTGGGCACAATTCCTCTCTCTCTCGCAAAAAGGCAGCATGGGATACAACCAAAGCCAATGGTTAATTCACAGTGATCTCATCAGCCTGAACTCTGCTGACACTTTCCCTGCCAAGAGCAATTCTCTGCAAAGGGACTTCCTGGACAGATAAGGGTAAAGAAGCCTACTGCGTATGTTGTTATTCCAAAGCCTAACTGATGGAACATATGGATGTTGAGCAACTCCTGGAGACCAGCTCAGTGCGTGAGGCAGATAGAGAGAGACCGCTTTAGAATTAGCACCTCAAGCTTTTGTACCAAGCACGTGCAACAAACTCAGATTTTTTCCCTAATAAATCTGTTTCTTTGGAACCTGAAGAGAACTTCCACGGACAGGCTTGAGCAAGATAGGCCATGATGAAAAAATTATGAAGTTTACAGTGTTAGTGCAATCTTTCCTATATATTTTTAAGAGCACCCAAGTAAGATTGTATAATGAAAAATTGACTTATAAAAGTGTCATTCAACTGCCCTGTACTCACAGTTGTGATCAGTGTTAAGTCCCTGACAAAGACAGAACTCGGATACTGTGGATACTTTGTGCCTGCAGCCAGCAGTTTTCTTTAATAATTGCTTTTGTTTGGAAAAGCAGAAACAGGAACAAAAGGGAGGCTCTGAGAAAAGTTGCAGTAATTCCTTGAAAATAGGAGTGTATTTCTTCTAGAAAGCTCCTAAACAACTTTTTCATAAAGAATTGTAGGGTCTATTAAAAGTTTAACAAGACTTTAGATAGCAATTACAGATGCCTATAAAGTTCCACTATCTGCCTAGATTTGAGGGATTCTGGGACAATTCTTGTTCTCTTCAAGGCCTCATCCACAAGCTTGCTAGGGATGGCTTTGTCCTTCCCGAAGCCCCCTTTCTGTTCAGCAAGCCAGCCTCTACTTGCTTCTGCGAGCATCATTTTCCTATTAGAAATGATGTTTTTATTACTCTCCTATCATGCTGAGCAGTGGGGGATATTACTTCTCCAACAGCTGGAGCGCAAGGCCTCTTACCCTGTGGGGATTTGGCAGTTACCAGTTGCAAACTAAGCGGAGCAGTGAGCAAGCTCTGCAAAGAGGATGTCTTTACTGTCGGCTAATAGCACACAGATCACCCCATTCCTGCAGAACTAAAACCAGGCCACTATTTTGCTTTTCAAGAGACAATAGGTCTCTTTCTCCCCTCCTCCAAAACAGGCCAGGCACAATAGCTCCAAAATGAAAACCTTTTGTGTGCACATATTATTTGATTTCAAGCTGCCTAGAGTATAATGATGATTTTTTCAGGTCTCACAGCAGCTGCCAGCATTTCTGACAGCCTGTACAAGGAGACAGGAGTACTGAATATCTTTGTGTATGTTATTTGCTATGATTTTTATTTTTAAAAAAAAACTTTCAAAAGACTGTTTAAGAAATCGCTGCCAGCCCTCCTGGTAACCCCACCGCATTTTCCTTATGGAAGGAAGTTCAGCAAGGAGAGACACCAGCTCGCTTCAGAGAACACTAACCTACTCTGTGCTAAAACAGAAACTTGTAAAGCCTAGGGGAAACTCTGGAGATACAATGAGGAAAAAAAAAACACAAAGCCTCTCAGAAACAATAGAAAGACTCTTCTCAGACTAATATAAGAAACATTACTATTCAGAAAAGAATAAGACTCATAAAGGTTATTTATCTTCCTCATCTGTTTTCCCCCACCTCAGTTCTTTTATAAGGGAGAACTCACCTTTTATACATTCCCTGGGTGTGGTTACAGCCAAGAGTAAGTAATCACTAATGCAGCCTCAGGTATCTGGCTATACAAGTGACTCTGCAGGGCTTAATTTTTTTTTTTTTTTTGAGGCAGGTGGAGGAGAGAACTCTTTTAATGTCTTGGGTAAGTACTAGCAAAGAATTAAATTAAATGTAGGAATTTTATTTTGCTATTGTTTACTTTTGCTTAAGTTTTTTTAGTTGTACCACATCCTTATAGAGACTTTTCAAATAACTGAAACTTTGCTGTAGATTTCTTTGGTAAGAGTGTCCTGAACAACACTTGATGAACTACTAGATGACTACATTCAGCTAGGCCACCATGTGAACGAATCCCTGTACTTGCAAGAATGAAGACTCGGCTTGAGGTTTAATATGCTTTCCCACTCTCTCGCAGGATGAGATCTGTGTTGTATTTGGGACACTCCAGGGCTGTGAGCTTGTGAAAAAGCAGTCTTCTCAAATCTTGCTAGACCTAAACATCTCATTGTAAAACTTTATATTTCCTTAGTGATTTTAGACTTCATTCATGGATGGTTTCTGTCCCATAGGAAAGGTTACAGATCCAGATGGGGGGAGGTCCTGCAACTGCAGACACCATTTCTTCCCGGGGAACAGCTAGTTCTCTGTATCTTGCACCACTGTAGAGGTCTGTGAGTTCCTCACTTGTCTTGCTTTAGCAAACTCCTTAGATACACGAAGGCACACTGCTTCTTTCCTCATTAGTTAAAACACCTGTAGCAAATCTTAACGTGTTCTCCAGGCACAGCTAACATGTTGATTGTTGTCTTACCCTAAATGTGCTCCACTAACTTTTTGAAGCTGTAAGTGGCTCTTTGGTCACCTCTCAGGCTTGGCCAAAGCAGTCTCTATTTTCTCTGCAGATGATGCAACTAAAGCCCAGAAATCTGGGGACAGGATCTCAAGAGATGACAGTATACTTTAAGGTACAAGGCCCTTACTTCCAGGTACTTGGGTGTCTGCACAAATAGCTTTGAAAAACCATGCTTTGGTTGTGAGAAGTACTGAACGTCTTGGAGTAGAGATCTCAGAGCTGTGACATCTATTAGTCAACAGTAATTGGCATGCTCTCAATGGCATAAGATTTTAGAGGCCTGGTATGTGAGATTTCACCTTTAAACTTCTACATGTTGCCACTTGCTCCTAGGAAAGCCATTAATCACAACACCACATTTCCAGACAGAACAGAGCAGGGACTTCACTGGTTCACTTATCTGCCATGTCATTAAGCATGGGACAGAAGTGATTTCGATTTCTGGCCCATGAATCCTTTATCAAAGATTAAACATCCGCCTTTCAAACAGGTTGCTGACCACTGAATCCAAGGGCTGCCACTCAACCATGTATGCAAAGGCTGAATTAGATTCTTCCAGTGTTCAATACTTGTGAATAAACTGTCTCAATTGGCTAAAAACAACCTTTCCAGAGCAACTAAGGCCATCCTTACACCATGAAATAGGGTTCCGTATTCTGCTTCGAGGTAAGGCTGATGGAGTGCACCTCTAGAAAGCATACAGCTATATTTTTGAAGTTTGTCATATGACAGTGAAGTGGAACTGATTCATTTTGGGGAAAGGAAGAAGATGCTTGCAAAGGGCTTTTGTTTCTAGGTTTGTCCAGCTTGGAGAGAAGCAAGGAGAGAATCTAAACCCAGGGTGTTGCTATGCCCCATCTTTCACAGTGAGAATGGGATCTGAATGTGTTCTGGCTCACAGCACTGGAGTCAAACTCTCCCAACCTTGTCCGAGTCCCAAACTCCAGTGGCTTTTAGCTCAGGCCTATCTCTTGCAGTCACTCCCAGTGTTCATGAGCTAGGGAACAGAGCTGCTGCTATTCACGGCATGCTGTCACAGTCTAAGCCAGGGGCCTCCTGCCTTGTGATTGCTGATTTCAGTTCATTTCTCTGATTTACAGTTTCCTGATTTGCAGGTTGTTAAAATACTTGTAAAAAACACTGGTCTGGAAAATGTTCCTAAATAATTATGTTGATGACTAAAAATCAGCCTGAAAGGGCTTTAATTCATAACAGCTTATACAATAAGGGAGAGCTTTTATTCTCAACTCATATTTTTAATGTTTCATTCATGTTCATATCCTGTACTACAGACCCCAAAGTGAGTTTATATGGCTAAACTCTAATTCTACCGTCAGGAACTAGTTCATTCTCTGGAAAAGCTTTCTTAGGCAAATAAATTCTTCTATCTGAAGGTTAGTGTTGTGTTTATGTTCTGGATGGCTTGTGGGGAATTAGTACTTTCCCCTTTGGAAAGGGATTGTGGGAATCAAAAGGTTAGTATTAAAACAGGGAATCTAAGCATTGGTGAGAAACTGAGGTCAAGAGTGTGTCCCGTTTACTTGCTGCAAGTAAAGATCACAACGAGGTCTGTGCTAGGGGATTTGTGCAGTACAGCCTGAAACATCCTGGATCTGCAAATGAGCAAGACACATCCAAGGCTATTTTGATTGTTACCTTTGGTGCTGAGAGGAGAGAGATCTGTTGTCATTAGCCCAGGCTAATGTTTAGGCCTGCAACAGTGTCATGGCAAGTCTCAAGTTTCTTACTTAACCAGTCCCAGCTGTGTCAAATCCTGCCTGCAACAGAACTAGAAGCTGGAATTAACCATTGAACCTCCCAAAACGTATGACTGATTGACTCTATTGTAAGGTCTGGTTAGGACCATTTTGACATGTCTTCTGCTGGAAAATGTCTTACTTAAAACTCTTCAGAAATGCATCTGTTACTTAACACCAACACAATTCAGAACATCCTGAGTAAGGCCTGGCCAGAATGGAAGATGGTCTTTACCACATCCCAGGGGAATAAGTTTAGTCTGTTGTGAGCTGTTTCTGGTTTTGTAATGACTCTCAGCAGGAAAAAAGCTTGAGACTTCCAGTTTTTAGAGAATGAGAGAAACATTCTCTGCTCGGCTCTGTTTGCAAGTCTTACGTTATTTAAAGGCTCATCTTGCAGTAAAAGAAGTTAACACAAATATCTGACTACATTCAAATAAGCCTTCTTAAGTGGGATGGAGCATTTTCTGCATTAGTGTAATGCAGAAGTACAGGAATTTGCCTGTCAGGTGCAGGTAGCCCTGAAGTAACTGACACATCTTCATGCAGCACTGGAGGGTGCAGGGCATGGGTGTCCATCTGCTCCTAGAAAATGAGACAGGCACTGTCCCAAGGTGCCAGAGGCTCCAGTGAGAGTTTACTCATTTACAGAGAAACAGAACTTCCGGAGGTCTTGCTAATACAGCGTTCCTATAAGTCTGGACCTTGCTTGAGAGCCTAATGTATTAACAGAAAAATAGGGAGAAAAAAAAAATGCCCTGGCTGGTTAGTGCAGGTGTCTGCTTGGTCTGCCAAGAAGGGAGTGTAGCTGTTTTCAGCTGAAACCAATTACCTTGACGAGTGAAGGAACTAGGGCTATAAAAACAATGTCTCCTGGTACATTAGAAAGTTAGATGTGCCCAACATCTGCATTGTCAGGACAGATCTAAATGCAATGATCTACCACCTGCTGTGACTTGCTAGTAGAATCTTCTTTGTAGAACAGTGCATTCTCCTTGTCCTGCTGTCAGGAAACAATTGTCAGCCAACATTTTCTTTGTTTCCTCCTCCTACTTCTCATTACACCACCTTGTGCACACTAAGGACATACTATGCTAGCTTCTTGAGGACTACTGCAATAAGACGGTCCTGTAATGTGACCTTCAACAGGAAGATAATCCGCAGATAAGGCACTCCTGAGCTGTGGCTGCCCCAGCCCTTCTGGAAGCTGTTTTGAGACTGCAAACCCATTGTATGTTGTTGGTACAGTTTACTGGGTCAGTTCTACTGCACAGTTATCTGAAAATAAAAGTAGGGTCTGGGATAACTGTAAAAGACTCTACCACCTTTAAGTGTGCAGAATATGCAGAACCACTTGCCAGTCTTCCTTGAGGGGAGAGCAGCTGAATGATCCAATCCATTGCACTAGATCTAAACAGAGTCAGGATTTAAGAGTTGTAGACTTTTTATAGTACAAGTGTTCTGAGGCAAGTGTACCAGTAACTGAGCAGAGTTACAAGCAATCAGTTTGGAAAATGGTATACTGAAGGAATGTCCTTTGGTAGTGTATTAAGATGCTAAAAAAAAACCCAACTATCTACTAGAGGAATTGATGAAGCAAAGAAGAAACAAGGTCATGATCAAAAGCTTTCATCAAATTTTGGCATGTAAAACGGTAGAATGGTAGAAGATGACCTAGTTCCAGGAAGGAAGAAAGTAGGGTGTTTTAAGAATTGCCGTATCATGGCTACAAAGGTCATGATGGGCAGAATGGAAGAGCAGAGCAGCAGCTTACCAGTAACCCAAGGTGAATTTGGAAATTAGATGCATGTATTTCTGAGAGACAGATGTGTAATGTGATACTTGTAGTGCCAAATAAACTAATTTGCTTGAACACTCTGAGATCAGCACATTTTACCCTCTCCTTTGGCAATTTCAATGGCTGCAAGCAGTTTAATTTGTAGTTATCATCTCCTTGTGTGCAAGTGATAGTGAGAATAAAGCACTGGTCAGTTTTAGGGCGGAGGTATGAGTCTTACCACTGAAGTAGAGAAGTCTACCCTGCTCTCTGCTCTGCCAGAACTTTTGCCACTTACATCCTTTAAGGAACTACCAAGCAGGATACAGCACAGACTGAGGTTGAGAGCTTTCAAAAGCCATTTCCACTTCATTATTAACATGTGTGAATATTGGATTTTATTATTTCCTCTTTGATTTTATGACTATTGCAGATTATTCAAAAGCAAATTGAAAAAATAATTTATTACCTGGGTTCATTTTTGTTTTCAAAAGTGTAACACTAAAACATCATGAAGAGTTCCAGATCATGCTCACAACAGGGAGAATGCTTAATGAATTAAAAGAATTTGTCTGCAAGTTTGAACACCACCATAAATGGAGGGTTAGGAGTCCATGTGGGGCTGTAAGGTCAGTTATGGTGCTGAGAACCCAGTGAAATTGTGCTGTAACTACTGACAGAAGCACCTCAAAAGTCTGCCAGCTTTGCTAAGGCTTCCTGCCCTCTCCAGGTGACATTCTATAACTAGACAGATGATCTCCTGATAACAGGTTTTCTTAGTACACTTTCATGTCTTCCTGATACCTTGGGTCTTGCTAGAAAATGGATGTTCTTGGGGTACTTGACAATCTCACTTTGAACACTGGCAGGAACCAGAAACTGAAAAACACTGAAATAAGAAACTTTTTTTTTTTTTTTTTATTACACCTGATCCAAATTGGCTCTTCCCCATGAAATCCATTCTTAGGTCCCTACATGCACATTAAGGTGAGCATTAACTCTAGTATTTCCGTTTTAAATCTCAATTCCCCTGCTTAGGTACTGAGCCAAACATTTGCTACAGGAGAGACAGGCACAGCAGATGAGCAGCCTTCTTCCAGCATACCTGTTTCCACTGAACGTGTAATGAAATTACAGATTATACTGAGTGGTTCTCGATGTTTTGTCCAAGAGACCGGCTAATTAAGCAGCAATGTGGCCCCGCCTTGACCAAGTATGTGTTTTTTGTTTAGCACTCTTCACAAAATGTTGCCAAAGTGAAGGCAGCAGCATGACCCGAAATTATTGCCCATGCCATCTGCGTTTCAGACAGCCATTTCTTCAGGTCACAGGCTAAGTCTAGTTAAGTCTTCTGGAAGAGTTGCTTCAAAGGACGTTTGAAATGGGAGAGGACTATGGAAGGCAGCTCAGTAAAAGTCTGTACCGAAATGATGCACTGCAAACTATAAAGTCTAGGCTGTACCCATAGATACCCAAACATATATTTTTTTCCGTCATGCCCTCCTTCCCCAAACAAACCTCTTTGGCTCTTCCACCTAGAGACAACTGCATTTGACTGTTTACATGATGCTTGACCAATGAAAATGCACTTTTTGTGTTGTAAAGATTTTCCAATATAGTGGGCTGCTAAGCAAGCTTTTAATGGCTTCAAGGATCATCTTCTCAACAAAAAAAAAAAAAAGGCTGTTTAGCACATTAATCACTGTAACTTAAGATAATTGCGATTCGAGTAACTGGGAAACTCGCATTCAGTTGAGCAGATGGCACCTGATGAGGTTAGTACATACTCTTAAAATAGGCTATTGTCAGCTGTACACATATTGGATATAACCGTAATGCTTCTGGACCTCTGGGCTCCCTGAAAGAAACGTGAATCCACAGGTACTCTTATATCTTGGCTATTGACCAGTTTAATACGAACTGAACACACCATCCAAGCAAGGGGCTCCTAAGCGAGCTGTCGGTAGTAAAGGCTGAACTTGGGGCCTCTGGAAGGGAAAGCAGTGAGCTCTGGTGCTCTGAGGTTAGAGGTGAACAGCCACGACTATAGGAAAGTTATTCTCCTCCTACTTCCCTGCTGAAAACAGTACCCACAGATTAGATGCAGGTTATACTTACTGCTGCTTCTGGGATGGTTGTTGGTTGGGTTTTTACTTTATCTCACCTGCCAGACTTAGGTCAGTACCACTGCTGGGAGCAGCTGGCTGACAAACCATCCCAGGAAATTGATCCACATGAAAAAAACAGATTTTGTTTCACCAGCAGATAACACAACTGCTTGTACTGGCATACCTGAGGGGCAGCGTGGAAGGGGCTCTCTGAAGCCTGCGCTGCTGTCACGGGCAGTACTCGTCACCTGTGGGCTTTAAGTTTGTCAGTCAGGTGGTGGCAGTAAAATCCTGAAGTAAAAAGTGCTTCCATTGTGTCAGGCCTCTCCTGCAATGGGAATTCTGCACAAATCATGGCAGTGCTCTACGCCAAACATTCTGTAGGAATAAAAGGCAAAATAAGTAGTAAGTGACTTCAGTGATGCTACTGGCTTCCTTCAAATTATTCCAAATTAAGTCATTTTTGAACTTAAAACCTTCGGTTTAAAATAAACCAGAGAGTCATTGGGGAAGAAAAACCTGAGTGCCATGAAAACAGAGCTGTGAGTTCATGGATATGATTCATTTTCCCCTTTCCTTTCCATCCATTCAGGGGCCAGCCAAATCCATCTCTTAGCTTGCCTTTCTTTAGCCTGGAACTCAGAGTAATGGGAAGAACAGAGGAGATGATGTGTCAGAATGTTTGTAGAAGGCTCTGCCATAGGTGTCCTGTGAATTGTTCTTGATACTCCTCAGCTGGTGTGCTGTTTCTTTGGGTACAGACAGGTATATCATAGTGATACAGAACTTGGGCCTAAATATGTCTGGATGATATTAACATGGGGTTTGAACGAAATCATGTCTCTCCATTTCGTCTAAGCTAGGGATGGAGAGATCGCTCTCACAGATACACCCCACATACACATAACCCTTCCACGGCATGGCATGAACACCTGAAGGCCCTGTGATTACAATTTTTATTGTTGATGCTCGCTTTTCGTCATCCAACATTTGCTCCGAACAGACTACTTCTAACAACGTCACTCTTCACAATGTGTGCGGGCATTAATCTTCCAAAGAAAAAATTAAATGGCAGAGTGGACTCTTCAAGTTAATATAAGGGAGGTGATGCCCTGTCTGTTTTTAATTAGAGCTAGTTTTCTTAATGAGGTAATGTTCTGTTGTGCTGGGTTATCTCCTAAAAGACAGGGCAGCAGGCGAGCTGTTGGGGAGGGACACTTGAAAAACATCACAGGCAAGCTGTTTAATGTTAGCGCTATCATTCATCACCCGGGCTCTTTGGAGAGCCTGACAGACGGAGCACGTCCTGTGGGGACTCCATCAGCCTCTGGCGTGCTGCTTAATGCAATTTAGCCAGATGTATCAAAGCGGCAGGCGAGACCCTGCTATTTGGACAGCATTTATAGCATCCTGGGCAAATAGTCAGGAAATGTTCAATAATGTGCCTTGCACAAGTGTGGCAAGAAGCAGATTCTTAGAATCATGGATTGCCAAGAGAAATCCTGGCAGTGCCTCATTCCAGCTTTTAGTCACATGCTGGTTTTGTTGTTATTGTTTGAGGGCTTATTTTTCTTAAAGGCCGTCTCAGTTTGAGCTTTCCAAAGCCCAGATTTAAGGTGACTTGAATACGCCCCTCTGGTTCCCGATCCAGTGGGCGAACGTGTACAGCAGAATCCCTGGCCTGCGCACGCACAGCGTGGATCTGGGCACCGGGCCCGCTGGCGTGCGGCGTTGACTTCCCGGCAGACAGCGCAGTGCGGAGCGGACTGTTACAGGAGCCCCAAGTGCTCCACTCGTGATGCTAAAGGGATCAGTTCTGTTTGGGCAACCCAAGAGCAAATGCCATTACCGGCAGGGAATTTAGCAGGGACTATGGCTACATCTCTAGGCTACAGAATGGGATCCAACCTGGTTTGCTGACAGCCTCTGCTACGGAATTCAAGAGGGGCTCTGCAGAATATAGTTCAAGTGTACCTAACTGTTTGATACTTCAACATTGATTCCCAAATTTTGCAATCTAGACTTTTTTGAGAAAACTTGAGTATACCCCCAGAGCTGGCTCTGGTTCTCCCCCGGGGTATTGCATGTGTGAAATCACGAGCCACTCAGCGGGATGACTGCTGTCTCAAGAGAGCAGAACCTGCAACAGGCAAGGCAGACACTCGGGGGTTCTGCTCTTTCTACAGAATGTCCTGATGCCCAGACGGGTTGCTGCTAGCTGCCACAGAAGCCCTAGCCGTAAGCCATGTGGATGCTGAAAGCAGATGTGTTTTATGGCATTGGTGTTTTGCTGCTTAAGCCTCAAACTTCTTTGCCAGCACTGGGAGAAAAGAACAAGGTTAAAGCACTGCCCTCTGGGCTGCTGGCAAAAAGACACGTAGCCTCTAGAGGCGGAAAAGCTCCAGTGGGCCTGGAAAGGGAATAGCTGTGACGTGTGTTTTCAGACTAAAGGCCAAAGCCTCATTAAATTCCCAATGCAGAAGCAAAATTGTCCTTTGCTCCATCTTTTTTAACTATTATTTTTAGCAAACTTCTCCCCAATACCACTTTTCTGCAGAGACCTTCACTTCTCCTGGGAGCCAGAACTGCAGCCCGGGTGAGGGACAGACTTGCAACCCAGGCACCTCCCCATGTGCTGTGGTGTCAACTTCACCTGTGAATTCAGCTTTGGCTCAGGGCTGGTGCATAAAGATGTAAAATCCATCTGGGCCTTGCAGCCTTGGAAACCTCTTTGATGATGTTCCCAGCAACAGAAATGTAGCATGTGCAGAGCCTTGCATCCTGTTGCTAATAAGTCTGCTTTTACCCCGCTCTGCTACCCTTATTAACTTTCATTTACATATTTTTCCAATAAACTTTTTAACATGTGACTAGATGACCATAAATCCTGGAGAGTGAGAAGTGCAGGGTATGTTGGACGAACAAGTGCTTGGGGCTCAGTTTAACCCTTCAGTTACCAGTAGAAAGGCCAAGTCCCCAGCAGCTGTGTCCTGCTGTTAGCCCAACAGGGACCGGCTGGCAGGGAAGGGTAAATGCTTCAAAGGGAGCAGATTTTCTTCCTATGGTATCCCAAAACAAATACAAAATCTGGTGCTGCTGCCAAGTCCCAAGATGCGAAGTAATGCAGCACGGGGCATTTGGAATGTTTTGCTAACAAGTGCTTGCCATGGTTCTGCACTGATATTTAGCTGCTGATGCAACCTCATTTGTGGATTTAGCAACCAGGTTCACTGAAATAAATGGCTTTCCCTGTTTCACAATATAGGATGAAGCAAAGGAAATCTAGTATGGCTTGTTACAGCAGGACAGAATGGGGACAGCTGGTTAGTGTATGTGAAACACCATCTCCCACTGCACAGAACAAGCACTCAGCAATATCCAGAGCCATGTGCTCCTATGACAAAATTGGGCATTATTGGAGAGGTCGGGTGGGAGGGTGCCAACACGGAATTTCTAGGTCTGAGTTCTCTCCCTACTGCCCTTGGATTTCAGACTTCTCACTGAGAGAAATGGCAACAACTAGAAAGATTGTCCGATATATACTTTTATGATCTTTTTATACATATATACACATAGTTGCTTCCAAGGAATAACTGTTTCCTCTATCGAGCCAGCTGCATAGATGGCTGAACAATCTGTCCGTTCAAACATACTTTGGTCAGCTTTCTCTAGCTGATTTGGCAAGAATTTTTCTTTCTACAACTGGATCTTCTCCAGTAACAACTTAGACAGCCTTTTGACTTTAGGTCATGGCTGTATGACACTGAAGGAATCCTTTCATTTGCCTCTCTACAAGTAACAGTGGGAAAACCAAAGGACCGCCATGCCTCCAGTTGAGAAGGGACTGTTTAATTGTTTGTGCCACACATCCATGTGTCGGCTGGTTTTACACCACAAAGCAGGATGCAGGATAGATTATCTCAAAAACAGGGTTTTGGACTGGCACTCAAGGGTTCAAATCCTGACAGATGTCCTGGATGATCACCTATTTTTGCATCTGATTGTACGGAAATAACTTCTCACCTCAAAAGGTTGCTGTAGGAACAGTATCTTGTTATGACTGGAGGGCTGAGAGTAGTGATGAGCACTAGGGCAAAGAAATCTCAGCCCCAGGCACCCAAGCAAGACCCGGAATAAGATCTGCCAGCAGCAGCAAAGGTGACCAGAAGGCGACAGCGTTGCCATCAGGAAGCTGAGGTCCACTCCATCTTTCCCAGTGCCACTCTTTTATGACAACCAGGACTGTGGCCATAAAGACTATGAAAACATCTAGGCAGGTTACAGCAGACGCATTTTACACGTGTAAATTTATCCTGCTTTCACTAAAACTTCAGATTGGAATGACAACCATTTGCAAATGTTTCACATGCCCCAACTGAGAGGCTAGAAGAAAATGTGGCCTTGATTAGCAACTGTTAATCAATTTCCATCTCAATTAAATCTTGTTGTTCCAAATACAGTGTGAGACCACTCAGTTTGTAATGTACCAAACCATATGTTGCCGCTCTGCATGAGGAAACCAGATCCCAGTCTCCAAGGCCATCGTCCTAGGAACTTTCACAAGCAGTAAAATGCTGTTTTCACAAGATCAGCACTTTACTTTTCTGCAGCCACTTCCTTGATGACTTAGGGCAGATGACTTAGGGCAGTCTGCTGGGACTGAGTTTGATAAGGGCTCCTGATCTTAGTAAGGCAGCTTAATCTCCAAAAGCTGGATTTCAGCACTACCTAATCACATTGGGCTCCTTTGCCTTTGCCAGTCCATTATGCTGCTGTAGGCTTCAAAGATTTTGGTGTCATAATGACATCTTCAGACCTATCTTTACTGTATTTCCAAACTCCCCATGCAATCCCATGTCTCGGAGCCTACAATATTATTTTAATTGCCAGTTCACTGCTTTAGGGGCACCTTCCTTCATAACTTCTGCTTTACTTGTAATGATGAGATCTCTTGCAGATGCAGTTAATCAGAAAGATTACAATCACTCCAGAAACACCTGCATTGGAAATAAGTCTGGCTTTTATTACTAGAATTTCTACTGCTGACAAGCTCTGGGAAGATAGGATGGGGAAAACCCAAGATACCTTTGCACAGCTGGAATATAAATGTGACATTTTCTTCCCATTTATTTTTCTTCTGTAAATGATTTAGCTGCTATTGATCAAGATCACCACCAAATAAAAATCAGAATCTACTAGCTTGTGGTGTTTTGTGTAACACACTCATAAAGCAAATCTATGCCTCCACCACTGGAACAGGCCATACTTTTTACTATGACATGTACAGAACTGGAAGTAGTGTTCATTGTCAGGGCTCAGCTAACAAGCATTCAAGAGCAGCAAGGATCCCGTGTTGGGACTACATTTTGCATACAGAAGACACAATAATTTAGTTTTTCCGATGGCCTACATCCTCTCTACTCATATGATATTAAGGAGAAATACATAGACTGAGCTCATTAGTTGTAATCAATAGTTACAGTAGGAAGCAGAGAAGTCAGAAGTATCACGGGAGCAGAACAACAATGTGTGATTGACTGCAGGGTAAAAAGACACTCCTCAGCCTGATGCAAGTACTTTGAGTCATATTCTTATTACCATGAATCTCTGCTCTCTAACTGCTGGGTAAGTGCTGGCACATTGTGTCCAAGAAATACTAAGTTTTCAACAAAGCCCTGCAGCGGTAAAGGTGACACAGTGTTTCAAAAATCCAAGGTTCAGATAATGAAAGATCTTTGGATCCTGAAAACTGGCAAAACAAGAAATAAAATATCATCCCTTACAGGAAACTGAAGTATATTCATGTCCTTCAGGGACAGGCTGGTAATGGTCTAAGAAATAGCTCAAGGTGTTCACATTTATTAAGGAATGTTAATCTACTGAAGTCTGCAGTTTTCTCTGGCTCTGGACACAGAGATGGAACTCTTTAAAAATTAATTATTACACTTAAAATCTGTGAAAGATGTTCAAAAAATTTCTTATTTTTTAAGAAGCTGGAAAGCGCTGCTTCTAGAGTGATCTACTAGGATAGCAAAGCCAAAAATTAAAATGTCTCACTCTTCAGGACCAAATTCTCAGCCCACATAGCGTCAGTATGAAATGCTTCCAATCCACAACATCCTGCTTTCTCTCACTGGATAACAACTCATATCCAATATATGCTCACACAAATGATATAGTGGGGGATATAGTAGTGTCCCACTGCTTCTGCAGGAGTTACAGGGAAGAATCTCTAATGCAAAAGCAGAAAATGCAGCCCCTTTACTGACTCCTGACGTTTTCTTTTACCTTCTCTAGGTTGTTAGCTTATCTACCTCTTCAGACCCAGAAACCATCAGAGACTGGGCTGGCACAATTACTGCCTGATCTTAAATAAAGATATTTTTTACACATATCCATGTAACTTCTATTCATTTATGTAGCCTGGAATTTGTCTTAGACAACTAAGAAAAAGAATGGCCTTATCAGAGAAGATGCTCCATCAATAGGAAGATGACACTTTGTATTCCGAGCATAAGAAATATTTAGGGCCAGATCCAGCAAACCACTTTGGTACCTACAGTGCCAGCTGGATGATTTCAGATATCAGAATCCAAGAAGATGAGACACAAACCCCACGTAACCAGGTAAGTTTCTGAATTTTGCATTAACAAGCCACCCAGTGAAACATGTACTGAGTTTTAAGAACAGGGACCACTGGAAAACAAGGGAATGTCTTCTGTGGCTAGAGTAATGCTCCCTCTGGCCCCGGCAGCTTCATCAGGAAAGATGGAGAATCATCTTCCCTCATCCCAAGTTATCTTCCAGTATGAAATGGAAAGAGATGGATCAGAAACCCTCTGGGCTAAACAAGGTCTAAAACATACCTCTTCCACTTTGCCAGGCGTTGTACCCTGAGGTCTGTTACAGAGTAGGCTGTCACTACTATGACCCAACCTGGCTGTATTTGAACAAAAAGCTTGTCCAGTGGAGCAACCCAGCACCACCGTGCACCAGACCGCTTTGGGCTGTGAAGCACAATCTCATAAAGTTGGTTGAATCCAGCCTGCAGGTACTTTGAGTAACCTGAAGTAGCATGAGAGGAAATGTTTCAGACACCATCTTCTCATTGATACTTCTCTTGGCAGCCTCTCACAACCCCCCCAGCAAGATGGCTGATGTCAGTGCTGCTTTCGGGTGCCTAACTATTCGTTCAGTGCACAGCTGAGTACCCAACACAGGTTAGAAAGTTGCTCACTACATAAGTGTTCAGCTGCCACTAATAACCACTCGTTCACTCACAACCAAGCTCTATTTCTTCTTCTCAGAGCACTATCAAGGTTGTATTACTGAGGAGTGTCTAAACACGGGATGCAGGAACAGGAGGACTTTGCCTAGTAGGAGGTAGGAGGTCTCTGAGGTAATAGTCATTGCTGACTGCAGTGTACTTAAGTCAAACTTAGCCTGTGGTTAAATATACAAGTCCTTTGCCCTTTAAGGCTTAAAATAAATTTGTCTTAAACTACTGCATTGGCTTACATTACAAGATAAATTATGAAAAATAAGCTGGCCTCAAAGCATAGTTTTGCTTTGCTGCTCTGGGCATGAACCATTTCACTTGGACTCTGTTTTCCAGACCACCTATCTCCCTCACCAGGAGGATGAAGAGAAAATAATCAAGAGGGGCTGGAGCCTATTTAGACAACTGGCCAGCTCCTTGCACAGGGCTTCTTCTTGGTTAGAAGAGAGAAGATCCACCACAGAAGAAAAACAAAGCCTGCTAAGGCTGAACATGGGAATGATGCAACGGTATGAATTTATTGGACAGAAAGGACCAGGTTCACTGGTTTAACCAGGAACACAGCATATGGTCATGATCTACACCTTTCTTTTTCCTATCTCGTCCTCGTCTCTTTCTCTCACTCTCACCTTGTCCTCTTGCTCATCTTTACTACTACATTTATGTAGGTGCTGAACATGCACACAGTATTGCATACTACAACTCTCATCATACCAATGACTTGACAGTGATGATCCTAGTGTCCTTTATGAGACCTGTAAACAATCACAGTTGAAATTAATATGAATCCATCAATATAAGCTCTTGAACTTTACAACCAAGCAACAGTGACATGTACATCTTGAATCTTGCCTAATAGCACGATCTAGCTGACCCAAAAGGCGAACTGTACTAAAACAAAATACTGCTACAATATGTGGTATATTAAGTCTCACAAGAAGGAACTAGTAAACTACAAAGACACCCCTGTAAAGGCATTATTGCACTACTATTGAATAGTGCCTTTCAACAGCAAGTCAATCATCAGCTGCCATAAACTTACTTAACCGCAGAAATACAACGTTTCTAATTCCCATTCCCAAACATGGCCCAGGGTTGTGCTGTCTTCCCAAGTTTTATGACAGCTCCGCAAAGGTGACCCACGCCCCTTGATCTGATCAGCAGACTTTCATTCACTGCCTTGCTGCTGCCTCTGTTGGTCAATACAGACAACTGTCTCTGAAACAGCGAACGGGACCTATTGTGCCGCACTTATGTTGAATATGTACCCTACTTTGGGTTTGTGCCTAGACTTGAACTACGAAAAAAGAAAAATTAAAAAAGAATTTATGATCTCACGAACCTTGAGAGCAGAGGCCCTTGAGCATCTTGTGAATGACAGCAGCACTCAAGTCTGGATCCTAGCCTGCGTTTTCAATCCAAGAGGACTGAGCGATGTTTGGAATTACATAGCGAGGAATCTAAACTAAACCAGGTGTCTCCCCAGTTTTGCCAAAAAAATAGTTTGACACATACTAGCTTATAAATAGACGGTTCTGCCAGATCAAACAATGATATATTACACTGACCACTCAAACGGCCCAACAATGAAGCAATTTCCATGAAGATGCAATACTTTTTTACTTTTTTAAATCGAAAATAATAAACAGATTGGCTTGTATTATCATGAAAAATGTGCTAAAGGGTAAGGTCTGTGAAGAAAAATCTGAAAAGTCATAGGTCATAAAAGTTTCAGTTCAAGCTTGTTCATATTATAGTGAAGTAAATTATTGCTGAAAACTTCTTTCAAAGAGTTCCTTTTTGATTGGGTCTTGGTTTTAAGATGATCAAACGTTTTAAATGTGAGTTGTTTCCATTGTTTGTGAGCAATAAACAGCAGGCTGAATAGAAAAGCAGAGACCACAGGCCATTTCCACTCATGTAAAAGAAATGCTATACAGTGTTTTCTTCCAGTCGCAGAATACCCTTTATCTAACTCTGACTGTATACATCTTCTGTCCATGCACAGGCACCTAAACAGGCAGTGCTCAGCATCATACAAGGTTTTTCTTTCTTGTAGAGGTACAACCTATAGACCTTGCAGGCCCTTGCGAAAATCAGGCTGGCCAATGCCATGCTGACATGACTGACTACAGCACAACCTGACAGCAGTGAGATACTCTGGGAGCATAAGTCTTTTTCTAAGATTTAACTCCATTTATTGGAACTGTGTTGACGTAGATGTCACGTAGATGTGACGCAGATCAGTCTAACTGCAAGAAACCACAGGACCAAAGAATGCCTTGCACCGATGGTGTCTGCAGCAGAATTACTCAGCGTGAACGATTCACTAAGAAACCTCTTTTTCCTGACAGGCTCTGGAGAGATGCCTGAAAATGGTGATAAGGAGCTGACAGGGAACCAGCCACGCTTAAATGCCTTCCAGGTCATCTAAAGATGCAGAGAACATCTCCTCCCCACATTTAATGCCTTTGGGACCCTTCCAGTCATGTCTTTGCCTTCTGACAGCCTTCCAGCTCCCCGGGACCTTCTGTCCCTCCTCAATATCCTCCCCTGTCTCCTCCTCCACCGAGGAGAGCTCTTCTCCTCTCAGCCCAGGAGCTTCCCGGGGAAGAGGCCGCAGGAGGTGAGCATGTGTGTGGCTCAGCCAGTCACTGGGACAGGCTGCCCTCAGCACCTCTTCCTCACCTGGACACCGCTGGATCCTTTCAGACAAAGATTTCACCCAATGCAGCAGCTGCAGCTCTCCCCCAGCGGCTGTTCCTAGCAGGGGCCTGCACTCTGGCATGTGAAAGTGCTCCAACACACAGCACATACTTTTGCAGGCTTCAAGGCAGCATCGGGCTTAATGAAACACTTAATTATCAGACCTCAAAACCTGGGATTTCCAGGCGAGACAAATGGATGTCCTGCACCAGGGCCTGGCTGTGCAATCCCTCCTCTGCTGAACGCTTGGTCCTGGGGACAGGTAAAACTAACAGGCTGGGAAACAGAGGCTACACCAAGCACGCTTACTGACAGGAATGCGGCCATGCTGGTAACTTCTTCTGCCAGCATAAGGAAAGCCTGTTTACGGGATCCAAATAGCTGCTTGGCATCTGTGAAGCAAGGAACTAAATCAGAGGGCAGAGACCTAAGTATTAGTCCAAGAGCTGGTATAGGAAATACTGAAATCATTGCATTCATTGATTGAAGTAGTCTCACCCAGAGCAGGGAGGTCCGGCTGGACACAAGCAAGGGATGCAGACAAGGAGACACCAGTGAGAAGATGCTGCTGACACTGTGGCTCTTGTCCTCGTTTCCACTCCCAGAGCAGTTCAGTGGACCAGACACGTTGGGAGCACCAACTTCTCAGTTTCCAGAAAAAGTTGCATACTCTGGTCCAGCAAACAAGCGCTTCAAACCGTGGTGGCAGCAGGCAGGTTTCACAGTAACCCTGTCACAGACAAGCACCAGGGGTTTGCAGTACTTACCATTTGTGCTGTACTGAGCACAGCAATTCACCCAAAAGTCAGATGCATATTGTCTCTCCTTCCTAGCCTGCCAGCCACAAAACACTCACCAGCTTTCTTTTGCATTACAAATTTAAGATCTACCTGCAAAATATAAAAAGCCTCCAGCATGACAAATGTGCAGAACAAGAGCAAGAGAGCTTAGGGCTGTCGCCACTGTCTGTAAGTCTCTTTGGTAGCTGGGAATTTGTGAGGTGGAAGGCTTTCAGTACTGATCTGCCGTTATCTCCAATGGATTGTATGGCGGTCGGAACTTCTTTATCAGATCTGTAAAACCAGTAAATGACAACAGTTCTGGTTAGAAGAACTCTTTCAGGGTGGAGTGAAAAACAAGAAAGCACTGCTGGAGAGTATCTGGTGTTGATCACAAAGAGAATAAGTACTATTTGCCCAGAGAAAACAAGATTTTTCCACTAACCCCTTCTTCTGCTTTCTCAGCAAATTTTTCTGTTTTCTCTAGTCTGCAGCCCTTCTCTAGCAAGTAAATTCAATATCTTGTGAGATCTACAGAGAACAAAGTGAGCATTAGACAGACAAACAAGGAAGGGGTCAATTATTGTATTAAAATCCCCAAGTGCATTGTTTTAGCACAAATTTCACATTTGCTTGTGCATGCTTTTAAGTGATTCCTTATTTTGTACCTTATAAATGGGCACCAGATGCCAGAGAGAATGATCGAAATTGCAGTGAAACTCGAGATCAAATAAGTTTTGCCCTGACCTAAACCTACTTGAGAAATCTCATACATGTTTTTCCCCCTAAAGATTTAACAGCAAAAAAAGCCTTTCTCCTAATTCACCACCTTAAGAAGTTCACAAGGAGAAGCGTGCACACGAGTTACGAAATCTCAAAGACTTTGTCACTCCCGGTCACTCCCCTGTTGAGGCACTAAAGGACTGGAATTATTCTTGTCTTAAAATCATGAGTTGGCTTTCCTTTCCCAAATTCAAACATCCAACAGCTGTAAAAATGGCATCCAATCAATTGCTGACTCTGCCAATTTTGCAGTGTTCCTGTTCACGTCCATCTGTCTCCTCCTGCCATGCTGCAGCACATCAGCGGTGCACTGAGGAGGTAGGGCAGAAATTGGCTTGCTGTCCATGTGTGTGGGCCAGTAGCCAAGCGATTCCACTTAAAAAGCTGGCCACAGATCCACCTTTCATGTCGAAACATGGGGAGAATTAGGAAACTTTTTAAATTAAACAATTCTACAACTGACGTTCTTCAGTTATTTTTTTTCTTGAAAACTTTTTTCAATTTTTTAATTAGAAACATTTTATTTGTCTCCTTTTAAAGCCCTCCTGGATTGAGTTAGTTGGATCAAAGAACAGCAAGTTCTATACAACTACGATCATGTTAAGTTACTGAATCGTTTTACGAACTATCTGGCTGCCTGCAGTGTGGCTAAAATGTTTTTTTGCCACCATATGAACAGAAGAGAGTCTGCAAGTCTTACATCAGACGCTGCTTTCTAATAACATGTCCTTTCATATATAACCTGTTGCCTCACATTAACTTCAGGTTCTCTCAAAGAGTATTCTTCACCATATTTTTAACAATTTGGGATATTGGAACCAATCTTCTGCTCTGCCAGAGCACTGTCATGAAGCCAGGGAGCTGAGCCTGACCCAAGCAAGACCCTACACAGCTTTCTAGGAGGTATAAGTCACCTCTGTCTTGCTGTAAAGCAAAGAGCCATTGGTTTCTCCTCTAGAACATCACAGGAGTTTCATTTTCCCACACCTTGGACCGAAAAAAATGTTCTTTTCCAAGTTTTCCCCTTGTGTGATGGGAACTGTACTCCTCTTCACAGCCCACTAATCACAAACTTTGAACCAAATGTCCCAGCTCCTGCTGCCTTTCCATCCAACAGCTAGTTACTGCTGTCCCAGAGAGCTAATGCACACAGCGGCTGGTGTGTTCAGCCACCCTGAATACACCTCCATTCAGGACACCCTGCTGTGTCAGCTTGCCATGGATCTCACCAGGCAGGTGGTTCTCCACTGAGAACTCCTGACACCTAACTAGGCTTTGTGAGAGGTAAAAGACATGTGCAGCACCACCAGCAGGTCCCACTCCACCGACTGGAAGGTTTAGTAGGCACTCCAATGTCCAGCACCAGAAGCAGGGAGACCTAGTCCTTTCTCTCCACAGGCATTCCAGCCACTCTCCTCGGCTCTTCCCAGGCTTCTGGAAACACTTTGTCCCTCCTGGGCTTGCTCAGGAGCCACCACAGCTTCCACACCACAAACAGGATTTTGTTTGCACAGGTCTCACTTCAAACTTGACACCTTCCTTACATAAATAAATTATATTTTTATAAAAAAAAGAGATATGAAAGAATTGGATGTTCCCATTATTTGTGCATGAGTGTTTTCCGCAGTCTGCACCAGAGGGTGCCTGCCAGGTTTTCAGAAGTTGGATCAGTTTGGCTGGTCATAAAGACATCTTCCAGCTATAACCCACCTTACAGGACAGGAGCCTTCAGTGGCTGAGTAAGCATCCATCTGACCCTTACAGATGTAAACAGATGCTGCAGTTTGCATGCTGTTGTTCTAAGCTAAGAGAACCAGCAGCCGACGACCACCATGGGTTATGTTCCCTTAGGACAGTAGGATACAGGTTATCTTCAGAAAAAGAAGAAACAGAAAGAAGAAATGGTATATGGGCATCAAACTTACCATTTCAGTATTGGCCTATGAATGCCATGACAGAAATCTCTCTTCCTTATTGTTAGGAAAAATGGCTATTGAAAGGAAGCAGCAGAAAAGACAAGAGAAGTCAGAAAAAATGGAAATTGCTGTATTACAGAGCTCTGACACAGAAATGAGTGCTTGCAATGTAATAAACTACCACACACCAGCTTCTCTCAGTCCACATGCACGCTCATATCCCTGGGGGGCCTTTTTTTTTTCAAAGATGGGGTAGCTTTCTCACAAGTTAAACAGAAAAACACCAAATCTAATTATTTTCCATTTATTGTGGATTGTCACAGGGTCAGAATATACCAACAGCAAGTTATTACTGGGCAGCTGACAGATGCTTGCTTGTGTGTCAAACCCTTTAGATCAGAAGCTGAGCTGAGTCCTGTTCCTTTTTAAGTCAACAGAACTTCTCCGAGATCTTTCACTATGTCCTTTCTAACACTGTTCTTTATGGCAACCTTTAACTATGAAACACCAGGGATTGTCTAAGTTAGACACCTGGCTTTATAGCAATTTCAAGTTAACACAGGGTGCTTAATGCCTTTGAAAAGCCTGCTCCACGTTTTGCCATATATTTGGATTGTGCCAAAGCATGGGCAGTAAGTTTGGAAAGTCACTTGTGTGATGTCTCACTAAAACCCCAAGGTACTATTCAATAATCCAGCCTCTTGGAAATTTTTGCGTGCTGCTTACTCGACACACTTCAACCTTTAGAAATAAATAGGAAAAGTTGTTTGCATCAAAGCTTGATAGGTTGGAAATTTTCCTCTTTCTACATATAATACGTAACAGAAGAACTGCCGGAGCTGAAGCTGCTGAGTGCCAAACCCTGTCAGTGTGAGCTTTGCCATTTGCTTCATCAAAACCCCAGTGTGGCCCTACAAGAATGGCATATACTTTATAACTGCAAGTTAAATTCAGTGTTGTTGCATAAAATATTCTCTCTCCAAATGACAGCACAGGAAAATTATGCTCTCTGCTGCACCTTTGTATTTGTATTCTATATGAAAGTCTTTCAGGCCATACTGTCTTCCTCATCGGGTGGTGGGCTCAGTTTGTCAGCCCACAATTTTGCAAGTGAGAGTGATGAATTTACTACTTGATCTTAACAGGCACTTGAATTCCACCCCCTGTTAAAAGACCTCGTTATTCTCCTGCTTAGGTTTTGGAGATGACTTCACAGGATCAAACTCATCCACCACTGATGGCTATTAACGATTTGAACCACCAGAAGCTGAGTTTAGCACAGAAAATGTCCTTGGATGACCCACCAGCAAGAGGTCATCACTATATACACAGCTCTTAATCCAGCCCTATACCTCTGATAAGGCTGCAGAATTTGGCATTTCACTCCACTGTGTAAAACCTTTGGACTCCCTGGAATTTAGACCATTTAACTTCGAAGTTCAGGCTCATTTGCTGGTGATGGGCAGCCTCACTGAGTCCCCCAGTGTGTTTACTTCCAAAAAGTCTGTCCCATATCCTGTTTTCTGGGATGTTTATCAGCTCCCTTGGGATGCTCATTGCATCTCCCCCACTGAGACAGAACATTTTAAGTTCAGGTCTTACCTGGGCTGACATACTGGGATTTGGAAGCTGGAGGACATGTCATTACCGCTCTGTGGATGCACTTTAAACTATCTGATGTCCAAAATATTGTAGATTAGTAGCCATTTACCAGGTTTCTGGTGAGGATTTTTCTATCTTCTTAACCTCCACAATACCACAGCTGGACTGCTACCAGCCCCTACATTGGTCCACCTGAAGTTACTTTCAATATATCTGCAGCCACAGCACAGCCATCACTACAGCCATATCTTGCCATGATTGGATCACCCAGGACTACAGCCCTGGTGCAAACCAGCTACTGTAAATACATTTATTCTCTGGTTAGCCACAGCACCCCACTGGTGCTTATTACTAATGCCAGTGTAGATATTAGCAAGCAGGCAGGTTCCTATGGCAGCAGGCTGCTAAAGGGCAGCAGAATAGTCTTTGCTCCCTGTGGCTTAATTTGCCTGTGCGGAGCCCCGGAAAGCCAGGCTGGCAGGGAAAACGGTAGGGTAAAGGCATACTGCAGCTGCATTTCGAGTAGACTGAAAGAGGAAGGAGGCTGCAGCACCTGGATGAGCGAGTGAATCCTGGACAAAGGTAACCACCAAGAACAGTTAATAATAGCCCAAGACACAAGGGCACATCAGAGACAAGCACTCCAACATGAAATGCTGTTCACAAAAATCTGCAAATGAGCTAACAATAATGAAGATAAGGGGCTTGGAAACGGGATGGTGGCGGAAGGAGAGGTTGTAGTATAACTTGCTACTCCTGCCCAGACCTGTCAGCGCAGCTGGATTCTGACTTGCAGCATCATCACTTTTCCAGTCTTGGCCTTCTGAACCTGCAAGCAGCCCCTCGCAGTGACCTGCCAAACTTTTGCTATCCAAACTTTTCTTCCTTTGAACAGCCTGATAAGGGGCCAACCTGTGCAGTAGCTTCTCACCATGCCCCGGAGGAAGAATACAATGAGGCCTATAAAGCCAATTGCACTTGTTACCCGAGGCAGCTTTTGAACTCTGCAAGGAGAGGCTGGAATGCCCCCTTCCACTTAGCAGAACAAAGGCCAGCCAACCTGCAGGGTTTTAAATCTGAAAGTTAAACATGAATGTGATTAATGTGTGGCTTTGAATTTCATGTATTATTGAATTGTATACATTACTCCAGGCTCGGAGGTTTTTCCCTTTTATACTACAACACAAATGCATGTTCTGTTTGGGAGGGGTGCAGAGTAGAGAACACCAGGCAAAAGTATTTCCATATGTATTCCCCAAATTCTCTGCCTGAAGGACTTGAGTGAGCCGGGATTTATACTGTGTTCCACTGACCTCGAAAAAACAACTTGAAACAGATTTAGAGAAGATGCACTGGAGCTCATTGTGATTGAAACGCTGGATACTTCTTTGACAGCCTCCAGGAATCCTTCCAGGTCCACCCTTTCCTGTGAATCTGCTAAAGCTCCAGAAGATTATCAGAGCTAAACTAATGTGCGGGATGCTGGGTTTGAGGAGATGGGTTGCCCCTGGTAAGAGTCATAAAAATGATCATCTCTTGCAACCAGTGTTCCGACTCAAAAGACTGAGTCCTTGATCCCATTTAAGTCATAATCCTCTGACAGGAGCCAGAAAGCTGGACCACACCACTCCTGCATGATCCTGTTGGCTTTGGTGGAATGCTGCATGACCAGAAGATTATCCTGGCTTTTACTACCGGGGAAACATTTAACATATTTTTAGAAACAGTTAATTAACCCCATTTGTTACACAGAAGTGGCAACTGGAAAGTGCACCTGGACACTTCCAGTCAGGACTTTTTTGTTTGTACGGCTTTGGGCAAGTCTTCTGACTTTACCACACCATAACACAAGACGAACAAAGGTGCTGAGAAATACTTGAAAATTTTACTTTAGGGATTACAGTTCTTTTTTAATTAGAGGGTTTCTCTGGAGAAATCTTAAATACAGAGTGTCAAATGGCCAGTATCTGACATGCACTACCTGCCTTTCTGTGGCAATGGATCTCCTTCTGCAAGCCCTGTGCATTTTCATTCATTCACCCAGCCTTCTGCTGTGCTACGTGGAGTTCTCATTACATTAGTGATTCTGTACAGAATTGAACAAAATGTCTGCATAAATGATGAAGCTACACAATTCAGTGCTCTGTGTTACGATTTTGATCTCCTGAGAAGCACCTTCAGCTTTGTCTCAAAGAAAAGACTGGTTTCTCTCCCACCATTTGACTCGGTCTGTCAGTATTGAATCACAGGCCCCAGGGTGATGAGTTTCTTGAGATCATCCTACAGGATCCACCCAGACCTTCAGAGAACTATTTGCTTTTTGATAAGACCACTGAGAGGAGGGATTGCAAGTTGTATCATATAGCACCACTCAGCTTGCTATGGTTAGTTCTACAAGGACCACTCCAACAGACCACCATTACAATGTCCAGTGACCTGGCCCTTCATGGGACACTTCTCACTGGGCTGGGCAGGAAGGATCTGGAAGAAATTAAAGATGATGTCAAGAGTTCCCCTTTTCCAAAGCTCAGATCTAGATGGCTTCTCATAATTTTCTATCCCAAGTTGCATCTGGAACTTCATTTGTTTGTGGAATGGACCATGGCTATTACAGAAGCATAGCTCTGTCTCCAGAAACAGTTTCTGGCTCAGAAGGAAGACTGACCTTTGTTCTGAACAGGAATATGAACTCTGTTGCCTTGGGACACCTTTGAATCCTTGTTTCCTATACTTTAGCCATTACTAGCCCTGTGATTTCAGGACATGAATATAGGTTTATCCTAACAGCACTATTAACTTTCCTAGCTTGCCAAGCTTATTACGAAGTAATGCTTCTTTAATTCTTTACTTCCCAATCAAAAGGTCCAGACAGCGGATATGGGAATTGTAGCAGTGATTCTTAGACCCAATATACATCCAGTACTAATTTTGCTAGAGTCCTCTGGAAATATGTATAGAAAAAACATAGACCACTTAGGACCTTTTAGGAGCAGGGAAGCCCAAAATATCCTATCATTGATCCATGGCCTGAGATCAGCCCTGCAACTTCATCCTCAGTCTGAAATGTGGCAAATGCTGTGCACTAGCATGGAGCTTACAGAATCTTTTAACTGCAAAGACTAAACCTGCCACATCTCCAGCTCACCCTGGTGCAGCACAGATGCAAACCAGACAAAGCATGACAACCACTTTTCTGCCAAACGAGTAAAAATACATTATGTGGTGCTTATCCTGCTATACAGTTAATGCCTGGGACAGAAGGGCAAATAAGCTTTGAGCAGGGGACTGGACAAGGACACTCTTGCAGTTTTGTGATTCTCGATATGCCCATAAAGCACGTATCAATGTAGTAGTCAAATGTAGCAAAACTGTAAAATACATTTTGGTCCAGACCCCAGAAACAAAAAAGTCTCTACAGCTCCTCTGCAAAATGATGCTTGCACCCCTTAGATACTGCTCCCAAGCCCAGAGAACTGCCTGTTTGCTGAGGACATCTGCATCACTTCTGCTACTGTCTGCCAGCACGAAGGCCTGACCCGCATCTGAACTCATCCCAGGGATTTCTCCATAAATCTGCAGTTTCCCAGTAAACCCAAAAGTCATTGGTTGGGACATCCCTGTCCTGCAGAAGCTAAACCACCTCTCCCCATTTTTAATTTGGCATGGCTGGTACTCCCCCAGTCTCTTTAATTAAATGTGAGAGATAAAAATAGAAAGTCTGACAAGACCCACCGAGTGGCCTCTCTTTCCCTCTGTTCATGTGGCTCCATTCTTGGAGCCTGACCCAGGGCAGAGCTCTGCTCTTCTACATGTATTTTCCAGTGGAAGCATTTTTTTTTCCTTTCGTAGATTTATTCAGACTCCAAACTTCAAATTCATCAAAACTGTCACGGACCATTTGCGGGATGGGAAGATATTGTGAGTCCAATCAGCACGGGTGTCACAAACAATTATCCACTGCAGAATGATCCCAATTAGTAAACACCCTGCTAACAGGCCACCTCCCCAAGGATGCTGATTGCCTGTGACAGTGTTTTTTTCAGGACGTCTGCTGGAAAACTACAACTCAAACCTTTGTGGGTTGGCTTCTGGCAAATTCCTTGTTAACCCTACAAAAGAATCTACACATAATAATTAAAAATAGATTGGAGTAGAAATTCAAAGTGCATTTAGCTTTGTCACCCAAACTCTTTATAATGAGACCTACTTCTCATCCGGAATAAAATGGAAATTCTATTCCCTGTCTTGGCTTGTACAAGGCACCCTGTGTTTTGATGCTTTGCTGTAGGCTTTTGGAACTAAATAAAGATTTCCATATAAACACTCCCTTCCACTGTCTCCTTTGTTCTCTCCTTTTCTGTTGGTGCTAAACTCTTTTAAAGAGTTGCCTGAAGGACCAAGCTCAGTAAGTGTTTGAAACCCAGCTGCATACTCCTTGCTTAAGGGATGCTGCTTTTTCTGCTCTATGCCACTGTCTAAAAGAACAACCTTTAACAATTCCAGAGCTATTTTTATTGGATGAAATCACAAAGACAGTAGCAAATGAAGATACAAAACCAAGTATTTTTTTTAAAAAGTAACCTGTTGACCACCCAGTTCTCTCCTGAAATGGACTGGGGATCATCAGACACTCCACCCTGATCTGCTATCAAATCAAAAGATAGCAAGCCCAAATCTGGCATAACCCTGGAATAATGCCACTATAAGTAGCGGAGCTGCGGAGCGACTGAAGTGGGCAAGAACAGGCCTCTGCTTTCCACCACATGAACTCAGCCACTGCAGTTCACGCAAGATGGGCCAGAGGACAACTAGTTGTAGCCAAAATTCTATACATGGTGGGTAATGCCATGAGTACAGAAGTTTGAAGCTGCAGTACAAGCTCATGCTATGAACTCCCAATTGCTTGGATCAGAAAGTTTCAACTGAATGGCTCTCCCATTGAAAGCATCTCATGTTAGCATTACTGCCTATAACGCAAAGGCTATAGTCTGACCAGCTTTGTACATCCTTTGACTAGCCACCATTTTAAAAGCTCTAACATCTAAGTCACTGTTTCATACTGCTATCAGCAGATGCTCCAAAACACTAAGCAGCCAAGCGCCACACAAAGCCATATAAAAAGCCATACCACGAGCAAAATGTACTGAAGAGTAGCAATAATTTGCAATTTTCTTGCTGGTGGCTATTGAGAAGGCCCCAGGCAGCATTTGATACAAACTGGAAATCAGACGAGGAAACCTTTCATCCTTCTCCAGTCCCAGAAGCAGCAAGTCAAGCTCAGCGACGCAGGACTGTTTCAGGTTTAGCCCTTCCATTCCCACCACGCTGACTGTGTTTTATAGTGTTGTGGATGATGCAGATGGAAACTCAGCCGGAGCAGGGAAAATGATAAACAAAGTATTCCTGTTCTCCAACCAGGTGGTCAGAGCTTTATTGGATGCAAGTTGGATGGAGAAATACACTATTGAGGCACACAGGTTTCTTTCCTGAACTGACCACAGAACGTAAACGACCTGCATGCACGCACCTCTCCAAGGATAGGAGCTGAGTATGGACTACGCTGTAATGGTAAAGTCATCATAACTGGACTCCTTCCACTGCAAGTGGGCAGCTTTCTGAAAGAAAATCTCATATTGAGCCACAATGGGTTGAGCTAGACAATATTCATATGCGCTACAGTGCAGAGTAATTTCCTTTTCTGGGGGACTGCTGGGTAAAATCTCATGACTGTAGTGAAACCTTAGCCATAATCCACAGAGCCCAATTATACAGAGGTAGGAAGACTGACTGACAGCCAGCAGTCTTGCTTCCAAGGAATGGGCTTTAGTGCCACACTCCATTTCCTTTCAAGTGTGCCAAGTCCTCCCATGCTGCTCAGTAATACTCCCACACCTCTGCAATTTTGGCAGGCCTCTCTTCTGTACAGCCTCTCTCCTTCTCTGGCCTGGGGTAAGCAGACTGCCTTTAATATGTAGGGGAAAGTAGGTGCATTTAACTCATCCCTCTTACTTTCAGCTCTGATTTCAGCCCAGTTGATTGGTAATTTCTTGGCAGTAAATTCTACCCCAACTATATCATCAGCAGGGATAAACTGCCAAATCTCTACAGATTTCCATGGAGCTGTGCTGCTTACCCCAGTTTACGGTCTGGCTCAATAACCTGACTTCAGTCACCTTGCTGTTACTCTATCACATGCACCCAAGTATGCAAGCCCAGACTATACACTACTCACTTTGCTGTCTCTCACATTAAAGCTTTCAGGGTTCCTCCTTCCAGGAGAATTTGGCTTTCAGATGTTTTTCTCAGACAGAAAAATTTCTTTTCATCCTTTAAGGTTCCATCGCTTTCATTATTTTTATCCCACCAAAATTACCAAACTTCATGGTTTCCTCCATGCTTCACGTACAAGGGACTCAGTAATGTTTGCAAAACATCACACCTAAAGTTGTCATTAAAATGCTCTTTACTGCTTTGCTAATGCAGAGAGGGACCCCTCAGTAAAACAGATGCACCAACAACTTCCACCAGTCACACTGGCCGAAAATCCACATGATCAGAGCCATGTATCATTTGTCATTTCTACTAATCCACATGACTGAGTTCCTATCCAAGACAAGCCAAACAGTTTTGGAGGGAGGGCAAGATCTTGTAAGACCCTGTATCAAATGCTCTACTAGGCTCCAACTGCAATATATCTAATACAATCCCTTTGTCCAATAATTTGCCTTTGCACGATCGAGGATGAAATTGCATAACTACTCCCTCCCTGCCTCTCCCCCAGGCACAATACCCTGTGGTTTGGAGCAATTTAAGACTTAGTTCAAGAATTTGTCTCACTTTTCTCCCACCCTGGTGGTCCACACTAAATCCCAACTCTTTCTCCTCTGCTTTGTTATTCCTTTCTTCCTGATCCATTATGGCCCCAGTATCCAGAGCTTCACCATTCTTCTTCTTCATCTTCAGACTGCAAAGACATCAGGACAAAATGTGAAAGAAGATATCCAATCTGACCAGTTCACCTTGCACAAATCTTAACAGTGGTGCTAACCGCTTTCCTAACCACCTTCTTCTTTCTAAAGGAGGTTAAGAAAGACTCTGAATTCCTGTCTGAGTTGAAGAGACCGTTCAGCCCTCTGTAAAACTGCAAGGGGTATCGACACTTGTAACTCTGGGAGAAAAAGCAGGCTGGCTCTCTCCCTGGGGAAGGGCTTTGCACATCAAGCTGAAGACAGAGAATCTGGCCCTGCTTCAAAGAGGACGGACATAGTTCTATTTCTGGCAAGGACACTGTGTGAGTAACTCCCTCTGAAGTTAAAGGGGTTTGCCCTCAGATATCCAGGGGCAGAAACTGGGAGCCATAGAGTCAGCTTTTGTGCCAGTTGATGGAACAAGCACCCCCAGCTGTAAAAAAATAGCTCTGAACACTGGGATAAAGCTGGTGCCACTGAAGTGTCCTTGCAGCCGCAAACAGATTTATGACCCAAAATCCAAACAGGAATTATCATTGCAACCACTGCTGATGCCAGGAGACATTCATTCTCTGCCTGTCCATCCTGTTTGGCTCACAGATGCCAGTGGTCCTCCTCAGGACAGCCACGTAATCTATGTGAAAGCACTTGGCTTCTCTGGATGCCATGAATTTTCTGCACTCTCTACTGTGCACACTCGCCAAGCAAGTCTTGATTTAGCTACAGTAATCTCTGCTGCCTGTTCCCACAGAGAGAAATGTTTATTTTACAGGGTCTGATCTCAAATGGACAGTAATAAACAGCCTGCATCTGCATCAGAACAAGGTCACTGACCCAGTCTGCTGCCCAGCAAACATGTATAAACTCAGCCAGCCCCAGAACTGCAGTAAGAGCCAAGCCTGCCCCAACCACCTTGGGCTGCCAAGCTGGCCACCTTGTGTTGGTATATTGCAGGCAGTGAAAGCTTGGCCTGTAAATTTGCCCTGAGAGATGATGGGACATCAGGGAATTGCACCCTTGGCAAGACAGAAGGCCCTAACTGCTTTCGCCACTGCAGATCCAGTATAAGCTACAAACGGGAGAGACTTCACAGCTTGGCCAGTGGAAGCTTCCTGAGCTATGAGGAGCAACAGCACTTTGGCCTAAGAGGGAAGAAGCCCACACACAGAGCTGGAGCAGCTCGAGGCACCTCTCCTTCACAGGGACTACTTGGCGCACTATAGATCGGCTTGAGAAACGGGAACGTTCTGGCAGAGCCTGCTTTCTGGCCACAACGCTTCCAGGCCAGAGGACTCAGTGAATGTCTGGGTTGGGCTTGAAGTGTTCTACTGCAAACGGCCACTTCAACACTGCCACACACATATATACTGCCAGGTGTTACAGCAGGGCTCACGGCACTTCCAGAGCTGGAAGCTCACATCTAGTTAGCCAGCTCTTCAGTATGTGGTCACTGTGTCTTCTTCAGCCTCGGACCCCTGACCACACGATCCTGAGCCCGTTGGCACTCTGCTGTGGGGCTACGGCCTCACTTCTGCCTACTCAGCCAGGACACAGGCAATGGAGTTTTCACCAGTTTTCTGTGCCTACACCAGAAGGGTGGAGGACACCTGGCCCAGCATAAAGCCTGCTGCTACCAAGGGAATCTGTCAGGATGGTTTGAACCAGCAGAGAGAGCTTGTACTGGTCCAGCATGCTCTCTCGTGTGGCTGCAGTGTTTTGGATCCAGTACTAAAGGCCCTAAAGACAGTTTTTTGCCATCATTGGGGTGAGGACTTTGCTTGAACTCCTTTGGTTCAAGCTTTGATTTAAGCTAATGCATAATTCACAATGGGGATGATAACAGATGGCAACTTGTTAAGCCACAGGAACTCAATCAGTTCTGATCACATGACAACACCCTAAATAATTTAAATCATATCTTGCTGCAAGAGCTGTTCTGCTGGGGCCCCGTGTTGCAGAGAGACGCCAATGCCACACTGTGGGAGTCATCTTGCAAGGCAGTTGCTACCAAGTCCCCCTGTTTGCAAAGGGAGAAACTGAGGCACCAAAGTGAGTGGCTTCCACGTGCTCATTCCAGGAAAGCAGATGACTGGTGTCCTACTGCTCCTCTGCACCAGATCCCAGCCACAAGGCCCTGGTCTCTCCTTCTCTCTGTATTGTGCATGTTTATAAAGATATTTGCAAGAGGTAAATTCAGACAAAAAGCATTACTTAAAAAAGGGGTGGGGGGTGCCTATCTTCTACAGTATGATTGCTAACTCTGAGCAGACCCTCCAGAGAAGTTTATCACCAGACCAGACCTATCAGCAGGTATGTGATCCAACCAGGATAAAGGGGTCATTCAATCCATAAGGAAATCCACTGAAATCAATGGATCTAAGAAACTAGCTCCCAGCTTTCCACTGGCAAAAACCACCCTTGCTCCTGGTTTACCCTGCTGTACCAGAGAGATTGCGGGGGCAGGTGCAGGAGAGTGTACTCAGACCAGTTCTGACTCCCAGTTTTCACACTCAACTCAGCAATGTAGCCAACCAAACAGTCAGTGGGAAAAAAGTGACTTTATAGAAAAGGATTCAAAACTGTAGCAGTCCAAGCCATCCTACCCTCCAATATTAAACCAAACTCTAGGATTCCTAATATCAGGTCAAAAAAGTCAGAGTTACGTGATGTAAAAGTGGTGATCCAAAAGAAATTCACAGGTTTACCTTTTACTGTTGCAGGATCTGTGTTAGATCAGGACTTTGCCATCTCCCTGCAGCACAAAAAGATAAAGCCATCTCATCTGCTCTGGATAATTCATCAAAAATGCATGCACATCCACTCTTGCCACAGATCCAGTTTGTTCTTTGGGTATGACATGGCAGTAAAATGTTGACTCCCTGATTCTCATGACAGAATTTCTCTTTCCTCTTCGACTGCAGGAGGAAACTACCTTTCCAATACATGGCCTAAACCTCGGTGACACGAAGACCCTGCAGCGTCTCTGCAACAACCAGGAGGCCCTGCCAAATGCCTCAGCCACTTCAGGAAGCACTGTGGGATGCAGGGGAGCAGAGAGTTTTGTCTTATGAGTTTCAGCACCTTCCTGTCTTTCCATCAATTCCCAGGCTGCCACATGCACATGAAATCTGGGGCTCTGCACGGAAGCTTCACTCCCAGCGAGTTGACTCAGTCTTCTGAATGAGAATACTCTTTAGGAAAGAAATGTTCCAGGAATGTTCTAACACACTTTGGTTTACAGAAATGCTTCTACCATCGCAGGGGACAAAGCACCATAATGAACATAAAACTTTAACGAATTGTTATTATCATCTCAGCATACTTATCTACCCCTTTGAGAAGACACACTGAGTTTGAGTCTTCTCTGGAATTCCAATCAATCATAATCAGCCCAGTTAGTCCCGGCTGAAGCACAGGCATTGGCTGCTAACTGTAAGCATAATTAACACAAACTGCTGCCTCCTGTCTCTTGACATATTATAAGCGAACACTGCCTATGCTACATTCATCCTTAAACATTACCTGACTGCCAGACCATTTTTACTCTTCACTTCTAAAATCACCATCCCCTTTTTTAAACACTTCAAATACAAAAGCATTCATGAGCTGACAAGCTAAATTCTCCTACAGTAACTGTTGTGGGCACTTCATCTTCTGAACAGAAAGGAAACTGCCCCCTAAAAATCTTTCCCCATCACAGAGGTGTTTGAAGCCCTGTTTGTTGGTCTAAGCACAACGTATGGAGTTCTTTGGCACACTAGTTCTCACCAAAGCACAAGTGTGAACTGTCTCTCTGGTGCACTATTAGCACTTGGCAAAGATGTCTGCAGAAATACCATTACATAAAACAAAGCCCTGTGTGTACAAGATGGACCAGATTCTCAGCTGGACCAAACTCTTTGATTTCCAGGCAGCTATGCCAAATGACACGAGCAGAGACACAGATCCTTTTTTCCTCTAAAATCTGTGTGTTAGCAGTGAAAGACATAACAGTAGATGGTAACAACCCTGTCCTGATCTTCAGACCACGCTGCAGATCAGAAGACACCTCGTGCCACGGAGGATCCTAACACAGAGGAGCTTCCCCTTCAAATTGGTAATCATCCCAAAACTCCTCAGACAAAGCACTTTTAGATTCAGACCGAGGCCCTGCTAAATGTCTCGGTGCTGCCTGGGGCAGGGTCCAATTCTCCATCACTTCACCAAGTGATTCCAAGAGTTTAGAGAAGTTGAGGCCAGGACAGCCGGTACCCAAGCAGGCCCCAGGGAAAGTGTGAACCGCGCGTTCAACCACTGAGAATCAATCTAAAGTGATTTTGTCCATCTGAGTTTGGACCGAAGGAAGCCCTCTCTTTGTAAGGAGCAAAATCCATTTTTGCCACCATGAGTGAACAGTTCCTAGACAAGGCTCACTTTCTCTCCTCCACTCCCCAGTCCCCAACCTGCCTATATGAGAGCCAGCACAGCCAAGCTGCTCTCCCTGGGGTGGGGTGCCAAGAGGACAATTTCACAGGCAGCAATGGACACTGCCTCTCCACCTCACCTCAAGCCCAGGTTCAGCGATCAGCCCTGAAAGGAGGCCCTTTTTACACACAAGTAATTCAGCTTGCCTTTCTCAGATGGAAACCTGCAGGAACCCACACCACTCACGTGCCCACCTGTTCAGGCTCCTTAAGGAATGTCTCTTTTCATCTGAAAAAGCAACCTGACAAATTTTTTTTATTACTTCAAGCAAGTAATGACATGTCTGTCTTATTGCACAAACCATCAAGGCACTAACTTCAAAAGCAATGAATCTTACACTTCACTCCTATTACAGGGAACAGAACTATACGACATTTTTTAACATGGGGAATTGGAATGGTCTGAACCCAGACTGAACTTAACCTCAGAAGCAGGCCCAGACCCAAATCTCTACTCCGAGCACTTCCAAACTTCAGGGCAGGTTGCGTCTGGCTTATGTCTCTTGGTGCCGAGCATGCCAATTCCGGCAGCTCCACGCAGGTCCTTGACACGCTCCCAGCAAACTGGTGTGTTGGCTACCTGCCCCTGGGGAGGAGAGACGGAACGAAACGCGTGATACTGCAACACGGTGACCTTGCGCGATAAAAACTGCCCCAGGAAAACGAATAGCCGGGAACAGCTCTGAAGAAACGAGTGCCAGAGCAGGGAGTGCCAAGGCCTGCGAGCTTCGCAGAGGGTGGCAGAGAGAGGGAGGGAGGCTGGGAGTGCAGGATGAGCAAGCTGAGACAAACCAGAGCGGAACGGCGACCTGCCATGCTGGGAGGGGTCTATCCATTATCCAACAGTGTCTCCTGGTGGCAGCAGCTAAAGCCTGCCACCCGGTCACCCACAGCCCTCTCTCCATCTTCTAATTACACGAGTGACTAATGTAAGTGGATAAATAACAGTTGCTAAGTCGTTTTGACCTTGCCTGTAGCTATAAGGTCAGGGTATGGATTTGGTCAAGCTGAAGCGTGAGAATTGCAGCACAAATTGTCTACGTGAACGCACACGCTCCCGCTCCGGACTTCTCCGTGGCTGCCCACAGACCTGCCCAGGCTGGCCACCGACAGCCGGACCTGGACGAGCTGATCACTCAGCAAGGCTGCTGCCACACGTGCAGTGCCTTCCGTGCAGCTGGCCAGCAGGAATCCGAGGCTGTCTTCAAACCCTGGCTTGTTGCATTGGAGGGGAAGAAAAAAAAAAAAAAATCCCTTGGCTGTTTTTCCAGCTTTCCCTTTTCATTTTGGTTTTAAAGAAAATTTTAGTTCAAAGGCCCAACCTCAGCAAGGTGTAAATCACTATAAAAATACCAAGTGAAGATTTGGAGTGAACTCAGTTAGGCTTGGACAGTGCTTTCCGTTGAGCTAGCCCGCCCAGACAGTGATAGCAGTGAGCTTGCAAGGCCACGGAAAGCAGTGGTGAGGCTGGGCGCGAAGGCAGGAACTTTCCACTTTCAGACGGCTGGCTGCTCACCGGAACCGGAGTAAGGAAATCACAACACAGCCAGCAGACCATCGATACACGCGAGCATTCACTGCATGGCAGACTCCCAAAAAAAGATGTCACAAACCTCAGAAACCACGGAGGTGACACATACACCCTCCCCTGAAAGGAGGGATGGAGGAGCAGAGGCAGGGGAGATCCAGCGAGACAGAAGCCATTTCTTCCCGTGACAGCAAATTTGTGCTGAATTTTTTTCATGGAAAGGTTTCCCTTCCTGGCACCCCAACTCCTCCCACCATAATCTGACTTCTGGTGGTCCACAGGCGAAGAATGCCAGGTTGTACCCCATGGCCTGAGGAAACCCATGGGCTGCCAGAGGTAAAGCTGAGCTCAAGAAGCGGGCATGGGGCTTCTCTCCTGCTCACCAAAGCCACATGCCAGGCGTGTCGTCAGTCTGAGCAGCGCAGAGAAGCCCCAGTGCTTTGGGGCTATGCCTGACCCATGCTACTCAGCACTACGGAGGCAGATGCCAGCCGAACTCTGTTAGCCAGCATGTGCTTTCCCACCTAATGACATGTTTTAGCTGTCACAGGACAACAAAAGCTGGTCAGGTAACCAGCTCCATGTTAACCCAATGTACCTCTGCACCTACAGCCCCCTCCAGGATTTAGAAACCCAAACGCAGCACCTCTGCCTCCCTAGCATTAGGCATAAAAAATGTATTTCTCGGAGTGGGAACCAGCAAAGGCAAGCAATCAGAGACATCACTTTGGATGCTTCTTCCTCTGAACACCATGTGCTGTCAGGCTTCTTTACACCGGGAGCTGAGAATGCTCGTCAAGGGCAGGCACTCCCTGCTGAGGGGTACTATGGATCAGAAGTGATTTTTTTCTTTTAAAAGCATAAGGAAGAGTACCAGCCTGGCAGAGTGCTCAGCGGGTGTCCTGCACCCCAGGACAGCGGGTTCCTAAAATAGAAATGTCTCCTCAGGTTCTTAGTAAAAGTGTGCTGAGAGCAGAGCCCAGAGCCTGCTCCTCCTGCCCAAGCGCACAGGGCTCTTTCATGTGGGTAACTCTGCCCTGCTCTACCCCTCTGCTTCCCAGCAAGAGTGCCCCAAGCCCTCCCTCAGCCTGCCCAGGCCTTCACCGGCAGCTCGTGGTTTCAAGCTGTCTCTGGGAGGTGTGTACGAACTCCCCTGCGACGCAGAAAACCCAGCTCTCCCACTCCCTGTGTAGGTGTTTAGAGTTTGACTTTGCCTAGGGTTTGACTCACGATGCGGGCATAGCCCCTGGTGACTCTCCAGCTGTGGGGAGCCAGGCAGCGCAGAGCAGGCAGCACTGGGACGGTGCAGAAACAGAGCTACAGGCACCGGGGCGATTTGCAGTCCACACGGGAGGTGCACAGTGAGGGGAGGTGACTCCTTGAGTAAGGCAGGTAAGAGAGGTGAGACATTTGGGATCACAGAATCTTTTTTTTTTTAGAACTAGCTCTGAGGCTCCGTGTGCAGTTAGATGAAAGGGGAGATATCCATCAACTTGTGCAGCCCCAGGACACTCACCGTCCTGGGATGCTCTGACCCAAGCACTGCCTATTTCCACCTGTTGCTCTTTCAAGAGTACGCGCAGTGGGTACGTACACTTCCAAGTCTCATTGGGTTTTCTTGCTGACAACAATTATTTTGATAAAAGACAAAACAAAAGAACACAATCGCCCTGAAAAACAGCTAACTTTCCATAGCCCCCCCTGTCTTGCTGTAACATGAAATATCAGTAATCCAAAATGGAGATAGAGCAGACTAATGAGGTTCTCCAGGACATCAAAAAGGTTGAACACAATGTCAGACACTGCCAGTAGAAAATAAACCACACAAGGGCAGGAACAAGCACAACATGTAGCAGAAATGTGCCAATGTGAAACCATTACATCACACTTGTTAATACAACTGTATTGAGCAGTCCAGTGCTCAGCTTCACACTAAATTGCTCAGGCAGCAGCCAGGGACAGGCTCTGAGCTAGCATAACCCCAGAGAGCACTGCTGAGATCAGTTCAGAGATGTCTCTTTTAAACAAGTCTCTGTTCCCAGATCATTCCTATGACTCCATTACATCTGGAAGTGTAAATTCTCTTAAATGTTTTTTGTCATAATTATGATTTTTCAAAATCTACATAAAACTCTTATTTCCAAGAAAAAACAGATTAAAGTCTTCACAGAATCACAGAATGGTAGGGGTTGGATGGGACCTCTGTGGGTCATCTAGTCCAACCCCCCTGTTGAAGCAGGGTCACCTACAGCAGGCTGCACAGGACCTTGTCCAGGCGGGTCTTGAATATCTCCGGAGAAGGAGACTCCACAACCTCCCTGGGCAGCCTGTGCCAGGGCTCCGTCACCCT
>Ga0065711_1026599_pt1 | contig 64748 bp, 36 predicted proteins | sample Hoacrofraction12_FD_59098 | JGI IMG/M metagenome (GOLD analysis project Ga0065711, IMG submission 59098) | Hoatzin crop microbial communities from Cojedes, Venezuela - Epithelial fraction 12 v2 (version 2) | ecosystem: Host-associated > Birds > Digestive system > Esophagus > Crop | place... | reverse complement strand
CCCCCCCCCCTTACTGAGCGCAGTGGAAAAGATGCATTGAATCAGTTTTATCCCACACCCAGCATCACAGTGGACATACTGAGAGAGTTACTTCTGTTGTCTCTGTACTGCCAGTGTCCTTCACAAAGAATCCCAGGGGTATGTTTTGGTCCAGGTTTTTTCCTAGCAGGGAGAGCAAAAACTGGGAAGTGAAAAAAATGTATCTGTCTCGTACTCTGCCACAGGCTGTAAGGGTGGTTCGGGACAGTTCATTTCGTGTTTGGATTCTGAGGAACCTTGACTTCAGTGCTGAGCTAATGATGCTTGCTGCTGTAAAGATGTAATGAATTCTGTAAATGCAAGGTCCTGTTCAGTTTTCCTAGGGCATGAAAAATGCAATGCAATGTAAAACTAATCTGGTTAATCTGGCTGTATATATGAATGGTTATTTGTTACTTCTAAAATTCTGATGAATTTTAAATCTGCTTTGAACTTCAGAGGGCATTTTTTAACACATTTACACAGAATCAGGGTATTTTGCATATCACATTTCAATGTCTTTTTATAAAGTAAAGGTTCTGATGAAATAAGTAAACTTGCTTTGTTTTACAAATGATTTGTTATGATTCAAAGAATTGTCATCGATTCTAGTAGATAGCACCATCAGTTTGTGCGCAGTGACACAAAGCGAGTAGGCAGAAAGTGTTCTGCTCTCTGGTGAAGCAAGCGGGCTTTACCCAAAATACCGAATTCAGTGCTACACTGTGCAGCACCGCAGTGTGAGCGCAGGGTGTTGTGGGTGGAAAGGTCAGCGCGGGGATGTGCCAGCTGTAGGTGGGGACTGGAGGAGCCAAGCAGATGCTTTGCTCACTTCTCGTAGGTGGCTGTGCCAAGTTCTGTAGCTGCAGGGGTGAGAGTGGGCTGCTGGAAACCTGAAGAAAGCATCGAGTCACGATTTTGGTGGAAATAACTGTCTTGAGCATGAGGTAATCTGTCTGGAGAATTTGATTTCCAGTGCGAAGACATACAAGATCCTATTTTGAAGCCCAACTGACAGACTTTATGCTCAGTAAAATGTAGATCGCCTCTTAATTTGTATGTGTCAAGGCCAGCAGAAAAATAGCTGTTCTTTGTGAGCTTTCTCTCCGGCTTTAATGTGCTGCACAGACTTTGTTGTTAACTTTAATTTTAAGCAGTAGTGTTCGAATAATTAAGAAAATTTCCCAAAACAGCTTGAGACCGGTCTTGAATCATCTCTGTTCAAAAGATGCGTGCATTTGTTTAAAGCAGGAGCTTGCCAAAAGATCCTGGATTTTCTTTTCCTCTGGTTTCCTGCTCAGTGTATTTTCTAGCAGTTAATGGTGAGAAAGTGAAAGACTGGATTTATCAAAGGCCTCAGTATTGACCCATTTTTGCTTTCATGTAAGCCGCCTGTGAAGCTTTCAGGAGTTTCTCTTTCATCAAGGTTAGACCAACGCTACATCTTAGTAGGTGTTGCCCTAAAATGATATAAGGCCTGTACAATGGTTTAGAAACTAATACTGCATTGCAGTTCTGTATTTCAATGCTGTTTCCACACAAGGCATGGAGATCAAAATTTCTATTGAAACACTGTTGAGGCAGGTTGCAGACATTTAGTTTAGGTTGTTAGAAATCTAGATTTTCAAGTTTTTTAATTTGCCAGTCTCACTTCCTCCTTTATTGTCTTCTTTCCCTCTCTTTTCTTATTCAAAGGAGAAGCCCATTTTGTAATCCTTGGTTTTCCATGTAGTTCATCTCCATAGAATTTTTTTCTCTTTGAACAACTAACAAAATGTGGAGCATAAGAAAGCCTTCAATCACATTTAATGAATGAATTTCTTACCAGCAGGGGTTCTGAGATTTTGCATGCCATTTAACAACAAAAAAAGTTTACTGGTTGCCATATTAAAAATGACAAGCAACTGTAAGTAATCAAAAACACTAAACCTGTTTTTTCAGGGACGTTGCTGGCTCTTCCATAAGAAATATGGGAAAACAGGAAAAGGACTCTGGTTTGTAAGTGTATTTGATGCTGATTTGCAAACCAGTTCATTAAGCACTTAAACTTTCCAGTAGTTAATTTTTTTTCTTCCATATGGCTTGTACTTCCATGAGTGAACTGTACTTTTTAAGGTAAAGTGCTTGATGTTAGACCATGACTAGTGCCGTGACATTACCTTGACTCATAGTATATGTAATTAGTAGGTGCTAAACTTTTTGTTCCTACATTTCAGAAAATTATTGTCTTTACTGTACAAATACAGTCTGACCTGAAAAAGGCAGTGGTTAGTCATCTTTAATTGGATGACCTGTCTAATATTAATGATGTACATGCTGTTCCTAGGAAACTGCAGAAGACCTTAGCTGACAGTAACTGCAGAAGCAAATGGTGACATTTCATGATGTTTGTCAGGGACCAGAAAGGCATGACATTTTAAAATACTTTTTCCTCCATCGTTTACCAGGTTGTAATGTACCACACAGTCAATCTAAGAGGGATGTAAAAGCCTTCTAAAAGCCATAATGGCGTGATAGCTGAGGTTTCACCAGAGATACAGAGATATATATAGACTTGATTGCTGTGTTTAATTTCTTATGACTTGCCCTGAAAGATGTTAGTATCCACCCATTCATTTGTTGTCACAGACCTCTGTATCTGAGCTGAAATTAAGTTTAAGCAATTTTAAATGTCACACTCACATTGTTACACAAGACATACTTTTGCTATTGTGAATGAGATATTATAGTTCAAAAAGATATTGTCAGAAAATGAATAAAATTTTAAAATAATTTTAAATATTCGATGGAAATATTTCTTTGTGTTTGTTATATCTTGGACCATGGGAACCCATTAAAACAATTTAACTATTTTGTGGGGGTCAGATAAATGAGAAAAATAGTTCTATTTCTTCATGCTCCTTCTCCCTTTAAGTTACCGCTGGTTCTCTGCAGTGCAACAGGAGCGCGTCTCCTTTTTGGAGAAACTGTTTAGAAGTTCATCATCAAACTGAGTTTTACTGAGTCTTTTCATAAAAAAAAAAATTCTGTGAGGCAACTACAGCTACAGAATCTTATGAAGGGTGATAAAGGTCGGCATTAAATGGCTCATGAAGGATTAATGGGAAGAGCAGCTCTTCCTCTGGCTAAGTAGCTTGCTAGCAAGAGGTGACTGAAGGCTGTTTTCCCCGTTGGGTGGGCTGTTTTCCAGAGAAGCCTGGAGCTTTTAGAGATTGTGTGGCAGGAGATATTCAGTAAATAGACCAGGGAGCCCATAAAGTGAGGAGGGCTGGACAGCTGGCGTCATTGGCATTTGACGTATCTGTGGTAGCCCGCGGGGTGGAGGGGAAGGAGCTGGTTCCTTCGGGGGCTGTAGCGGGCCTGGGATGCCAGCTACTTCATGGAGTCATTCACCAAAACTCGGGCAGCTGGGTTTGCTTAACCCAGCAAACAGGGCTATGCCTCAGCTAGCAGTCTGCCTGCCGGCTTGGACTGCATTGCCCTAGAGAAAAAGGTGATTAGGAAAGGATTTAGGAAGGATAGGATAGGATTTTAGGAAGAAATTCTTCATCATGAGGGTGGTGAAACACTGGAACAGGCTGCCCAGAGAAGCTGTGGATGCCCCTTCCGTGGAAGTGTTCAAGGCCAGGTTGGATGGAGCTCTGAGCAACCTGGTCTGGTGGAAGATGTCCCTGCTCATGGCAGGGGGGATGGAACCAGATGATCTTTAAGGTCCCTTCCAACCCTTACGATTCTATGAGTCTATGATTTAGGTAAAAGTGACTCCAAAAATAGGTTTCCAGAAGGTACACCCTGAGTTGCAGTTTTTACTCTAACATGAAAGGCAGAAATGCAAATGCAAATGAAGGGCTTCATTAACTGTAAAGCAGTATCAGCAGATAGTACCCTGCGGAAGCCCCCTTGGCTTTTCGGGTGCTGTGATGATAACTAATGACTTTAGCAACATTGTCCCTTTTTCCAGAATGGACTCCCTTACTTTGCCCATGATGGGCATGGACAACTAATATGGACAACTAATGAGCGAACTGCTAATTCCCCCGCAGCCAGCTTGTAGTATTAATTTGTTTCCTCTGAAATAAACAGTAAAAATTGAGTTTGTTTCCATTGGAGCAGCTGCGGAGTTTAGATGTGAGAAGGACCCATTTTTTCCATTGTTCTTTTAGATGTAAGTTACACTGTTGAGATGATGAAGTTTTCCTAAAATTGTAAGATACAGTCTGCTCCCTCAGTAAGTTTGCAGAAGACACCAAGTTGGGTGGCAGTGTCGGTCTGCTCAAGAGTAGGAAGGCTCTGCAGAGGGATCTGGACAGACTGGATCGATGGGCTGAGGCCAGCTGTAAGAGGTTCAACAAGGCCAAGTGCCGGGTCCTGCACTTGGGTCACAACAACCCCATGCAATGCTACAGGCTTGGGGAGGAGTGGCTGGAAAGCTGTCCGACAGAAAAGGACCTTGAGGTGTTGGTTGACAGCTGGCTGAACATGAGCCAGCAGTGTGCGCAGGTGGCCAAGAAGGCCAACGGCATCCTGGCTTGTATCAGGAATAGTGTGGCCAGCAGGAGTAGGGCAGTGATCGTCCTCTTGTACTCAGCACTGGTGAGGCCACACCTCAAATACTGTTTTCAGTTTTGGTACCCTCACTACGAGAAGGACATAGAGGTGCTGGAGCCTGTCCAGAGAAGGGCAACAAGGCTGGTGAGGGGTCTGGAGAACAAGTCTTATGAGGAGCGACTGAGGGAACTGGGGCTGTTTAGTCTGGAGAAGCGGAGGCTGACGGGAGACCTTATTGCTCTCTACAACTACCTGAAAGGAGGTTGTAGTGAGGTGGATGTTGGTCTCTTCTCCCAAGTAACTAGTGAAAGTATGAGAGTAAATGGCCTCAGGTCGCAATCAGGGGAGATATAGATTGGATATTCGGAAAAATTTCTTTACTGAAAGAGTGGTCAGGGATTGGGGCAGGGTGCCCAGGGAAGTGGTGGACTTACCATCCCTGGAGGTGTTCCAAAAACGTGTAGGTATGGCACTTCGGGACATGGTTTAGTAGGCATGGTGGTGTTAGGTTGATGGTTGGACTTGATCTTAGAGTGCTTTTCCAACCTTTATGATTCTATGATTCTTTCCCTTTTCGTTCTTTTGCATTCACTTTTAGATAATTTTTTTAACTCTTGGTTTGCTAGCAAAACTCAAAGTTCTGCTGACACCTCACTGCCAACAGGATTCTTCAAATACTGGTTTCACACTTTGTGTTATATGTAAAGTTATTTTTTTCGTTGTCAGTCTAAAAATGGTTATTGTTTCCTTTCCCTGAAAATTGCAGTTTCTTGTTTTGTGGTGTAGGGAAGTGCTGGCTGGTACATTTGACTGTCCCGTATTATTCTTCCTAAGGAAAATGGGGCTGATCTATTCAATCACTTTTCATAGGGCTTTCCATATTTGCAGTTACTCTCTTTACCTCCTCCTGAACTCCTTTTCGCTTGTAAAACTTATTTGAGACGGGTCATTACCACTGAAGATATGCTGTAGATGAGGCTGTACTCTTGGTTCGCTGTATGCCCTGTGCCTGTTTTCGTGAACCCTGCTAAACATTGTTCATGATTCTTTGGGGAGGGGGGCAAGCAGCACCGTATGGGAAACACATGTTTCTGTTTCTTCATTTGAGCCAGGCCTGTAAAATTCAAGTGGGAGAGAAAGGCAGGGGATTAATGCACAAGGCTGGGAATCAGGAGAAATGTTTTCTCCTTCAGGCTTCCTTAGTGATGTCCTAGGGAAAACCACAAATGCAAAATGCAACTGCGTTCGTGTTTACCACAGTAACACATTTGTCTGTTAGCCTGTGAAGCACTTTTCCCGTAAGTAACATGCCAATGTACATACGCGTGAGTGTGCTGAGACTGTGTGATGTGCAGCGCTGCGCGTTTTATGAAACAGTATCCATCTGTTTTAATGGGATTGGGTTGATTGCGTGGTCTTGATGATTAGACCTCTTGCATTCCCTGGGATTAACAAATAAGAAGAAAAAAGTAAACAGGAGCTCAAAGCCAAAAGAGGAAATGGAAATTTTTAGTCACAGTAATGGCACTGTGTGTATCAGATAAAATGAAGCTACTTCACAGAAACTAAAAAACCTTTTAACGCATCTGACAAAAAATCTCAAGGATGAACCCATAAGTACAAAAATATCTTATCTGGAAGGAAAGAAGTTAGGGTATTAATAGCCCTCTGTTTGCTAGCATCTTATCGCTGGATTAAGGTTAACAAGCACAGACTGAAGAGTCATAAGTAGGTACGGCTGTGTGCTTGATTAGCAATTATTTAGGTCTTGTTTGTGTAACACTCTTCCTCGCTTGAATTTGCCCCTGTGATGGTGCTAAAGACTATTGCAAAGTGTTTCAAGATATTGAGAGTGTATAATCAGCAGAAAGTTTGATTAAAGCTGTTACAGCAGAAGAACTGCATTTAAAAAGGAAAAAGGACTTCAACCCAGCAAACAGCGTATTCTTCATTGTAGTTGCAGGACAAGCCTTTTAATCTCATTCAGGTATTTGCATTATACTAAAACCTCTCTGGAATTAGGGATCAAAATGTAGTCTTTTAAAAGTTATATCCTTCACAGCTCTGCAAGACCTATCTTGTGTGTTTTTCATGTCTAGGGTCATGAGAATGCGACTAATGAGCAATTGAGAATGTTGGACTGCTTATTTATATATTGAATATGTATGTGAATTTATATAGAATATATATTGGATACATATACATTGACTATTATATACAAACATACAATATATATTAAATCAACATTAAATATGTGCATAACTGTTCCATATATATTCATTAATATATGTGGAAGGTTTATGTATGTATATATTTAATACTGGACTGTTTATTGGAATGTTAAATGGGAATGATTCATTTTATGAGTTAAGTTACTGCATTTGCTTCATAAAGTCTGAGCTGAATATCCAAAGCAACTGCTGAAAGAGATTTTTGAGATCACTAGGATCAACAGCTGTTCACTGGCAATGCCTTGGGAAAAGAGTTGCCGTTTAATGCATGCGTAGTGCGAGAAGCTTAACGTGATCTTGGAGAGAACGTTAAGGATAAGAAGCCCTGTTAGTGTCAGTTTACATATCTAAAATCTACCTAATCAAGACGCTCTTGTAGTATCATCAGCTGCATTAGATCTCAACAGTACTGATGTTCATGGTCATGCAGAGCGTTTATTTTGGCATACTGGGTTGTCCTCTGGTATTTTTTCTCTGACTTGGGCAAACAGTTGGATGTAAATTATTATTTCTTTAGCCAGAGTTTAGAAAAAACCTAAATCCACTTTTCTGAAGGAGACTTGTAGCTTATTGAGGATACTGTCACCAGCTGTAGTAATAGTGTTACCCGCATCTTGGGTGTGCTGTGTGGACCGGTCCATGGGTGATTTTTATGTGTTGTTCTAAGACATGTTCTTCCTTTTTCTTGTAGGAGAACCTGAATTTAAATATGTTGGGAATATGCATGGGAATGAAGCTGTCGGAAGGGAGTTGCTCATCTTGTTGGCTCAGTACTTGTGTAATGAATACCAGAAAGGAAATGAAACTATTATCAACTTGATCCATAGCACACGTATCCATATCATGCCATCTTTGAACCCAGATGGCTTTGAGAAGGCAGCATCCCAGGTTTGTAAGGCTATGTATATAAGAATAGTTATCAATGTCTGTATTAACCTTAGGATCTTAATGATGCTTGGACTAGCAGTTTCACAGATACATGAACTCTTGGTAGTGATTGTTGAATGGAACAGCATAACTGAAGTGTTTCCTAATACCACAGTAGGCTTGTTCTGTTTAACAAGGAGGATTTCATGCTTGCGTTTTCAACAGCTAGTCATCTCTCTTCTAAGTGAGTTTACTGTGTTTTAAAATAAAATGAAGTTTGTTTCATGCATAGTCTTTCATTTAAGTTCACTGACTGAACTGCTTCCTAAACAAGTAACTTCTAGTAATACATGATGTTTCCAAAGTGCTAGAAAAGGGAAAGCTGATGTTTCCTTTAAGACTGTGCTCATATAAATACATTTACGTGACTTATTCACATTTATCAGAGCTTGATCCCAAAACAAGCAAATTTGTGAGCCATATTTTTGGTACGAATAACTTTGATTCTAAATTTCAGGCATGAGATACTTCAATTAAGCTATTAGTCAAGGAAATTTTGCATGTATTTTAGGATGGTGACTCAGTCAATAAACATGTAATGTGTTTATGCATAATTAGCAAATAGAGGCCAAATAGCTTCTGGTGTGTATTACATTCTAGACAAAAATAAGAATTTTCTTGTTTTACAAGGTGTATTCATTTTTTAAATTAACATGGAAATGTTGAATGTTTTTATGTGAGTATGTATTTATGTTTAAATAAGTCAAACCTTATTAAGATCTGTATTAAACTGATTTGCACAAAGTCTTCAAAAAAACACCCTGAACCCACAGAACTCTTTTAAACCATGTCGTATGTCTCCCTCTCGTGGCAAAGAAGCAGAAGCTGTCCTCGATGCAGTGTTTTACTTTGAAATCTCTCTCTGTAGAGATTGTGTAATAATATTATTTGAAACACTTGCTCCTTATTCAAAGTATACTTGCTTTTACGTGGTTACCTTACAAATTATGTATGATTTATGATACGTTTTTCTTTAGGTCCACTGTTGTTCTAATCTAGAAGTATCTGGATCCTGTAAACAGTATGCTATAGCAGATTCAGTATACCCCAAGATTAAAACCAGTAATCAAGCTAAACCTACTTCATAGAGTACTGAAAGCTTACGGAGACAAGCTAGCGAGAACTATGCACTCTGAAGGCATTTCCTTGATGCAAATCAAAACCTATTTTGGAGATTCAGCTTGAAGAAAAGACTTTGCAAAAATTCCCATTGTGTCTTTATTCAGTGCTACCATTTCAGTGAGCAAAGCGGACAGACACCATAAAAATAAAAATCTCGGGTAAATAAAGATTAAGGTCCTTCTTTACCCTGAAGCCGTTTAGAGGAACTTTGAAACAAGTGCCGATGTTCCTTGTGGCTGGCTGATAAATCTACAGCTGCTCTGAGGTTCACAAAAATGAGGTCTGTAATTCAGGCGCATAGGCATGAGGCAATGGGGAAAAGCCAGGCACTGGAAAATCTGATTCTGCTGGTAATTTTGCCCATCCTTCGTCCACATCTGCCACTAGGAGAATGACCCTCTCCTCCGAGACCCTCAGTGAAATAGAGATTGGTTATGTTCCCACAGAGCTCTAGGAAGAACTAGGGGTGACAGCTCTTGGTGCTTCAGAAGTTTTTACTCCCACATGATCCCTTCTTATTCTCGAGAACATGAGAAGTAAACCCATGATTTGAATTTACATGGCTAAATATACCCATATAAAGCTTGATATGGAAGCTCCTGAATCTACTCATCTCCTTTCTCTTTTCTGTTCCCTTTCCTCATTCAGCCTGGTGAACTTAAAGACTGGTTTGTTGGTCGAAGCAATGCCCAAGGGATAGATCTAAACCGAAACTTCCCTGATCTTGATAGAATAGTGTATGTTAATGAGAAAGAAGGTGGCCCAAACAACCATCTGCTGAAAAACATGAAAAAAGCTGTGGACCAGAATCCCAAAGTAAGTAGGGACTGAATATTGGGTCACTTACATGCCCATCTCTTCCCTCATATGCAAGCAGACACATAGCAACCTTTAAGAGATGTGTGTATGGCCTTTACAATTCATGTTCTTCTAAATATTTTGTTCGTTTTGTTCTATCTATCCATCTAATGCTTCCTGGAGTGTTTATCAGAGTGGCTTGCTGTAGTAAACCCTTTTGATTCATATTGCTTAATCCTTAGACAATTCCTCATTTAAAGCATGTTTTATTTTTAAGGTCAGAGATTGCGTAGCCTTCTCCCTTGGTTTGAAACTATTCTTGCAGATATTCTGCTTTGTTACTGTTGCCAGAAATTCAGTTGTGTATTGTGCTGAATTACATTGCTGGCTAGATAGCTCTTCTGACATATAACACATGCATTTATGTTAAGATCAAGCCTTAAATATACAAGCCTAAATCTGGAGGGATTTTAATCTACTTCTGTTTACCGTCACATGAGGTTTTAGAAATTACAGTGTCGTGACTGCAGTCTCCTAGGGTTGTGGCCTTAATAGCCGTATTCTGTCTTCAAATTCAAGTTATAAAATGAAGTAATTTTACTTTCCACGTAAAGTTTACATTTATTTTGGATTAGTTTATTTTTCTTGGCTTTAAATTTGGTAGACTTCTTTTAGCCATAATGAGAAGAAGTAAAATATTGAGATTGCTTTATCTGTGGTCTCATTCTGAACTAATTTACACCAGTTTTGGACTGGTATGTATCTGCTCAGACTGGTTCTGAAGTGAAGGACTGATCCTGTTCTCTCTGAAGCCAAAGTAAAATTGCTGTTCGTTTAAATGGCTTACACAATAGAAGTGATAATAATTAAACCCAATATGTATGATTAAATAAGTTTCTACATTGAATTATCAGTTTGTAACTACTGGTATTGCTATTTTGTTGTAGCTTGCTCCTGAAACAAAAGGTGTCATTCACTGGATTATGGATATTCCCTTTGTGCTCTCTGCCAATCTTCATGGAGGAGACCTCGTTGCGAACTATCCTTATGACGAGACTCGGAGTGGTACGTAGTGTGAGATAGCATAAAATAGTAGGAGATATAAATTGCATTCTGTACTTATTTCACGGCTGTCTAAGATCCACCTTGTAAACATCATGTCATTGCATTGTAATGACTTATTTTAGCATGTTAATCACACGTTTAAAGCTGGTCACGGTATGGCCATGTTTTCTAATTTTGAAGATAGATAGCTTGTTTCGGTAGAGTTACATCAGAAAAATGATGTAATACCTGAGAGAATCATGGTCCCTCAGATATTTTGATCAAGGCAACTTAGCACTTAAGTTAGCTGGGGTTGTTTATACCCTGTTAAGTGAAGCAAGAGAGAAGTGTCTAGGCTGCCTGTGTGATCTAAGGTTTCTCTACTTGAACCTTTAAAAAATGAATTTCTGAAAGCAGTAGTGTGCTAATAAAACTAACTATCGTTGTTTCCACTTTCTCAGTATTGGTCTCATATAAAAAGCATCACATTGTGGCAGAGATGTTATCCTTTAGCACACAGCAATATTAGTTTTTGTTTTTTCTGCAGCTGAGGTATATGCATATGACTGAAATGCTCCTGAGGTGATGGTATTGTTTGCGATTGTCTTCCTGCAATCTGCTCGCTTGCAGTTTAATTGGAAATCCTTTTAATATCAGACTGTAAACCCCTTTAGGGAGAGACCTTTTTCTATGCACTGTGTGTTCTTCTGAGAAAATATCTAAAGCCTGGAATAGCTTAGATTTTGTGGTGCACATTGAAATTAATATTTGCATAAGTATTAAGACTGATATGAATAGTCACCTTAATAGTAGGGCAGCCTGGTATAGGCAATTGATGAAGTATTGGGGAAAAGTTAATGTTGTTAAGATAATGCTAGATTAGTTTGTGATGCTGTAGGACACTTGCCCATGCACAGAGAATTTCCAGGCACAGTCCTGCTGTGCAGAGCCAGTAGTCTAGGCTGTGAGCCCAGTCAGTATGACTGCCTTTTAATAATCATTGTTCCTGATTTTTTTTCCTCCCTAGGCAGTGCTCACGAATACAGCTCCTGCCCCGATGATGCTGTTTTTCAAAGCCTGGCTCGCAGTTATTCTTCTTTTAATCCCGCTATGTCTGATCCAAACAGACCACCGTGTCGTAAAAATGATGATGACAGCAGCTTCGTGGATGGAACAACTAATGGCGGTGCCTGGTACAGTGTCCCAGGAGGTGAGCCCCACTGCGTGGGGTTCAGTGTTGCTGGTGGTTATTTCAAGCTTGAGTTTTCACTGGTTTAATTATAGTCTGGAATAGCACCAGGTTATCCACAACTTTTGGTCTGGTAAAGGCTGATCACTCACCACAGTACGTCTATAAAATCCCATAAATGTCGTTATGATCGCCATTAAAACATTCCTCTTTTATTGCTTTTTCTACAGTGTTTCTTCAGTTAGGGTTCAGGTCATTGCAAATTTAATAGTACTACAGCAGGCGAAGGATTGCTGTGCTATCATGACAGCTTAAAGCTTTGTAGTTTTTTGTTTTTTGTTTTTTTTTTTAAAAAGAGTAAAAAAATCCCCTAACAAAACCTGATGAGAGAGAGCAGGCTACTGACTGTTCATTTTATCCTCAATAATGAAAGCATCCAACTCAAATGAAGTGGAGAGGCCTGATTTTGCAATGTTACTGACATTGGGAGTTTGGCCTTTCATTTCCATGGGAACAAAATCCAGCCATAAAGATACTTGTGTCTCCATACTTCCTGGCATTATTAGAGCCCGGTTCCTGCCCAGGTAGTGTTCCCTGAGACTTTAGTAGATCATTCTGTCCTAAGAGGAACAGCAGAGTGCTGATTCGGCACTAATCTTCCAGAAGTCTGGAAAAGTAGCATGAAATGAGATGTTTCATTCCTTTTTACCAATAATTTTGATATGTCATTTTTCTTTGTACATTGAAGCAAAGCAGGTGCTGGGATAACGAAATCTTTAATCAGTCTTCTGTGTCTGCTAAACTCAGACAAAACTTCACAGTGAAAAATTGAGCTGGCGATTTCTGAGCTAGAAACTCAGCTTGCGTGGAGTGACTCACGTGTGCGTTGGCGTTGTTGCTTTGTGTCAGATAACCTTGAACACACATACCAGTTTTATTGTTTGCCTTCCTCTTAATAATCAATTACAGTGTCTGAATGAATTTAAATTTTTACCTGGAATGAGTAGGAATGTCTCAAAGCATTGGGATTAACAATTAAAACACCCTTGATAGAACAGATTTTGCATAACTTGAAAAAAACCTGAATATAAACAAAATATTATTTAATAGTTAAACTTTTTTCAATTCATCCAAAAATTATCTTAATGAAATATGAAATATAAAAATATGCACTTTTAACTTCAACTTTGTTTTTCATAGGAAAATGCTATAAAAAACAAGTTTTCCATTGTTTTGATGAAATGCTTTTATTCTCACTGAACTGCACATGCCAAAAGCACATTTTTCCATTGGAAAAACTTTTTGGAAAGTTTGAATTATTTCCTCCTTTTTGGATCTTATTTTAAGTTAGACTGCTAATTCCTCAAGTGAGCCCTTTCTTTTTCTTATGTATTTGTACAGAAGTTAGTAGAGAGGAATCCTCGTTCTAACCAGGATCTATGATCCTAATATGGTACAGTTAATAAAAATAGAGAGATAACCATATTCTTTGGACCATACAGCATGAATCTGGGTTTTTTTCAAAGTGTAGAAATCGACTGGTAAGCTGTGACTTTTGAACGAAATCTCTATGGTAAAGTTTGCCACAGGCTGACTTAAAAAAACAAAAACAATTCACCAAAGACAGTTCTGTTATTTCCATGTCTAGTGCTAAGGAAAATAACTAAACTTTGCTTAGTTCAAGTGAAAATTTTCTTGGAAGCTTTAGTCCAAAAAACTCTGTCTGGAAACTGAAATGTGGCGCAGAAGTTATCTGTTGTATCAGTGACATTTTGCTATCCATATGATAATGCACCCAAAGTTAGCAGTGGTATAAGCTGTTGAAAAGCTATTTGTTTGCTTTAGGAAAAGTGTATCATTGCATATCCGTACCACAGTTCAGAATTTATCAAGAGAACCTCTCTGAAGACCTTGTTTTCATGGTACCTGCTCTGGTTCAGAGTTCAGGTGGTGCTTCTCTACCTTTGTACCTGTGGGCTGCTTTGGGTCCTGTGAGGGGATGTGAGAGTAGCTCAGTGTCCTCTGGGTATCTACAGGTTAGGCTTGTATCCCTGTGTGATCTTCCTGCGTTGAACGGAGACAAAATAGAAGGACTTGCCACAAGTTTGTAGAGAAGGAGGAGAACTGGAGGAATGTGACTGGGAATAGAGATGGAAAACAGGTGAGAGTGGGTACTAGACCTGTGTTTGAAGAAAGGCATGCATGGGTCTAGCAGAGCAGTGGGGAGGGAAGAAGATAGGAGACAGTGGAGGATCGCTGCGCGAAGTGAGAGAGGCTGTGCTCTCCTAGATGCTGCCTTTGACAGTACCTCATCAGACCAAGAGCTCTGACCTAGGAAAGGCTGATTTTTCTGTCTAATAAGTTACTAAAGTTGCTGTTGTCCTATAAAGCTTATTATGATGCCTTCGGTTGTGCTGCATCAAGTTCTTAGCCCGTATCATTCGCCCACAGGAACTTCTGCATTTTGTAAAAGACAGCACTGCGTGGTGGGCCAGCAGCAGCCTGCATAGGTTCCTCAGTATGCAGGGAGAATACATGGGTGGCTCTCTCTGAGTATGGGTTGCTTTTGCATATGTTTTTCTGAATACCTGGGTTCTCTCAGTAGGAAGGCTGAACATCTGGTGGCAGAAAAGTCTGGTAGCAGCCCTTGCCTCAAACTAGAAGTAAGGATGAACTGGCCGCTGCATTCATGTTCTGTCCTTCCCCTCTGGTGAAACTTCAGGATCTCCTCATCAGCCTCAGGCAAGGTGGCAATTCTCCATTCAGGTTTTGCAGGTGGAAAGAGCAGATGATGTACAGGAATAATTGATGCTTGCTTCTGTCTCTTCATACGCTTTGCTGTGAGTTTTTCCTCACCATTACCTGCTTAGTAGTTACTTTTTCCTGTGGAGCAGGGGCACAGAGAAAACAGTTCCCCCAGCAGCATCTTTGTGCTAAATCTGAGACCTGTTACACTTGTTTTATGTTAGTTGTCATCTGTAATTAGTCGATCCTTGTAGATTTTTCGGAGAGCAGGAAACAGAGGCAAAGGTCATTCTTCTGTGTTCAGGAAAGGCCCTTTTAGCTACCAGACCCTGGGGAGAAACAAGCCTATACATAAAATCCATGCTGTTTTTAACACTGGTCTTCTCCCTATCAGCAGGTAATTAATTAGTTCACTTAGGCACAAGAAAGTCAAGTTAAATTTGCACAGACAGCTTTAATTTTGGCATTTCCTTAGCTGTCGTGTGCATAACTTTTCAACATCACTAATAGTTTTTTAATGTACCTTTTGTGTGGAGTATTTATTTGGAAATATAAATGAAAAGAACAGATAGTAATGTATTACTAGCTAGCCACATGCCTATTCTGCTTGTACTGTGATTACAGAGTCACCTGAGTCTAACCAGATATGTGTCATTACAAAAATAGCATTTCAAAGCAGCTTGCATTGCTGTACTATTAGGCTATTGTTTAAGTGTCTTTTTGTTTTCAGACACTCTCAAATCACTCTGGGCACTTGATTCATTCCGAACTTGAATTACCTTTCATGTTACCAGTTTTGGAAGCTATGTTAGGTAAATTTTTTTAGGATTTTATGCAACACACATAGGAGGCACATGTCCCCCCTGTTACGCACAAGGCTCAAGTTCATCCTGTCCTGCTAAAAGTTACTGGCTTTATATGTGTGGAAGCTGAACTAGCTTAGTGCTGTAGCTTGTAAGTCAAAGTCCAAGTAATTCTGATGCCTGAGTGCCAGGGGCACACCTTGCACTCCACTTTCTTTATGAAGGTTGGAGTTCCTTTTTTAAAAGCTGAAGAAATTAATTTTGGCCCATATTCTAAGCTTATTTATGTAAGTACTAACATAGAGACAGTGCAGTCCTTCAGGACAGTGGAGCACTGCAACAGAGGAGTCTTTGTGTTGCTCAGTTTCAAAGAAATGTCCTACTCGTGGTCAGCAATGAAGGGCATTCATCTCAGTTATATCTGAGGTCTGCTAAGCCTTTCTGACCTTCAGAGAGTGATCCCTCTTAAAGTATAAGAAAATTAGTTTTGTGCTATCCTTTGTTAAAATGAGAGGCTTTGGGAGTGGTGATGTGCATGCACGTGATGTGTGTATGCCATGTGCATAACAAGAAGGAATAGGGCAGTTAGAGACCTTGACCAGTGGCAGCAAAGTTGCTGCAATGTTGAATAAATCTTTTGAAATGTGTAGATTTCTTAGATATTACACCTAATCGCTAAATTGAACAGGCAGGTAAAGAGTGCAAATTGTATGTAGCCAGCCCGATACTCTCCAGATTACAGATGTAGTAGGCCATGGTTTAGGCTATCTTCACCCCATTCTCCATCCCAGAGATTCAGATCGTCACCTACAGCTCAGTGATGCGAGCTGAATTTTTTCAGAACCAACACATCTAAACTGCGGAGCAGGCCAGGAGCTGGGAAACAAACTATAAGGTATGGATGTTGTGCACAAAACTGGAAAATACATTGCTTCTTTATTCTGTTCTTGAGAAACTAGGGCATCCTGAGTATCACCTTGCTTGAGGAGATGGGGAGGAGGGAGAAACTTCCTGAGAGTTGGAGCAGTAATCTTCAAGAGTTGTTGGCACCACAGTAAAATTACATCATGCCCTTCAACTCCCAGTTCTTCTCTTCATGGATTCTTTCTTTCTTGTAGAAGAAAGGCAAAAATCAAGAAAAACAACGTTATCTAGTGTCTGGAACAGATGCCTGGCAGGCAGCACTGCTGTCAGGATTTTACTCGAGACTCTGCTGCTCTTTCGTTGCGTACTGCTGAACGGTCCATCTTGTGTTCTGTCTGGTGGGACATCAGAGTGATTCCTCCCAGGAGCACCTTTGCCTTCCATGCCCTCATTTTTAAACCATCTAAAAAAAGTTTAGAAATAAAAAGGTTACTATAGGTAGTTAGTAATCTTATTGCCTGATTGGCAGAAAATACTCTTCACCCTAATGTGTTGGCAAAATCCCACCTGACTCAATCTGTTAGCTGCCCTCAGGGTTCTCTTTCAGATGTGACATCAGCTCTCTGGACATTTCTGGACTGGTGAACAGCACCAGTGCTTTGGTAGAGAGACTGCATTAGGCCTTGTATGTAGCTTGCATGGGGGAACATAGGGCTGAATGAATTAGCAGTGTTTGAAGGACTTTTAAATCCCTCAGTGACTTCCATGGGGATATTCAAAATGCTTCGTAGCCTTTTTTCTTTTCAGTCCTCCATTTGAGAATCCACTGACTCTGCTAGCTAGATAGACTGGGAAGGCAAGAGCTAATTCTACATCAGCTTCTACAAAGAATATGTTTATAACCCTTCTGGGGACAACCACAGTCCCTCTCCAGCCGGTCGATCCAGTTACAAAACTGGAAATGACTTTGGTTGTCAGTTGACTGATTTGAGAAAGTAGCCAATATTTCCATGTAAGAAGAGGAGACACTCAGAAATGTGAAAGAGTGCATCTTTCTCATGAAGTTTTTATTCCTAGTGATGATGCTACTACATATATTTTTAAATTCCTATGATTAAAGTTGCATTAATAAAGAAGTTTCTCTTCTCTGTTGAAGGCTACCCAGTACTGATTTTGCAGAGGCATTGACTGGGTGGGAAATACCTCTATCCATGGAAAAATTTCCGTGTTGATAAAGTGTATAGGAAGTTTGCTTTTGTATTTTTTTTTTTTGTGGAAAATAAATGGAATCTACACAGAAAAGCTTGACAAATAATATTCCTTAGCAAACAGCTGCTTTTCGTGTAAAATGTCACTAAGTTGAAACCTTATATTTTCAGGTAAAAAAAAAACCCACATTTTTGATCCATCTTTATAAACCTTTTTCAAAGTCACTTTATCATGTTTGATTTACTTCATAATTAATTGTCATTCTTCTTGGCTTACAAAGTGATCATCTTTTATTTTCGTATGGAAATATTTTAGCCATAGTAGGAAATAATTTCTGTTCCTGAAGAGAAAAAAGTAATTTATATGTCAGCTATCAAAAACATGTGTCAGGTGGGAGTATACAAGCCAGATGCAGTGTCAGATAGAAGGATACAGGCCAAGGGTCAAGTCTTTTCTAAACTTTTTCTGGGAAGAAAATGTTTCTGGGAGTTAATTGTCTTGTTGGTTTCTCCTATTTAAAGCTTCTGAATTCAGACCTAAGCTGATTAAATGGAACTGCACGAAATGCATTTACAGTTATTCTTATTAGCCCCTGCATCTCCCGTGTCCCCCTTTATTTACTTCAGAACAATGCAAAATGTGGCACTCACTTTGTGTTCTGGCGTTGCAGGAATGCAGGATTTCAATTACCTCAGCAGCAACTGCTTTGAAATCACAGTGGAGCTTAGCTGTGAAAAATTCCCACCTGAAGAAACTCTGAAAGGCTACTGGGAGGACAACAAAAACTCCCTTATCAATTACATCGAGCAGGTAACGAAAAAGAGGATGGCAGAACTCTGGTTATTGTACGTGAAACTGCTAAACTTTGTGCTGTGTGAAAATCGAATTCAAAATTTCATATTGACCCAGTTGGTCCTCCATAATTCTTATATGTCTCTAAGGTGGTAAATCCTGTGTGATCTTTCTAAATATGTGGAAGAAGAGGGGAAAAGAAAGATGTTACAGTATGGAATTCATCTCACCTTACTTAAACTGTTGCAGACATTTTATTTGTGGGCTTCCTCGGTGAAAAGAAATACACATCACCAGAGTGCAGAATTCATTCCCGCAGCACTGATGTGCGTGCCACGAGAGATGGATTGCCCTCTACAGATAAGAAAGTGTGTGTGTACAGATGTGGGCTGAACCTCTCCGGGTGGACAGGGAGCCCAGACGCCTGGGTTAGACTGTAGCTGCCTGGCAGTTCAGCGTAACATCGGGGGACAATCCTGGTTTTGTAGATACCCCACTGCTCTGTGATGGCATGAGCCACTGATAGTCAACGTAGAGCTGTCGGTGTGATGACTCCATTAAAAATTGTAAAAAAATCTGGTTAGAAACGTAAAGCATGGTCACAAGTTTAGATAATCTTGTGCTAATGGGTTGTTAAAAGTTAAGACTCATGAAATAGATCTGTGTGTGTCTTTTGGTATTTTGTTTCTGTTGTTTTGTTGGTTTTTGTGTTTTTTAAATCACTTCATGCCAATGTAACAGGCTGAAGTGATGGTTCCATGCAGTGTGGAAATATCAGATTTCTGAAACCTGTAGTCAAAGATCACAAATATACCTGATATCATTAATGGCCGCCCACCTGGGATTGTGAGAGCTGGTCAATTAGTACATTCATTTATTTAAGAATTTATTTGTGCAGAAATGCTTTCGTTAGCCAGAAATCTGAAGTATTTTAATACTTGAAACTTTTGAGTTATACTGTTCTGTTAGTAAATGGTATGTGGGCTGAGGATAAAGCTGTAGCCGCCCTGCAGGTTTTTACTCATTTATTATGGGATCCATCTCAAATTGTTCAGCTCCTTTGCATATAGGTTAATTTTCTCTGACTCATGCAAAACTATGGTGTCACTGCGTTTTCAAAATTACTAATGTGCAAGAAATTACTTTGCCAACTTCCTTTGCTCCTGCGGACCTTCTGGCTTTGTCCTTGAAGTTCAGATGGTCTATCTGGCATTGATTTTTGTCCTCTTACAGGATAAGATGTCCAGCTGTATGCTCCAGCTCCCTCGTGATTGCCGGGGACAGTGCAAATATGTACTTTCTGCTTTTCTAAGCCAATCTGTATCAGGCTTCTCCCACAGTGTAAATTAGAGGAATCCGGTGAACTGAATTATAACAGCTGAATATACCATGTAGGTTCATAGAGGAGAACACCTAAATCTCAAAACAGAATTTGTCGTCTACAAGTCTTTTCAAATACCGCAGAATCGGAGAGAAGCCTGAACTCCACAGTACTTTGCCACTTACTTTCTAGGTTCCCAAGGGGATGCATCTCTGCACAGGTTCAAAACATCTCGTTCTCCCCAGCGCTGAGAGCTCGCTATCTCAGGCTGTGAAAAGGTAGTTGATCCTCAGTCTCTTGCCTCTGAGGAGCTCAGTCTGCCTTCAGACCATGTTTAAGAAATACCAGCAGGACTGATCTCTCCACACACTGCGATCAAATCAGTGCTTTAATTTCATATATGCTGGGGACAGATGAGGTACTGCTGGTGCTGTTGCCTGAGAGGCAGGAAGGAACTAGGACGTGACCCATCATCATTGCCTTTCTCTTGCAGGCCATCTGGGGACTGTTGTGACTCTGTATGGTCCCAGCTCAAAGACCTGGATGTTCTGGGTGCACAATAGAGAGCTCAAGCATCTCACACAAGAATTGCCCATCAGAAGTCTAAGTGCCCACATTAAACCTTGTTAATGTTTCATGTTTAAGCAGTTATGTCCATTGTTAGCCCTAAATTCTTACAACTGATGAAACTTCAAGAAAAAGAACCTGTTTTTTTTCAGGCTGTCTTTCAAAGCTTTGCAGCACATTCATTAATTCCCTGTGACGAAGACTTTCAAGTCAGTGTTCACATGTATTATGATTTGCTGCATCTTTCTGAGAAATGCTTGCATTGCATTGAAGAGTTAATATAACTGTCAGCTGAATAATTTTGCCTCATCACTGTTTGTTCCATTATGATATTTAATAATCATCCTTGATAGTTTTTGGCATGTAGACCATGGGATCTATAACACGCATTGTTAGGTATATCAATAGATATTTCACTGATGACAATGCTGTCTTTTCTTCAGATTTTTCCAGTGATTTCCCATGTGTTGCTGACTTTATTTATTTATTTTAGATTCATCGAGGAGTGAAGGGGTTTGTTAAAGATCTTCAGGGCAATCCAATAGCAAATGCTACAATTTCTGTGGAGGGGATAAGCCATGACATTACCTCAGGTGAGCGATGTACCTCAGGTAAACAAGTAGTGCTGGAATTTACTGCTACACCCTCTGCTTGGCAACCTGGAGCCATTTCAGAGCTTATTAGCTGAAGCTTTAAGGGAGCAAAATTTTCAAGCCAGGAAAACATGTTCTGCCTCAAGAAGCTTGTTGGCTGCAGGACTTCATTAATCTTTCTCTTGGATTTTGCGCTCAAAGTAGCTGGAGACTGGTTGTTGGAACTTCATGGATCTCTGGGGTGAATTGGTTCTGGCGGCTCTTGGTTATTCATGCTTGGTTTGTCTTCTGATTAGTGGTGCAAGTAGTGTTTCACGACTGCCAGGATTCAAAGTGCTGTCAGCAGTGCTGTTTTCAGTTTGAAGGCTAAATTATAGTCCAGATCTGTTATATTACTTATGATGCAATCATACCTTTTGGTATGTAAATTCTTGACAGATTTTCTGTTTACATATAACTTCCTTCTTGACGGTGAATTCTCTCTGCTGTTTACAATTATGTGACTTTTTTTTTTAGAAAGGCAGTTCTAAAAGAGGAAAGTATCATGTTGGTGTTCATAGAAAATTGCATGTCATGTCTTTGGTAGTGTTGTGCTTTATTCTAGGAATGAACTCAAAGGCGGCTCGTACAGTGCCAACTTTAAGTCCACCCTGTCGACCTACGCTTTCTTCTTCTGAATGGCAATTTTTTTTTGTTTCAACAAGATACTGATTAGAAAAACAATAATAAAATGCCATTGCCTTATGCATGAGCTTAAATTATGGTCGTTTTCTCAATGATATGTCTTACTACACTGTTACAGAGATGCAGAATACTATGAAACAGGACTGGTAGACCCTGCAGTTGTCTTCGACTTGTATTTGTTCTCGCATCACCTGCAAAGAGGGCAGCATTTCTGCCACCCAGGAGAACAGTCTATGATAACATTGGCCGCCTTTTTTCACTGAATGTAAGAAGGCAGAAAGTATAGAGAGGCTGGAAATAAATTTTCAGGGACAAATAAAAAGGGAATAATCTGTGCAAAGAGCTATTTTGAGGTATGAGAGAGTGATGCATGTGATGCTACAGCTCATGCTTCTGTGGTACAAAAAAGCATCTAATCATGAATCTTCTCACATGACCTTGGAAGTCAAGTACGGACATAACAGTGAGGAAAACAAGTACTTGAATTTTAGCAAATTCAAAAAGAAGGATAAAAATTCTTTGGCATTTTTTCCCTGCTCCTTTGTTCATGAGTTAAAATTCAGCTTTGTTCCAGTGCCAGGAATTAGAATAGATCATTATCGTAGCGTAGCAGCAGTGGTTTTTTCCTTTCTGTTTTGTGAAGAGAAAAATCTGGGAACAACTGGACTGACTACTGACAGTTTCTGACTGTTCAAATTGCAGACATTGAAGTAACATTTCCCTCTGTGTGCTGTGTAACTGCAGATGTACTGAGAAAACATGTAAGGAACTGGCAGTAAGAGCATGGCCAAGTGCTTTAAATGACACTACTAACTCACCTTTAGAATAGCCTGGCAATGTTTTCTGAAATTCTGCGTGGAGATAGAGAAATTCAGAGTATTAGCCTGTGACAAATCAGATGATGGCCCATGTCTGGTGCAGGGAGGCTCTGATTCTTTGTGAAAATGGGAGAAGGTCATTCCTAGAGAAGAGGATGACGCATTTTTATTTTGTGACTGAGAAAGATGGTCTGCAATAACACGCAGTGTGGTAGGAGCCTTTCTTTGAGCTGAGTGGATCAAACTTTCATTTCTTTGTTTGCTAAACAGAAGAGAAAAGCCCTTGACATTGCCTGGATACCGAAGCTTGTAGATAACGATGCTTCAGGGGCTGAGACAAGTGGAATGTTCCAGGAAGTGATCATTTATAGCTTTCTTTGCAAGATAAATAGGGCCACATTTCTCAATTTATTTACATTTGATGAGAATAAGATTTATTTAAATTTGGGGTTTCAGAATACTGAGGGACATTAAAAATCCACATTGCATTATAAACTGAAACTCAGACACTTAACAGGAGCTGCACATTGGCTGGAGGGTGCTTTTAACGTAGAATAACATCCCAGGTTGTCCTTCAGCGTGCTGGAGAGCCTTCAGCCTCAGCAGGCAATATCTTTCATGGAGGCTACAGCACAACTTCAGAGTTGAAATCTGCGTTTTGGTTATCTGAAAAAAAGAAAATCTGCAATGACATATTTATACAACCCTTACAGAAGAATCCTTTCAGACAGACAAAAGGAAAGGGCTGACAGAAATACAAAAGACTCTGACAAGATATACAGTCCCTTTTCCTTAGCTGCATAATTAGTTTTATACATATTTATATGGATTTTTTTCTTCTTCTCTACAGCCAAGGATGGTGATTACTGGAGATTGCTTGTGCCTGGAAATTACAAACTTACAGCCTCAGCACCAGGCTATCTAGCAATAACTAAAAAAGTGGCCGTGCCCTTTAGCCCTGCGGTTGTGGTAAGTGCTCGCATGTGTGTTGGTTTACCATCTATTATATATAAAAAAAAAGTCTCTTACTTTTTCTCCTGCATGATAGACATGTAAGCAGGAGGTGATTTTTGAGAATATTTTACAGTATGCTAATTTAGAAGACAGACTGGAGATCTATTTTGTAGTACTTGCTACACAAGCCACTGGGACTAATCTCACTGTAAACTCGTTTCACTCCTGTTGGTCTTATTTGAAATGAAAAGACATAGAGAAGGGTAACAATGAGATACTTCAACTTTTTTTATTGGTTGATGTGTGAAAACCAATCAGATGGAAGATTACAGAATATCTTTAAATAGCGTGACATAAAAAGTAAGAGATGTTGAGGTTTTCATTGAGACCTGGTATTTTTAATCTAAATTGTCAAATGACTACCTGCATAGGTTATAAACGGTGTTCAGCTCTGTGCTGAAAGATAGTGATGGAGCTCTTCTGTGTAGATGCCCAACTTGTACAGTGAGTAAGACCTAGGCTGCATCTAAGAGTTCGGAAGTATTTTCAATTCATCCTCTCTACAGGTGTGGATTCCACTCTTAGCAATTAAAATAAATGCTTACTTCTCTAGTGTGTATCATATGCTAGGGTATACTACACTAGCACATCATGTCTACACTAGTGAGCCACATGTCAGAAAAGCTCCCTGGATCTTCGTGATGGCATAAAATTGAATAAGTGTTTTGATATGCTGGGGGCCATCATTGCTAGGTGTTAGACGGCAATATGCTGACTATATTTTTTGTTATATGCTAGATGACTTATGTGGCTGGCTATTACTCAATTGCAGTTTCATTGGCCCATATTTTTTGAAGTTTTTAGACAAATCAAAGACTGGACAGGTATCTGGTTTCTTTTGGAAATTTTTCTCACCTAAGTGCATTTTTTAGGTAAGTTTATTGTACTGACATGTTAGTATTGCAGGTATTTAAATCAACCCTGAGAGACTTTGCAATATACCTAGCCTAAAATGGAAGGTACCTCCCTAAGCGCCATGTCTATATTAAACACCTTCTTTCAATAAACAACTCTTAAAAGCCTCCACTTCTCTTTCTCTCCAAATCTTACCAACGTTTTTTATTTGTTTCTCTTACTCAGGTTGATTTTGAACTGGAGTCATTGTCTGAAAGAAAAGAAGAGGAGAAAGAAGAGTTGATGGAATGGTGGAAGATGATGTCAGAAACACTAAATTTTTAAATGAAGATTTTGACTTTACAGCTTTTAATCTATTATATGTTAATTTAGTATGATGTACTGTGGAAAGTCCCTATATTCTAGACTTAGTGCACTTCACAATAATTAACTTTGAATTTTTCAGTCATCTTTTGATTAATATGATTATAAATAACTACTAGCTTCCTAGCTAGTTAAATAAGTTATTAATTTTCTTTCATATTGGTATAGAAAATTTACTCTTATATACAAATCAGAACAAATGAGTGAGTGTCTCTGCAGCCTATATGGAAATAAAATCTGTTGTGTATTGTTTGCAAGTTCAGATTAAGTAGGTTAACTCTTGATTTTGAAAAAGATATATGCTGTAGTCAATTCCCAATACTGCCAGAAATATTTGACAGTGGATAGTAGTAGACAGTGCTCTTTACCGAGTTCTATTATGGATGTGATTGAAAGATTTATAATAAGTGTGTGGTGTAATAATGTTTTACTAGGATTAAAATTCAGTATAACATTTTGTATGTCTCTGGTGTTGGGGCTATTTAAATATGTAAGAAACATAAGCTGACTTCATTTTAGTAATTGGAAGGAATCTGCGTAAGCTCTTTTAGTACAGTTGGCATGGAATGAATTCAGGAAATAGCAGAGCTTTATTCCTTAAACTGTTAATAGTATTTCAAGATCAGGTTTTAATGATTTCTTATTACTTATTAATCAAATTAAAAATTGTGAATGGGTGAAGAAGAAGAGCTTGTGCATCTTGTCAATATGCTGATTGTGTTTGTTTTACAGCACAAAAAAAATCGTTCCAGGTGATGTCTGTTTTAATTGGATAACCACCTTTTCAACAATCTTTATGTGTGTCAGTGGTGTCTAGATAGTCAGCCAAAAGTTCGTATGTTCACCAAAAGCTACCGAAACATTACAGTTTAGACAATGAACTGGAAGTCTACTGAGGACATGCATTTAGTCTTACAAGCCAAGAATGGTTTCATTTCCAACTTTGTTTCTTCTGCTGGTTTGTTTTATCTAAAGCTAGAAGCAAGACAGATAAGTGAAAACTCTTTCAGTGTTGTGAAATTTTCCCAAAATACTCAAAGATGATACAAAAAGCAACTTTGATTTAAAAAGATCCTTCTTTCTCCTATTTTTTTGAATTAACTTGCTCTAGTATTTTATCTGAGTGAGTTTTTGTGTAGTCAGAGAATATGTATGAACCATAGAGGGTGCAAGTTTGGTATCGTTGTTCTGAAGCTGCTGCTGATATGCTACTTGATAACAGCTAAGCATCTCATCTGTTTGAAAGCTTCCACACTATTACTGGTCTATTTTAATTCAAGATCAGGTGTTCAATAGAGACTTCCTTCCTCTGTTTCTTTACCATCACTGTCTGTGTTTTGATTATCACATTATTGTAGTTGATGCTGTAGGAGTTCTGTACTGTTTGGAAGTAACCAGCAATGCGCTGTCATGCTCCCACCATAAGTGAAAAATCACATGTTCAGGAGTAGAGTCCAAATTTACCTTCTCTGGGTATTTAAAAGTCTACCAAAAACATTGGTTTTTGAGAATTTGAAATTCTTTAGTAAAAATAGCCCTGATCCTTTAAAATAACAGGCTTAAGGTTTGACATGCATTGATAAATTGAACAGCAACAAAAAGGCATAAAATTTCTCTGATCAAGAATTTGCTATATAACATGTAGCTCGTTTGGGTGGTAGATATTGAATTCCAAACATCAGGGGAACTTCACTTGCCGAAGTTGTTAAGCGGTGATGAACTTTGAATCTGCGTTGTGATGAGGAGCCTCTGTGACAAATGAAGAATCATATCTGAACATGTCTTAATAACAACTTGTGGCTAGCTGTGCACAAGAGCGTGCGCAAAGGGTGCCCAGTTACACCAGCTTGGGTGTTTATGACAGTTTGAAAGGCTAAGACACGTAGCACAAAACACACTCTGTGTCTGGAGGTAACAGTACTATTTTCAAATGAACCAGGTAAAATAGAAGCAAACAGTCTAAAAATGAATTAAAACAAGAGACTGCTGGCATGTGGGCAAATGGCTACAGGAGTGTTTCTGACCTGTGAATGAATGCAGTAAGACACGTGTATATTTGTGCGGAACACCCTGCTCTGCCCCTTGCGAACCTAACCATTTCAAGCCGAACAAAATTACTACATGGTGCGACGCCTGTCATGCATCCCGTCTTCCTGTGTGGTGGATTGTGGGGCATAGTTAGTGCAGACATTACATCAAAGTGATCCTATAACTGATTTCTAATCCCTACTTGTATTACATGTGTGAGAGCCTCTGGTCTACTGTTTCATGCATTTGCAATTAAATGTAGTGTCCCTTAAATGATCTCTTCGTTTTGCTCTAGGTGACTGCTTGCTGTTACTATGCTGAGAACAGGTTGAAGTGATTAAATGTTACAACACCAGAACCACTGCCACTGTTCTTGCTGTAGGTAAACATTCTTAACAACGGCATAGCCAGAACTCTTAATAAATTATTCGTTGTGTAGCTTTCCTAGCAGAACTGAGCTGTGTTGTAGGACTGTGTATGTTTAAATGGAAGATTAAAGTGTTGTGTGATGCTGAGCTTTTGGTTAAAAAGGCACATGCTGTACTATTGTACAATAAATCTACAGGTTTATTTAAAATGTAAAATGTGTGCATAATTTACAGGTTCAAAACGTGGCTGTGCATGTCTGCAAAGTATGCCATAAACATCCTCAGTGAGATGCATGTGCCGGTTAATTTGCTGTTTGAACAGAGAAACAAGACTGGGCTTAGTGCTGGTATCCCACTGAGAGCCATCCACAGCTCCTCAACTTTGTGCCAGAACATCCTCCTTTTGGAGTATACATCTTTCTGAGTGCTTTTCCTGTGCAGGTTTTCAAGTAAAGTCGTGGACAGGAATGAGATGCTCTGCATCTGTGCGGCATTGGTGGGGACAGAGCATGCACTTTCATGAGTCTCTCTCTTCTACAGTATTTACAAATCTATTCTTTTTCCATATTAATTCTTAGGATTAGAAGGCACAGTGTGCTTGCAAACCTGTGGTACTACACATTCCTCATAACTACAGTGGTCAGGATTATAATAGCAATGTACGTCAAAGAAAATCACTGCTTCTGAATTGTGTTTCCCTTTTCCAAGGTTGTGGTGTTGATGTCCTCGTAAGTGAATTCACACACAGTTCTGGCTATTCATGAGGTTATAACAACATACATTAAAATGTCAATTAAAACTGAGATGGCATGTAAAAAAGAATTGCTACCATGTTTCATTCTCTAAGGTATTTTAACAGATCTAACAGGTGTGTTAGGAACACTTAACAACTAGTCTGTTAAAGGAAAAAGGATTCAGAGAAGGATGACAGGTAGGTTTAGAGGGGCTGGAATTTAAAGGTAAAAGACGCAGTTCCCATGAGCCTGATTCTCTCCCATAACTGAGCCTGGTTTGACTCAGGCCTGTGGAGGCTGTAGAACAGCAGCAGTTTAATGCCTGCCTCGCTAAGAGTTACAGCAGCCGTCTAGTGCGTCTCAGCAAACCTGCTCCAGTGGAGAAGTGCCTTGTTTCCTACTTGTGGTTAGCACTGGAAGCGCAGGACCTGGAAACATCACTCTTGCACTTGCTTTCTACCTTCCTGAATCTTGCAAAGAGCTCATGCTGATCATCTCCTTGCAGGTATTTTTTTATTCCCCCTGTACATTTCTTTTGGTAGAGCTACATCTGTTGTGAATAATTTACTGCTTGTTAATTTGACTCATAAGTTCAGTCATTGACACAGCCTCTGTTCTAGGATTTCTTCTGTAATTAAACCCAGAAAACAAAAACAGTCAGGAGATTTTCTGAAAGTCATGGCATTAAAAAAAACCTGAGTAAGTTGGGTTGTCTCCTGGCTTGTGAGTGTTTTGAGTGAGCTTGCTTCAAGTTTCCATTTTTAAAGCCTGCTTTAGGGTGAGAAGATAACTGAGAAGCTAATGTAGTCCTATACCTCCAGGGGCGAAGGTTTTGAGCAGTATAGCAAGTATTTGAATAGTCAGTGTAAAAATGAGAGAATTAGAAACAACTGCTATTTACTTTTACTAACCGCATTAATGAGAGTATATTAATTGAGTTAAATGGCCTTGCAGTGCTGATCTTTCTTCAGCCCTCCTTATTTTTCCTGTCCGTTCCTTAGGCATTATATTTCAGCAATGACTTAAACGCAACCATGATTAGGCACCATTTGTCACAGTGCTAGATTTTCTCTGAATTGATGGTTAATACTGCATGTTATTTTATCTTTGTCCTACTTTCATAGTGAGTTAAGCCACCACAGATTTTTGTAATCACCCATCGCTCTGTGCGCAGTGGAAATTGTCAAAGAGAGAAGCTGAAGAGTTTGGCTCCTGCACTGGGAACGTAGAGGGAATCTGAGGTCTGGGAATGCACTGGAAGCAGTTTAGTATTGTGAAATAAATAGATTTTGCAGACTTTTTGCTAATCATTCTTTAGTAAAGGGCTGAATAAGATTATGTGCCTATGGGATTCTAGGAGTGCAGTGTGTTCATGCCTTTAGACTTTAGGTAAAGCTACTCTGGAAAGATTCCCGTTAGTTTCACTGAGTTTTTAATCAGAGCCTCAAGCCTGGAATCTGAGTAGTCAGGACTATCTAATGCCAAAGCTGCTCATTTTACATTAGCAGTAATTGTTCTTCATCTGTTCCAGGACAAAGATGCAAAATAATAACCAAGAAATGAAGTCCATTTTCACAAAGTGCAGAATTGGTCATGGAACTTCTTAAGAGTCATTGCAAGACCTAAAATAGAAATAATGGAGATTAGCTGGACCAGTGGCAACCTACAGCTCACTAAGCCTCTAAACCACTGTTTGGTGGAAGATAGGAGGGTAAATCTGGGAGCCGTTTTTGTTATATTCACCCACTGAGGATGTGGTCAGGGCCAGAACTTAGAGACAAAATACCGAGCTAGGTGATCTTCTCACCTGACTGCAGCATGGCAGCACTAGAGGGGATCTCAGTGTTGCAATACCATCCAGTAATGTGAGATTCCAGTTCATGAACTCAGAGGGGCCTCTGTTCTGTGGTCTGCCGTGGAGTGTGTGCTGGTGTCCAAGGGTGCAGAACCAACATCCCTCCTCCACATTCCAGCACCTCTCTCGCCAAAGGTAAATTAAACACATGTCAGAAACTATGGACAAGATTCAAAAGAGGACCTGGCTGCCAAAAGCATTGCAAAATTACAGCCTGATTTCCCTCCGTTCAGCTCATTGAATATCCTCTCACGTGGCTTTCCTTTGCTGCTTCCAGTTCTCTCTCTGGGTGTGTCAAAAACTAGCCCAGCCTGAGCAGCTCAAGGGCCACTTGTGCCAAGACCCATCAGGAGGGGATTACAGGGCTTTCTTGTGGCTAAAGATCCTAAGTTTGCACTTGCACCATGGGGCGGCTCCTCTGTGGCGTGGCCTGGCATCCTGAATCTCCAGGTCTCCTGAATCGGGACCCCACTAGCACTTTGCTTTTGGCCTGCATGCTTAGGTTTTTTTCCAGTGGAGGCAGAAGACGGCTGCTACACCTCCCTGGTGGTATAGGAGGAAGGATCTGGACTATGACCCTGGCTCCGCGTCAGAGTGTGGCAGGCAGACAAGAAGACCTGGAGGCTGGGAAGTGTTCTTGGATCCCATAGGTTAGACATGGTCTGAGACATAATCTTAGAAACTGAATCTGAAAAGGAGTATTTGTAAACCTAATACTGCCGCCTTCCCCCTTTGGATTCCGGTAATTTACTTGAAGGTTTATCATGATAGTGATACTTATCCCAGTACATCCTCATATCAGCGTATCTGCTTTGTGTTTCCTGTGGGGGCTGGAATGCTTTTTTAGTTTAAAGAAGCTTTGGATAACATACAGAAGCAGCTCTGGGAGCAGGAGCACACTGAAACACAACAAACTGGCCTGTGCTGCACAGTATTTAATATTGCTGCGTGGCAAATGAGGGGCATTCACTCCAGTCTGGGTGTTACTAGATTATAACGGATGTAATAAAAACAGTTGGGAGGTGTTTAGTGTATAAAAACTTAGGGCCCAGAAAGATCTTACTGCAAAGAAAAGACTTAGATGCTGCAAAGTATCTCTTTTGGATTCACTGTATGCATTTATACATAAACGTGTGGGAGCAAAGGAGCAGGGCAAGAATGTACGTCTTCTCGAGGCTATTTTTGGCACTAAATTGCTCAGAAATCCTTGAAGACACCTATTCTGTTTGCTGTAAAGGGCTTGCAGACTGCTGGATCTATGAATCACGTCCAAACTAGATGCCTGCGTTAGACAAGTGAATCCCAGGCGGAGCGTTGCGTCGTGGGGGCAAGGGGCCGAGCAGGTGTCTCTCGGCGGCGGGAGTAGGCCTCTTACCAAAGAGACTGCGGAAGCCTGGGGTCCAGTTAGTGCTTACAGGATTCTTTAAAATATGTAACATACAGCTCTGATGTAGCCGGTGACTATGTCGAAACGACAACGGTGGCTGCTGGCTCGGCAGGCAGGCTGCCAGGCATCACGTCTGATACACCAGATGCCCTTTGTGCACTGTGCTGAAGCCTGTAGACCTGAATCTTTTACTGAATTTTTGACCTAAAAATGCTATTTATTAGCTGTTTCAGTGGGCCTTTTGCAAAAGAAACTCCTAAAGGGAATGCTTTCTTGTGCCTTCTTTAGGAAACGGAGAGACTAAATGAAAAGAAGTTGGTTCTGAGCTTTGTTATACTAGGACATAACACACGCCTATCCAAATAAATACAGATTCAGTCTTCACCTCTCTATTTCCACATACGTCTGACTGGCCTCAACATCAGATGGCTGTCAATGTATGTGGTAATATGCAAGATGTTAAACATCTGCAAAATCTTCTGATCATTTTAGTAATGTCTCAAAAGTTAGACATAGCTTCCAGCGGATTTCCACTGAAAAGAAACAAAATATGGGGGACATTCTAAGTCAAGTCATTCAATATTTGTTTGCCAGTGAACTGGATGGTATTGCAAGACTCCAAGATAAATTTAAATTAACACGAAAAATATTCAGTACTATTAGTTGTGGGTTTACATAAGTTGTTGGCACATTATGTTAAGAATTCTCAGATAAATATTTGCCAGGAAAATGAAGTCCAAGTGAAAAAAGTAATAGTTACATATAATACACTTGAACAAGTGTCACAGAAGAATGACATTTTCCCCAGGTGGAATCTTGCCTCAGCAAAACAATTAAACATAGAGATGTGTTCACAGACTGTTTCAAAATTAATTGATCTCAAAAACCTCATTTTAAGTTTGAGAAGATTGAAACCAAGATAAAAATAGAAACCACTATGAATGCCAAAAGAAAAATACAATAAATAAAAATTTAAAATACTGTAAAAAGATTGCAGGAATATTTGTGTACCAAAACAATTCACTTCTGATAAGACTTCCTAGATGCCTTAGGTGCCTTAGAAAACTGTAGGTTGAAAAATATTTTTAAAAAAGTGTTATTGAAAGGTAAACAGTAAAATTTTTAAAGACCTACTATTCTGCTTCCCCTTGAATCTTTCATTTGTAAAAATGTCAGTTCAGGTTTTTGATATTTTATGGTATAATGCTTATACTTAAAAGCATTTTTTCTAGTTTCATAGTTTTCATTAATGTAGCCACATAATTGAACCCACAGTCTAGCAAAGAAAGACTGAACAAGATCAAAGAGCTGGCAGCTGAAATTAGCACATTCAGAAGGAGAACTAATGTTCAGGATTTTCTTAGTGAGGCTAATTCACCTTTGCAACAGTTCATGTAGTATGATAGGTTTTTCATCATGTGAATTCTTTGAAATAAGACTGTTGTCCTTTTGAAAGACTTTTTAAATGTTTTTTGTGTTCCTTGGCTGAACCAGTCCTTTATTCTTCATGGGTACGCCCTTGCAGTTGATTGTCCCATCTGGTTTAATTGTTTCCCGAGGCTTTACACAATCATACATCCCTTTGAGCTTCTGCTTCATCAATCTAAGAGGATTTCTGGATGCATTAATTATGGGATTCTGAGAATCCAGGCTTGGATTCCATGGGCAGCATCTGTATGCCATTAAAAATATCTGGGTATTGATTTTCCATGTTTGCTTCTGGGTTGGTTCACTTACTATCTGTGCTCTGAATGAAGCAAAATTGAGATTTTTTAGCTTTGATATTGAACTGAATTTTCAGATAGAACAGAACCTGCTGAAATGCTGTAGGAATGTGCTTGATATTAAGAGCAATCAAAATGTTTAAAAGGGCTTTCTTGCCTCCTTCAGTCCTACATGTTTCTCAATTTTCTTGGAATTACACTAGTCCTAGTATTTACTAATTAGAGACTGGCTTGTTTGCATGCTATTTATAATGTCAGCAGCTTCAGCTCACATAATAACCAAGCAAATTATTTGTATTGAAAGTCTCCATTCCTTTCAAATCCATCTACTTCCATGGGGAGGCATGGGATGTCAAAGCTATACATTTTTACCCCCTTCTTCAGAAGTTCGTAATTGTTCTTTCCCCACAACCTCCTTTATTTCATTCCAACATCCCCGAGATGCATGCTAAAGTCCTGATGTGGCCTGTGCACTGCCGAAGGGGCTGGTGTCCAGGTCAGTAAGTGTGAAAGAGATTGCGATATGACAAAATTTATTGTCTAAAAGGCGAAACTGAGCTGCTGTTGGTAACAGAAGGTCATACAGTCACCGAACATGCAGTGCTTTATCATTTCTAATGAACAAACTCATTATTCTGGGCCTTTGGATAGAAATTGTTGAAGGCAAGGAGTAGTCTTTATACTTTATGTCCTGCCAGATCTTTCCTCAGGAATTCTTCTCCTTGAAGATGGGGCTAGAAAGGTGTGGCCATAAACTGCAGTTCAGCTCCTTTTCTGCTTCCTTTTACTCTCAGTTCCTCCTACCATGAAGTCTCTTCTGTTACAGCAAACTGCTCCATGACCACTTGCACTTTCTTTTAGACAAACGTATACTTAGGTGGATATTATGCAAACCATAGAAAAGCACTCACAAAAGGGAAACAAAGATGATGAATGTTCTCTTTATATACATATATACATCTATATACATATCTATATGCACACATGTATATATATTTAAATATACACATTTAGTCTTCCCTGAATTTCAGTTCTTAATTTTAAGTGTTTTCTTCACCTAGGCTTTCACAAAACAGCAACAGTAGCTGTTATCTCAGGCCTCTGTATTTGTTGGGTAGTAATAAATGAACAGCTTCTTCTCTCACTGAAGTAGTGGGGGGCGCAAGGCCCAGCTTTTTTTGTAGCGTATTATGATCAGCTGTAGGTGACTAAGGCTTCGGGACTGTCTCGTGATTTTATTCATATTCTCTTTCTCATTTTGCTTTGTAAGGCAAATTTTTCCTCCAAGAGAGGATGGCCCATGAAATGGCTTTGTTTGACCCACCCTAATACCTACCAAATCAATTTCAAAATTTGAAAAACTTGCTCATCCAAATAGTTTGAGATCCTGCTTTAGTGTTTGATAGTCTTAGGTTAGGATGTGGATAGTCTTAATCTTGGAATCAAAACCATGCTTAGTAATGAGAGGAAATACCAGGAGAAGCTTCATTAACTGTAGGTAAGCAGCTAAGAGCACCAACAGCCGGGAGCACACCCAGTGAAACTCTTCCTTGACTACAGCCAAAGCTGGGACCTTGAAAGCTGCATGTTTGTGGGGATGCTGAACGTACGGTGCAGGAAACCAACAAAGGCACATCGCACTTCAATTTCAAACCAGTCCGTCTCCAGGGCATCACACAATTGTACTATGGATTTTCATACCTGAGTAGATTACTGGAGGGGAGGAGGGGAAGCTTAGAAAGGGGATTCCGTTTGATTTAGTCTTCTCTACATTTCCCTGTCAGCTGCTAAATAACTAATATTCCCTAGCAATGGTTCCTCTAACATCAGAGTCACACTTACCATTACTGAGATTCTGTCAATCTCAATGGATATTTTCCTTTGATGTTTCCCGGATGTTTCTTCTAGATACTATGTTGGAAACCTTGAGACTTGGCTATGCCTTGAAATTTTAGGATGCTGAGGTTAGGCTGAAGGTCCACAGTGGCTGTTGCTGGCGTTGCTGTAGGGAAGCTAGCGGAGGCGTACCAATGTGTACCAGCTGTGAATCTCTGCTGTGTGCAGCCAAGAAGCAACTTGCTGGAACATTTTGAGGCAATAGCTCACATTCATTTTGCTTATACCAACAACGTCTTTTCTGCCTCTGTGTAATGTGTATGCCCACAATGATTTGTTTACATTGAGGTTACAAAGAAAGGGCATGAAGAGACATGATGGGAATTAGCTGTGTGGAGACAGCACACCTTTCCTATACAATCTTGCAACTCTCATCTGTGCTGTAAGTTCAAGGAAAGTATCTGAATAATTTCCCACTTGCAGAATCAGAAAAAGATACAGAGAGGACTCAGCTATGACCGTGTAGTTTTCTTTAGCTATTCAAATGTTTCATCATTCTATCTAGGGGATGGGAAAAGAACAAAACAACAATCTGGGACAAAAAATGATGGGAAAGCAACTATATGGTTATTTATCCGAGGAATCAATAGATATTTAAATATAAACTTTTTTTTTTTTTTTGTGTGTGTGTGTGTCTGGAATGCATTCAGAAGCCTAAAATGGGGAAAAAAATTCCCACGTTGTACTTTTCCAAAGAATGTTTTCCCTTTAGAAAACTGCAGATCAAAATAACCAAAAGATAAAAATCAAGTTGTGCAAACGCTTCCTGTTATGCCTTTTTTTCCCCTGAAGTCTTTAATATTTGGAAAAATTGCTTTGAAAAGCTGAAAAAAAATGCTACAAAAAACTTGGGTTCTCAGTATGTGGAAAGTCTAAGCATAAAATTAAGAATTATGTAAATGCCCTAAATACCTTTTAATTATTACTTAATGACCAAAACTTAAAACAGGGTCTGGGCATCTGTACTACCTATTACTGCCAAGGCTACATTATTGTGTTTCCACCTTGAAATTCTGTGAAGTGGGAAATGCGTTGTGACTTCAAACCACCCCTGCCGCTGGGTAGCATCCGCTGTTAGAGAGATGGGACAAACCAATTTTGGCTGATGAGGTGGCCATCCTCTGTATCACCCCTTAATCCAACATTTTTTGTGAGTTACCAAATCCAGGTATTGCGGTACCTGTTTGGCCCTTATCCTAGATGTCCCTAGAGAGGAGGAGAGACTTAAAATAAAGATGTGCTGAACTGACTCTCCACCTCCCGTTGTGTTTAAAAAGGGATAACAGCCAGAGTCTATTTTCCACTCTGTGTTTAAAACCATTGACTTCAGTGGAATTACTCTGGATTACAAATGCCATCCTTGGGACTAGAAGATGACCTTGTGTCCTTTTACTTTCCACCAAAAAGATCCTCTTTGCTAGCTTTCACATGTTGAGCAAGGGCAGTTTGGCATGCGCTACTACTGCGCATTTCCATCCCAGTTACCTGTTTCCTCTCCTGTGTGCATTTTTGGCATATCATGTCGTGTTCTGAAACCTCACATACCTGAAATATTTGGAAGCACTGAGTTCTGGACACATCTTGTTATTAGATTTGAGACGGCTGCCCGTTTTGTGAATAAAAACCTCACACTGTTAGGAAATTCCACAAAGATTTTCCCCTCTGTATTATAATTTTGCCTCCAATATTTTACTTCCGCCTTTATTAACCATGAAAATACTGCAAGAGCTTAGATGGAAGATGTAATTTTTTAGTATAAGAATGTTAAGTCCTCTTCTTCCAGGTGAAGACAGACATCCCTCACAGCTAAATTCAGTGGCAACTTTTGCCATCCTCTGTGCTGAATGCTCAGTAAGAGGCTGTGGCCTTCGGCAAACACTTCCGTAGCTGAATGGCTAGAAATCATGTTTTTCTGCATACTTTTACTGTGAAAAATTGTGTGTGACCATATGATCAGCAAACAGTTTCTTGTAAGGTTGTAGTGTGAACAGCTTGGGAAACCTCTTGTTTGACTTCAGCCGGCTACTGACACTTGACATCAGACTGGCACACAGAAGTGCGCTTAGTACAAGCGTCATCTTCTGCTCTAGTTTAGGAATTAGTAGGATAGTGTCTTCAGAAGCTTCTCGACCCTCCTCTGCTTCCTTAGAATAACATCTTTCCCACGCTAGTAGAGTTTAAATGAAAGGCTGGCTGCTAACTTCAATGCTGAGCAGCCATGCTAGAACTAGCAAACAAATAGAGGATGCTGTTGAAATCTCTGTGTTATTGGGTGTCTAACCAGAGGAGTTCTTTCTCCTCTGAATTTTAATGTAAACATCTTGCTATTTCAAATATGGATTAAAAAGTACCCAACCCATAAAAAATCGTTAGAAAAGGATCCAGCTATATATAATAATTTCTGTTTGGGACAGTTTTTTCTTTAGTTAATAAAAATTATTTTTTCTTTTAGAAAAATAAGACACATACCACCACTTTTAATAGAAAGAATTACCTTCTTTTTATATCTTGCTCTCTGAAGAAAACATCAATTTATTCTACTGACGAATCGTGCAGTAACTGGTGATCAGGTATTCCTTTGTAAGTGCTTTTACTTTAGTAAATGGGGAAAGTACCAAGCTCTAGCTACAGCAACGGCAGCTTTTCCTGACTACATACCGAAGGCTACACATATGCCGGAACTAACTTAGACGATGCTGTGTCTGCCTATGAAAAGTTGTCAATTCAAGGCTAGAAAAACTTTAAGGATAGTGATAGAATGAGGGAGACGGTCCACAGGAGAGGATGGAAGAAGTGTACTGAAATCTCGCACTGGTTCTGTATCTGTAGATTACTACATTAAAGACTTAATTCAGCAAGCTGCTTGCTTCACTTTTGTACCTGAGTTGTTGTCCTGTTGAAGAGAATGGGAATATGTACACGGTTGGTGGTAGGTACAGGTATCAGTATCTTGCTGAATTAACGTTCAACGTATTTAGCAAAAAAAGAATTATAGAATCATAGAAAGTTTTGGGTTGGAAGGGACCTTTAGAGGTCATCTAGTCCAACCCCCCCGCAGCGAGCACAGACACCGCTAACTAGATCAGGTTGCTCAGAGCCCCGTCCAAGCTGGTCTTGAATGTTTCCAGGGATGGGGCCTCCACTACCTCTCTGGGCAACCTGTGCCAGTGTTTCACCATCCTCATTTAAAGAATTTCTTCCTTATATCTAGCCTAAACCTACCCTGTTTTAGTTTAAAACCGTTACCCCTTGTCCTGTCTTAATTATGTCTCAATTATAGTCTCCCTGGAGCTCTATTCACACTTGCTACCTCTTCTTTTGGCCTAATGCCCAACAGCTGCGCTAATGAGAGAAGTTATCAGCCCTAATTGTCCTTCACCTCCCTCCCCGATGGCAGGGACTGGCCTCTCTGATCTGCTGACAGAGCCAGCGTAGTGTTCTGTTTTAAATGGCATTGGTCAGCTTAAACAGTTGGGTTTTGCTAACTTGGCTCTTTTAGACTGAAGTTCATTAGGGCGCTAGCTGGCCTCCTCCCCTAGCTCAGCTGGTGTGGGCTGCATGCAGGTTTGCATCCTGAAGCATGGTGTGAGTACTACAGGTGGGACAGTAACAAACCAAGACTGAATGTGGTAAAGGATGTATTTTAAATACAAATTGTAGTAATAACAAATACGAGTGTGTAATGGAGTGGCTAAACAAAAAGCTACAGGCTATTAAATATGTTTATTGTTACTACACCCTGTGCAATTTATTGTATGATAAGGCCAGTAAAGCAAGCAACTGCATTAACAAGAAGAAGCAGTAATTCAAGCCCCAACAACTAGCAAAAAGAAGGTAAAATCTGCTGGTTATGCACGACATCAGGCCCTTGATATCTTGTTAAAACGGTGAGGCACTGAAAAGAACAGCTGTAGCCAGTTCATGTAAAACAAAATGTTTGTAACTGAAGTTGGTGTTAAAGGAAGTTCTTCAGCTCCATGATGGGGAAGCCTGATTTTGAAAGCAGAGGCATGGTTGTGAGATGGCACTTCTCTTACTAGCCATAGTAAGGGTTCTTTCCTGTTCTCTCTTTGCAGCAGAGAGCCTGTTTCTGTCTCAGGTGAATTGACAGATGGGGTGAGTGTGAAGCCATTTTTTTTCTTTCTTACTCAGCATTTGCTGCAGCACCCCAGCACCCCAGAAAGGACTGGGCAGGAAGGTGGGAGTGCTCAGTGCCAGGCTGGCCCCCCCAAGAACCTGGTGGCCAGGGGCTCTTGAATACGGTGCCAGTGCATTTACTTATTCCTTCATAGCCTTCACTATGTTGGAAGTTAACCTTTTCTTGCTGGATCTGGGCCTGTTTGTGTTTTGAAAGAACTTTTCCAAAAAAGATTAATCTTACCATGAAGATTGGAGAAACATGTTCTTCAGAGATGTCGGTTTAAAAACCAAAATTCTTGAACTGAAGTGAGGCCTGTGTACACAAAAGCATACATTGCTCACTATGTGGTGTTGCAAGGCTTCAAAATGGCTAAGCTCTGCTTTTACAAGCACCCAAATGTCCACTGTTACTAACTTGGGTGTGATGCGCCTCTAGCAATCTTCACAGCTAGTGGATTCAGGTATTCTTACCAAGCGGTGTAGGGAAGGATGGTACTCAAGGGTGGGATACCTAACTGCTAACAGCCGGCACACGTTGGCGTGCTGGTGGGAAATCCCAGGTCCTCCCGGAGCAGGATTGGGAGACTCCCGTGTGGCCACCTGGGGCAGCAGCTCAGGGCTTGGGGAGCATGGTGGGAACACCCCGCGGCCCCCGCATGCAGCAATCTGTCCTTGGCCACTGCAAGGTGAACTGTGCCTCCTTGCTATCCAGGGACTTGTCAGGGCAGCGTAACTGCCATCCTTTTCTTGATAACAGTTTAATCAGATATAGAAAGCAGGATGAGGAGGATTTGGATCGTTCCTCTCTCCTCAACCCAGTGTCACTCCAGAGTGGAGCGGCTGTGTTGCTGTCAGGGGTGAGGGCTCGTGTCCTCTCCAGGGAAGGACCACTGAATTCCAAGCCCCTTTTGCTGCATGAGAATGGTTGAAATTCCTAAAACTTTTGGTGTATGTACACGCTAAATACAACAGAAGGGGATTCAGTTGAGCGGCTGCTTCTAGAGTAGGGCTTTCTTTATGGTGCTGGGTTTCTTTGCAACATAAGTCATACATTTCTTGGGATTGAGTAGCCTGGAGGAAATCTTTCTCCAAGATAAAATGTATGGAGGAAAGCAAGCTAACGGGAACATACAGCTGCTATATACGATGCAACTCTGTTTCCTGGGGTTTACAATATATACTGCATACACTAGATGGCAATGTAATACCTGCAGAAAGAGGTTACCACCGAATTCAACAGAAAGTGCTTCGAGGCAGGTTCTACAAGCCCTTTCAAAGCAATAGCTTTGACAACTTTTATTGTGAGCAAATATTCTATCACAAGGGAAAAACACAGGGACAGTTTAGATCAGCAGAGGTCCACTGAGTTTGATTCTTGCTTGTTCCCAGATCTCTAATAATTTTCAGAACTGTGTATACATTTATCACACCTTTTAATAATTATTTCATAAGGTAATTTCTGTTAGTATGTGGCTTACTGTCCTTCATTATCTTTTGTGTCTCCTATCCCTGTTTGACACCAGCTCAAATAGCTTTGAAACATCCTTCCCGTATATTCTCTGTAGAATACTTTAGACACTGCAGATGTTCCCTTTTCATTTCCTCTTTTTCCGATGAGCAAAAGCTTGTGTAATAGTTCAGTAATGTTTCTGGGACACAAGGAAATTCTGTTGCATGTGTATTCCAGGTCCATCTTTTTCTCAGGCTTTGCTGTGGTTTTCTGGATTTAGTTTGGGCATAGATAAGCCTGTGATAATATTTGATTTAACATACACTGTACTGTACTTAGTCGTATATTTAGGTGATTACCTCATTCAAATATGGCCAGTACAAAAAGGTTCAATACATCTGAATGTTTAGTAAGGTTGTGTAATATACTGAGAAACTTTTCCTTTACTTTTTAAAAAATTATTATTATTTGTTTCACATACTATTTGAATAAAATATGAGGGAGATTCGCTGTCCTGAGCTGATAGCACAAGTTCTAATTAATTCTTTTGTAGTGTTGCTGTCATGAAGAATCAACCAGGGAAATTGCTGTGTTGCAGCTTTTGAATTATAAGCCACAAAATTAATATAACACTTACACCACATTGAACTTTTAATCTAAGTTTTGATTCAATTCATACCCTTTCAGCTTGCTTTATTTTGTAATCAGAATGAAATGCTCCTTGGATAGTGAAATTCTGATTTTTGGTTTTAGTCAATGAAGGTTTAGTGGGATGTTCCAGATGGTGTTCTTCAGTATTTCTGGTGTCTAGGTATGAAGAGCTGCTGTAACCTAAGGCAACAACCAATAATCCCATATGTCCCTCAAGAACCCACCCCGTCAAATATCTTTTTACATCTCATATAGCTGTTTAACTTTGTTTCTTAGGTCTTCATTTTCTATCTCTCCATTAATTTGTCTAGTATTTCCCCCACTGGAGCAGTGTCTTTCTCTCTTTCTGTTTATTATTTCCGTCCTGTCCACCCATCTGCTTTTTTTAGCTACCTTTTCCTTCCTCCTGCCTTGCCTCTGTATAGGACATACTCTCAGGGATCAGGAACTTATACATTGGCTTACAGTGAATTAACAGAAGTATTTTGATTTGTTTTCCCCTGTGAGGACTTGGTTTGGCATTTCTATTTCTTTACACCCATGCTTTGACCCTGTCGTAAGACCAATTAATTATATGTTTTCTCAGCAGAGGATCTGAACGTAAGCATACATGTTAAAACTATAGGAATGCTTAACCCTGCATTTCAAGGACTAATTGCTGTCATGTATTTATCCTGACTGTACCTCTTCCTTCTTGTCTTCTAATGTGATGAAAGCTCCTGCGCTGTGCTTCCTTCCTTAGCCTCTTTTCTAGCAAGGACCTGCTTTTGCAGTTGAGGTCAACAGCGGAGCTATCCTTGAACACAGCCCTCTATGACAAACCAGAACGGGTTTGCATTGTACCGCAGTATTGCTAGCCTCAGGGCTTTCTTTTAAAGTGAAACAGAAAGCAAAAGTGCAAACTGAATTAAGTCATTAATTTATGGAAAATGCCTCCCCTAACTGGGTACTGTGGCCTTAGAGAAGAGTCAGTTGAAAATTCTCCATGAAATCCTTTTGGTGCTTTTGATAGCTGAAGGGGTCACAGGATAAATTGCTCCATTCCTAATGCCAGACGTACCATGGAGCATCTTGGCATTTGAGACATTTCGTTATGTGATATTGTCAGCAAGTTAAAAATGTGCATTTTTAAAGCCTGTGAAATATACATTAATAATATCTGTATTTTAACCACAGATAGTTAGAAAATGTATTTTAACATCTGTTGTTTGATTTGACATTTTGACACAAAGACATTTGTCCTTTTGGTCTCCGAGTGAGAGAATCCTTTGAGGTATAAGGTTAGCAGCCTTGGGGGAAAGATGTCTTCACATCTCCATATAGAGCAAGAGATTAATTTTATGCAATTAACTTTTTTTTGCAAGTGAGGAGTGGTCTTTACTTCAGTGTAAAAAAGCAAGGCAACCTTTGCAGACCTATTGTTTCACTCTGTAATTTTGGGGCTATAGTCTTAGGTCATCAGAATACCTTATAATTTCCATGCTTTGTAAGGTACTGCACAGTTCCAGCTGCTGGAGGAAAGCAGGAGCCATTCTGTATGTTATTTTATTTTAACATATAGAGAATGTATATTAGGTAAGGTGTGAAAGGTCAGTGTAATTGGTTTAGCCCCAAGACAGAAGTCTTCCATATAAGTAATTTTCACAGTTCTTACTAGAAAATTCTGTAGAGTGGCTTTCTGAAGCAAGAGGAAAATTAAAAAAAATAAAGTTTGCTTCCCTGGTAAACTGACTTGATTCCAGAATGGCTGACTTATTGAGATAAAAAATGAAAATTTAGACATGCCCCTCTTTGATCAAAAATTCCCCAACATAAATCAAAATTAAGAAGCATCTAATAAGTCATGGATGACTGAAATGCTAATATAACTGTTTTGCAGTGGTGTCAGCTCAGTGTCTATGGCAGTTACAGACCCTGAGCCCGTTACTGCTTTGCAATTTCCAGCTGAAATTTTGTTTTCATTTTGTTGCTATTTACAGTTTGTTGTGTGAAACATGAGAAACCTGATGTGAATTTTCTCTTTCTTTGCTTTGTTGTAAGTTAGACACATAGTGAGACTGTGCTGACGATTACAGTAGTGTGTATTTGTTTTCTGTTTAGGTTGGATTTACACTGGCTCATCAAGCCTTTGGGCTGGTTGGCGATGTAGTCCCTTTTGTTTAAGTTCAAAGCCTTCGCCATAAGGCTTTTTCTTTAATTATGGGATTCTATTTCCAAAAAGGAAACCAGTTGTACAAATAATTCCCACTGCAAATCTTTTGCATCTGGCTAGTTACAATGTTCAGACTGGATGGCTTTGCTATCTGACTTTCTGTTTCCCGGGGTAAAATGGATTAACCATGGAGTTAAAAGCAAATCTTGACAAATTTAGTAAGAAATACCCATACTGCTTATGGTGATCTGCGAAGGTCTGAAGTTTTGAAGACACAGCAGCTAACTGAAATTCCCAGAAAGAAGAGACAGGGCTATTGCCTCAAAAACAAGACAAATACAAAAACTCTAAGTAGTAATAATTTTCACCCCCACATTTCCGGTAATTTGACCTGCATACGTTGGAGAAAAGCCTGCAACACTTTGTTGAGCAATAGTTTCTTCGAGCGTTTGCCTTGACGTTTCAGCTTACTCAGGGAGCCTGCCTTGTGAATGAGCTCATTAAGAGCTATGGTGTCTGGACATCAGACTGTTGTTAAATGTGCTGGAGGATACTATGTGGGCAGTGAAGAAGTATGGGGCTTTTTGAAATTTTTTTCCGAGATGATTCTTTAAAAATACTTGCTGAGCTGATGGTTCTGGTTGTGTTCTCAAAGGTAATCAGGCATTCAGATTTATCCTAAAAATCTCATTAAGAATCTTTAATCTTCATACCTTAAACACTGGAAAGGAGAGGAAAAACACAGAACAAAACAAACCAAAGCCAAACCAGCACCACCCTCAAAACCTAAAAAGAAAACAAGTATGTCTCTTTTTCTTCACTATACAAATATGTGGCTCTCTTTCTTCAATATAAAGTTTCTTTAATATTTTGGTGTATTGAACACAGTGACTCTTTTATAAAAATTTGAGTTATTAAGAAATGCATCATGCCTATGTTGTATGCTGAATTCCCTCTCCCTCCCCCTAAGCAAAGGTTGTATTTATGCTGCATATAAAGCTAAAATGGCCTTTTTCTGAAAAGGCACAGTCAGCATCCTTGTTAATTCTTTTAGTGGAAGGAAATCAAAATGCAAATAAAAGGATTAGAGATGGTAAACATACACAATAAAATACTAAATGTTGATAAAATTGTGATGTAGTATGTATGAATTTGGTGAAAAGAGCATTATTTTTCCTTGCGCTTTTTTTTTTCCTTGCTTTTTTTTTCCTTCTCTGAGAAGCCACATTTTGTGACTGCTGGTAGCTGAAACAACAGCTGACTACTGCTGAGGAATGAAATAAACATTTGGGGAAGAAGAAATAATGGAGGGCACCCGGGAAAGGAGCTCAGGCTTAGGAAGATGTTTCTTGTGGGTGGCAAGGCAGTCATATTGCAGAAGCAAAGAGATACAGAGAAGAAATCTTGGGGTTAAGTTGGCAGTGGAGTATTGATGTGTGAAGAATAAAGGTTAGGAGAAATTTGGGAAGGGACTAATGGAGGTAGTGGGCTTGGGGGTGGAGGAGGCAGCAGCTAAGAGCAAATGGAGAACTTGGAAACTTAAACCAACAACAGACCCAAGATTAGTGGCAGGTACTGTGAGCACAGTAATGATAAGATCATGAGCAGAGACAGGCAGCATCCTGTGCTCATTCCATATGCTGAGCTCTTCTGGCAAAATTGCTGTGGTGGTTTGTAAAACAAAGCATGATACAGCATTGAAGGTCTGGAGATCAGGAAGTGTCAGCTTCTATTGCCCTGGTCCCCCAAAAGTGCAGTCACAATTTTAGCTAGTAACTTTCCTGTGAAAGACAAGACCCTGAGCAGCAGACAAGCTCGGAGGGAAGCCAGGGTGGCAAAGCCCTCATGTAGCAGCATGCAGAGCTGCCCAACTCCAGCAGACACATCTTCAGAGCGGTCTTGTTTGTACTTCACCTGGTTTCTGGCAGTGGTCTAGGCTGTATCCTACTGAACTTGAAAGGTGTAATGCAGAAAGAAGTAGAAAATCTCCAATCCAGAGTGCTGAGAGAGCATTTACGGGAAGTGGTTAATAGCAGTGCAAGGTCTGGTGATTAAAAAGCTTGCTGCTGCCTCATGTCTTTGATCTTACCATGGCGCTTGCCCCATCGATCATTCCAATTTATTGCCCTATCTATGCACATTTGCTCTTTGTGGAACTATTTACACAATCCATCCTCATTAGATTATCAGGTGATTTACTCCCTGTCTACACAAAGCCAATCCACAATGGGTGATTCCATTGATGTGCAAGTGGGTTTTGTACAGTTCAGTTGATGCTGAAGCAAATTGCACTGCCATAAACTCACAGGTTTTGTAGTGTGCGTGTGCGCGAATGTGGGCTAAGGGGTTGGCAGAATATCAATTATACTGATGTTGATCACTGTACAGAACAAACCCTCAATATAGAAAGAAACTTAGATGAGAAATATTTCAAGAAGCACTATTTTACAGCATGATGACACAGAATAAAACTTACCCTGAAGCAGATCTTTCTCACCATGGTTTAATAACATCTAAAACTGAATATTGCAATCAATTTTGTGCAAAAAAAATTTAAAAAAATCAAGAAAGTTAATGTGGAGTACTGGCTTCTTTTTTTCCAAATTATAAATAGGGGGAAATATCCCTAAAAATATAATCTTTAACTATAAAGGATTTATTTGGATAAAATAATGTAATAAAATCATGTTTCCCAGTCTTTGTGCCCATAAAATAACTTGAATACTCTCCAACATACTTTCAAATTTCCTGAGAGCTTGAGCCACTATTTAACTTTAAGTATATTGATTACTGAAAAGAATCAGGTGCCTAACAGAGGGCTGAAAAGAAAAATTGCTAATAGAAGTTAAGGGAATAAAAACAGCACAGAATAACACATGTAGCCACATCAGGGCATCTGCAGTGAATGCTGCCCCAGTCTGGACGATGGGGAAGAAATATCGGCTCTGGAAGCCAGTGCATGGTAATGGGGGTTGCTGTGAAAGAGCTAGCGTCCCTTTTGTGTCTCCAGTGTGCTTGTGCTGCTCAGGAGAGAATTCTCTTTTCTGCATTTGAGGGTGGTGCGTCAGTACTTTGCTCTTACACCTACCTGGTGGAAATGGAAAAGAATCTGCCCACCTGGTTTTCTGTTTGTGTGGATGTTGCTGTTTAAGCTCTTAGCTCTAGTTGCCTTAGAACTATTGTGCTTCTCTTAGTCTTGAGTTTGATCGTCTGAAGAAGAAATGATGATGACAAGATGTCGTTTCTCAGCTGATTAAAAATGAAGGATGGTACCGTGGAGGCGATAAGATTGCAGTGCGATTTCTTTGACACATCAGTTCAGGTTACTTTACCAGACACCCCAGCAATCTAGTGCTGATGGTGGACTGGATTAAGCTGCTTGATTTTTGTATTTGGGAATTAGTGACAGAGCTAAAAATCAGCTCCAGTGGTGGTGGTATGAAATATCTGATGTCATTGCCTTTCTTAGGCAGTGTCCTAACTTCTTATAAAAGCAGTGAGTTAGCAACAAGCATTTAGCAGTTGTACTCTGAACTCTGTGTGTTTAGCTAGATTTTGAATGGACATACAGTATTTTGCTATTTACTTTGTATTATAGCTGCTCAGGCTTTATTTTTCCCAAGAAAAATGTGGGAGGGGAAAAAAATTACATCTTATAAACTACCAGGAGTAAAGCCTGGGTTTCACAGAGCAGTCTCCAGTAGGGGAAGATAAATTTTCTGATATATGGCAGTATACTTTGTTTCTACAGACAGCAAATTCAAAGAACACTTTAGAGTAAATATCGAGCCATACAATACGTCTCTCGGGATAGACATCAATTTGAATCCTGAATGATGTATCACTCTAATAAAGTCAAAGTCAGAAGGAGCTGAATAAAGGATGTCCTTCACCTGCTGCTTGGCCTGTCACGCATTTTGGAGATGAAGTAGTGGATTACATTCACACGACTAATGAAAGGTCTTAACAAATGAGAGGATATGCTAAAGAGGCAGAGCAGTAGGTCTTGCTTCAATAAGGAACCAACTGTTCCCAAAGTGCTTTTTTTTTCCCCCCTTCCCCCCCGTGATTAATCTGTATTTGAGACTGTTGACCCGAGTGATCGTTCCCAAATGATCGTCTTTGCTTTCGCTCTGCTTAGTCACTATTATTCTAAAGCTGAAGCTCTATGATTTCCTGAGATAGTTTCACTTGTTCTGCTTCTCTCAATAGGTGTTTTTAGAAGATGTCTTTAATTAAACTTGGGAGAACTTAAACTAAAAATCCCAGGGAGGGTTTTAGCACGAGGAATGAAGAACTACTAAAGTTTAAATATTGAAACTTTTTGGCAGAAATAATAAAGTATGTTCATTACATTTGCTAGGAAGAAGCAGACTGGAATTCAACAAACTGAACAATGGCAAAGATTTAACACTTGGGTATAAGAACATTTTAGAAATAAACGTATAGGGTGGTGATTTTCCAAGTGGGACTGGAAGTAAAATGAAAATCAGATCAAGATGCATGAAAAGATATTACATACCATTTTGGACTTGTGTTCTGTGATGCACTGACATTATTTTGGCAGTATGAAAAGTAGCACTTTTGTAAGTGAGTTCACACTGTCCTACTAATTCCAGCCATAGAGCTACAACAACATAACTGTTCAAGAAAGATGAATATGATGGACTGGATAGAGTGCATGGATTAATTGGTGTAAGAGTAGAGAAAAAATGTGCAATGGAGAGAAATGGGGCATGGGAGGAGAAGGAAAACAGGTGTTGTGGCTTACTAGAAGGTTTATGGACTTTGGCATACAGCATGATCCCATGTTCACTGAAGCTGATGGCAAAGCTCCCATTAGCTTTAATCATGCAGAATCCAAACATTTCCCAGAGTATCCAGAAGAAAGTAAGAAATTTTGATTGTAGGGGAGCAAAATAATCATGAAAAGATGGGAACCTGGAAAACAGCAACACTGAAAAATACAAGCTTGTCAGGAGCCAGCCAACAGAATACAGTGATTCATTAATAATAATCTTAACTCTATCTTATTGACCAAGTGAATACAACTTCACACAAAGGTAGAACTGATTTAAAGAATTTCTGTTCTGTCATCTGCATCTATCTAAATAAATGTCCAAATGTCAACTCCTGTGAAGTAGCATGGGTTGGAGCAGTATGTCTATTATTTGTTGGTTGACTATGATAACTGAGAAAGACTCTGTATTATTCTGTGCAGATTCCTCCAGCAATGAACATGAGACAGTGGTCACCCATTCCTCCTTAAGGAAGAATATCTTGTCAGGCAGATGTACGTTCTTAATTTTGTATGTTCAGCCTGTTTGTGTGTCCTTAAATTTGGTCAGTTCTCTTCCCAATTCAAAATGGTCTTTTAAAGGTGACTGAAGGACATCTGCAGAGGACTGGTGGGGTTCACTACAAGGCACCTATTTTGGATGCTACCACTTCAGTATGAGAGTGACTTCAGTTTTCCTGCTGAAACCACAGCTCTGTAAGTCTGTTCAAATCCACTCGCCAGTGGGTCTTAAACTGTTGGTTTTACAATGCATTGGTGAATGTGCCTTCAAGATATATTTAGCCTCTGAGCTGTGTCTGAGAGTACTTGTGATAGACTGTAAATAATCCATACACATTATGCATCAGGGAGGAAATCTCAAAAACTGATTTAAAAGAAACCAACCTGATTTGTGCTTAAACTGTCGCTCTGTTGTTTATGGTAGAAAAATCTGAATCACAGAAAAAGACAGAAATAAAAAATATTCTGATTAAGGGGTTATGAAATAAGATGCTGGATGGTATCTTGAGAGCTGCTTAAAGGAAAGCTTTATGAGTAGTGGAGGAAGTGGTATTCTCTTTACTGTTATTACTTATTATGTGGTATAGTAATATTCAGTGGTATATATCCTTTTCTTTATTAGATTGCATGATTCCAGAAGCAATGATCTATGATCAGAAAAAGCCTTGCATTAGTTTGCTTCTAAAATTCAATTGGCCATACTCACAGCACTATGTACTGTTTATAGTATTTTTAGAGAAATACTTGGGAATAGGAAATGAGAATTTTTTTACCAGCTGGATTCTGAGCAACAGTTCCAAGAGTTATTTTCATGGACTACCTAACAGCTAGGCTAAGGGCTTTATAACAAAAGTAATCTGTGCCATGGTACCTTTTTGTTCGATGTCAGTTGCAGGATGCACTTGGTGTATGCAAGCTTACAGCTGGGGAGAATTCAGCACGCTGGCAGCCCTGGCCTCCCTCCTCTGTATCGGAGAGCTGGCAACTGGGATTTTTTGGCTTGCTTGGCTCTGGTTTTCAGGTTGTGCATCAGCGCAGCATATCCATTACCTCTGTTACCAGCTTTGCATCTCCTCTCTTGCAAAGAGGAGGCTCTTGCTACCATTGCTGACGGCTGTGACGTGGTACACCTGGCACTGACCCCAGGTCACATCCTCCTTTCCGGCATCTCTGGGAGGGACCTGGTGGCTGTGGCAGCTGTGACAAGCAGCCAGTTCTGCTGAGGACCGCCACAACTAAAAAGGGCATGTATAAACACCATAAAAAGAGTTTCAAGGTTGCAGTTTGGGCAGCCCTGGTTTTTGAGTAGTATGAGATTATTTAGTTTTGATTATGATTTAATTCTTAGCTATCTTAGAACTTGTAGTCCAGTATAACAGCTTGAACCAGCTTGAGGAGCAAGGACACTGTACAACTGATCGTAGCAAAAATGCACGTATTTTGCATTAATATGTGTTCAGGATCAGTGATGATATACAATAGTCTGATTATCACAATTGCAATCCAGCTATTTCTCTGCATCTGAAAAACTGGTACTTTTCGATTGAGATATTGAAAACTGAAGTGCTCAGTCATCATCACCTTTACAATGTATTAATTGCATATGCTTCTGTCATGTTCGGTGCCTGGCTTTTACGTGCCCGTCCACGTGTATGCTGTATTTTGTGAAAAGTGGCTAGTATTAGACATAGAGTTCATAGGCTGTTTTCTTATAGGGAGATCACGGTATTTATGTAACCTAAGAGCAGTAAAAAACAAAGAACAGAGGCAGTGCATGCATCAGCCTGAATGTGGAGCTTGCTGAAGCTGTATTTGCTAAGGAGATGAAGAGCCCTGGGGACAGGAGGATGTGATGGCAGCCAAGCACAGCACTGTGTGTGAGAAAGTGAGCGCTGGACAAGAGTCATATCTTACAGTACAAACCTGTTAACCCAGACAATTATTTTTATCCTAACAAAAGCCTTATTTGGTATTTACTTTGTTCCTTCTCAGAGCTTTTCTCTATTTACTACTAACTTTGAACTATGTAGGTCTATAATTTAGGTAGGTAGATACATCCATCTTTAAATCTCCTTCAGTGTTACTTTTCGGCCTGTTACATGTATTAAGCGCTTGATCTTGCTAATGCTGACAGATACTTCAGCTAGCTGAGTGCGTGCCAGTACTGACAAGACACTGGTTATGACCTTTTCTGGGATGTGAAGGAGCCCTAAATCACAGATCCTAAGGGCACACATGCATTGTCAATGTCTGGGATTGTGTGTCTGGATGTTTGATTACAATGCCAGCTGTCCCCAGCATATTCTGTGGTCTAGCACTGGAAAGCTCAGCATGGTGAATAAGACAGTTGCAAAATTCTGCAATCAAATATGGATTATAAGTTTAATTCGATGTTGCAGTATGACTGTCTTCAGTTTAGTTCTGTAAGGCTGTAGAACTTACCTTATGAAAGTTTCTGTGATGAAATACCAGTATCTGCAGCACTCGGAATAGGTGTTTGAATATAGGCTTTAAGTTAGTGATAGGAGGAGAAGTCTCTTGCTTGCAGTAGAGCAGTGAGTTTCACGCAGTTTTGAGTGACACTTGATATGAAGTATTTCATAGATTTCTGCATAAGTTCTTGACAAAACTGACAAGAAACCTACAGGAAGTTTGTCTCATTTGAAACTTTTAAAATGTCTCTTGGATATAGATGTCTAGATGTATGGAACCAAAGTAGTTTCCTCTCCATCTAGTATATAAAAAGGTTAAACACTGGCATGCCACTCACTTAAAAATGATTCCATTAAGATGCTTCTGACATTGTGTGTGTAAATAACTTGGGACTATGTACTATATTCCCTTGTTCAGGAGCACATTGGAAAATGTGCTGATGGCAGGTGTAACAGACCACTACTTAGAAAGTGCTGCTCAAACACTTCGTGTTGTCTCTACTTCTCCATTTCGAAGTAAATGCACTGTTTCTCCTCTGCCTGCCTCAGACCTTATTTCGCTGATCATAGTTGAAAAATGGAGTCCAGTAACCTAAAATGACATTAAAGGGCAATACCTGTTGCTCCGAAGTGGTAGTAATTGTACCTTGTATTCAAGATTTATGGCAAGGCAAACCTGTTCATCAACTTTGATTTCAGGGGACAATTTAAATCTTTAGTACGAATGTCTATAATCCAGAAATACTTTTGCTTTGTATTAGCTGCAATGCCTTATGCCAGCTGAGCAATTCCACCCTGCTGTGAGGTTAAACAGGTTACATCTGCATTCAGTGCAGTATTTAAAGATATCAGAAGTAGTTCTGTATGGAATTAACCGTGTTTGTATAAAAGTGTTTAAAAATAAGCCCCTGTGTTTTATTCTTACACTCACATCGGAGCTATTTTTCTTCTGCTGTCCAATTCATCTACTAGCAAATGATACGTTTACAAACATGCCTCTTGTTAGAATTACGATTGCTAAAGTCTCCAGCTTAGATTTGTGAGCTATTATGCTAGGAGGAGCCAGTATTGCTGAAAATATTGGCTTTGAGGGAGTGAAATATGCAAGTCACTCAAAAGCAGAAAGGAGGAACTACTATTATTCTAATCTCAGTATTAAGTAAATAAAGAACCAACCACCGAAATGGAATGACTTGCCTCAATGTCATCCAAATTTTTTTGTAGTAAAGCCAATGAGATGAATTTGATTTCCCTAGTGCTTAACCCCGCCCTTCCTTCACAATATCCTGTATTTTAAAACAATCCCTAAATCCTGTTCATATCAAGTGAGAGCAGAAGATATTTGTGCATCTCAACACAGGCATACTATTAAATTGCAAAGAATGCCCAAAGAATGTACAGTATTAATCCAGCAATACCAAATAATTTATTGACGTGTTCCTTGTCACCAGGGTCTTTTGATACAGAGATTTTAATTTTTTTTTCTTCTTTCTTCTTGTAACTACATGTAGAATGATAGCTATGTTAAAATGTTCATTCTCCTTGTTCATTATTGGCAAGAGAAACAAATTTTGAACCTTCTTCTGGCACATCTCCATCCCTAAATCTGCTGCACGTAGCTGTTCTAATGTTTCCTTTTTTCTCGAGAGTAGGCACAATCACTCTTTGTACTCTGCAGAGCAGATCAGCTCACAGGGAAATCTCATCTCAGCCCCAGTACAACTTGACTCCTGTGGTGTTTCAGTACTGAATTCTGGCCATCTGTGTCTAACTGCTTCAGCAAGTTTCCTCTTAGTATTGTCATTAAGCATTTTCTGCACGCAGCCTTTGCACTTGGAAATGAGCAATGCTGTGTTAATCTAATTCTAGTGCTTCAGCTAGACTGTGTAAATTTGTAAGGACATGTTATTTGGACCAGAATACGTATTTCCTTTCCATTAAATATATATTTTCCCCTTGCTAATAGTCTTCCAGTCACTTTCTATTCAGATATCTGTCCTATTGCAGTCTACTAGTTACTTTACTCAGAAAAGAAACCCTGTCTTCCTCAAGAATATGGTGCTTCTTTATTACTGAAAATTGTCAGACCCTTTCCATTATAAGACATGGTATGAAAACATTTATACAAGAGGAAGGTGTCATGAAGCTGTTTAATTTTTGGTGTTCAGCTTGGATCCCTGTCACCTGCTGGATATTATGTACATAATGTCCAGTGGTGTGAGAATTTAAACGAGCTTCACAAGAAGGTAAATGAGCTTCTTTTACAATGACTTTTCTACTACTGTTCTGCAAAGGTGTGTTATTTGTCTCATTAGGGATCTTAAAAAAAAAAACAAAACAAAAACAAACACCAAAAAAACCCCAAAAAAACAAAAAAACCAAAAATCCAAAAACAAAACAAAAACCCCCAAAAACCTACAACAACAACAAAAAACACAAAAACAATGACACAAAACAAAATAAAAACCAATATCACATTTTCTATTAAAAATTAAAAAGCAAGATATTCTCTTTGTAATTAATAGTTAAGTAACAACTAGGTGTCTCAGTGGTGGGATATCTATTTCATTAGCTATTCTTCACAGCAAACAGATGGTTCCTGCTACAAAACACTAAACATCTAAGTACATGATGAAAAATGAACAGATATGGCAGTCAGGAAATGCAAAGAAACTCCATACAAGAGGCATGGAGTGCACAACCTAGGTGGCTTGTATGCACAAACCAGTGCATGCCTTGCTTACCCCTTCAGCTGCAGTAGAAGTGGGGGAAGATGCAAGTGGAAGTTCAGTAAAGCAAAGTGGCAGGTTCTATATAGACTGAAGCACCACCTGGCTGAGCTTGAGATGTGCAACTGAGAGCAGAGGGCTTGTGGGTACGGGCCTTCTGCATTTCCAGTGCTACAGGGTCCTGGAAATTGCTGCAAGTGCAAAACTCTTCCTGCTGCTGGAAAGCCAGTGCTCTGTCTTCTCTACATGACACAACATGTTTTCCTCTGTTTATTCAATACGAGCTCAGTAGAGCAGCCTTAACTATTCCAGAACAGTAAACCTGTCTCTTTCTGAGCTTGTTAAGCCTGGTCTGAGGCAAGACATACTAGTGAATAAGTTCATGTATTTCTTTCTATGAGCTATGGAGCACACTTTATTTTTCAAAATGAGTGTTTTGCAGAAAGAGCGTGAGGGGGTCCGCTGCATACTCTAACTGCCATAAGGAGAAGTGGTGGCATCATAGTGACGATGAAGACAGCTGCTGTCATACAGCCCTGCTGTCACATGGGTGTTCCCAGTAGATAGCTGGGCTGACACCTGTAGTTCTATATCTTTTCGTCAATAGTACAACTCCAGAAGCTTCTTTTGTGTTTACTCAAGAAGCAAGTTTTTTTCAGATTCATTGTCTTTGCTTGTCTTTCTGATAGTTTTCCACTGCTCAGCTGCGTGGTTAGGTTGGTAGGCTGCACACTTTTTAGGGATCTGTGGACACGAGTTAACTGAAGTTAAATGTTCAATGGGATTTTTCAACTGAATGTGATGCATAGATGCTGCTTATTTTCTGTTGCCCTTTTCATAGTTGGTAGTGATGGAGACCCCTGTGGTAGGGAGCAAGCAGTTCTTAGTCTTATTTAATAGTTGTCTCATGTATCCGCATCATGTAATAGGCTACACAACCCTACTGAGCAGACATAACTTGCTTAACAAAAATAAAGGGAAAGAAATTGTATCATGAGAAGGCAGTTCATAATGACCTGCATGAGATTTGTAAAAAAGTGATTTATTCTGATCTAGACTGTCCCTATTAAAAAAAAAAAAAAAAAGATCCTCTTGGATGAGTGGAAGGATTCCCCTGATCCCGCTAGGTATTTAGAAAGTCATAACTTGAGTATTCTGTGAATCTCCCAGAACAGGAATTGAATCTTATTCATTTTAATTATATTTCATGTCACATGAATTTGTGGTTTGTTTTTTTTTTTTCTCTCCCCCCTCCCCTCCCCAGGATGAATGCAAGTGTCAGAAGAACTAAATTGGGCCTAATGGATGCTCCACAGCAGCTGAAAGTCCTTGAAGCACAGCTGCTGGTTTGTGCTGTCTCTGGCACCTGTGAGCCAAGTGTGGTGAGAGCCATGGATAATGAGAGAGGTTGAGAAGTGTAGGATAGTTTGAGAAAGATATTTTTTTTTCATCATAGCTCATCAATTCTGAAAATACACAAACCCATTTTAAATGTTCAGCTCAGGTTGTCAGACTGATTATTCTTTCAGGTTATTACAGATGGTAAATTCTTTTTAAAATTTCCTTTTAATGTTCTGTACATTTGCTTATAAATTCCTTAACTTCAGGAACATCTGTATTTTGTTTTCCCTAGTATTATTAAAGTTGTCACATACATCAGATTTGCTTTTAGAATATCATTATGCGCAGCAGTGCCACCAGATTAAAGAGTTGATTATGATTATGAGCTACCCATAGATTTACTTCTCAGTTTTATGCTGGTCTGTAAACCAGCTGAGTGGATCTGATTTGCAGCATGGCGGTTTTCTGCAATACATGATGATTAAGACCTGTAATTAAATAATGATCTATACATCAGTTCAACAAATTCTGTTCCTCTGATTGCCTACTCCTTGCAGAGGCCTTTCTGTAGCTTCACAGAAATTTCCGCTCCTGGCTCCTCCAAAACTCAGCTATGAAACTTCTTTTAATTTATAACGGTACTTAATGTTCCTCTTTATAGTGGTGGAGGTGGCTGTGCAAACCTCACAGCTTAGCATGGATCACGAGAGGAAATGAAAAGCCTAACAGTCACTAGGTGAAAGAAGAACTTTTTACAGCTATCCTTCAACTGCAGCCAGCAGCCGTGTCAGCCAGCCATCCTCCGCAAAACGTAGTTATAAACACCACTTCTGAGGGCAAAGCGACCCGGCATTTCTGAGGTAACCGCAAATGTAACATCTCCTTCAAGTGACAACCTGAAACAATAATAGCGTTTAGGGAAACAATGGCCCGTTAAGAGCAAGTGGTGCTGGAACATGCGGAGCGTTGGCTGTCCTTGACTTTCCGGCAGCCCGGGAGCCGGTGAGGAAGCACAGATGGAGCCAGTCCACATAGGCCTCTTCACACTCACTTTTTTTTTTTTTTTAACAGCAGGAAAATATTGAACAGTGCCAAAGTCTGAATGAGTCACTCTGCATACAACAGGAAAAGTCATAGAGCACTGAAGACCACCTTAGATGTGAGTTCAAAAGAAAAATGTGTATACACATTTTGCATGTATCGCTGATCATCTTCCTTTAAATTCTCACTACAAATTTTCCGGGAAAACATGTGACAAACAACAAAGAGAAAGTTCTGTGATTTATATTGTATTCTAGAACGGTGGCAGAAAATGTTGGAAAATAATCAGGGCCATGTTTAAAAGAAATGGGGGCACATGTCAGAAAAGCTGATTTAGAGCCGTGTCAATCTCATATTTAAATCGGTGGCAAACCTCCAAGTGGCTTCAGGGAGAGAAGGAATCAGCATGGAGAAAACAGCCTGTGAACATATTTTTTAGCTTAGTTCTTTTCCCCTCTTTTAGATGACTGAAAATGTAAACCACATTTAATGCAACTGGTTCTCACAGGTAATATAGAAAGCATGCAGTGGTGTTGCAACTAAATATTTCTGCTTTGACAACACCAGAAGCTAAAATAACCCCCAAAAAGAAAAGTATAATTACTGTGAAGGATGGGTTTTGGCCACTAGAAGTAAACAAGAAAGCTCATAAACTCAATTAGAGGAAAGGTTTGTAAGAAAAAATGACTAGGGCAAAACAGTAAGAAAGGCAAGTAAGAAAGCTGAAGCTAAAGCCAAAGACCATCTTCAAGAATTACAAAAACCTGAAGATCAGATTTCGTAGGGCCAATGAAACCTTTGACATGAAAGGAGATGTGCTGATTGATTTAAGTGGCTTTGAATTAGGGCTTTTAATTGGATTGAAATTATTATGCCAGAAAATATATAGCAGCAAAGGTCTAAAACCAAATTTTTGCGGGCTGATGTCCCAGTATGTGTGAGGAAGTCATGGGGGAATCAACAAATAGGGAGATGGTTGTATTTATTCTGCATGTTGAATCATATTTTATATTTCGGTCTCCAGACTGTTTTGTTACATCTTTGTACTCCCTCAGCATCGACTGAAAAGATATTCATGGTTCATAACAGTTGGGCAAAAATTGAATACCATCTGTTTCTTCCATAATAAGTAACAGGAATGAAGGTCTTAACAGAGAACTCCTCCTTGCTGAACACCACATCAATGCTATTTGTGGTTTTATGTCTGAAATTCTTGTTCATGTATTTGTGCAAAGAAAAACTGCTTTCCTATGCAGAAGTCCATATGATCAGACAGCAGTGGCAGCTGATCATCCAATCTGGAAAAAAAAGCCCCACAGCCACTTCTGATGTGTAACAGCTCATGGATTTTTGACTGGTACATCAAGATCATTTTAGTAGGATAAGAGATTTCTATGGAAAATTGAATGAATGAAAATTCCAGGTCTCTCTAACAAGCACTTTAACTGTGACAAATTAATCCAGAAATATGTATAGGTTTATTTAAATGTTTCTCATTCTTTCATAAATTAGACTCTTGTAAAGGTTGTTCTATCCACATTTTCTTATTTTGTTTTAAACTGTGATTACTGCTGATCTGCAAACCAAGTAGAAATCAATGTTTTCTGCAAGGACATAAATGTTAGCATTTGGATGTTGAAACCCATCAGTCATTAGAAACTCAATCTAGTAAAATAGTCAGTTCTGTTATTTGAATATAGATGGAAGGGTAATACAGAAAATAAACCCAGACAAACTGTAGTCATAGACATTGAATACCCACAGCTCTAGTGACCCTTGGGGCCCGGGAGGAAGTAGATCTGGGGAGTATCAGAGCAAAGACAGAAGAAGTTGGTAGCGAATATTTACAATGAATAGTTTTGCATGTCTGATACAACTGAGGAAAAGGTGAAGAGAATGTGAGCTGAATGTTATTGCACTTCAGCTGCCTCACCTCATCTTACTCTCTCATGTTATGAAGCTTATTCCCTAAATTATGGAGAAATTGGCACAAGTTCACTGACAGTTTGTTCTGAGTGATACTAGAAATGGATAAGCAGTCCATCGGTATCTGAAAGTAAGCATTGGCAGCCCCCGTTGACACAGAACCCAGCAGTGCAGTTCTTATATCTCAGTTGTTCCCTAATCATTGCCAGAGATACATAGCTATCTCTAGAGCAAATATTAACTCTGCTGCTAGATGAGATGTTTGTCATTACAACAGATAAAGCAGAAATTTGAGCTGAATGTAGTTGTTCCTGACTAAAGGAACTAAAAGGTGGAGTCCAAGAGCTCTGCAATATTCTTTTCCTGGGAAAATAATGGACTGGAAACTATCACGTATGAATCGTTTTCATTATAATTTCCTCTGTAAGTCCCTCTTATATGTCCTTTCTGTCTAGTTTATGACTTCACATACAATTATAATCTAAAGGTGCAGGTCACCATGCTCAAAACGTTACACCCGTATCTGGCAACATCCTCATAAATAGCCCGGAGCATGTGCTTCCTGTAGCGTCCCCCTCTCTTAGGGACAAAGGCTGTTATTGCTGATAACAAATCGGCTCCTCTGTGATTCATGGGAATAAAGAGCCAATACAGCCTTAAACGTTTCTGTCTCGCCCACGGTCTTACCACTTGATGCTGTGTCCTTACTAAGGACTTCCTAGAATGGTGTGGTCATCACCTCCCGACGCTCTTTGGCACGAGTCAAGCCTACAATGCTCTTGGGTAAAATGACTTTACTTTCTGGAACAGAATTTTATTTTCTACATCAGTAGTTTTCATTGATTCCATGGAAACTACATTCAGGACTTCATCAATTTTCCACTTGAATTTATGGGTGATGTGCCTTTCAGCATTGGAATTATTTTTCCAATCAAATGTTGTTTCTCTGTGAGTGTGTATTTTAAAAAAAATAGCAATCTTTTAACAAACTAACTCCTAATTGTCAGAGAGTTAATAAAAAATAGGCTATTTTCAAGAGCTAGCTCCTCTGCCACAGCCTGGTCCTCAGATAAAGTGCTCTGGAGATCAAAAATTGTGAAGGAAAATGCTGCATTTAGATCATGTGAAGCTCATGGAACGTGAAGGGCTCATTGGCTGAGCTAGTAAATGTTTCTTCAGAGAGATTTCCTCTGTGTCAGTTCTGCACAGTGTGTTTTGTGGATCCTGCACTGCAGGAGCTGGTTATTACAACAAAGATTTCTTTTGACTTTTGGCAGAATCTCACAGATTCAGGGCAACCCTTTAAAGTTGTCTTTGTTACGACTATAACTTCATGATGCAAAGTAATTCACATTTTAGCCTAAAGCATGTTGCAGGTCTGTTTTTCACCTATAAAGCAGTATTGTTTAAATCTGTCTCCCCCCCAAAAAAAGAGAAAAAGAAAAAAAAAAAAGACCAACAGAGTCTGATCTTGAAAAGGCACAAAAGAAAAAAAGAATCCTAGCAAATGTAGCATGAGAAAATTATTTTAACAGTGTACTTGAAAACATCTTTGTTCCTTCCCCTTTAGATTCTACCTAAAGAACCAGTTTAAGAACCAACATTATCATTAATTGCTGCTTTCAAGCAGAACTGGTATAATACCATTGTATTTCTCAGTCCATCTAATTGAATGATCAGCCTCATCTTTTGAAATCCAAGGATGATTTCATAGCATGTTGCCACAATGGTTTCTATTTGCAGCTCTATAAATACATATATATATGTATTTGAAAGCATGGCAGGCTGAGAAACGTAACTTCAGTGAAGGCAGTGTTTCAGAGGTCTGTGACTAGCTGCACTGGAATCACTTCTAGCCCATGTATCTCTGTTTTGGTAGCTGATTTGTCTGGGTTCGTCTCCCATTCTCACAAGCACATCTCTGTAGTTGTCGGCCTACCATGGGTTTCTTGATACATGTATTGCAAAGTCCAGCTGAAACTGGTGGAATCTGAAGTTATGTAGCTTTTGCACCAAAAATGTCAGGTCACCAGTAATATGTTGTAGCTATGAAAATGCCAGTGCCTGAGAGGTAAACTCAATACTCTTTGCTTCTGATTTTTCTTTCCATATCTGCTGGACTTGATTTTATTAAAAAATGTCAATGGAATGAAAAAAAATACAAAACAAATCAACACAGGAACTTCAACAGTGAAGTCAAGCAAATTGTTAACAATTACAGATTTTTGACTGTTCTGCAGATGGAAGCATTTGTCCATATGGAATGAAAATTGGCAAATACAAGCCCCATTTAGATTTAATTTAGCACATTCTCAACGTTTTACTGATTAATTAAAAGACCTCATCATGTCCAATGGCACAATAAATTTAGCACATCTAGGAATGACTTTCTGAGCGGGATATACTAATGTCAGGGTTATTTTCTACCTTTCTCTGACAATGATCCTACTTGCTGCATTATTTTTAGAAAGCTGTCTGTTGATAAAAAGCTCAGAAAAGATGACCTTTGAAGAAGCCAGGATGATACTTTTCCCCTCGCACAACAGCCTCTGCCTCCTCGCCTCAATCCCGCCTCAAAGCAGACGCTGCTGCCCCTTGATACTGAATGCTACTTCACAAACAGAAGTCACTATCTGACTTGGTACTGGGATTTTCAGTTTCCTAGGGTTATAGGAAACATCACACATATAAATATATAGTATATTTTTCTGTTGTCTGCTTTGCCCCACAGATTTTCACTTCTTTTCTGACAGGAAAGCTGATTTCCACACATTGGTGCTGCTGGGGCAGGGAATAACAAAGCCTAGAATCCCCTCCCTCCACTCAATTTAGATTTAAAGAAACCAGAGCAACCAGTAGGTTTTCTGCAGTGCATTAGTGACTCAATTTATTTATTAATGTCTAATTGAATACCCTCTCCCCTTACTTCCAGTGGGAGGGATTTGAAGCCCTGTCTCAGCAGTTACTGAGGTATCCAGTGGAGCAATGCAACCTTTTTCTTCTCACTGTACAGAGAGCAAGAAGAAGACTCCAGATGTCTGGTTATCAAGGTGGGTTCCTAGTTCAGCAGGCTCTCGGATCAGCAGGGTGAAGCGGGCAGGAGGCATTGGCAAAGCCCAAAGCTACACTGGAAGTTATGGTAGGAGGAATTTGCTGTGCTGCTGCTGGGGTGAAACAGGCTCTGTGGAGCAACGTTGCAACTCTACAGTAGCTTAGGAGGATGGATAGGAGCATTACTTGGAAATTGCCATTCAGTCTGATCCTGGAACGATCTAATTGTGAAAGTTTGTCCAAGCTTTCCACAAGATGCCAGAGCATTCAGCACCTCAAAGTGTCAGGGCCAGAAATGGGAAGAAAAGGGAAATGATTGCTCATGATGACTGCCAAATCTCTGTATTCGTACAAATCTGGCACTTTATAAATAGCACGCTATGTCCTCGTAAGGGTTTAATAAACTATAAACACTCATTACAATGTTTTCTAATCTAAATGTGATGATTAGCTGTTTCTTTTTTTCTTTAAAATGGGACAAAGATTCATTTTTTAAAGCCTTGATGGAAGTAGAGAACTATTTCCCTACTTATCTACCCTGGGAAATTGGCCCGTCAATTTTAAGCTCCTATAAAAGGGGGTAGAAGACAGTTCCCAGGGACTAGATTTGGAGAGCAGATTGTGGAGGTCCATCTCATCCTACTTAATGCAGTTCAGATGTAGGAGGCTCCACCTACTCTGAAAGATGTTTAGCTTCTAGTGATTTTCCATAACTGGCATAATTAGATCATTTTTAATGCTGTACAGTGTCTGTCTGCAGTGAAATAGTTCTGGTGAAGGAACTGACACAGATTGTGTATCGCAGCATATGTGTGCAAGAGAAATTGGTTCCTATTTTCCTATCTTGACCTCCCTCCTCCAGAACTGAATTTTCAGACGCACCCAAATTTACCTCGATCCTTAAAAAGCAAGCAATTGTGTTTAAAGGAACACAGAAAAGCCGTTCTATTTTCATCCAACACTTTGACACAGACTGTGGGGCCAATAAGCTCTGAGGAACTGAGGTGTGAGTAATTCCAGTAAGAAGATTTGTAATCACAGGCTGTGTATTCTGTTAGAGTACAGAAACAAAGTTTTATCAGAAGTTCATAGCAGCAAAATGATTTGTTTCTCTTAGGCACCCAACCGAATGCTCAAAAGCATCTGAAATTGGAGAATTAGAGTAGAAAGTGCATCTGGCAGCCCTCAAGCATGTGTTTGCCTCAGTATGCTTACCATACAAAGTCACCACAATTTTTATTACCTTAAATTGATTATGAAATATTGCCATTGTAGAGTTTTGAGATTCCTTCACAATGTTTCCAATACACTAGTAAAGGGGCTTCCACAAGATTTTAATGCAGTTTGATCTCCATCTCAGCTGGAGCTAGTGATGTATCTATATTATCCTTTTTGTTTGGATCAAATATGTCCTTTCAAAGTAAATCTTCTGGTGATCATCTTCTTTCTCTGTATTTTAGTTTGTATTCAGGACCATACGAGTTAGACTGCATTGTTCACCTAGTGTAAGCACCCCAAAACCCATATGGCACCAATGGCAGGTCCTCTGTACTACTTGCCAATGTAGAGATATCCCGTAAGGACACTGAATCACGCATTCACATAACTGAGCACGTACCCTGGAACAGTTTTCTGTTCTCCATAATTATTTGGGATTTAGTCTGACAGGCTGGTGCACATCTCCCAATTCTCTTAAAGCGTCTTCCTTTCTGCAAGCATGGAAGAGTGAGATGTCAAACTTTGCGCGAGCCAGTACCGTGCAGCACACAGTTTGCTCTTCCCAAACCGTGCTGGTGCTCGGTGTTCAAGTGGCATGGCAACTGCTGCTATGGAAACTGCTTCCATGATGACCGGTGTTGTAGCTCCCGTATTTTATCAGCAAGCTATTACACTTTCACAATATCCAATCATACGTTTGCCTTAACGAGTAGGATGATGCGAGAAAGTTGCTAATTCATCTTCTGACAGTTAAATGTGACTGATTTGTTTTCGGAGCATACATTAAAATAATTTCACTGTTTGTTTCTAAGTTCATCTCCATTACAATCAGTTTTGCAAGTAGTTTCCCAAGTACGGAGTACGATAACATCCATCAGAAAAGCTCCTGGCGATAGCCCTGAAGTTCCACCCCCTTTCAGTCCTCAGTCTTGAATCTGAACAGTGAAGCTTGTACAGATGGAAAATAGAGAAGGTGAAATGTGGATATATAAGGACCTGGAAAACGAGCATTGAGAAAGTCCTCTGCACAATGCCAAATGGAGAAGCTTGGCAGTAATTAGCGACCATACCACCTGGATGGAGCTGAGGACTGAGAGTGTCCTTTTAGTTTTTTCTTCTCTGTGATACTCCTGTTTGTATCACTCTGAAGTATCTTGGGGAAATCGTTGCATAATTCAGGAGCAGGAGAACTGACTGAGTGACCTGTCACTGGCTTCCTGAGTGACCTTGTATTGTTTCACTTCTGTGTGATATTATTCTTCCCTCTGTACATTTTATTGAAAAAATTATTTTGCATAAAGGATTCCTGAAGTCTGATTAAAATTTGCAAAGGATTTTGTTTCACACAAAAAAGCAATGTAACAGCATCATGACATGACACTTATTACTTGGCTTGATGCATTTATTATTTGTCTGCAAATAGCTTTCTGGCTCGATCAGGAGTGCTGGATGCAAAAATTCAGTGTCAGCAACTTCATATCCTCCCTGTTGCCTTATTTACTTCTTTCTTGAAAAACCTCACTTGTGTTCTTAATTTTACTGGGTGCTTGCTGATGAGTTTTCTCATCACAGCAGACAAATTGTGCTCTGCAGACAGTACTTTCCCATTCTTTGGTGGCAGGGATGGAACCATGTTTTTTTATCAGATTGGCAAACGCGATCTAGGAGAACTGCAGTTTATCTTCATAATCTCTATTTTCCAATTATTGTTTTATGTTTCTTTAACTGATCTTTTAAAGAGCTGCCTTTCCACATGCTTTAGATTCTGTCTTTTCTTGTTTGTTTATCAGAATAAGTAAAACTAACTCAGAATCTGGTGTAAGACTCTGCTCTGCGCTGTGCCAAGGAGGGAGGAGGGTACAGTGCCACCCTCGGTGAGGGTGCTCTGTCCCATTGTCTCTGGGATACAGACACACTCTGCAGATGTCACTGGATGATCTTCAAAATACCAACAGCAATGTCATTAAAGATCTGCCAAGTACAATGGTTGGGGGGCTGTGCAAAACACTATTTCAGAACTACTGGAAATTTCCATGAAACATGGTGAGATGTGAAGAAAAACCCACCTGAAAAAAACAGCAGGTTGCAAGGTGAAAGTTTTAGTAATGATTTGTGGATATGTGGGGATCACAGAAAATTGAGGGACTCTTCCCACAGAAAGAGTAGAACATGATGGTACGACATGTGGTGCTTGGAATATACAAAAGAGTCAGGGTTTTCTATGCATAATGCTTCATACACACATACGTCGACTTCCTATTGCATATCATGTGTTAAGTGTAAGCTGGACAGCCTCCTTCATTCCAGATAAGGATTCCCTGTATTTAAAATATGGCTGCAGCAAAGAAAAATTTAAGAACAAACACAGGGTTTTGTTCTCCAGTAGAAAAAGGCTTTGTAAACCAATAGTAGTCCTTTGCTTACTGAGAAGCTAAGCAGAATATTTCTGCCAGCTCTGCTGATGTAAGGGATTCAGAAGCAGTGTGTGGCCAAGGAACATAAGGAAGAGTCACCTTGGTATCCTTAAACCTGTTTCTTTCTTTTTCTTTGCTCTTTTGGTGAAGCTGTGCTAACTTGGGGGATTTCTCTTATTGTGATCCAAATGAGAAATAATAGACTACCTGAAGTTGCAAAACAAAAATTTAGTTCAAATTATTTTGAATACAGTTTTGAACATTTTTCTTAGTAGTTTTACCGTAAAGAATAAATCTTGAATATGATTACATTTGAAAAGCCACTTTAAATCCAGATTTGATAATACTTTATTTGTTCTACTTGCTCTCATCTGTCTTTGTTTTTCTTTTTTTTTTTTTTTTTTTTT
>Ga0065711_1000665_pt1 | contig 64758 bp, 28 predicted proteins | sample Hoacrofraction12_FD_59098 | JGI IMG/M metagenome (GOLD analysis project Ga0065711, IMG submission 59098) | Hoatzin crop microbial communities from Cojedes, Venezuela - Epithelial fraction 12 v2 (version 2) | ecosystem: Host-associated > Birds > Digestive system > Esophagus > Crop | place... | reverse complement strand
AAAAAAAAAAAAAAAAAAAAAAAAAATCTCAAAAGCACAGTCTTTCAAAAAAGGAAAACAATCCCTGAATGACTTTGAGGAAATAGGTCTATGGGAAAAAAATTACTTTCAGCTCTAGTCATCATTTCTCCTGACCTATTTTTCAAGCTGTATTTTGCAAAGAAACATCCAATTTTTAAAGATGAAAATAGGGAGAATTGTTCTTCCTAGATTAGTTAAGACTTACTAGATATACAGGGTTACAAAGGCTGGATATTTGTGTTTGGCTGAAATGAGACAAATTAAATGGCAATAGTAACAACGCCATTTTGTCCAGACCTTGCTATTCTTTTCAAATTGAAGTGAAAGGTCAGTGATGAAAGACGTTTGAAAAATTCATGAACTACCTGGAAAGTGTCCTTGTAATGAAACCCTTGAGAAGTCAAGAAGAAGGAAAGCGAATTAACTCAAGAGTCCTTTTTTGGGCTGGCTCTTACTTGATTTCTTGAGGTTTCAAATTAGACCAAGGTCATCTAGATCAAGAATTTCACTGCTGATACAAAAACCTACTCACAGAATGTAAAAACATAAAACTCTCCAATCAAATAAGAGGTATTGTCCAGGGAAATTTATAGAAACAAACAAAAATAACCAAGGTGATCTACTTGAATCTTCAAGTATTATAGAGATGTGCGTCTAAAATAACTATGTAGAACAGGATATCTTCCCCCATACTGTTTCATACCAAATAATAAGAACAGTTAAAAGACTACGTAAACTGCAAAATACTGGTGGCCTCCTGAATTCTGTCACCACATCCCAACTGAGGTTAGAACACTACATAATGTCCCAGGCAGTGGTTAATAATGAGATGTTAGGCATTCATGCTTGAAATTGTTGGTCATTTTTGATTAAGCATCTTGCAGAGGAAATAAGGCATGGCATTTTCATAGTGAGTTTGTAGTGTATTATTAAAGTGCCCAAAAACTAAACTTGTTAGAGGTGATATATATAACTAAGAGGAAGTGACAGGGGAAAATCAGTTCCGCTAAAGTGAGACTTAACTGAATGCTGTTCAAAATTCGTAAAGGATACTCCCTCCAGAGAAGTGAGCTAAGGCATCTGTAGAATGTTAGTTTAGTTTAAGTTTCAATGTTCAGATTAGGTCTAGAAACAGATTTTTTTTTCGTTTCTTTGTTTCTGGAGCTACTAGAGGGTGCACATTTAAAAACATAGGAATTTAAAAAAATTCTACATGCACAGAAGTCCTGAGAATTTTTTGTGGGCAGAGCTGGTTCGTCAGCTTTCTGGACTTTTTTCCCCAGAAATATTTTGAGAGTAATCAAATACCAGATGCCTTCCAGTCTCATTTCCTGACATAATTCATAACTCCTGAACGACCCAAACAAATCAATACATTTCTTGGGGTAAAATATTTATTTTCTTCTACCTTCTTCCTACCCCATTCAACAAATATTTTTTGTCTCTTATCATCTCTTTTTGCACATGAAATGTTAAACACAGTTAGAAACTGTATTTACCACAATAGTACAGACCAATAGCAGACATATCCTTTGAGATAACACAATATTCATATTATGAAGGAGAATATTGTTTTCTGGTCTGAAAACAAACACAGAAACTTCAGTACTGAATATCAATAAAGAGTGACCAAAGGGCTGGCATAATTTTCTGTGGTAATGAAGCTCACAGATCATGGAGGATGAACAAATTATATTAAAGAAAATATCTTGCTTCTGATTTTTGACTAAGAACATTATTCCTTCCACCTCCAGTTGAATGCAGATAAACAAAGTAATGAGAGGCATCTTTCAGTATTCCACAGTCAAAGCATTTACAATTCAAGCAACAAAATACAAAAAAATTGTTACATTGTTTCAAAAATAATATTGTGCTCTAGTTTGAGGGTCTTGAGGAGTCTAATACTTTTTTTTTTCTGCAGTCATAAGAATGGGAGCATACTCTCTCTTAAAAAAAGGGAAAAAAGCGGGGAAAAAGGGTGGAAAAAAGGAAAAAAACCACTTCAACCCAAGATTCTTACCTTTCACAAAACTAGAAGGTGAAGGACTATGAAGTAAAAAAGAAAAATACCAACACTATCAACATTAATAACGCCATTCAACTCTAATAAGGCAGAATGAAAGCCGCCTTTGTTACAGTGGGGCACTTGTATATATTAAGGAATATCTTCTAAATGTAAACACAGCTGATACATTTAACAGAAATTATCTGATATATACCCCAAGGCTGTATTTCTTAGCAAGAGTGCAAAGTCTTTCAAATGTTATGTTCCCTTCCTGTTCTGAGGGATCCAAGCATATGAATGTTTGGGGTCTTCCTCCACTGCCTGTAGGTGCGCGGTGGGGAAGGCACACATTTCAGCCGCCCTTGCCTCTGCCATGTGTTAGTCATACCCAATCTGCATGCTTGGAAGAAAGCCGGGTATGCACCATGCCCTTCAAGGAAGTGAAAACGCAACGCATTCCTACACAGTCCTCTGGGGCTGTGTAGACGATCAGGACTACTGCACATGCTACAAAACCATAGTCAGTAACCAGGACTGAAAACTGAACCAGGAATGGATAATCAGGGATCGGGAGTGGAACACACGTGCAACAAGTCAAAGTTATCTAAAATGCTTGTTTATGCTATTGACTCAGAATCAGTCCTTTAAAACTTCCATATGTTTAACTATGGCTAAGAAAGAAACTGCCAAGGCCAAGATTTATACAAATCTGCAAGTACAAGCTGTGACAGACCATAAAAGATAATTACTAGTATTTGGCAGATTAATTTTTGCTGTCTTCTGTCTGTGCCTATGGTATATTTTATAGAACTAATATTTCATATAAATTCATGTCTGTACAGTATTAACATCATGTGGCACTGCAGTTAAACTTTCCCAATGAACAGCACAAGTCGTAATAGAGCTGGGAGGTAATACAATCAAGTCCATCATGTCTGTTCTAGAGGCTAAATATAGACAACAAGATGACCTTTTGCAGACAATATTTCAAATGATTTTTGGATTCTATTCTTTATATCTTATTTCTTGTACTAGAAGAAACTTCTAAATGAGGATGCCACAGAATTGTGAAGCTCTGAATTCTCATCCCCTTAGCAGGTTGCACAGGTACACCATGACGGATACAGGGACTTCAGAAAGGAAACCCATCATCTTCTTTACACTGTTACATTTAGGAATTTGTTAAAGCTAAAAGACTGAATTTTAACATTCACATCTACCAATGAAATGTTTTGCATCCTATGAACAAGTAATTTAAAATGTATCCAGAACATGCATTTGAATTAAAATTCAATGCTTAGTATTTTCTTAAAGCACAACGGCCCATAAATAAGAACTGGAGATTTGCAAGTGTACTGCATCATATCATTAGTACACCTTTGCTCACAACATGTCACAAATGGGATTTTTAAAAAGATCTCTTACTTTGTAAAAAACAAATGGCTTGAGATAGCTCAAAGAAAATTATGACTGATTTTATGCTTTACTATTTCTCATTGCTTCAGCTATCCCTAGTCCATCTTAGCTGAATAATATCATTTAAATATTTTAGGTAGTTTTCTTTCACAGGCTTTTAGACTTAACTTACTGCCTTGCTTCAGGACAACATCTTTTAATAGCTTTAAATTATCAGTGATGTCTCCAGCATTTTAACTGAACATGGATTGATTTCAATTAACTTTCTCATGCTTTAGCATAAAAGCAGTCTTATTCAATTTGCCCTAATTAGATCACACAACCTCTTGAAGCTAAAGCAATGGCAGTCATTAAACTGTTGTACAAAGATAGAGAGAAAGAGAGTCTCAAGGTTGTTTACTGCATTGTTAGTCCTTTTGCAATTTTGAAGCTGCAAGGAGACTCTCACTCTGTGACCATATGAAGGATTTAAAATCAAATCCAGAATTTAAGACTCATGGAATTTAACAGGACCAAATTTTGAGTCAAAATCATGACAGTTATTTTGTTACTATGACAAAGATCAATAATGCCCCTGCAGCATTGTTAGCTGCACAAGTCACTGTTTTACCGTCTTTCAATGCATTGAGAAGGATTTTAATAACTGATGGATTAGTACATAAAGAAGACTGAAATAAGAAAACTATAACATGTGGATGCAATTTTGCTTCAGTTTCTATTGCCTTGGAAATTTTCTTTTTTCCTTTACTGCAAGATGCACACAAAATGAGACTGACAAAAGACAGATTATCTCTACACAGAAACTTTAGCTGGTTACTGAAGTTAACAGGCATGAGGCAGAAAATGGTATGCTGGCCGTAGGCCAGCTGCTGGAAAGGGACATCACAGAAATTTTAGAAATGTTCTTGCAATGAAAAAAACAAACAAGTTTGGTAGCCTTGAACAGGGAGAAAAGGAGGAGAGGAAATAATGGCCTCTAGTAAATGGGTCTAAGCGATCACAAGACTGCACAGAGTCATTAAGCCTGCTACTCAACTATCAACGTCTACAAATATCCTCAAGAACAGTCACTGCTTCTTTATCATATTTCAAAATCTACAAACATCCCAGAACCTCAAAACAAATCTATTTCTAACACAAAAGGCCAAAAGATGGAGAAAAAGAAAAGCAGAAAGCAAGACAGAGAAGAGAGAGAGTGTCCTCTCAGCATTCAGTGATCCTAAAAAAATACTCATACATGCAGAAGATAGTAAGTTTGTTTTTTTTCTGGGGAGACTAAAAGAGCTGTAGCATCTCTCCCCTATTTCAGCCCTGGCCAGGTACATGATGTTCCACACTGCCCTTATGATGCAAATACTTACAACAGGGTCTGTCTTGGAGCACTGTGTAGGCTGGATTCACAGCTAGGTTCAGAGCCAGGAAACTATAGCTAGCTACAGCAATTGAAAAGAACTCTCCTTCTTGCTACCACATAAAGAGAAAAAAAATGACAGAAATTTAGTCCCTTTAGCCATGGGAGTCTGGGTCAAGCATCTTTTAAGACTCAAGTAGTATAACATGCGAAGTTGTGATCCTTTTGTGTATGCCTCTAACTTGAAAATGCACCCATTGAGTCAGTAGTTCTCTGGGATTAGTTTATGTTCATCTTTCACAGACAATGCCAGGTAACTCCACAACAGTTTTGTTTAACTAAATATTGCAATGTTGCAAATTTATTGAGGTATAAATCTTATGTCCACTGATATAATATGAAAAATTGTCACATTCATCTGTATTTAGGGTTCATATAGGGCAAAATTCTACACTCTCAAAGTCACAGGCATACAAAGGTAGCTAAAATATCATTTATCAGTTTTCCGACATGAATGAATTAAACAAGCCCAGATTACTCCTTAATATATTTGAGTAAGTATGAGCAAATATTTACCCATTATTTAGCCATAATAGCCTGTTTCCAAATTCAATTTTTCGAGTTAAGGGTTTTCCTAGAGTGAATTCTCCAGTGCTGACACCTCATGAACCTTCCAGAACAACAAAGTTATGGACACTAATTAGCAAAGCAGCTCTTCCAGGTTGTGATATTTCAAGTGAAATCAAAGAGATGCTTGTGACTTTTCCTAGATCACACAGTTTCTATGAGCACAGCTGGTGACCACATCTATTGTGTGGGTCGCAAACTGGTTAACACTCCATGCTACAGTTCAGTGCTAGAAAAACATGGCACTGTTTGTTGACTCCCGCTTAGGGACTAGCATTTTTGTAATCAGAAACAGTGAATGTCAGATCCAATATGAAAGCTTTTATCTTTTGTTTAATGGGATTGGTCAGTGAAGCAATAACAAGGAGTATCGTGAATTTCGCAGGAATATTGCAGATACATATTTTAATCCATTTTAGAAAAGTCACACTGGTATGATTCTGTGTGCTGAAATATTTCTTTGGGAATAAACCAGACAGGAGAAATCTTATTCTGGATTAAAAATTTTCGTGGAGCACATTATATCTGTAACAACACTCCTTTCATGTGGAACAGAAAACATCACTAACATCAGGTCCTAGTACTTCTGGAGATGTGATGAGGTCCAAATGCATGTAGCTCATTGGAAAGTATAGTTTCTAGTTTCTCTAGAACATTTTCGTAAGTTACTTGGCCATTGGCCGAGATAAATTTATTATCAAAGATTTGAAATAGTCTATTACTTTTATTGAGGTGGTGGGTGACAGACTATCTCAAATGTTTTCAGGAGGTAACAGGAAGTCACCGGAATCAGGTAAGAAAACATTCCTCAAATTTGCATTGGCCATGAAGACTAGCATAATAAAGTTAGCTGGACAGCATTCTATATGTAAAACCAAATGTTTTTAAAGTATTTCAAATATGCATTAAAATCACGTGGGATTTTCTCTATCTTTGTTTAATGAAGGAGATGAACAGAAAGAATACACTTAGCAGGTGACATCAGTAGGACAAACAGTAGTCCAGCAGGAAAAAAGGAATGCAGTTCTTTTATCAAATCTTAAGTGTCAAGAGTGAAGTTAAAGCATGTCATATTTCTCAAGTTACTCTTGCAAACATAATAAGCTTTGTGATCCCCTACATATTTGCAAGCATACAAGGATAGCTAGGGTGCTACACTATCAATAGTACAACATAAATAAATTCAATAAACTCAATTTACCAGGGAAATTCAGGCACCTAGTAATTGTTTGTTGCCTCCCAACCTTCAGATCTATTTAGATAGCTCTTTTTGAAAGATTTACTATTTAGCTCTTAAAATTTCAGTGTTTAGCCATGTAGAATGAATGATCATTTTAGGGTGAGGTGGAACTGAAAATTTCTTGTGTCAGCAAACATTCCTATTTCCCTCTTTACTTGATGATCCACAACTATTTGATCTCTTGCCCTTTAACTCTCTCAGAGACACAGTATCCTCCCTTCATAGAAAAGAAAAAAAAAAAGTATTCACATACAGTTTCCACTGAGGACAATTCCTTACTGTATATGTTTATTAATGAATTATGTAGTTGTATTTTATATAGTAATTCCATTTTTTCCTTCAGATAACCAGATTAAGCTTGGCATATGAGAATAATCTGGGCATATTGCTGTTTATATTTCAGTGGACTGTAAAAGACTTTCAATGGGCAGCACATGCTCAAACTACTGCCCATTCCCAGATTATTCTATAGCTCAAGTTACAGTAAATTACTGCACAGTGGATTAAACAATGACCTAACCAGGGAATTGGGAAGAACGCCACTATGATAAAAAGGTTTATATGGATGCACAGAGAGCCTTAGCTCTGTTTTTCCAACTGCCTACCTGTTGTCAGCTGGTAGTGTCTGTTAGATGTATCTATTTGCTATAAACTATGTCGTTCTGCAATACCTCCTAAGGAGGAAAAGTCCTCACCTACTTCGAGGAGCCCTCAGCTCACCTGTAGAACAGAAAAGACAGAATTCTTTGGCTATTTACTTCTTTTTGTCCTTTGCACTTCATTAACACTCTCCAGAGTAGGCATTTTGCCACACAGAGCTGATTCATTAGCTTCAAAATATTTCAGCTGCATTACGACACTTACATAATAAATATGGAAGCTCATAGCTACAGAGAACTGGAAACTTACTGATTTTCCACACCACACACCCAATTCCATTGCATTAAGGAGCCCAAAAGAACTTACGGGGTTTAGAATATATTTCGGGGTGAGGGCGGGACTGTGGAAGGTATTAACACAAAAGTATAAAGATACCATTTGTTGTGTTCTTATGCTTGTTACTCAGCTGGATTGGGTACTTGTGTTTGTGACACAACGATTATCTTTTAATTACCTTCAAGTGGTAATCAAAACAAACTGACTTATCTAGTGATCACATGACAGGGATAGCACAGGACAACTAATTTGATTTCAAAGTAAAACAATCTACTAGTGTATCAAGCAACTGTGCATACCAGAACAATCTGCCTAGCTTTTACTATGATCTTAACTGCAGCATAAAGTCATACTTCACCCTGAGCTCGAATTTAATACCTGGTTCAGTCCCTCTGCAAGTTATATAAAAATTCTTACATCCACTGAAACCAATATTATAATTCATACCGATTTCTATGTAGACAAGGTTTTGACTTTCCTGTTAATGAAGCATGTCGAAGTAAGACGGCTAACTCTTCTTTCTTTCACTGAACAGATGTGGCATAGGCAGACGCAGTTTAACTGAACCTGCCAGCAAGCCTACTTCAGTTAGGATAGAATCCTAGCAAACAGAGGTTATTTTTCCTCTGTCCATTAACTCCTTGATCTTTGCAATTGGAGTCTGTGGAAAGTCTAGCTCCCAAATCCACTGAAGTAAATGATCAGTTCTCTTGACCAAAGCATGGAAAAAAAATGGAAAAAATGTCACTGAGGAACATGAATAACCAATGTCCTCATAGTTTGAAAACATTTCCAGGTCGCACCAGTGATGGTGCAAGATGTACAAATGCTGAGGTAGGAATCAGGCTTTTCTCAAGCAACAACTCAATGAGTGTGGGTTTTTTTGTTTCCTCCTCCACTCTTAATGAAAAGTGTGAGGAAAAATCACCACAGTTTCTACAAGGATCACTAGCAAAATGAAAAAGCAGAAGAATCACTCATTACCAATTATTTGTGTATCTTAAGGAGAAACATTACTAACTGTAACAGCATGCAAAAAAGATGTTAATTCTTGATTACAGCAGCTGTACTCTGAGTAAGAATAAGACAAATTCCTTTGTTTATGGTGACATCACTAAAGTTTCCGGTTGTCGATCCATCTGCTTCGCTTAATTTCAAGCAACCTACCTAGATCAGAAGTGCCTTGTCAAAGCAATCTTCATTCATTATCAGGGAGAAGTAGAGAGAATTAAGTTAATGACTTTACACTGCTTTGTAGATTATGAGTACCATACATGTGTTCAGTATTAATATTTTTGATTCAAAAGTCTTTAACACTAAAATGTGTTTTAAATGATCGGGCTCCCTAAAGATTCTCTGTCTTATCTTAGGTATTGTAGAAGAAAAGAGAAGACACCGTAACGTGGGAACAACCCAAATCCCTGCACATGGTGAATCCAGAGACAAACTTCATAGTTAGTCTATATTACTGTAAAGGAGTGAGCAAAACTCTGGGTAAAGATCTTTCCCGTCACCTGTAAATTTATTGAAATACGTATGCAGATATAAGCACTCTATCTATTACGTCCTATGGAAGAATAAATAAAATATACTATATATAGCCTCTGCTGAGTGACACAGCAAATCCCATGCAGAGTAAGAGACGATTGTATCCAATCTTCTCACATGTTCTACCCACAATTTATAACAACTAATTTGGCTCCTGAAATGTAATGGAAACCTCACAGGAGAGCCAGATGATCGGTCTGTGATAGTGTGATTTAAGAAGCAGAAAATAAGAAAGGAAAGGTGAAAAGAAAAAAACCAAAGTGAACGAGTATTCCACACAGCTGTACATATAGCTTCCAGGCATCCCACTGTGACAGTTAGTGAAATTCAAAACTTGTGTTCACGTGTAGAATAGGTGAGAAAATTTTGGCTATGTTGCTGGGAAGATGTGCTTCTGTTTCCCTTAAAGACATAAACTTACCTCTCTCCGTAGAATAGTATTCTTATTCTGAGGTATAAAATTTACTGGACTCTAAATAGAGTAGTACCCTGAAATATTTCAAAGGCAGGAAATGAACTTTGATGAACCTGCTCAATCTAAGGAAAACTTTTCTTCAGTGCCAGCTACTGAAATTATTAAGAAATAACAGGAACAATCAAAACCAATGATGCTCATAACCTCCCTTAAATCTCTACATTTAAATGAAAGCTGTCCTTAATTAACTTTCTCTTACACAATATCAGTCTACAGCAGTAAATCTGATGCTGACTACTTTATTTAAAACAAAAAAAAAACCCCACACCTATCGTAAAAACTATACTAATACTATGTTCTTATTCACCATCATAAATGGGGAATTAGTCATTTTACCAGCTCTTCCTGGTATTATTCTATTAGATCCATTAAAAATGATTTAACAATCACAACTTATGTAAAAGTTCAATTTAAAAAATAACTTTTTTTCATAATAAAAATGATACAAAATTTATCTGTTGCCACATAATTATTCCCCAGAAATCTTATTTTTGACATGCTTTATGGTCAGCCTGCAACAAATCCAAACAGATTATCTCATTACTGCAAAACATTATCAATTCTTATTTTCCCTCATAGCCTTTCTTCTTCTTTATTCTAAAGAATTCACACTGGTAACTACATAAAAACATGGAAGCATTCTGCTAACCTGGATTACACCAATGTTTTGTGCTAAAAAAGCAGTAAATTATGCATTTTAACAACAAAGGCAGCAAAGATGACAGCACATATTATAATCTATTGTATCATGTGAGTCTATTAAGATGCTTATATAAGGCAAGTGCCTAGTGTTCCTTGCATTACAGTCTAAGTACTATTGCTAGACTCCCAGTTTCTGTGAATTCCTTGAATTAAGACAGTGAAATGCAGAAGTGTTGAGCATGAGCAGCAAATCAGCCTAGATATTTATATTTTAGTTTGCTAACAAGCTCTGAGAAAACTTGTATACAGAAATTTCAAGTGATTTGGGTCGAAAAATCTTTCTCTCTATCTCTCTTTCTCCCCATACATATATTCTACTGATATTTCTGTTCTCTCTCTCTCGTATCACGCATTCAGTCTTACTGGGTGGATTGTATCTTCACATTATAACCACTTCCCTTTGGAGAAGAAAAAACAAAAAATCTTATCCTGGCTATTTCATAAAGTTTTACTACTAAATAGTAAATAGTACTATATACTATTTACGACTACATTTTGCCCTGGATTATTGAAACCTGTAAAAAAAATGTGAACAATTGCACTTTGCTGATTAATTTTCCAAATACTTTTCAACACATTACTAAAATAATGGAATTTTCAAAATGGTGAGAAGAAAGGGAAAACACTTAAAATACTTTCTATATGAGGCTGACTCCTTTGTGGCTACCTTATTTTTCATATATCTGTCCTCATGTATGTTAACGTCTTAATTTGTTTTCTGCATCATAACACAGACAGATGCGCTTACAGAAAAGCTGGAGCAGTTAAAGATACAAAGCTAACCTCTTGGTTCTGAAATGGTAGCTGCATGTATGAGTAATTTGAATCCATTTCGGAGCAAAACAAAACAGCTGAACTTCAAAACAGAGTCAGATGGTGGCAACCCCTTTACCCACTACAAATTGTTCCACAAATAAGGACCTGATTACATCATAGTTGATTCAGCAATTATTTGTTCCTACATATGATTCTAATCACCCATTGCAAATGATAAGGAAAACAAAATTACTTCCCGACTGCATCAGCTCAATCATTGCTGCTGTGTTCCAATTCTTTCTTTTTGTGAGTGTCACTCTGCTGAATGGATGAATTAAAAAATTGTAAAAGCTTATTTCAAAAGATCTCATACCAGCTACCTTAGCAGCTGGAAGAACTTAGACACTTACAAATCAAAATATGAGTTTTCCTATTTGCGCATGTTGAGTTATAAACCCAGGCTTGATTTTTAAACTATCAGTTTATATTGGTTTTATGTATTATTTTTACTATACATGTTTCTTATGAAAGGCACTTCTGAACTATTTTTACAGTGCCTTACTGTCTCCTTCAACATCATCTTATTCCTTTAGGCACTTCAGACATATTTTATTTATCCTAACCTCCAGCACTTTTCTTTTTATTCTCCACCTTTATATTTCTTATCAGGTGTTTTTACACTTACCTGACTTTATTCTTTAATCTTTCTATTTCTCCTTTGGTGTGGATATTTTACACCTCATAGATGTCTCTTTCTGACCCTTTATTTTTCATCTACATTGGATCTTTTTTTTTTTGTCATAGTATATTCACTGCTAGATGAAATACCTTCATTTATCTTTCAACACTTTCCATTTCCTTTCTATGTCTTCCTTACACTGATTTTTGTCACCTTCTACTAAAATAAGATCAGATGAAATTCAACTACCCTTTTATTCCATTTTGTCTCATTTCAGTCAAAACAGCAAACTAAGCAAGACAAGTAAGGTAAGTAATATTTTGAATTTACTTAATATATTGTCAGTTATGTCCTCTTTGTTGCTAACAATATATGGAAAGCATCATTCCTCATTAATTTAATTCTAAATCAAAGAGACAATAAAGTACAGTAAATCTTCATTCCTGTATAGCAAATTACTTGTTAATCATCAACACAAAAACGTTGACAGAACTAAGCACAGAATAAGCCACATTTATGTGCTTGATATGCAAAGCCCTGACAGGTACATAGATGAGTAAATACAAAATCTGGAAGATTATTTCGCACAAAAGTGTTTGAAAGTTTGTACAAGATTGTTGTAAGGCTAGTTTGAACATTCTTTAAAACAAATCCCCCTGGATTAACCACTTATACTAACCATGGGGAAAACATATTTTAAAAATTCGGTTTTAACAGACCAGAGAAATCCTAGTTCAACTTCTTAAGTAATTTTGCTATTTATGATGAAAACCTTTGTCTCCATACCTACACTCTACACAGCAGGACCAATTAAATTTCATGTTTCAAAAAAGGAGGACCTAGTATACATCATGAGTATATTCCTTCTGCTGTTCCTTTTATACTCTTTTCCACCATTGTTCGGGAGGCATGGCAGGAAGCAGAGGGTTTAAGCTTTCTTCTTGAAAGGTATGAGAGCAATGTCTTTCTCCACTGACTCTTGGAGTCTAATAGGGAAACTAAAGCAGCTGGAGTTGTGCAAGTGCAGGTAGCTGGAATAAAAATTAAATAAAAGAAACAATCAGCTAAAACAGATGTTCAATAGCAAACTAGGGCCAGGAAGAAGACTGAAAATAAACTATTCAAAGATCCCATGTAAGAGTGGGTGTAAACATTTGCCATTGTTCAGGATTTTTTAAGGAGGCTACTGCAGCTGTGCCACAATCTGTCAGTTATTTGTCTCTTCTATTCTCCTTCTGGGAGTAAATAGAAAAAAAATCTTGTGGTCAGCACTTTATGACAAAACAAACAAACAAATCCCCATCCGCACTGTACACACCAAACAAACAAAATGGGGAGAGGATACTTTTTTCATCAGGATGATACAGAAGAATATATTTGGAGGACAGCATTTCTCAAAGAAGAAATAATTCTGCATTTCAGTGGATGTTGAAGGTGACAACATGGTTAACAGACTGTAGGTTACAAATCTTTATTAATTTCTGCTAGTGTTCCTCTTGTCTAAGTTCATTACTTTTTTTTTCGGGAATAGTGATGATATGGCAGCAGAGTATAAACCTTTCTGAGGATAATGCTGATGAGATGGAAGCAAGTGACATGGAACTGCATAGCAAAATCATACCAATTAGAGCTGTAAAAAAAATCAAGAAGCTTCCTAGAGGATGCTCCGCACACTCTAAGATTTTTGATTTACAATATTTTCAGGTTTTGTTAATTTTGAGCTATCAAATTGGTGATGATTCACCAATTTCAGTGGGAACAGAAGCATGACCTATAGGAAAATTCAGATACACCTTCAATAAGATCTCAGCAGTATTGTTCCATTCTGAATCCACTGATGTATTAAAAAGTTAAGCCATGTTGGAAGAGATTATTTACCTTCTACATTAAAGTATTAAAGTTATACATTTACTTTTATCAATGTGTTATCACCATCATGTTATCACCATGTTATTCAGTCACCCTGTTTGACTTCATCCTTCAGGAAATCTTGCTATTCTGTGAGGTTTTCTTTAGTCTAAATAATTTTCTGTTATCAGCAATGTTCACCAACCCATCCACCAAATCAATAATAAATATACTGAAGAATGTCAGGCCTGATGTCATTACCTAAGGCAGCCACTGCTAACAGCTTTCCACTCAGAAAATTATCTGCAGATTCCAGGAAAGTGTGTCTTTTAAAGCAGGTTGCCTGCCTGGTGAGTCATATTGCGATAACTTAATGCAAGTCACATAATTACATCATGTAACTTTATATCATTTGACATGGCTGAGGCAACCTAACATAAAATAATCACAGTACAAATCGGTTGGAAAACTTAAACATTGCTGTTTTTTCCCTTAAAAGGAACTGGATGGGGAAAAAGCCCTCCACAATCTTTTGTTTTTTCAATCCTAGTCTCTGAAGAAAGAAAAGAAAAATATACCTTGTCTACAGTATTGATTTTTATATATGTAACTACCACTCTGAATTGACAGCATCTTCACTAGAACCTGAATCTGAAAGCTTCTTGGAAAATGGTCTGTTGTCATGATCACAGTTCTGTACAGAGCTCAACAAACTGTCAGGACTACATTTAAAAAAGACTAGATGTGTACTATGACATTAGATTAAACCTGTATATGTACTGCTGTACCTAGGTACAAGGCTGCTGCCGTGTATTCCAATATAGCTGCAATTCTCCATGCAATTCCTTTCTTGAGAAAAGTGTTAAAATAAATTACAGTGCTAAAGAAACAGACACTTTGATAGATATATTTACGTGTATCACTGTAAAATTAGTAATGATATTCGGATGCAATTAATACCATGTTGCTTTTCTCTTACCTGGAGTTTCTGTCTACTAACAAGAGGATAAAAACTACAAGACAGATTTTATATATGTCCTGGTTTTGGGCTCATCTACAGTTCTCCTTTCTGCAAAATTTGCAAAAATGCATGCTTATCCTTGTACTTATTTTCAGTCATTCACAAAACAATGAATTCGACATTCAGAGGAGAAACTAATTTAATGCAGGCAAGGAATATTGTCACTGTGTGGAGAAAGGTGATACAGCAGTGAAGCTGAGATTGATATGAGATGAAACAATGAAATTACACTATGAAGTTATAATAATAACCACTAACCACACTCAGCTGGAGGTGAACCATGAGTTGACATGGACATTCCCAGAAGGCCATATGGCAAATTTGATTGACTGGTATAGTTTGTTTTCCAGGCAGATTAATATGGGTTATAACAACTCACAAGAGTAAGCTGAACACCAACAGCAAGATGAGAAGCAAGACAAAGTACATTTATAATACAATACAGATGTATTATGTCAAGTTAAGGATTCTAGAGAAACAGTGAATAAGAAAAGATGCAGGAGATGAAAGCTGTGTCTGGAACTGGAGGATTTGCCCTGGCGTTTTTAATGCAGCATGGGTGAAGGGAACAGACCAGCTCATTTGGTTTTTGACCTCATATTGGTTATAGCAATACAGGCAGCTGTCTAGTTAGTTTGAAAATAATGCCATTGCTTCTTCTGTCTCTTAGTCTTTGGTTTCATAAATAACACATTAAAATACAATTAGATCTCTTTAATACTATTTTTCTTGAAAATTGATATGCTCAATCAGAAGATAACCGAATGCCTCCGGAAAGGCCTCTAGAGATCATGGCTCCTTTAATAGCTCTCCTCTGTTCCTTCCTCTCTTTCAGCCCACAAATTATTAGGAAGACCATCACCGGAGTGGGCCAGTGGGGATCACAAAAGCCTTTAGAGTCCATGTAGAATATACACAAGCTGTACCCCCAGCCCAATTCTCTTTGAAAAACCAAAGGGACACAGTATTGTACTCACATTTACACTACATATCTCATTCAGGCAGTTCTTTCCTTTGGAATCAGTTTCTGGAGTACAAAGGTAACTGAATGAAGCCTTGACACCACACATTGGTGGGTGGATGATCAGAGCCTATAACTACAAGCATCCATTCTGCAGGGAGACAACCATTTAGAGATGACTGGCACTTAGGGAAAAGACCCTTCATCATCAACATGCATTATGGACCTATTTTGGCCAGTGAGTGGAAAGTGGGGACGGGTAGAGAAGGTAACGTAACAGGATCAGAAGATTAGCCTGCAGCCACAGGGAAACAATCTACTGGTGCTGTGAAGAAAGGAGGATGCATAATAACAATGAACCAAGTTCCAGTAAAACAGGACGATCAGCTACTGTCATTCAGATGCATGCTGGCCACTACTGAGCAAAGCGGGAATCTCTTAATTTTTACTTGTATCCGGTTCCCAGGACCAAAAAGCAAATTCTAAAAATTGGAGTTTGGATGCAAGGACACAATACTGTGTTTGTGTCTAGGTAAGCAGTCAGTTCCCCTTGAGATGCACAAGTAGATAGGTAGAGATTCTGAACTGGCACACAAAGCCTGCCAGGCACAGCCAATACCTTTTTTCTACTCCTTGAAAGCCAGGAAATGTGCATCTGAGCAATGTTTGTATTCCAACAAAAAATGATTTTTGGATCCAGCAGGTTCTGGATGTACTGTGAGACAAGACACTATGTTTCCACAAGTGGAAACGAAGTCACCCTGAATAACAGCTTGGAGATAATAGTCAATTAATTATTCTAGCATCTACCTGATGCTTATGGCAGTAGCCATTAATTGCTACCTAATTGCTGCTGTTCCAGATACCAACCATCTAAAATGTCAAAGCAGCAAGTTATTCTACTTTTGTTTTATCAGGCAACCAGATAGCTATGGAGGCAGCTATAGAATTTTTTCCTAGCGATATAACCAGAAACTAATATGGTCCCAGAAAAAGGCTGGGTACCAGCTGCAGAGGTAGAATGTGATAAGATGCATCCTCTACAATGTAGGATTAATTAAAGAGAAAGTCATTACTGGGTCCACAGCTGGGATAGATTCTTGTCAAATTCAGTAGAGACTGAAGCAGGTTCAAAAAATCACTCAAGCTTAGTGCATTCAATTAGACTGTAAGTTTGAGGTCAAGAATGGCTTAGCAGTGAGGAAAGTATCTTGCTGCAGAAATATAACTCTGTTCATCAGTGCATTTAAAAAGCATTTTGGGAGAAACTTGTATGCTTATCTGCATGACTAGAGATTATGACTGTCACAGACATGATTCTATACTAGGTTATAGGGCTTTTTTTTCAAATGCTAAAAACGTTTTGGAAAGGAGAGTGAGAGATCTTGCTAGTAAATATTTTAACAGAGTAGACACACAGTGGCAGTGTTGAAAGAGTAAAATTATTTACCTTGTTTCCTCACTTTCATTTAAAAAGTTACAGAAATGCAGACATCGACTTCCTTGAATCATTCTGCAAATCTAAATTAAAAATTACTTCTTTATTATAAAACAAAAATATAAGAAAGAATTTTCCAAGGGAAAAAAATGAAAAATCTGTTATCATAATAAATATTGAAAGAGAAGGTCTTTGACGGGATTTATTTTTAGAAGAATATAGAATAATTTTCATTAATTCATTTTACATTACATTCTAACTTAATGTTAAATAGTTTGTATTCATAGCTATAGTCTATATTCTAATTATTTTCCACACAAGATGTTATGCTTAAAAAAGAAAGCAAACTTTAAATATCTGTAGCAAACATAGCCTTAACTGTTTTTCGTTATTAGTATAGAGAAGCATGGGAGCTGCAGTTGGAAACAACCATTTAAAACAATGCTTTCTAGCTTTAAGAAGATCTCCGGCCTTTCTTTTGTACGCTTCATTTATTTTTTTCTTGTTAATAATCAAAATGTGTTGTACAGTCAGTCTTCACTCCCTCGATGGGAGGCAACAAGAAAAGCAAGTTTCATAGCTGATACTTACCTCTTTCTCAGAGCATGTATTTTTCATTTGCTTTTTGGAATAATCCCTTTTATGTAAAAGGATATTCCTCTCGTGGAGGAACAACGATTAATGTCAACTACATGCAAGTTTACTATGGCAAGGTTTTCAAAACTATATGATAGGTAGCAAACCTTCAAGGGGATACAGTGATGTCTTGTCTGTACAATTTTCTTTCATTATGACAGAAGAAGAGTACAAATGTGTACTGCATTGTCTCATTTTTCAAAAATTTTTCTTTTTTCTTTTTTATGAATACAGAAACCCTGTTTGTCATTAAAAATGTAAAGACCCTTATGTCTTTGTCAGTTGAGGAAGAAAATGAAAGAAAATGCTTTTGCGGCAACCTGGTGTAGTAAGAGTCTTCCAGTTAAGGAACTGCCAAAATAGATGAGATTAAAGCAGATGTAACTTGACACAACCTGTCATTAAAAATATATGTGGACAATATGAGTACACGTCAAAACATTAAAATGTTTGATACATGCAACTTATTTAAAAAGTCCCAGAACACTTGCCAAATATTCGTTTCATCTTTCTTTTAATCCTTATTGAAAGTTTCCTATTGCTTTAAAAAAAAAAAAGGGGGAAAGTAGAACTCATGATTTAGAACAAGATTTCACAGAAACTTAACATTTGCCTAAACATGGTGCAATAAGGAAACAAAAGAGGAAAGAAAAGGAGCTATGCAAATAGTCAATAAGGTCTCTAATATTGAAGGGTTGGAGATGTAGGCAATTTCTAAATTATGTTGAGCTGAAGCAAGCAAAGATCGAACCTGAAGATTTCACTTGCTTAGAAAATGCAGAATAATGAAATTAAGTTTTATCCTGATGAAAAGTAGAAGGATGTGGAAATCTCCAAAAGTTTCAAGGAGCAACAAGACTATTACTTGGGATCCAGATGTGCTCTGGGACATGCTGCAAGCCTCTTAAGCACAGATAGGATCAGGGGGACCCATCAGCTAAGATCAACAGAACTGAAAATGCTCAGAGTTTGCCACAGCTCAGTTAATGGATATTGTCTTAAGAAGCCAGGACGATGGCTGAAAAAAAAGAGCATCTATGAATATTACATGGAGACATTTCATGCTCTGCAACTTCTAACTTTTAAATACAAATTTTGCCTTAAATAGCATTATCTTCATGGTGTTACTCCATATTTATACTGATAAGAGGGCTCATACACCAGTGTGATTTCTGGATTTGCATCATGCTCAAGCCCTAAAATCAGTATGACCCATTTTCCTTAGTAGACTTGTTGAAGTCTGGTTGACCAGAACACCTATGGAAAGTTACTGTTGAGGTTATAACACACCATACTCTCCCGAACAGTGACCGTGATAAAAGTGATTTATTTATTTATTTTAAATAAAACTGAGTGCATTCACAATGAAATTTGATTACCTTACTGCCTTTAACTCCAAGGAACAGAGCAGAAATCATGCAGCAGTCAGTGAGAGAACTCAAGTCCCCGACCCATTTATGCATTGTCAGCAGGAATGTTCCAGGTCTAGGATGTCAAAACATCAGTTACACCTGTGCAGAACCGAGAAAAGGACTGAGCTGCCTGCAAGTCAACATGTGCATAACAGAAACTGTATGTTTGAATCTGTATGACTGTAAACAGAACAGAACATTCACTGCTGACAATGATGCATACTGAAATAGTAAAGATGTCAATAAAGGGTTTATATAATAGAACAGAGTTCTCAAATTTGGCCCTTATGCTATATGCAAGTACTTGAAATAATTAAAATCTAAGGAAACAAGAGGACAAAGACGATAACTTTTTTACAGTGACACAAACATCCTTTTTTAACAGGAGAACTGCTATTCAGTACAGGAAACACAAGAAATTATTCTAATAGGCATACTTTGGATTTTCCTAATAGTATTCTATATTTGCTAATATAAGATAAGCATGATGATCATATAGTGTAACTTTTGTTATCAAGTTTTATCAAATTAGTGACTCATTTGTAATGTAAATAAGTATTATTAGTTTTAAAGATGAAATATTTATACAGCTAATGGAATGACTAAAAACAGTGTCTTAGAGCAGTTAAAAACTATGTTACATTTAGCAAAATTGTGAACATGAATACTTATTCTTGAACAAAGGAAAGAATAACCAACTTCTTATGAATATAAAATGATAAAGCAAATAGTGAAGAATATTAATAAACAATAATCATTCTGGGATTAATTTGTGTAAACCTGTCCTTTTCACCTTCTGTTTCCAGTATGTTTTGAACTTAATGGATTACGTTCAGTCCACTAATCAACATCACAGTATTTGGCAAATGGGACAGTTCACAAAAATGTATGGCAAACAATCTAAGATTTTTCAAAAAAAAAAGCAAGTTATGCGAAGGAGCAGATGATGAAAGATAATGAATAAGAAAAAAGTCCTAGTCATAAGCTTAAAGTTCCTTTCTAACAGCAGAGAAAATCTTCCAGCAGAAAACACCCTCTTTACTTCAGCAAGGTGCACAAGAGATGGTAGAAGACAAATATTTCCCCAATATTTTGAAGATGAGATCGCTAAACAACAGTATTATCATTTGCCTTTTTACGCTTTATTTTTTTTTCTCCAGTCTGTCTCCCACTTTTTGGATTAAAGACATCTACATTCTTCAGAGCTATATATGGAGTCCTGAACATATGGCATCAATCTGGTGAAGCAGAGAAACAGAAGAAAGGAGTTCTGGTCTGACAAGTCAATGCCTAAGGTGCACTCACACTTGATAAGTGTGCTCAGACCTACCAATACTAAAGATGTATTGTATTGTGTTCTGAATGTTAGTAGGGGAAATTGTCCTTCATAAAAAATACGTTGGCAAACTTCAGCAAAAAAAATCCTGGAAGATAAATTTTTAATTAATTATCAAAAGATAATACTCTGAGTAATTCAGACTCTTAATGCAAGCATAGGCTTTTATGGTGTGTTTATGTAAATAGTCACAATTTTTGCATCCTATTGAAGTATGAGTTGATAGGGATGGACAAACTCTTCCTATTTTCCTATTTATTTTTACGAACTAGTTTCATTACAACGTAACATGCCAGATACTGTTCATAAAAAGTCTCATACTCCAATATCTCATCTTGTTAACTGTAAACTTGAACTAATTGGAATGCAGCATTCTTATCCCTGAATTATGCTTGTTCCTTATTTTCTCCATTTTCACTGTTTCTGAACTGAAATATTTTTCTGTGTTCAAAGCTATTTTACATTATTCTTATTTTTCAAAAATAGTAGCAGCTTCGTGGGTTTTGAGCTAATATGGAAGGGACTCTTACACAGAAAGCCCAAGAAAACCTCACAAATCTACTAGGAACCTTTTATTTGCAATGATCAATTCAGTGATATTTAGCTGCCAAACTTTAATTAATTAAATGGAAGTTAGGCACTCAGCAGTTTTGAGAATCTGAACTACTGTGATGCTTTTTCCTTTATCTTTTGAAATTCGAGATAAACACCATCCATTCTTTCTCCAAGGCAGGCTGCAAGGCACAGTTTGTTCACATCTCCAACGTATCTTGAATTCATTAGATCGAAAGAGCTACAGAACTGCAATTTAAATGTGTAGAACACTGTAACAAGGAAAAGAGCAGTGCTAGATTTGTCAAATGTGCCTGAATCCTTTACACTATAAGAGTGGAGAAAGAGATCATCTTGATTCCTTTGCCAGTTCAGTTCCTCATCTCCCTAAATAAACAACCAGAAATAGTGCCAGGTGCCTCCAGCCATACGTTTTTGTGATATAAACACTGACTTTGAAGGAACAGGACTGAAACAACTGCCTTACTGTGCTGATAATCCATCAACCATGATCAGATGGCAGTAAGAGCTTTTGGACTGGTAAGAAGGGGTTTTTGAGCCACATCTTAAGCACTGCCAGAAAGAAATGTTTTTTGTTTTTTTCCCCTTGCCAATCCCAGGACCAATCAAGTCCTCTAGCATTTCAGAATTAGCAAGCGCAGTGCAAAGTTACCAAAACACATTATTCCCCCAGTCTCACTTTGCATGGGATAATTAGAATCATTTGACCCCAAAACTACAGGGGTTTTGATCAGATAATGGACTTCAATTAATAGAAAAATCATTAGAAGTACTGCATAAAGTGAATTCATTAGCAAAATAATTTTCTGCAATCATTTCTCTAGGTATTTTGAAGCCAAAGAAATCAGTTAGATGGTAGTTCTCCAAGGCCGATGCAAGTTCATTTTAGAAAGAGATTGTGGGTCTGTACTTACTCCTGCTACCATCCATAACAGTTTTGCCCTCTCATTTAATGACAGCAGCACTGGAATTCTTCAGTGATTACTATGCTGCTATGTGGTGAACAGATCGACCAGTTTTGACCCAGTGAGAAGCAATTTGGTATCAGGCTAAACCTTTTAAAGATACTACAATTCATATATGAGATAATTTAACGTCTAATTACACAACTTCTGCTGAAAGGACACGCGTGTCAGTCAGATATCTAAAATCTCTTCCTCCAGTAGTTAAAACCAGTGGTAACTTTAATGTCTTTAAGTGGACATCTCCACTTCCACAGAAGGCTAACGCACAAGTGCAACACGCTACACCTCCTCACTGATGTGCAATGGTGCCAGGCCTGGGGGTAGCATGTACACTGTCTCCACGCAATGTGCAAGGCTTATAACTCACAAGTAAAAAACTCCAGCTGGGCTACTGACCCCACTAGCCCCAATGCCCCAGTGTAAGACATGCCCCTTGTTAGGATAACAGCTAACGAACAGCTTTTCACTCTTGGCTCAGAAACACTGTATATAGTTAATTCCGACTTGTTCTGAAAGCCCTGATTTATCATAGTCTTAACACCTCATGAACAACTATGAACACAAACCTCACATATATCTGCAGATAAATAATCCTGAATTTTAATACTATTTGCCATTTGTCCAATTAGCTTTTCAGGACTCTATGTGAAGCATAATCTAGAAAACTGGGCACTCATTTCTGCAATGCCTGGAACACTAATATCTCTCCTGATAATTGGAATGGTGGCACTGTCTGACTGCAAATTCTACAGGGGGGGCGGGGAGGGATAAAAAAGAAGGGGAGAAAGAAAAAAAGCAAGAGCTTTTTACAGTGTTTCAATGCTTCAGAATCGTTCTGGTGTAATGATTTCTGTCATGTATCCATAAGGTTACACAATGAATTGAGAGTAATGATAACACACTGGAAAAAATAAGTGTTCCTCTTGAATTAGCCAGACACTGAAAATATTTACACACAATCAGCATGTATCCTTCACATTCCTCATAAATACCAGAATTACCACAAGACCTTCTCTAAACTAAAAGCATAGCAAACTCCCATTATAAGCCCCAAAAATCTAAGTAAAAGTGCTGAAACCTTTAATAGAAGAGAGAACCAGAAAAATAAATGGAAATAAAAAGAGCATAGACCTGTGCTGCACCTGTTTGACCTTCAGGTATCACTCCTGCTCCTTCAGGGAAGAGTACATAGCAGCACAAAAGAAAAAGTAAAAGCTGGCTGACTTTACGCTCACCTTAAGAAGACTGTCTCTATCTACGACAAAAATCCTTTTTTGCATATTATATTATGTGAGACAATTCCAGTTGCATTTATCTACGTATTTTTAACTCAGACATAAAATTTTGCTTCAGGTTGAAACTTAGCATACTAGATCTCAGCCCAAGTGCAACTTTTAAAAAACAAGATCCAGAAGGTGAAGGAAGGCTGAAGTCTTAACCTTCAAGACTGCAGAGAAGCAGTATATTTAAAGCAATACAGAATAGGTACAAATCCTGGTTTTCCCCATGAGAGCTACAGCATACCTCCTGAAGTACAAACAGCAGCAGGGCACCACACATGTGAAGACTGTAACATTCTTACAGTCTGGATATTGTTTTCTTGGTTATTACCAAGATCTGTTGTCACAGAGGGAACATTAAAAGGTGAATTGAAAGAAATGCTATTGGATTCTACTTTAGATATAAGAACTGTTAGCTGTATTCAGGATGGATTAAAAACGGTTTGTTTTATATAGATTTACGGGAAGCTAAGGCTAAGAAAGAAAAAAATCAGACATTCCAGTCATACACATTTTTGGTTGATGGATCTTTGCGCTATCTAAAATGGCTGAATACTTAGTTCAGTAGGGGTCCAAATGCTTGGAAACTGAGCAGAATGCAATAGTAGACTATGAAAAAGTTGTTTAAAAAGACGAAAAGCCTGCTGAACATTTTTGCCATGAGCACTGTTTTCTATTTCTTAGTTTCAGTCTGAGAACATTATGAACTACTGTATTAAAATTTTACTCTCTCACTGAGATGGATTTATCAGGGTTGATCAATCAACCTTGCCAGACCAAGACTTTTGGAAAATGTGAGGTATTCTAGCATGGGATCTTTACGGGTGTATGCACATAAAAGAATGCCAGCATAAACTGAAAAACACTTATTTACTGAACAATCACTCTGCTGTAACGTTGACTAAAAATACCTAGAAAAAACTTGAGAAAACAAGAGGTTTCGCGTAGGGCGCGGGAAAAAAAATGGAAAAGCGCAGGTGTGATTTGTTCAACATAAAATTTGTTCTGACTTCCACATATAAAACATCAGGAGAGCTTAGGCATACACAGCCCAGAGTAAAGCAGTCGGTCTTTGAAGGGGCACAAATAGTCTATTTCATCTAGCTATAAGCTGGGACTATTGAATCACTCCTGCTGTGAGTATTGTCTCCACAGGCAGGCAGCTGAATCAGTTAAGTTCACTAGGTGTGTAGGATCCTGTGCTTTGAGCTACACTGCAGCAAAATTGCATTGGTACAGGGATAGTCAAGTAATCTGAATACTCATCTGTGACAGAAAACAAACTTGGAATTGCTGAGGACAGTATAACCCAATGGCTTTGCCCAGTTGCATACTCGTACCCCACCATCCAGGAGCATACAGACAGGAAACTTGTCATACCACTGTCATCTTTCCATAGAAGCCCCTTCTGAATCGCTCCCCCATCTCAGCTCTCCAGGGTGTGTCATGTGTGGAATCACTGATCATATACAAAGCTGAACTAAACTTGTAACTTAATACCCACATACATTTCACATGTATATAAATAAAATATATACAGATGGACATAAATAAAATATAGGTATATACACATGTGTTCAATTCAGAAGGTTAATTCCTCATGTACTAATTGCATATATACTGTGGAATATTAATCTTAAGGTCAGTACTTATTACAGTGGTAGATGTATTTGATTATCTCAGTATAAACAAACATACAATTAAAACACAGTTGAAAGGTTTATAATGCTTTTTTTGGAAGAATTCCAGACTACTTATTATAATCTAAACAAACACCTGGAAAGCACATGCATACTGCATGTTTTGAAATGGTTTTGGATAAAGCAAAGGCAAAATAAAAATGTGACGCTGCATTACTGAGGAAACTGGAAATTAATTACATAGCTTTATCAATACATTTCTGAACTGCACTTTAACATTCTGGTTTTTAATAAAGATGGAGAAGAAAAATGCTTTTTTCAGGAAAAAGGAGCAAAGAGAAATACAACAGATGAGGAAAACCAAAGAAATAATTGAGAAATCCAGACAGCACTCTCGTGGTAGACATTTTCCACAAATTTACCTTCATGGTATATCATACTCAGAAACTTGATCAGATAAACATCAATCTAAAGTTCATCTGTCATTGAGCAAACTGAGAAATATTCACATCATTGTTTTGTACTGAAACTGGTTGCAGCTTCTCAAGTTCTGTATCTCTTAGGCTGAAATGTTTCAACTTGGTCCCAGGTCTGTTAAAGGACTAATATCCCTATAGCAAGATTCTGATGGCTTGTGAGTCTAACGGTGTGATTCATAGACCACTCCTCATCACAGGAACATTTGCAAGACCACAAGCATACAAGATTTCTCCAGTAAGGGTTCAAAGTGCCCTACTGTGCTGCATCTGCCCATGCTCAAGTTACTGCCAATCTAGTACAGCCGAGGGTCTCGATGCTCCTGAGCTGACTCAGGAAGCTGATTCCTTTCAAAACTAGCCCAGCAAAATAAGTGATTAGTTTTATGTTAATACATAATACTTGAACTGGCATGATAGCATAAGCATTCAGGCTGGTTCAAGGGAGAGAAAAGAAACGCAAGGCCATCCAGAGGGTGGGACCATGGCAATCCTGACTTAGATTTCTTAAACTTCCTTGGAACCCATCTCACATGCCAAATTCCATAAGCACATTCAACTTTATGCCTCATGCACACAGACGCTATTGAATTCTGCTAAGAGACAAAAACCAGTGCTTATTAAAAAAATGATAGGCAGAGAAGAGGAGGAAATTAAAGATGCACATTCACAAGGGGCAGGAGATTGATTAACACCTACATTTCTTGGCTTTTTAATCAGGTAAACAACTTTGTCTCCAAGTCCGTATGAGATAGTCTCAATACTCATGCAAATATTTTTATTAAAAATATCACAGTGTATTATTGCATTATTATGTTATTACAAACTTCCGTTAATCTTAATTAAAATTTAAGAAACATTTTTTTCATAATTAGGCTGCTTGGAAAACATAACATAATTTTAAAATATTATATATTTTATTATATTGGCTGTCCAAGCTAATAAATTCCAGGTTACTTTTGCTCAATATCATATAGGCATGAGTCAGCTTTTAAAAGAACATTAACATTTTGTAATAAAACTGTCTGCCATATTTCCAGATACCAAAAAATGTCCTTTAAAATTTCTCTTTTCTAATTTTCTCTCTGCAAGATTTTTCTCTATTGTATTTCAAACAAATATGGCAATGTTTAATGAAACTTGTGTTGTCTATAATATACTTCATTGCCTACCTTAAATTGGCTGAAAACATTAAAATGGTCTGTAGCATTAAGTGGAAGAACAACATAATCTAATTTTTAAACTTTATTATAGTCTGTCAGAAGAAAACAAATTACGTTTTTTAAAAAAAGGGTAAAGATATAACAATACATTTATAACTTTTTGGAAGGTTCTGACCTATGAAAAAAGTTACTTCATAAACAAAAAAGTGACTGTCCAGTATCACAAAGATAAGCTGTAAAATTAAGATTTCTTCTTATTCACTGTACAGTGAAGAAAAATAAAGACAGTACACAGTTGTGTAGTCCACATTTTTTTAAAAAAAGTTTCTGAACATCAAGTATTTCACTAAAAAATCATAAGGTTTTTTTCAAATCAGAACCACATATTTTACAACCTCTTGACTAAAAATGTATTCTCACCCAAGATAATTCCTACAACAAATCTTCAAATTTTCATTCTGTATTTTCTTCCTAGACTGCTTAATGTTTTTCAAGAGCTCATAAGAATGCAGGTACCTGAAAAGGAGGACAATCCAAGGTACATTGCTGTTTCCCACCAAATGACTAAGAAAATTTTCAAGAATTAAACCTTTAACCTTGGGAAGTAAGTATTTTAGAAGCTACAACTGAAATTATCAATGCTAAATTCCACTAAAATACTTTAAAAAACCACAAGATCAAATCAACTCAAAAAATTTTTGTATTCCACAAAGAGTCCCTCCAGTTCTACAACACAACTTTAAAATTCGGGAAGTTATTTTTGCATGCATTGATATTTGTGGTTTAGGCATAGATCCATATGTACATTCCCACAGGTAAACAACTGCGGTAATTAAAACAAAACCAACAAATCTCTTCAGTTCACTGCAATCACACAGAATTAATTTCAGAATGTTCTGTTAAGGGACAAGTTTGCTCTGTGCTCTGCATTATGAAGCATTCACAGTAAAACAAAAACTAATAGAACTTCATGAGTCTTGAACGCATAAAGTGTACTTTGTTTTTGTTTAAAGCATCTTAAATTTACCACCTTGGAGTAAAAGACATAATCAATAATTACCTGTAAGAATTCCACAAGGAGTTTTGTGTAGTGCAGGAGAAAGCTGAGAGGAAGATCAATGGGCAAACATCAATGTGCCTGGAAGCAGAACTGATTTAAATGGTCAAGAGATGGACCAGCACCAGCCAGAGGGCTCTCTCCAGCTCCACCAGTAACTCAACATGTCACTGTCTTGCAAACATGTTCCTGGTACATGAGAGAAGTGGTAAATGCAGAAGGTGAGCCATCCTGCTTTCACCAAGGGAATAAACTATCATAAATTACTCAACACTGACTGCAGGGAAAAAACTGGTAGTTACTGCCAAGCAGCTGATGTGGAATAAGATCTTTCCCTAGCTCACCCACCATAATTCATCTGCGTCCTTTCTCTAAGAAGCCACATAACAGACTCAGTACCTTGCACAGTTATACGCAAGATGAATTCTTTTCCCTTAATTCTACTAGATGAGAAAAAAAGGATTTTTTAACATGACTACAAGGTAAAAATGAAGGATATATTTCCTCTGAAGACAAATTGTTGCCTTCCTCCTTGCTTATCAGCCACAGATTTTTTTGAAGGAAAATGAGCATGTTCCTTTTCATAATATATTACACAATAAGATAATACATAATATATTACATAAGAAAACTACATTACATAATTAACCATTAAACAAAATAGGAACACATGCTATCCATCATAACTCTATCTGGCCTTCTTGCCATTGCTTCTTATAAATTAGGAGCAATTCCATTGATCTTAACAGAAAGATGTCAAGGCTGGTCAAAAAACCAGGCAGATTTAGCAAAATCCTGTGCAGTTTGGCTCCTAGTAAACAAACACTTCCCAGTCACAACAAATACGTTGAGATATGCAACATATTATTAGAACCTCTGAAGTCATTAGAACTTCATGCACAACAAGTCTTCTGAAATGGTAACAGAGCATTTCATAACTAAATTGAAATTTAGAACAATTATTCTGTTGTTTTTCTATTCAGCTGAATATTAGCTGTGCTTGTAAATCTTATTCTGCCTATACATTTAAAACACCCCAGCAAATTATTATATCATTATCTTTAATGTCTCACTAGTAGTAAAAGGAGTTAGCCTCCACAAGAAAGAACAAAATATTTCTCTTTATATACATACACATTCAGAGCAAAGGAATAACAATAACACATAGAGAAAAGGAGTAATAATAGCAAAAATGACAGGACTACATGAAATGTAAAAGCAAAGAACTAAAAGTCACTAAACGTGAGCGTGAATGCTATTTAGCTTTAATGGAGATTGTATGCTGTTACCCTGTTAGCTGAACATAAACCTCATAGAACAGAAACTGGTAAAAAAATGCTCTAGTGAGCTTCAAATAAGGTAACATGGTGCTATTTTGTCACCTATGTCTGGGTACTACCAGTTCTTTATATCCCCCCAGCCAACAATATATCAATCCATATTCTACTTTCTTCCATGTCAGTAACGATTAAGAAATATACTGCAAGTACAACAGGTTTATAGGGACTAACTGGCTCAAAAACTGTCCCTGAAAAAGTAACTTATATAACTGTATGTTACTTCTATCAACCAGTCTACTGCTGTGTCTTAAAAATTTCCAGAAGATGGCATTAATGACAATTAGTGTTTGAAAATGACTGAAAGCATAAATAAAAAGCAGCAAAACCAACTGGAATCCTCCCATATTCCACCCTTTGCATCAAAAAAACCCTGAACAAATTGGTACCTGGCAATTTCTGTGTTGCTTATATGCCAATTTATAACCATCCTAAAAACATTTTAAATGATTGGTATTTATTAGTAAAAGTAAAGTAACTAGAGGTATCAACACACTTTGCATTAAAATTTTGGTTGCTTTTCTCTCCAAAAGATATGGTCTCTTTCTCTGATCTAAAGCTTTTGTGTAAAATACATAAAAAATAAAGGAAAAAGTCCTAGAATCATAAACATCAGAAGTTGAAGTGGCCTCTAGAGTTCACCTACTCTGAAAAAAAACTGATTTAATTTCTTTTATTATTTATTTTGAGTGAAATCTATTCCTACTCTACATGGATATACCTCTGACTAGCACATTTCCTCTCACGCTAGCAAGCTCACATGATAAATGAAAGAGGAAATGACAAAGGAAGGCTAACAGAGGTAACATGTAAGAGGTAAATGTACAAAATTAGGACTTTTTCATTGCTCCCTGGATGCAAAACATTCATCTACACTAATTTTATTTCATAGTTGGTTGATCTCATCAAGGTCTTCTGTAATTTTTCAGAGCTGGTCTTGATTTTTAATGTATTGAACAGCTTGGCTAACTTGTGAGGCACAAAATTTCTTTACAGATTTATGCTGGTTCTTTCAAGGTATATCATACTTACCCATGTGTCCACTACTTCTGTCTTTTACTAGGACTTACATTCAGTTGCCTGGTATAAATATCAGATTTGGAAGTTCAAAGGTCCCCAGATCTCATCTAAAAAATTAACATCACATTTGCCACTCTTCATTTCTCAGGTAATTAACCAGATTTTAAGCAAGAAGTCACATTACAATATTAGTCACTATCATATTCTCTCAACTAATTATTTTTTCACCATTCCTCTTTGCTGCCTCTTCTCTTGAAAATGGAAACATGCACATCTGTAGCACAGAGGATTAAATTCGGACTTCCATAGACCAGAATTCTCAAAGGCGCAATCCAGCGTTCATAAGCATACAGGAAATGGTTTTACTTAAGCCTAAATAATTTAGCTATAAAGTCATTACAATTTATCTACGTATTTCTATTTTTTTTTCTAATTACATCAGCAGTACTGCAAATTCAGGGGAAAAAATCCCCAAAAAACTATTCCTTGCTTCAATGTCTACTGTTTGATGTAAAAAAAAAAAAAAAATTCAAAGCAGCTTTCAAAAAATCATTATAAAACAACTTTCAGTAGTTTTTTGTGACAGCCTGAGAAGACCTTTAAGTGAATAAAAGAACCTTCACCTGTCAACCAGGGTCTACAGGGTCAGACGAAAGAATTTTGAACCTAGTAACCACTGATTTCTTGTTTAGTATGCCAACTAAAGGCCCTGAGTTTCACTAGCTATCTCCTCTGCTGCTCAAACCCCAAAACACAATCTCCTCTTGGTTTCATCTTACTCATTTAGAATGATAATTTACCTGACTCTATCCATGATATTTCAGTTGATCTGTACTGAAGATTATTTCTATTCATCATCACTATTTATCAATACATTCTCTTGTAGATAAAAAGAAACTTGAAACTGCCTCTCGGAAAACAAACGAAAAAATTATTTCCAATTTCCTTCATTTTTAACCATATTAACAGACATATCTTCAACAACTACTTACAACAGAACAAGTACTTTTCAACACAAAAGCACATCTTGTTGTTCAAGGTTTTAATGATTTTACCAGAATCAACCCAATCTAGAGATTTTATAATCATGAAAATCAGCCTTCAGTGAAGAATTTTGATTACAATATCAAAGATTCACATAAATCTCAGTAGCTACCTAGATTCAAAGCACCCCAACTAAAAAGACAATTTAATTGTTTTAAAGGAGCATTACAAAGATGATAAATTAATAGTTGTTTCCCTGTTTTTCCCAGTCTTTAAAGACTCATCTTAGGATAATTAATCTAGCAGACAGAGTAAAGAAGAAAAAAAATCTTCCATTTCATTTTGCATAAATGAATTGAGAGGCAGAGGAAACATTATCATGATATGTGAAGTATGTGCCTGCAGGAGCTACTTCTATTCAAATTATTGATATATGTTTCAAAGCAAATGCAACAGCTCATTTCAGCAGGAAGCAGAAATATCTGATACTGGAAGTATGTACACTTTACTCGAGAGACCAACTTTCTTTGAAAGAAATTATTTAAGTTAAGGGAAATACATGTAAGACAGTCTTTCTAAAAGCTACATTTATCATGGATTCTCCACTGGAATCCCACAGCAAAATAACCCACAAGGAGGAGGGTCCAAAAGCAGACAACTTACAGTTAATGGAGCTCTAGTACAGTCATATCTACCAGATTTCCTGAATAATTAACAAAACGGAATAAAGACTTTGAAAGGACTCCAATGTCTGATAGATTCTATCTGTCTTAACTGGATTGATACTCTTTCACAATTATGTTACTTTTGGAGGCAACAGGCTTTTTTTACTGTAATGCCAGCAATTACACAGAGTATAATTACAAACATATCTATATATGCAGACAGACAACACGTTGCTGCATACATATTGAAAGGAAGTCTATCTGATCCAGGAGGAAGAGGAATAAAATGATGCACAAAACATTTACATAAAAACTCACTAACTTCCTATGAAATATTATTCAAGTCTTGTCTTCCAGCTGGAAAGCTTACAAAAAATATATCAGAGAACACTATGGCAGTGCAAATTTCATTATTAAAAAAAGCATTTGTAATCATTCTTTGCAATATTTTTTAAAACCTTACAGTCCTATCCCAGCACAACCTCTGGGAAAACGTATATAATACGGCTAACATTACAATGTCTTAAAAATATTAGCTTGCTGGACAAATATGTACTTTTGGATAAACAGCACCTGACCTTACAACGGCCATTCTTCTAAATGTTACAGCACTACTAATAGATTCAATTAAATAAAAATTAAAGCTGAGAAAATATCACAAAAGGGTAATCTAATATTTGATCATTAATGTGCTTATGTAAAGTGATATTTACAACAGCATTTTGGGAACCAGGCAATTCCTCTGAAAAAAAAAATAATGCAGCTTTAATAACTTTTAGTACACTGCACTTTTGTGTTCTACGCATTATCCTCACAAGCACTGGCAAGCTTCATCTAAGATGAATTCCTCAGGCATGAAGACAAGTTCAAGGCATGAAGTTCTTACAGAACCACCCTTCACCTTTAGATCAAACTGAAGGTTTCCACTATTGGCTTCGCAGACTGGACAGAATCTAACATGTGAGATGATTCTAGCATATGAGATGATCTTGGCATTACTGAAACAAGTGATTTCAGGATTTTTAAGAGGCCTATTATTTGTTTCTGTTCATAAAAAAGGATGCATAGCATTGTTACCATTTCCAAAATACTGATATAAGCAATATTCACAGCCACTGATCACCTTCAGAGATAGATATTGCATTCATCTCTACACTCATTGCAACTAAGGGTAACTTCCACAGATTAACTGATTTCTTCCAACTATATCCATTAAAGATGGTTACATTAAAAAGGGGAAAAACTAGATAGAAAACCTGGTAAAGCCGATTACCATATTAAGTTTAACTTTATTATGATTTTTTTGAAAATGTTGAAATAAGATATTGACCCATTGAAGACTACAGAAATTTCAGAGAGGCTAACCTTGATCTCTCTGCATTTTGAAGATAATGATATACCAACATCTATGTAATGCTTGTACCTCATAGAGCTTCTGCTGTTCATAATAAACTCAGCAGTGTTTCTCCCTAGAAAGGCCAGCCTTTCTATATTACATTGATTGGTGGACAGTCAGATGTTCTATTCTACTAGAACGCAGCACATGCTGGCAACATGGACACTTGCTTCAGAAATCAACATTCAAATGAGAAGGAAAGAATCTAATTAGACAGCAAGATATTAATTAGTAACATCCAGCTGAGAAAGCAGAGGTTTGCTTACTGCCAATATATTGATGTTACAAAAAAGAATTGCATAGATTCTTTGTGGAGCTTTCATTAACTAAATAATGTTATCATTTAATATTGCCTTTTTATAAATAGCAATAGAACTTAGATAAAATCAGAATGACTAAGTATACTAATATTTGTCTTATTTTTCTATACAGCATTGTCATTTATACAAAGTAAGACCACATACTGTGTTACTAAAGGTTTCCTCCACGAAACTCTCTGAATTTTCTAAAATTAATTTCTATACTACATGATAGAGCTGGCCAGCTAGCATTTAAGCCTTAAAGAACAAGTTCAGGATATCTCCTAAGCCTTCAAACTCTGTTGCAGTGGGATACAAGGAGGAATTTCTTAAAANGCAGTCCAAATTTCAGGCAGAACTCTGGAACTGAAATTTTCTTAAAATCCAAGCCTTCTCCATTTTCTGTCAAGGGAAGACATATTCATAGGTCCTGGGCTTAAAAATTTGTAGCTTGTATTTCAACAGAAATGAAGATGTGTCATCTCCTTTAACAGAAATGAAAGAAAAAGCAAAATGATTTTTACTTCCTGCAGTGGTAGGTATTGTGACTCAGGGTGTCATTTTCCCTTATGTAGAAATGACGACTGGAAACTTATCCTTTCTAGAGTATGGTAGACTTGGTCTCCTCCTACATGCCAAAGAAATCATGCTAGACCATGAAAAAAGAATTCAGGGAGCTAATGAGATAATATGGTACTGTCTTCCAGTTAGCACAGTGCAGCAGAAAGTAACCTCATCTAAAGCTTTAGCATTGTCACTGAATTACCTTGATTTACCAAGAACTCTTTCTTGTGTATTTAATGTAATGTTGTTATGATGCAGTGTAACACATACAGCTTTTCCTTAGGTTTTTTTTTTCTTTAAAAAAACCCCACCACACTAGATTTGCTCAAACTTACCCTTTTTCCTGCATGGAGAAACTAAAAGGAGTGTTTCAAAGACAGAAAGAACACTCCCTATTCATCACTCTTGCATCATGGCAAGTACAACACTCAGACAAAGAGTGTTGTTGCTTGGCCAAGAACAGATGGCAAATGGTCTCTCCAACGACCATGGAATTCCATATAGTAAGGATCCTGTTGCTTCATGTAGTTTGTCAAATCTTCAGCTGTTTGTTTGTGAAACTTCATAGAACGTCATAGAGCTTCTCTCTCAATTCAGTGGTGGGTCCTGTATACAGTCTGTCTTGATCATTTAAATATACATATTTTTTCTGATATAGTGAATTGTTTCCTATGTTTTATGCTGTCAGACAATCTTTCTTCTATCAGAACTAGTAGCAAACTTTCTTTTTAGCATTTTAAGTCAAGAATGAAATTTGCACTTCAGCTTCAGATGAAGAATGAAACAGCTTGTGGGAGTGCCAAGTCAGAGCCAATTACAACTTGATTGACTTATCTTGGCATTACAATGACTAGAAAATGGGTTAGATAGAAGTTTTGCATCTATTTGCAATTTATAGGAAGCTGTTTCACCGATTGCAAAGCTTCTTTCAACTACTAGATGGAATGAGAGTATCCAGTTTAAGTTAGAAATGGTTTTCTAAGTGTCAAATAGTGTCAGAAAGACCAATCCTCACAAAAGCAGCTGTTCTGCTTTTTTGTGACTCATTCCTCTGGTATTTTTCTAGATAGTCTCCTCAACAAGTTTATAATCCTGACATGTATTTCAGACTGAAAACTGAGGTCCCATTAGAAAGTTTTTCCAGCATCCCGCACCTAAACCTATCTTTAGAAAAACTTGGAATACGAATCTATTGGTTATATATAGAAAACTCATCTGTTCCTTGGCACAATCACACTCCTGGGGCGCTATAAAATATTAATAACAGTTACAGCTTTCAGTGTGCCTGTTATTGCCACCTAAGCTTCATACACCACTCCTGGAAAACGACTCCAGAGAGATATCCTTAATGGCCACAACTTATATTATTATTTGAATATATAAAAAGCCAAAATATACACAGAATCACTAAGACACTAACATACCTAAACTTACCAGTCATTCATTCATATCAACATAAACCTGAACCTAAGTTGATCTCATTAATTTCCTGTATTCTTCACTCATGATCTTCCATTTTCTTGTCCATAAAACTGATCATAGTGTTTATAGTGTGCCTTTGTTTTAACTATTAAGCTGTGGAATTCCTAACATAGTTTTGTCATGTAGAATAATTCCTCTAACCTCACACCTCTCATATAAGCAATTCTCACTAATAAATAATAAATCGATTCTTTCGAGAAAACTATGCAGTATTTGATCCTCTGACAATATTACAATACTAACACAGGTCAGAAGGAACTTCAATTGCTTTTAACAAGGCAATAGACACTAAATATGGTTGCAATAGTAAAGCTTGATCACAAATATATCAAGGCTACCCTTGAGAACTTGCTGGTTCTTTTTGATTTTTCCTCTTGCCCTTTCTTATTACCTGCATCTCTCCATTTTCCCAACTTTCTATTCAAATGCCTAATATTTCCATCAAAATCTCCTCTTCTGCTTTATTGCTTTTAAATTCTGTCGTCTTTTGCATATCTTAACTTCTCTTTCTTTTCCCTGATGGTTTTATTTGATTAGCATCATTTGAGAAACTAAAAGCATACTACAATTCCATTGCTTTACATAATATTCTTTTAGTTCACTGCCATAAGATGCATTTCCTATAACGAAACTTTCTCAGAAGATCTTAATACATCTTTATCATGTCATAGTTTAATATGAAACAATTTTCTGAGATTAATTTTATGCATCATTTAGATGAGCTAAATCCCAAGTAAGACAGCCTTTAGCTTAATTATTCTAAATCATTCCATAACTTTTATGTAACATAATAAATGTGGAATTTATTTGATTCTGGGGAAATAGTTAAATTTTGCATGCATTCATAACTAACCAAAGAATAAAGTAATTAAAGCTTTTCAGTGCTTTCTGATAAGCATTACCATGACATAGCAATTAAGACCTCAAAAAATCACAAAGTTGCATGAAATTATAGTCTTTTAAAATTGGTATTAAAATATGGAATCTGTTTAACTTTTTGTAGTATATACATATGTGTATCCCAGGTGACGCATAGAAATAAATGTATCAAAGTTCTAACAAAAGGAATTGCTAGAGAATGACTTTCAAAAGTTCAAATATAATTTTCACCATTGGCAATGGGAGGGATCACAGAATCTTTCATCTTGATGGATTCCCAGAACTGCTGCCTGTTCTAAATACCCAATTTATTGTCTTTACACACACAAAGGCCGCAGGCGCTGCCCTGAGTATGCATAAAGAGTGTCTGAAACAGCCTGGAAGCTCAGGCTATATGGATGGGTGGCAGAAGGATCATCAGGCTTTTCACATTTCAGTTACTTTGATGGCAGCTCCAGGAATGATATAGACATAGTCACTGAGAGCAAGGCTGTATCTCACAACAACTGAAGCAAGAACAGGTTATAAGAAGCAAGCCGATTATCTAGAGTTCTTTAATTTTTCCTAGCTATACTGTACAGCTGGCAAACATTTTTTCCATTATCTGGATTTATTCTTAAAAAAAACATATTCTCTTCTGAATTGCTCTAAATCATGTAGAATCCACTTAAAAATCACATCTAAAATGATAAACTTTTAGTACGGCAAAGACAATGACAAAAGAACTTGATAAAAAACAGATTTCACAGCATGCTTGTTTACCAGTATCCTTTCTTCTAGTAACTGAACACAGCAACCATGTATGTCACTAATTTCAACAAACCTGGAACTATTCTTAGGCATTCGGAAAAAAGGCAACGGCTGTGTCAGCCTTAGCTTAATCTTTCCCACTCTTATCAGTAGCCCCCTTGCTGCTACACCAAATGCACCTCCTCAAGAGTCTGGCATGACCCTTACAGTGATAATGCAGTAATATAATTTAAAACTCCTGATTCTATGCCATTATTTACATAAAAATGTCAATAAGAAAGAATCCAAAGTGTACGACAAATTCTTTATGTCTCTACTTCTCATGACTGTTACTTGAAAATAATGCCTCTGAATTTAAATGATGCTTTTATGCTTTTGCACCAATATACTAGGATTAGAAGACAGACATAAATTAGAAATAAAATGAGGCTTTTTGGGGGCAGTGAAGCACATCAATAATGATATCATAAATATATCATTTCTTCACACTAGTTATATTACATCTGTAATAGAGACTTTGCCACCACATAAGGTTGCCAAAAGTGGTGAATCAGGGAAGTGTGCTTAGTTTGCCATCATTCATGTAGACTTAGACTGAAACATTCCCTGCTCCCTTTCAAGACTTCGCAGACATTTTAAGTCCCTTCCTCAGTCCTTTTGTGAAAGTGTCTTTTTCCTCTATACCCTTCTCACTTCTTAACACTGAAATATTAAAATAAAAAAACAAACACAAATGCTACCAGTGTGGACTGAGGTTTCACATACTAAGCAGCAGTTAGCATGCACAGCACTAGAAAGAAAAAGCAGATTAAATGCAATTCTTTCACAGATGTAAGGCTAACAGACCTTTAGCATTTACAGAATGATTCCAAGTCACTAACACTAAAGGATTACTGGAATGGAAAATATCACCCTTCTACTCTCAGTACTGCCTTGCTGAATAAGAGTTGTGTATTGAAGGCAGCTCTCCTTTCAACATTAAAAACAAGAGACATTACAACCAGGACTGCTAAATAAAAGTATTATCCAGGCAGCAATATACACATAAATACAAAAGATGTTTAGTATCTAAAATTTCCAACTTAAGTGTCAGAAATGTCTATACTTACGATTTCAGGAAGTTGGACCTTCTGAAAATTATGTATTAGAGCTCTTGTTCATTTCATCATCAGCTGGAACATTTCTGAAACAAAATGCTGTTCTATGCATGCCTCAGATATTACCTCAGTTTCACATAACTGCCAAAATCTTATGTATTATATGGCTTAATAAAAGGGTGTAATATAACTATGTTGTTAAGTGTACAGTACTATGCAAGTTTGATACATTTTTTGGCCAATCAAAATACAAAACACTGGAAAGGTCATCCATTTCAATACTTCCCCATGAAATTAAAAAACAGGAAAAGAGAAGAGCAGTAAACAAGGAAGAAAAGTGAAATTGTCAGCAATCCATTTATAGAATATTGAAAAGGTCACAGCAATATCTTATATTCCCCTAATTCTTTGAATATATGAGGCTTTAAAATTCCATTATGTTACTGAAGGTTTGTAATAAGAACATAACAGAAATGTGAACCTCTTATTTTGACAGTAATTGTAATGAGAATGTGAAATGTTATAATGTACTCCACAGGGAATATGTCATCTTGTATTTATATACTGCTATACACATAATATACACACACATACATATAAGACAAATAAATACTATAGATTTTATATACAAAAAGTAGGGTTACAGAAAAGCTTTGGTTTCAAATCTAACCTGCAAGATAAAAATGTAATGTAACAAGCGGTCTTAAAAATACACTGTATTGTTTCTTTCCTTCTAGTCTCTGCTGCCAACAGCAAGAATTTAGTCACTGTAAATTTAGACAATATGAGTTTCCCTGTGCTTTTGAATTAATAAATTACTTAGATGACGCACAGTTCTGCAGCAAATCTGAAATTAGACAAATTTCATAAAATAGTTCATGGAGTATTAATTAATACAACACTAACAGTTACACAGGCAAGCAACAAACTGTTTGCTTAGCCTCACCTGGGTCTAGTAGGAGACTTTTTTTATTTTAATGCAAACAGTTAACACTTCAACCAATATCAATAGCAGAGTTAAATGCAAAAAAAAGACATTGTCACTTAAATTCAGTAGCTGGCTTCTAATTTTATAGTAAGGCAGATATTGTGAAAATGTTTTTGTTATGGTTAGCTAAATAAGATACTTATTAAAAAATTCTTAAAATTTCTTCTGTTTTTCTTAAATTGATTGGAAAATTGATGTAGCTAACAGGAGAGAGTTTAGATAATTTCAGTAACATGATCTTTTCTTTTATATTTTCCATGATCACATTGCTTTTATTTTCTTACAGGGTAACCCCTGAAGCTACAGTCCTGTGAAACTTGGCTTGAAGTCAAAATTGAAGGTGTAATTGAAAAGTCTCACACAGATCAACTACCTATTCTTGATTGGAGCCAACTGAAACCAATCATTCCACCAGTTATTTTGTTTTCTATAAGTATGATTGATAAAAAAATAAAATCTTTAACTACTTAAGTGACTGCAAGCAAGCATTTTTCCTTACTGTTCTCTGCTGTCTTATTGAAAGTATGGCCAAGTGAGTATGTCTGAAAGAAAGTTTAGGTGACAAATTTCACCACACTTGCAGAACACATATGATTAGATCACAGTATTCCCCAATTTATTTTCTCTTAATCTGCCTTCTTTCTGCAGCAAATTGTGGTCCTTAAGACAGTGTTATTTAAAGAGTCCTTTTTATTATTTTATGTCTGATGTTACAAATGTGAGCTAATTTTATAAAGCATTTGTTCATATTATTTTTCTATCTCTGTATTAATTAGCTTCTTGTTTCTGCTGAGGATATCTAATTTTCCCCTCTGCTCGCTACAACTTAAAATTTGTATTCCACTTACATTCTCAGTTTCTACCTAAAATTGCTGTTCCTGCAAACATTCTTGGCTTGTGTCCTCACTTGTTCAAAAGTCTATATAAGTCCAACACAAATTAATTTTTAAAACAGCCAAAGAAATTCCTTGGACTGTCTGAATAGACATGTTTAAAAAAAAAAAAAGTGCAATATTCATTCTGCAATATTTGTAATGATTCTAAGATAATTCACGTGTAAACATGTTGATTCACCATACAAACATTGCCAGAGATTATGATTTATTGAGATGGTCTTTGAAACAAGAATAAAAGGATGGTGTAGGTTTTTGTCTCTATAGCAATATTTCTGTGACAAATTTCTTCCGCAGTCATAAAGTAGTGCATTAATGGACATGTGCAAAGAAACTTTTCCAATTTCTCTCTGCATTATAGATGTCTTCAGTGTCATTAGTTCTCCATTTAGATGAATATTAAAATTTAAAACAAAGGACTTCCTCCTTGTTTTAACCTTGAAGTTATACATTAACATTGTGCTGATGGATAAGCCTTTGAGAAACCAGTTGAGATGAACTTTTGGGTTAAATGTGTAAGTGACAACTGCAAAAGAAAAGGCGCTGCAATACAATTCCACCCTTGATTTAATCTGTGGACTAAGGAATACTTCCTCCAAGTATAAGTCAATCCAAAGAAAAGAGTACCAGAACAATGGCTCCCTCCTGACATAGCATATAGTATGACTAGGCAAAGATCTTTTTGCATCTGAACTACTTCAAGTTTCTCTTTGCATTTAAGACTAGACAATAAGAATCTACACTGAAAGAATTAAGAGGGGTGTAAGCAGCACAGTAAATGATCCCAAATTGAATTTAGTAAATAATAATTCTTTTTTTTTTTTTAAATATGGACTTGTTAATTGCAAAGACACAATAAGCAATTTCAGATATAAATACTATTTGACATATTAAACAGTCGGGTAAGCAATTCATTTCTAAGTACCCACATAATTAACTTAGTAAGCAATGTACAAAAGAAAGGCTTCTATTTTTGGCTGCTTTCTAGCAGAAGAATACACAGCCCACATGTGCTTTAAAAGCTAATATTATGTGAATCAACTATATGAATCCTAATTTCCATGCAGTCTTGTCACTCTTAAAGGTTTTTTTCTTCTCCATTTATTACCGTCAAGGAAGAAACAAAAGAACTTCAAGGTGCATCCTGTCAAAAAAACAATAGCTACATTCTGTGTTGTTTGGGTTTGCCAGTGTTTCAACGTACCTACTTCCACAACACGTCTTAAAGAATTTCTGTTGCACAGAACTTTACCCAGCTAAAATCTGAACATAAACAGTTATTCACAAGTGAGTGCGTTTTACGACTATTTGGCTATTAGGAACCGCATTTTTTAATATAGCTGAACTCTAAGGAGTTATACAATCTCTTTTCACACAGTCCTCCACCTTCATGCAAAAGCCTACTATTAAATCATGGCCACAAAAAAATGCTTCCTGTTACATTGGTTTGTAAATACTGCTCATCTCTCAGATGAAAAACTTATGGGAAAGAAGTAGAAAACACTTTAGTATACAGAATGGTGTGTTTTTTAGAAGGGCTTTTGTTGTGAACTTTGTAAAGCTTAAAGAGTCTCGTACTTGCTTTAGACCACCGATGATGTATGTAGGCAATGACCTCCCACACAAGTGGTATATTCAAGACAACAGAGTTATGATCTCTTTTACTACCATCATTTCTTTGAATCCAAACATTACAAATTCATCTCCATCCTCATCATTACACTGGAATTAAACTTGAAACATAAAAAGGAAATATGGGGGTTTCCTTTTGTTTTAAAAAAGTAAAAATAAATGTTTCAAACATTTACAGAATTTACTATTTTTTCTCCTTTTCTCCATCTCTAATCTCATCCCACTCCAGTGGAATTTAAGATTCACATGTACTTTGTTGATTCTAGCAACTGGAACATTTTGAAGACGGGGGAAAAAAAAAAGCAAAACAACAACAGTGTTTTCATCAGTGGTAGTGCTCCTTCATGACTGGGAAGAAAACTCCCACTTAAGAGCATAAGCAAAAGAAGAGATGACCTATCCTCTTGCTCCCCCAAGATCTGTTTCAATCATTTTGCTCAAGACCTTTAGGGTGCTATTAACACTAAAACAAGAAACGGCTTAGTTATCCTTTTGAGAACTCTTGCTAAACACTTCTCTCTTTTCCCAGAGGAAATAAAAAGCCCAAAGATACATTTAGAAATGTTTGGCTTAGCTTTACTTATTAAATATTTATTTTGAGAGAGATCGCAATAATGTAAGTTAAGTTTGATTCTACTCACAAGTCTTGAACTGATGGTTTGTTTGTTTTTTTAATTCTATTTAATGCAGTAAGCAAAGGAGCTTCTTTTGGAGCTATAATATTTTACTTGTCTCAGAAAATCTGTGCTTAAAATACAACGTGCATCAGACACAGCAAGGGAAAGGTCTTCTTCACATTTTGAATATAGAAAACAAACACAATTTTTTACCAAAATAAATGGTTGCTTTTCTGAACCATGATGTAAGCGCTGCACAATGACTGAAAAAGGGAAGTTACCAGAATTTACTAGATCTGCTCTAACATTAGAGCAGTAGTATCATTGGGCCATTGTCTCTGGATCTGATTTATAGATACAAGAACTCTCCTCTTTTCTCACCACAAGTTACATACATGGAGTTTACCTGCTATCTTATTCAAAATTAACTAAAAAGAATGACTGGCATTTGGACACTGAGCTGGAATAATTTACAGAAATAGTAGTAGAGTATTAATAAGAAATGTAAGCTGTGACAAAAAAGGAATGTTACTCTTTTATTGTGGACTACTTAATTTCAGTATCTGTTCAGCACTGCACCTACTTAATGTAGTTAAAAGAACACTAATCTATTGGTTCTGCATTTTAAAGTTGTCAGTGCAAAAAAGTCCCAAAAAGCAGCAGCTGAACACAAAAGAAACATTATTACGGTCACCTGGATTTCTATCATAGCACATGCAAAACATGCTAGTACTGGCATCATTCAAAAAAAATCACATTGCTACTTTCTTCGCAAATGTTCCTTAAAAGTCCACCTAAACAGCTTCTTTGGCAAGAGTGCAGAGAAGACTACTACAACAACCTACAAGTAAAACTTCAACCATAGAGGATTACAACCATAGCAATCCTTATTGTGCTTACAAATGACTGGCTGTACTTCATTTTGTGAATAAATTTAAAGAGATGTCTGAAAAAATGCTACAAATTATCTTGTGCACACACAGAATAATTAGGGTAATCATAATATTAGGAAACAAAGAGCAACAAAATATATAAACAAAAAAAAATTCACTAGATTCATTCTTTATGTATGGGATCTGCTTTACTGAGGGAAGGGCAATGAGGACAGAGAATGTCAGATATCAGTGCTACAGAGATTATGTTTTCAGGTACTTCCATATTTATAGAGTGTGCAGGTGGATTAAAATCCTGTCATGAACTTTCATCTTTACTTATTGCAATACAGTCCAAAAAATTTACAGAAAGTTAGCAGAAATTAAAATCTTGACTTCATCTAGAAAGTCTGAATTTGTTGATGTTGCAAGTGAACCTTGGAGGAAACTGAAAAGTACATAAGCAGTATTACAAGCTGAATTACAAGAAGAAAATCCATCTACGAAGAAGGAAAATAAAGAATTTAAGGGTAGACTGACATTCCTAGTACCTCCAAAGTAGACAAATAACACAGCGCTGATAATTCTGAAAAAAATGGGGAAAATATCAGGGATGCCTACAGCTGTCAAAACAAGAACAACATGAAATGGACAGAGGTGAAGACAGTTTTAGAGAGTCATAGGGAACAGAAAAAGCAGCCCTGGATACAAGCTCATGGGGAAATTTGAAAAAGGTGGACAATGATAATAAAACTACAGCAAACTACAAAATAAGCCTTTAAAGTTCATTAGCTTGAATCAGCTGATGCACTGAAAAATAAATGCAATGCTTACTTCGCTTTCGGTACCTGTTGCTTTTTGTAACCTACACCATGACTGAAATAAATGGGAGATTTCTGGAGGGCATTTGAAAAAAATCTCGTTTGCCATACTCTCTTAAAATTACCCAGTAAAATTGCACTAATTAGATTTAATGGCATGTACCACATTGAGGTATATGTAACTCACAATTTAAATGAGGAAACCTATCACAAACTAAATTGCCTATCTGCTGAGATACAGAGAAGGATCAAACCAACCCTTAGAAGCCTCTAAACGTTAAGATCACTTTTTTAAATGAAGCCCAGTGAGTCACTAACATCTCTCACTTAGAACCACAAGAAAATTTATGCTGGAAGAAAGCTCTAGAAATCATCCAGTCCAATTCAAAATGATCCGAGGGCTGGAGCACCTCTCCTATAAGGACAGGCTGAAAGAGTTGGGCTTGTTCAGCCTGGAGAAGAGAAGGCTGTGGGGAGACCTGATTGAAGCCTTTCAGTACTTAAAGGGAGCCTATAGGAAAGATAGGGACAATCTTTTTAGTAGAAACACAGTGACAGGACGAGGGGTAATGGTTTTAAACTAAAACAGGGTAGGTTTAGGCTAGATATAAGGAAGAAATTCTTTACAATGAGGGTGCTGAAACACTGGAATGGGTTGCCCAGAGAGGCAGTGGAGGCCCCATCCCTGGAAACATTCAAGACCAGGTTGGACAAGGCTCTGAGCAACCTGATCTAGTTAGCGGTGTCCCTGCTCACTGCGGGGGGGTTAGACTAGATGACCTCTAGGGGTCCCTTCTGACCCAAAACTTTCTATGATTCTATGATCTCCCACTCAAAGCAGAGGTAGCTTCAAAGCAAGATCATGTTGTCCAGGGCCTTGTCCAGACAAGTTTCGAAAACCTCCATGGATGGAGATCACACAAACTCTCTGGGCACTGCTCCAGGGCTAAGCAGCTCTCATGGTGACAATTATATTTTTCTGTGTCCAACTGGAATTCCCTTTGCTGAAACTTTAAAATGATTGCCAGCCTTGGTTTCACTGTGCAATTCTAATAAAAGTTTGGTTCCATCTTCTCTACTCCCCACAGTTAGGCAGCAAAAGCTTACAAAGTCCTCATTAGCCTCCTATTCTCTGCACCAGAAGAAACACAACTCCTTTTAGCCTCTCCTCATATATGGGCTCATCATATTGTCTCTTCATCCTGCCATGCATTCCTCACTTCTGCTCCCCTCAGCACATCACCTGTGCTAGCCCCTTCACTCATCCAGTGGCTTTCTGCTGGACTCCTCATAGTTTGTCAGTCTCTGCCTAGTACTGAGGGTCCCAGCACTAGATGTAAAATTTCAGATGCAGCCTCACAGATGCCAAGTAGAAGGGAAGACTCACTTCTTTTTGTAGAATCACTTTCTAATGCAGCTCTGTATGCAGTTAACCTACCACAATGGCATACTGCTGACTCATGTTCACCAAGTTAATCAACATTATTAACTGACCTAACCAACCAGTCACTGGCCAGCACTCTTTAGGGAGGTTACTCTATTCCACATGCAAGACTTGGTATTTATCTTTGTTGAACTTCATGAGGCCTTGAGTGAAGGGACTGGGGTGAAGGGGAAGCAAGATCTGTTCCAACAGTCCTCTCCTGCAGTATATCAACCATTGCCCCCCATTTGGTAAACTTGGTTAAGAAGTTTTACTTTCTTCCTGCCACAAATATATCACCATTCACTAAACGAGATGTATTTAAAGACTCAGAAAAGGTTTGTGCAAAATCCTCTAAATCTTTAGCTGTGGCAGTGAGGGAGATTAGACATCTATACTGTACAGTTGAGTAATATGCAGTTTAAACTTCTTGGTTATTCTGTTACCAGATTTGTTTGGGTTTGTTGTGGGGTGTTTTTTTTAAAATACATTTCCTCTGATTTATCATCTTTTCAAAGTCTAAATTACATTTACTCCCTTGGTTATTAACGGTCCTTCTAACTTTTGTTTATCCAAACCACCAAGCACTGCTTTTACCAGTACATAGTCACTTCTGTCTCATTCTTTCTCTATTTGCCGAAAAGCTGACTCTTATTCCACTGAGGTCTGGACAACTACATCTCCACTAATGGAATATTCAACTTCAACTATATTCGATTCTCAAGGAAGAGAAGCTACAACTTTTCCTTTTGGGGTTTGGTTTTAGTCCCCTGCAAAATTGTGTGTTTTGGAGTGTGCATTGGTTCTATGTGTACACTTCCACCCCTTCAAATTCCTGTTCATAAGAACTCTGATTCTTACAAATTGCAGTTCATAGTGTGACCTTATATGGCCAAACATACACTTGGCTAGTCGACTTCATTTTTATTTGGAGATATTTATTGGATATAACCTAATATTGAAAAGTAAGATAAGGTGTTGCTTTTATAAATCACTATTTATGTGTTTTGCCAGCAGTAATGTTATCAGTGATGAAATTCAGTTGAACAACACTTCTTTTCAAGAACTGTAAGAACAGAGAAGGAATTCTATGCTGTAAATATTTCTGAGGATTTCTAAAGCAAGTGTAGATAAACACAGGCTTCCTACATGATACCAAGCATATCACAGATTTTCTAAGTACTGAGATCTCCTTTAGAGCCACATTTCCCAGTGAGCTCAGAACATGATGCTAAATGTTTGAACATAAATGACCAGCAAAAGCTTTGGTCATATACATAGTGGCCTTTAATTTTTATATTTTTTTTAACTAGACAGCAGACAAGCACTCCTTGTCCTGAGAGTCATTTAATCATCATCCATTATGCTAAGTACATAGACTGCTGCTGTTTTCTTATTTTCTTTTTAATTTTCATCAGAACTATTTATACCACTAACATGCTCAATTTCTTTGGTATACAATTTTCCTTGAGTTTGGTACTCCACTCCTAACTCTTAAAAAGTTTGATATGCTTATATGGTAATACCACAATGTTGTCTGACAAAGACAACAGGGTCAGTATAAAAATCAATGGCCTTATAAGGATTTTATATAAAACAACTAAATTTCTTCAGTGAAAGATTAAAAAGATACATACTTTTTTTCCAGGACAGTCATGTCCTGTTGGGATTGACCTGACAAGAGTTAGTCCGAGTCCAGAGACTCTTGGAGGTTTCAGTGAGCAGTAAGCAGGAACTAAATCAAGGAAGAGAAGTGTTTCTGTTCACAGACCTAAGCTTTTAGGTCTTACATAAGGTTATAATGAACCTATTCTGCTTTATTTGGTACTTAATGCAATATAACATGGATATGAATATGCTTTCCCATCCCATTGTCACAGTAGATCTTACCACAAACTCTAGGTTTACTGATTACTGAAAGCCTGAATGTCTGCTTTAAGTAAGCTTTGTCAGGTTACACAGTATAATAAAAGCAAGATGGACTGTGGGTTGCCGATGGACTGTCTCCCTCGGAAGCCAGTTCCTAGGACAGCTTTTACTTACGGAGTTATAGAACAATCCCAGAATGCAACCAAAGAAATGGCTAAAGTGTAGTTCATTCCCTCCTATGGGAAGTCTTAATCTCAGTTCATTGCCTAGTCTTGGGACAGCACATTAAGAAGTTTCTTTTATTTTGCACCTGCAGGAAATACAACAAGCAATGATGAACACACAGAGGCCAGAGGTCCTCTTGGATAATTCTCTAAACCTGAAGGCTATTGCTCCCTGCCATCATGCAAAGATTATGTGTATGATCTCTGGCAGATAAGACACAGGTAAAACAGTTCACGTGTATGACTGCTTAAACAAACTTGAATCTATAGTCACCATTAATAATGACAGCCACCACATGGAGGTGCCTAAGGCATTCTTTACAAAGGTCAGTCACAAAGCACATTCTGATTCATTGCTTTTTACTTTTGCCATTGCCTTCTAGCACATATCCAATTACTTCTGTTTTGCATGTCAGTATCTTCATCAGCAACACAGAGCAGAAAGCAAAACATACTCAGGTGACACTTTCTTAGCCGTAGGCAGATCTGATTAATGAGGCAGGGCTGAAATTAACTTTTTTCTTCATGTCAAGGAGACTTCCTGAGTACTGCAAAATTCCCTTTCTAATGCTGTTCATTAACGTTTTAACCACCGCCAAGCACACTGAAAGCTAACACACTTCTTAGGCTGTACTAGCCATCCATCCATGTCTTATTATCCCTGTAAATATAATGAGATATGATTTGATATTAACAGCCACAGATTTATCTATTTAGATTGGAAATGCAACTCTCGCTGCAGTACCAGCTAGCTGGAAACGTGCCCATTGACTTCAATAAGGTTGCACTGATGTAAATAAGAGGAATACAGATATTTTAAAGATAACTTCATAACTTAAACATGACATTCGAAAACACTTAGCATTTTGATTAATACCAAAAACACTGCTTCTTCCTGCTAGCAGTATCCCTCACACATGCAGCCATAAAGAATTAAACCACTTATCAATACAAATAAGTGGTTAAAAAAAGGTCCACTTAAAATTAACAGGCAAGGAAACTCTCTCAAGCACATTTAAATTTCTGTCAATATTTAAAAATTCTAAGGCAAATAAGCAACATCCTGTGGTTGTCCCTACTCCACGTACAGTCCTGCCTATGTAGTATCAGATTGCTAGACTAATAGAGCAGTTACAGAATCACAGAATGGTAGGGGTTGTAAAGAACATCTCGGGATCATCCAGTCCAACCCCCAGCCATATAAAATCCAAACCATATTAATCTGGCTGGTGAAAAAAGTCAAATGGTATCAATCAGGATAGCTCTACTGGAGTCCTCAATGGAGGTCCCAGTTCACCCAGCCTCATGATTCTCTGTAGTTCTCTCTGTGCACAGGTAGACTATTAAACTAATAAGTCACCACACAGGAGAAAGTTATGTTACCCAACTAAACTCAGTATTAAAAAGATTAAAAGATTGTCCACAAAGGCAGAAAATAAAAATCTATTTAAATGGGGGGGAAGGGAAGAGAAAAAAAACCCCACAACAAAATTCTCTGTTCCTTCCAGATACAAAGAATTTTTAGTGCCAAATCCTGTACCCACAAGTACTGTTTTGTTTTGCATTGTTTTCTTCATTTCTTTGTGTTATTCATTTACATAAATTTACGCATAATCAGAACTGTGAATGCCAATGCCCACAGCCTGTCGTAACATAATTCAATATAATTTTTTCTAAATTGGGTCTGAAATATTAGTTGTCTTCCCTATTTTCAAACTGATCAAGGAAAGCAAACATGTCTTGGTTCATCCTCTTTCATCTACCTTTAGACTTTTCCTCTTGACTTAACCTTCAAGAACCAAGCATATTAAATTCATATATTTGCATTTTGTTCCTGATGCTCTCAAAGACACGAACTTCCAATATCGAACAGTACTCTCAGTTAGGAGCTTAGATTGTCAGCATTACCCAGGCTAAGACAAACTGAAAAACACAAACCTGTTAACACAGTAATAACTGCTCCCAAAGTATTGTTACGTTAAAACTTAATAAATCAGAACATTATTATCCCTGAAGGACTGTGTTACCAAACTATATTTCCCAAACAACATTAAGGTTTGTATATTTTAAAAATATACACATTCCTAAGCAAGAAGTGGTTTAAGAGTAAAAGTTCAAAACATTCAGGAGGAGCACCACTTAGTACTTAGATGTAGTCACTTGCTGAGGTGGTACCACCTTAGCATTTTGGTGCCATCATACCTCTAAACTCAAGGTCATATCATCCTTGTCAAAGCTCCACAGCATGGACAGATCATGATTATTGCACTATTGATAAATTATATATTATCACATTCCCTTTGATAAATTATAAGTGGAAATTATCTGGAAGTGAGCAGATGGACTGTAATGTTTCAAAATAGGAGTGGTGCAGGTTATAAGAGTATGGGAACCCCACAAGAACATACATCTGCTGATATTCAGGTATCTAGGGTGGGAGCTTCGAAAGTAAGAAATAGGAAGACATTTACATTGACCTGAGCAATAGATTAAAATTTTCAGAATTATCAATTGTTGTGGAACTTTTGGAAATTACAAGAAACTCCTTTACATTTTTCTAGCTGGAGGTTCTTGTTTCCTGCGTGCATATTTTCAACAAGCTGTTAGGAAAGGAAGAAAACATTTCCTAAAATTTCAATGAAATATTTCTGATTGTTATATTCTGAGATACTTCATTATCATCATGGATTTTTTGAACCATATGGGAAAGTGAATTTGGAATAATACTAATACTAATATTTTATTCATTAAGATAATAAATTGCGTTTTTTCATCTAATCACTTAAAAGGCTTCTTACGCTTCCTCCAACATGCTCAAAATTATTTTTAAAAGCTTAATATAAGCTTATGTTAGAGTTTGCATTAACACACCCAACAAATAATGTATTTTCCCTTGGAAAATGTTATTACAATAAGTGTGCTTTATCAATAATGTACCACAAGAACTCCTCTGTGTCTAGATTTAAATTCTGAAACTCATTTATTATTGACCAGATCCGGGAGAAAAAAGAAATATTTTACTTGAAGCTGAATATGGCTACATTTAAAATAAATTTTAGATCTCTACATATCCAAATGAAATTTTTTATAACAATGCATTGTCCTACTCTGAAGAGCAGGTCAGAATTCTTGACTTTAAGAATGGAATGTCTCAAATATCAGGGAGCATATATCAAACAAAAGTATAACCTGCATAGTCTCTTAGTTTTGTACTTAACAACCTGCAATTATAAACTGATAAATTATTTATATATTAGAATTCTCATTTAATTTTCATTTCTTCTTTCTCTTGACAAGAAGTGTGAAAATTCAGATTTTTCTGTAACTGAAACCGCACATAAGGTAGTTGCTGATTTTGAGAGTACAATGCCTTATATACTTATGGCTTTTTGCAGAATTTAACTCTTAGTTCTTCAGGATCTTATTCACTTGTCAGGAAGCACAGGGAAGTTGCATTTGAGTCAATTATTTACAGTATATTAAGTCTGACCTATCATTCTTTGCACTACAACATATCTTATCAGGGTGCTTGGAAATATTTTCTTTCGGTATTCTGCAGTTACTTACCTCAGGGTTAAATTTACAAACTGTGAGCTCCCAGTTAGTAGTTCACATTGTGCTATTTTGTCTCTAAGTGCTTTATCTCTCATTATTTGTATAGTTTTACTGTTTTCAGAAAACAGCCACACCTATCCTGCTTTGCTGCTGATACTCAGTAAACATTACCTGTGGCCAAAATATTTTTTTCTAAATCATCTTTTTTAAACACAAAAAGGGATTTTCATTCAGATATTGCAAAAGAAGAAACAGCAAGGATTAGATTCTGTTCCACACAGAAAGTACCTGTGTATGTCTCAGCGTTTTAAACAGACTAAATATTCAGAGATTTTACATCATTATCCATGTATGTCACACCCATATAATTTTCTTCATGGCACTGTTTGTAGTAAATGTATTGGTTTTTACTATTTAAAGAGTCAACACATTGAATCAAATCCATCTTGTACTTGTTCTGGTATTGTATCCCAGAGGAAATAAAAACAGGTATTTCAAAGAAAAGTGCTGCATATCCTGCATAAACTAGTATGGAGTAATTTGTTCTCTGTGGGTAGTCTGCAATATCAACTAGCTAACATTTGACTTCAGAGGTGAAGATCAATGTTCATTATAAAAATATTTTGGAAGAGATTTTAAACTTTACAGTTCTGGAAAAATTTTAACCTCTCTCCCACCCAGTGTTCCTCCTGAGAAGCATCTACACTTTGTTTATTATTACTTCATGAATACAAATATCAGAACTGAATCTAAATACAAAATAAATTCTGTTTATCCCAAGCTAAATTGCAGTAACATCAGTGATTAACAACAATTAACTTACAATCAATAGAAAGAACTATAACACGCACAGAAAAAGTTAAAATAAATCCTCATAAAATTTCTTTCTGTTGTGACTAATACTGTTTTCTCCAAGTTCAGTAATTTTATAGTAAAAAAAAGTGCTAGGTAATGTGTAATCATATTTTGTGCATCTGTAACTGATGATACTTTGTTATATTGCATCTTTAGAAGGTATACAATACAATTCATTGAAGCAATTGAAATTAAAAATGTATATGCAAGGCTTAAGTACTCAAAAGAGAGCCCTAACTAAAACAAATCATGGTGTTGAAAATTTAAAGAATTGCAATTACATTGCCTTTGTGCTACTTGGATAAGCCAAGGTTGTGAAACAGAGCCACTGCAATCATTTTTATACAGGGCTCAAACACCTTAACGAGGGTTTTGAGGATGCAAATTCATGAGCAGCCATTAGCCCCTTCATTATTTAATCCTATTATTTATAGAGAAGTCAGACATCAGTTCTCTACTTTAAGTATCTATGCCTATTATATCTGGAGATATCTGTTCAGGTCTTCTGTTCTTTAACTTGGCTCGTATCTTGCCCTCTCATTCCTGCAAAGCCTCTTCAGTGAGCTGATATTCTGCAGCCAGCATCAATACAACCCCCCCACTAGCTAGTTTCCTGTTCTGAAATTCCTTTTCCCCCACTTCTGCTCTTCCTGTGCTCCTATTGCACCCTAGATGAAGTCAGGCTTCCAGAGAGCCAGGATAACTCTGGACTGGAGGAACAATATACCTCTACTTTCCAAGAGATGTTAATCTGCACACAGGTAACATCCACAGGCAGGTAAAAGAGAAAAGTTAAGTTCTATAAACTACCACACCACTACAGCTGGAATTTAACTGCTAAGATATACACATGTATGGCTCAGGTAGTCTCCTCAATTGCTTTAAGGTCAAAGAAGAGACAGAGGCACCTTCTACACCATGATTCAGGTCATCCTGAAGTGAGTATCTTAGGATAAGACAAATCATGCTACAGAAGTTCCTACTTCTTGACTATAAAGGTAGCCTAAAGGACAAACTCAAATGACATCTATTTCTCAAGTGACATCTACTTTATGAACATCTCCAGTTACACAAGATTACTCCAGTTCCAAAAAATCAAAATCTTCTTGTGGTCCAGATGCAAAATTTTCACCTTTCAAAGAAAGGCACTGGACTGTCAACAATTTGAAGAACGAAGCACTTCAAAGACGTGCAAAAGAGCAGATCTGTAACTATGCATATTCTGTAATACATCTTTTGATTACAGGTATAAATACATTACAGTATGTGAGCTCTTTTTTCTGCCAGCATGATGCACCAATTAATATTGTGAATGTATAAAGTAACAATAATTAAATCAGAACAATAGTGTTTCTACTAGAAAACAAACAAACAAAACCAAACAGCATTCTCTAGGTGTTGATACTGTTCGAACATCCAGGAACACAGCATATCATTATTAATATGTTCAATGTCTGTTACTTTTTTATGCACAGAACATGATTCCATACAGCCAAGATACAGCAGTTGAAAGGACCCTTTGTTAAGGAGTATTCTAGGCTACTTAAATCTGATATACTATCACTACTCTTTTGAAGTTGTACCATAAGCAGCTCGGTAAGGCACACGTGAAAGAAGTTATTGCAAAGGAAAGTTTTGCTTTTTCCAGTACTGTCATGAAAATTTACTGATATATTAAAAGTTCTAATCTGACAATAAGTTTTCTGTGTTTTTATGCTATGTGATATATTATACAGATTATATTCATGAAGGAATCTGGAAACACAATAATTAACAACTTAAAGACCTTCTAAATGGCAAAGCTATTTCATGGGCTGACCAAGAACATTAAAAAGCCATGAATGATGTTGGAGAACATATTCCCCAAGATTAAATTATTCCTGAAGGAAAGATTAAAGCCGTTTACAAGCCTATATCTAGTACAAAAAATATTCATGGAAAAAAAGCCAACAAAAAAGCCATCACAAGTAACTAGGATAAGAATAAGTATGTACTGCGTCAGTCAGAAAATAATTTCTGATGCACTCCTCTTTTATTGGCTGATATGTAAATTTTGTAATAATGGCAGTAATAGGTTTGAGGTTTCTTTAACGTAAGAAACAAGAAGCAAATGTTTTTTTTTTTTTTTCCACTGTCTCCTCAAACCATATATGTTAGACCCTTGTGCCGGGAGGAGGGGGGGATGCAGGGAGAAAGAAGAAAAAAAGACTACAAGCTGCATGTTTCCTGTTTTCCCTTAGGGCCATACAGAGCCCTCCTGAAACAAATATCAGGTTCTCTGGCCAAATACAACAGAAGCCTAATGCAACCAGTTAGTTCCAAGATCATTGGCAACTAACAGGTCTGTCGATTAGAGGTGCAATAACTCATCCAGAAAATACACAAAGCATTCAATAAAAGAAAGAAGCACAGATGCAGGACTATATGAGGGACCAAAATTATCTCGTATTTGTTTTCTACACAAATCTCATTATTGCCTTCTTCCAGGTGTTCCTTTTGCTGACTTGACTTTAACAAATTACTTCAGTCTGTTAGTAGACACTCACATGAATAAAAAGCTCTGCTTTAACTCTACCAGAATCTTACTCGAGCACTGATAAACATTTACTGATACAGAGTTGTGCACAGTACTTACAAGTGCACCTAGATCTATTTCAAAGTTGATCACAATTTTCTCTTTTCTCCTTGTTAGTTGAGAAACCAAGAAAACCACATTGAAACTGAAATGTTTTCATTGTAAGGCTGGCTGATCTTTCTTGAATAAATAACAGTAAATTTGGAGTCAATAATATTATGCATAATGACAGTCTTAAAAACAGACCAAACAGAAAAGAAAGAAAAAAGAGACAATTAACCAACCATATTTTACCTAAGACTTAACAGGACCAAGTGGCAACTGTTGCCACTGACTTGCCTACACCCAGTTTGGTGGTGGGGAAGTTATTGGTAATACAAACTTTGCTACTTTCTAGGTAAGTGCTGAAACTGTATTAAATACTAGCTGATAGTGTTCCATTGAACAGAAGAAGCATTAGCTAACTGCACTGCACCTTCATGTAGCTGATACACAATGGTTGCCAGTGAAGTGATTCAGCACAAACAAAGAGCAAGCAATTCACAAGTTTTCCTCTTTTGCAGAAGCCAATTTATCTTGCTCTGTATCCTCTTTGTGTAGAATACTGAAGGCACCCCTGGGAAACACCCTGTGAATCTCTCTCACACACTGTAAAGTCCCCAGAAAGCATGTGGTACTGGCATCTTCACAAACATTCCCATGGTGGCCCTAAGCAGAACGGCCGCTCCGACCAGCTTGTTGGAAAAGAACCTCCCTTCCTGTGCTGGAACCACTGTGCCAAGCACACTTGAGAGTATGATTTCTTTTTAATTATTCCTTATCTGGGAGCAAATATAGCCTCTATTTCCTCAAATAACAAATGCTGAAGATACGAAAACAGATAGCTGCTTGTTCCTCCTAAGAAATCTTGCACATACAGTATGTTTCCCCATCTTTCACCTACTTTGGAATGAACTTCTGAACAAATTTTCCATCTTCACTCTCTTCTAGTTTAAATCCCCAAATTAAAAGGTAGTGGTAATTGTAAGACTTCGTTCCACTCACGTAATAAAAAAGGGAAAATCTATGCTAGTTCAAGAGCTGGTTCATGAAATAATCTCACAGCCACCTGAGGAGGGAAACTGATCATTCATCAGGAGAGCAAGGCAGACAGCTGGGCTGGGAACAACTGCAGCCATCAAATTCTAGCTGATTTTGGCATCCAATTTTAATCTGCTTCTGCATGTTTTTTCAATACCTTAGATGAACAGATCATGGCCACCAGCACATTTGGAATAATTACTTACCAATTTTTTCCCTTGAAAAGGTAGAGGGGGAACCACTAAGGGAGAACCTTTTGCATCTCTGTATTTCTGCTGCATGTTATAAATATTCCAAGTGCTGGCTACGTTAAAAAGAATTCTTCATATTTCATAAATAATTTTACATGCAGCTATTCACTGCACAGTGGAGTTTCTGTGCCCTTTTGGAGAGGACCTTGCAACGTACCTGACAATCTTTCTTGATCATCATGCAGCAGTAGCAGGTGGTCTACATCCTTCTTGGCTCCAGGAAGTGCAGAAGCTGAAATCATATTTAAATGCTGCAGCAGATATAAGAGAAGAAGCACTATTCTGCTTCTAGGTCTTTTGTAGAGTTGGATTTAATTTTGCCTTTCTTCCTACAACTTCTGTAACAGGAAAATACTGTGTAATCCTAGCCGGGACTTTCCTCATTTGAGTCACTGTTCCTCTCTGAGGATGGTCAAAACTTTGTTCTTCTATCAATCAGTCTCTATTTCATCTCTGCCACCTTTCCTGTCTACTGATACAATATGCATCGCAAAATGTTACCTTCAAGTATACTGAAGAGGAGCAAAATTAGAAGCCATGGAGTTTTTCTATACTGAGGTCCACTTCCACACTATATCTTCCAAGCCCTGCAGACACTGTGTTATGAGAATTACACTCTTCTTGTTTCTTCTCTCTGACTAGATGTTGTAGCCAGGATCATTGCAATAGGCAACAAAGCTGTGTCGAAAACAAAGAAAACAATGTAGATTAGCACTGGTGACAACTGAAAGAATAACTACCTTAATCTACCAATTGTCAGAAATATACACACTTTATAATAACCGCATGCATATATTCTGAAAAATATTTCCAATTCCCAAGATAAAACTTTTGTTATGCTCTACAAATTTATTTCTTCAGCTGCTTCTTAGGCACACATGTGTATGTTCTACTTCTGACTTTCTTCATCCTTAGCTCAAAGCTACAATTATTTAGATATATGCCTACAAATAATCAAAATTCAGTAAGATCTTCTGAATCAACAAATGTTATAAACTAAGCGTATATCGAAGATCACAGGGTTTTATCTGGAAAACAACCAATTAGTAACGTACAGAGTCCTGAAATCCTAAAGCAAGGTATGAGAAGATCAGCATTAAACAACAGAAAGTGCAGTGTTATATCCATACAAACTGATAATTTAGACAGTGAAACCCATAGCCTGGTGTGAGTAATTTTGGATCTTTCACAGAAGATGTAAGAAAGGATTTAAAACACCATACTAGCAGGTAAATCAGCCAACAAGGTGTATTGAAGAGAAGTTGAGTGTCTGCCAGAGAGGAAAGCAGTCTTGCTACCTTAGCTGTTACACTGTCTGCTTTGAGAGTTGATTGTGGACTATTTTCCCTGCTATGCATTTCCTCCAAAGAGACAAAAGGTGCAAATGTTCCATGGCTATTTGTGTTGAGCTCATTTGTGTAAGTCAAGCTCTGTATGATCTAGGCATTGCACACTGGATCACTTTAGCGAAAATAATAAAGTTCTGTGACTGGTTCAGCTATGCCCGCACCAAGCCCTTCAGCTATGAGCAGCAGTCACAGGCATGCTCAACGGAGGAAGTGTGGATGCCTGAGAATCTCATAGGCTTAAACATAGGAAAAAAGATAAACATTGGCCAAGCTACATGGAAGAGGTGCAATTACACAGACATTGTAATACTGGAAAGTGCAGAAGTATCCTAACTCAGCCACCCTCCTATGAAAGTTACCACTATGTTGTGTATCATACAATTTTCAAAAACCAGTACAAGAAAGCTGCTTAGAATAAACCTTCAAAATGTGATTTTCCTTTTTGTTTCTATTTCACTTACAAACTCTTTTTGTTCATAGTACATGCCATGTGTTTTCCCTATTGTCTCTGCAAATATTTGTCTTTAAGTAGGGCAGTTCATTAATTTTTATTATACTCAGATCTCCACTTATCAGCACACCTATCTAATCTGATTAACATTGAGATGAATGTTATTGCTGTTAAATATAACGAGTAAAAACTCTAACAGTTGAATAGCCTTATCTGACAAATAAGGATGTTTAAAAACCCCTCCATTCTTCCACAAACCATTTAAGGGTTCATGTTCAAATAGTCCATGTACAAAACAGCAACGGATAAATTATCAGTGTGAAATCGCACTAAAATAGTCTTAAGATCAGTCATAAACAAGGCAGTGTACAAAGTCTATGAAAATTCTTTCAAAAAGAGAGCCTGTACCTAGAGAAAAAAACTACTCATCTGCATATTCACAGGTAGATCACACATCAGGTTAAGCAGCCACAACAAGGCGCTTGGATATTGATCCTTACTGTCTCCTATTAATCAAGGGCCTGCATGGCCCAGCAAGGGTTGTTCATTTTGTCGCGCTTTATGAGGCACAGCTATTGAAGAATCTAATCCTCCTTCAGCATTTTCCTCCTGTTCTCCAAAACATGGGAAGACTTCATGACATGAATGGAAATGAATGACTTGATAAAAAACCCAAATAAACAAACAACAAACCAGTAAAATCCACTACTTGAGTTTCTGGACTCAAGGATTAAGAATCATAGCATAATCATTAATTAGAAAATGTATTTCTTTACAATAAGATAAACTTATGATTAGCTGTTCTTCTATGAGACATTTGATCACTTATTATCTACTGACCTGGATTTATCACAGTTACTGGACCTATTGATGCTAGATTATACAGATGCCGAATCCAAATTTAACCTTTATCATTAAAGTATTTATTTAAATCCCATTAAAGAGCCTCACATCCCTCAAGAGTTGCACTGAGTTCCAGTGACAAAACCAAAGGTCAGCAAAGGATCTGTCATGTGGAAAGAGTAAGATTAGGAAAATTTTTTTTTTATGTGGTGAATTTAAAGAAGACACCTTTGATGTACCGTATCTACTCCAACGTTAAAACTGTTCTGAAATACTCTTTCAAGGAACTCAGTATTTGTCATGTTAAAGGGATTTATGGTCTTGGAATAACAACTGTCATTAATCAAAACACCCAAACAACTTCTAGTGTTTCAGAAATCCAAAAAATTCTGTAGTTCTAGGCTACCTGGAATAGTAGGCAGTTCATGTGTGTGTGTCAACAAACATCAAAAATAGTCCATCTGGTAACAATTAAGTTTGTGGTGGGTTGACCTTGGCCAGCTGCCAAATACCCACCCAGTCACTCTCACTCACCCTCCTCCTCAAGACAGAGGGAGAAAATAAGATGGTAAGTCTTGTGGGTCACAGTAAAGACATGGACATCACCAGTTACTATCACAGGAAAAACAGATTCAGCTTTGGGAAAGTCAATTTATTTCCAATCAAATTAGATTTGGGTGGTGAGAAAAAAAGATGAAAACTGAAATACCTTCCCTGCCCCTTTTCCTCGGATTCACTCCGTTGCTCCCAACTCCTCTCCCCCCACACGAGGGCACGGGGACTGGGAAATGGAGGGGTGGTGGGTTCCTATCACTTCCTGTGTCCCACTCCTTCCTCCTCACATTTCCCTTGCTCCCTCACGGGCTCTCCACAGGACACAGTCCCTTCAGGCAATACCCACCTGCTCTGGCGTGGGGCGTGCCGTGGGTTGCAGCGTGGGCATCACTCCGGTGTGATCTCTCCAGAGAAACGCCTGCTCCCGCACCTGGAGCGCCTCCTCTCCCTCCTCCTCCAGCCTGGCGTTCACAGGGTTGTTTCTCACACCTTTTTTCTCCGCACTCCTCACCTACTGTGCAGTGTTTTTGCCTTTCTTCAACGTTTCCGCAGAGGAGCTACGAGCTTGGTCCTGTGGTGGCTGCACTGGGGAGCTGGCGGGAACGGGCGGACACCGGCCGCGCCCAGCGCGGGCGTCCCCTCACAGACCCCCCCGCGGCTCCCCTCGCGCCGGCGTCTCCTCACAGAGCCCCCCCGCCGCCAGCACGCGGCCAGGTAAACTGCACAGAGCGCTGCCCCGTCCCGCCCTCCTCGCGGGAAAGCAATGGCCTGTGGCATCTGGAGCAATGCGGCCACTCCGCCACGGGACGGGAGCTCAGCCGTACGGGTGCTCCCCGAGGGCTCCAGCAGCCCGGCCCAGCGCCTGTGCAGATCCCCTCCAGACAACATCACTAAGTTACGAACGTGCCTAAACATGAAGGTAGGCAATATGATTTTCAAGTTTCACGTGCCCAAAATAAGATCATTTTGAAACTTACTGTTTTCAGAAGTGGTTTATGAGTAAATACACATAGAAGTTGTTGATATTCTAGACATGTAACACAACCTTTAAAAATGAATATAGAGTTACTGTAAATGTAGGAATTTGACAACACAAACAAGAAGGTATGAGGAGAAAAGCACAGCAGGATCTAATTTACCCAAATGAATAAAGAATGTAGTTTTTGGTTTACTAAGAATAGGTCTATTTAAAATCAAGACAAGTGACATAATTAAAATATTAAATTAAAAAATAAGATGCCTCTGACAAGTGAGAAAAAATGTTCATATTCATTTGCATATGAAAAATGTTTTGGTTGCTACATTATCAGAATTCCCTTGTTAAGATATGAACGTACTAAATTTAAGACCATGTTAACCATGTTAATGGTTAAGCCTCAGCTGCTTTCAGTAGCAATAATTTAAAAGAATCAGTTAATGTATTTAATACTGAGAGAGCACGATGGATTAGATGGCAATGACACCCTTAAAACAGAATCTGGAAGATCATTCTATGCATTAAGCACATGAACTGATTTGAAGTACGAACATTCGATGCCGCAAAACAGTTTTATTCTAGACTCAGAGAAATCACACTCTCAGACAACAAGAATTTGAGCAACTTTCAGACATTACCTGATTTAACAAAGCAGTTAAGCACAGAAAACTAATGCTGCTTTCAATGGGTTGAAACACGTGCCTGAATATTTCCTGGGTAGAAGTGGGATTGCTCATACCTGCTTTGCTGAATCAGGAATTTTAGACACAGCAGTTTGGACACAGTCTCCTCGAAATGATGAAATTTAGCAAAAGGAAATTTCACTGATAGGAGACTTCCTCTATAAAGGATACACACTTAAAATAGTTTCATTCTAAGGTTGATAAAAGGGATCCACATCTTATAAATCAAGTATTTTCTATATGTGATGAAAAAATCAATGTGAAATGAAAGTCTGAAAAGCAAACCTGATTAAAGGATATCAGAGACTAAAAATGGATATAAGGCCAGATAACGATTTAGACTAGATAAGAATTCACAAGGAAACCTCTCAAAAAGCAATAGCAAGCTCACCACTGAAGAAGAAAACACTGATTTAAAAACCCTAGAATTTAAAAAATATTATCATCCTATGCTATTAAAGTTGACATTCTTTAATACAACATGCTTAAACTTAGCTCCATTTATGAAGTTTTAAAAACTCTGGTGACCAGCCACATAGGGATTACAGACTGTAGAGTCTGCTGAAGTTTCATGGAGACGTAGAGTTCTAAGTGTAAACTGATTGTTCCCATAGTTCAGAGGACATTGTAAGACAGCCTAACACTAGTCATATTGGTTTTTTCTTCTAACTTTCTGGAACAGTGAACTGGAATCCCTTGAAGCTGCCTGAGGCCACTGGAATTTTGCAACACTGAAAATGAGCCTGTGTTTACTTTGGTCGGTCTTTCAGAAAGACATTTCTCCTCAACAATTAGTTAGTAACACTTGTAACCATGATGACATTATCAAAGGTATGGGAAGCTGGAAGTGAAGGATGGAAGGTTTTTTCATCCTCACTGCCGTTACATTGATTCCTGCTATTGCAATTATATGTGTTACGGACCAGACTGGTATCGGACAAACAAAGCTGTATGGCGTACCTACATACTAGTGCAATTCTGTTCTGATTCAAGAAGGAAAGAAAATCCCACTGATGTATCCACACTGGAGTCAGTCTGCCTGAGAACAATGTACAAAACAGATACATGTAGAGAAAATTCCTGGATGTGGATTCAAAAGACCATTAAAATTATGAACCATATTATAAAAGTATCTGCATAACACTGAAAATGCTTACTACTGAAGATGATGGAATGTTAAGCAGTGCTGTAAAACTGGACAATCATTGTTCTCTCTGTGAGTGAAATAAGTACTGAAGATTTCAAACTATACCTATCAAACATACCACTTATATCTTAACAATATATTGCATTTATAAGAATATAGATGAAACCAAGTTTTATATTATTAAAATTAGCTATATAAAATTAGTTCATTGGAATATACGATTACTGTATCTTTTCATACTTCAGCTGAAAGAGAGCCATAAATGACCATTTTTTCATCTGAAGTCTTCCTATGTTTGCTAAACGAGGGGCACAGATTTAAGGGGAAAAAAAAACCCACCAAAAAACAACCAAATCCCAGCAACAACCCTTCCCAAGTCTATACAGCATATAATAAGACTTAAGATCCAGCATCATATGCCAGACTCAAATTTTGTTATATGCACACTTTAACTGACCCAGAACAAGAATCAAAAGTCTGTTCTGCACAGCTGGAGCAATGTAATATTCTTTTACTGCCAAGAAATATGTGTGAACACAAAAAGAACTAGATGACTTATTAATATTGTTCCTTTAACATTTAGACTTTTATGAGGACATCCAGAAATTTCAATAAAGTATAATAAAAAGTTTTATATTTGGCATATTACAGAATAGTAAATGTAACAGGCTAACCTTAAGCAAAGAGGAAGGATGCAGATATTCTAACAGCTCAGACTTCCTACTGCTGTTATTTACAAGTATTTACTCCATGTGAGGACACAGCTTAAAAAATTTCTAATTCCTCTACAGTGAGTTTTTATTTTGATTATATTTTTCTAAATCCAAAGCTCATAAAAAATCAGAAGCAACTTCCCCCCCTAGTGCTAGGGGGAATGTAGGACATAACAAGGTTTGAGCTTTCCTAATTCTAACCACTCGAGCTCTAATCTAGGAAATGAAAATTAAATATGGCATTTACAGCATCCTGTGTGTTATATTCAGGATGTATTAGAGTGCTTTACAAGGTTGAGTCCAAGTTTTAAGAAACCTCTAAATAAGATAGGTTTAGCTAAACACACTTAGCTTCTAACTTTGGAGTTCTGAAAGTCTGTCTTCTATGCTTCATTCCTTGTCAACTGGAAATATTCAACAGGATTTTTTCAAATTTCAACTTCAGATTTACTATCTGTGTGATTTTTCCATGGTTAAGTGATGCTCACTTCCATTAGATGAAATCAGTACTTGTAAAGAAAAAAAAAAACCAACCCTCTAACCATCTTTATGATTACCTCAGTAACTAAGACTGCCTCTCTACTAATCTACCATTACTGGATATGATGTATAAACTATTAGAGGACGTAATTCTTATTCTATGTAACGATATGAGGAGGCGACCAGCAGAACTGAGTGCCAGAATGGTAACCTGCCTGATAGAAGGAATAAAAAAAAAATACAGATAGGTTTACTTCTTGTCTTTTCTTGCTAGAATGTGTGTCCAGAAAGATGCCAAAACCTCTTGTGATTTGTTGAGTGTCCTAGCTATCTTTAAAATCAGTAGCACATCTTACAAATTGGGTCTGTGGCCAAGTTCTACTCCAGTTAATGAGTTCTTTTGAAATTATCTACTGCAATAGCTGCGTTGATCATATCCACTACTAATTATTGCCCTTCATTTTGTGCTTAGCATAAAAGTATTAAAAAGTAAAACGCTGGAAAAAACACCTGTGAATTAAATCTGAGAGAGAACATAAGGTTACGGTAAAAAAAATACAAACACAGCTTTTGGATTGTATTGCTACTTTAAACTTAGAAAACCAAGATATAAAATTAAAAAAACCCCACCTCTACTTGTCGAAGTACATAAACAACCATATACTGTAAATATAAATAGATAACCACTCCTATTTTCCCCGTCTTCTGTGTTGGAGAAATTTATTTATTTTTTGTACGATACATTTAGAATAACTGATTTGTGAGTCCAGCCTCCAGTCTGGACAGATCCTGCTGAGTCACCAAATACATTGGTCTAAAATGTAAAAATGATACTCGTAATTCAGTTGATCTGAACACATCACACACAAAAAGGCAATTTCTCCCTGCAATATAAAAAGTAAATAAATAAAAGCCTGCAGGAAAGCTCCACCCTCAAATCTTTTTTTCTTTCCGTTTTCAGTCTTAGATTTGGCAATCACTTACCAGAGCAGGTAGGTCCCAAAGAGCTGTTACTGATTTCGGCAGGTCTGCACTCATGCTCAAGCACTAACCAATATGGATCCAATTCCTCTGTCTTGGCCAGAGCTACAGCTATTGCAAATATTTCACTTTATTATCCATTTCAGCTGTTGAAATGCAAGAAGAAAAACTTACACATTTGTGTCAGTGGAGCAGCATCAGCAATGAGCAACAAGAGTTTCTCCAAGTATGTTAGCGTGCACCCATCATTAAAATTGTCTGTGTTCTCTTGCACATGGTCTGCATATGTGCTTGAACTCAGATTTTATGCACAAAAAATCAAAGTATATTTGCAAAATAGAAAGCAATAACAAAAGTATTTACATAAAGAATTAGTTAATGTTTTAAATAAATAATGAGCCTATAATAAAACTGTTCAATCTTTCTATGAGGTGCTTAGCTACAGAGCTGTAAATGTCTGTGCAGCATTTTGTAAAAAGGCAGGGAACAGGAGAAATCAACACAAAAATTGAGAAGACTGTTGTTAGTATAATTATGCTGTATATTGTAAATTATGCCACAAACCAGAATATTTAAACTTGATTTTCCTCTAACTTAACTGATGTTCCTTTCACAATCCTACTGAAGAACACCTGAGACATATGCATGTATGCTAAAATGAAGGTATTTTAAGGTAACCTTTCTCACGTTGGGAAGCAGGTGAACAAATATTATTCATACCTTTCTGTGAAACATCTGTAGAGTGCCATTGAAAATAACAGAGAAATACAAATGGTTTTCACAGAATCACAGAATCACAGAATAGTAGGGGTTGGAAGGGACCTCTGTGGGTCATCTAGTCCAACCCCCCTGCCGAAGCAGGGTCACCTACAGCAGGCCGCACAGGACCC
>Ga0065711_1026598_pt1 | contig 64827 bp, 29 predicted proteins | sample Hoacrofraction12_FD_59098 | JGI IMG/M metagenome (GOLD analysis project Ga0065711, IMG submission 59098) | Hoatzin crop microbial communities from Cojedes, Venezuela - Epithelial fraction 12 v2 (version 2) | ecosystem: Host-associated > Birds > Digestive system > Esophagus > Crop | place... | reverse complement strand
GGGCCTCACTAGGGCAGTGTAGAGGGGAAGGAGAACCTCCCTCGACCTGCTGGCCACACTCCTCCTAATGCACCCCAGGATCCCATTAGCTTTCTTGGCAGCCAGGGCACACTGCTGGCTCATGGTTAACCTGTCATCCACCAGGACACCCAGGTCCCTCTCTGCAGAGCTGCTCTCCAGCAGGTCCACCCCAAGCCTGTACTGATGCAAGGGGTTGTTCCTCCCCGGGTGCAGGACATTAATTTTTTAAAGAACTGGTACAGCTGTTACCCTGAACAAATTTTTGGTTTTTTTTCATACCTCTCCACTTTAGATGTCCAATCTATGTTCCTGTATGAGAAGGCTAGTCACGTTAAGTTCCATATACAGTGAACGCCAAAAGACATACTGTTCCACTGACTATCCTGGGTAGAAATCTATCTTAGATAATCTGAAACATTATCTAGGAATCTGTTTTTCATCACTGACTACAAAAAAGCCACAGCAATTGGGCCCACCTAGATCCTAAAGCGAGGCAACTAAGTTTAGGTGGTAAGAACAGACCCCTTAGGAAGACTTATTTCAGCCAGGTTAGTTACATTGTTATTAGTGTTTGGTTAAGAAACACTAGGACCTCTCCAATGTTCCTCCCAGATTAGAAGCACATTTTTCCCTATACCCTTCAAAACACACTCAACTTTGACAGAGTTACATATATCTATTATTTCAGTCACTCAGTAGAGACACAAAAGAGTTTGGAAATTCAGTTCTCCAGAGACGGTCTCTGCACTGAGTATGCTCTAGCCCCACAAAGCTCATATTAACTGGATTGCATCCTTTGCACTTCAGGACCGCAGGGACTCACTACTTCTTTCTCCGGTGATGTTTTTCCAGCTTCCCAGAGGATCCTACAGTATCAAGTATCAGAATAAATATCAGAAGCAAAAAATCTCTGTGATGCCTTTTCCAAGTGCTTATCTGCAAGAAACGCAGGAGAAAGGTTCCTGATTTATATGCAAAGGAAGAGACAGAAAAGGAAAGTCACACAGAACAGAATGTCTTTGGGAGCGCAAGGTGGGGAGGAGAGCAGAGCCAGGCTTTGGGGACAGAATTGCATAAATGAAAGAAGAGATGACACAAAAGGAAAGATATCACAGGTGACATACAAGAGGACAATTTGCGGGAAGGTGCAATAGAGGAATGGAGGAGAAACTCTGGGACAAATGCCTGGGAGAGGCAAAAGTTTGGGAGAACACAAGAATTGGAAAGAGAAGGAACAGACAGAACCATAAGAGAACAGGCTCTTGCAAGACCCAAGACTGTGCAATCAGGACATCACTTTTCTATTGAGCAAATAGATGTGAAACCCTAGGGCAAAAAATGTGCTTTCATTCCCCTCTAGTGACAGGTAAACTTAGAAGAAGAACACCCATCAGTCAGCATTTTATTGCTGTGGTGCTCAAAGTAACACCTAAAGTTTAAAACTTGACAGTGATCTATATAGGTTTTACATTGTGTTTTCTTTACCCCTTCTTCCTTCCCTAGTTTGTAACATTTTATAAAACTCTGAAATTGCAATTAAAAATACACTATATACATGTTAAATATGCAAAGTCAAGCACAGAGAAATTAGGAAATTAAGCTTCTATTTTAATACCTACCAAAGGGCATAGTTAAGACAATGCACTATGTAGTAATAAATAGACATTTTCCCAAAGAACTACCACCTACTTAGTTCCAGACTGGTTGGTTCTCACTGAACAAATGGATAATTTGTACTGCTATCCCACAACATACACTTGCAAATTGCCACTTGGCATTCTGGCACTATCCCTTCTGTGCAATGATATCTATAATTTGCATGTTAATAAATGTCAAAGTATGCCTTCTGCTCTGATTTGCTTTCCATTTTTTGTGATCAAATTTATATTTTTCTGTATACTTACTTCCTGAATTATACCAACCTAATTATTAAGCTGGAAAAGTCATACAAATTTAAATTCATTTTACTCAATTTGTTTTATCACAGGAACTGGAGCTCCACTATAGACAAGGATTCCCATTACAGTAAGAATTAAGCAAGTCTGTGATATGGGGCTTAGAGTCACAAGCTGTTCTCTTTGTTCAGTGCCTATCACAAGAAAAAAATACCATCAACAAGAACCTCAACATGGCTGCCAGCTCAACTGATAGGAGGTGACCAAGAAACTAGAGGTCAGGCAAGATGAGGAGAGGCACCCAAAAAGCTAGCAGTAACACTGAGAACACCCAGCAGGCCTTAATTCAGTGACCCATCCACAGAATCATGCTTTCCTTCTAAGCCACATTCTAGTCCTTCAGTATTTATGTAGAATTTTTGTAGCCCTTGAGCATTCACACTAGCAAGACTTCCTGGAAAATCACTGAGAAAAGAAAGAAAACTGCAAGTTGTTTGACAGTAAGGCAAAGAACAAACATAAAATACAGAGTGATAGGACTAGTGCAATAAGTAGATACAAAATTCATGTCACCAAACTACAGATGTCTAAAATTGAGATGCATGTCTAAGTGAAAGCTAGTATAATATGTGGGGGGAGGGGGGGAAGAGAGGGGAAAAAAAAAACCCAGTGATTATTAGATCTCACAGTTAATGAATTATTACTCCTCATGTGGGTTTCAGTTGATGCAAACAAAGGAAACTATCACATCCCATACAAGACTGTTATGTATCCCGTACATTCCAGACAGCCATACCTCTTCAACATGTCGTCTTGTTTTCTTCTGATTCCAAATTCTATGTTCAGAAATATGATTGCTGAAGTGGAAATTGCAGCAAAAGAGGAACTATTCTGCTTAATATACATTTATTTTTCTATGCATTATGTTGATGACTTTATTGAGACTGGATGGAGAATTTCAAAGTGAATTAATTTTTGGTTTGGAGTTTTGTGCATCTGCTAAATGGTAGTCCAAAATTCTAGTGAATTTAATTGTTTGTCATCACTAAAAAATTAGTAAGTGTTGGCATTCTACACGTGACCTGATCTGAAATTTAAACCAGAGCAGTCATGATTTGTAGGGTTTATCAAGTGTCCCAAAATAAAAGCTTAGCCTAATAGCTTCAGAAGGCACCCGTACTTTTTTTTTTTTCCATATTTATTTATACAAAACCACCAGAGGTATATATTCTAAAAGTCAACAGATCTTATTAATTGTTGCCTTTATCTTTAATTGTTGTTAGCTTGAATTTCATTGTAGATTTCCAGCAACCTTGCCTTTACAGATCTGCGTAATGTTTGCTTGTGTTTTGGATCCCAGAAACCTTTTTTAAACAGTATTTTATACTTCAGAACACAAAGTTTTCTACTTAGAAGACTTATTTTTGCTAAGCACACAAAATCAGTGACAAAGGTTGCACCTGAAGTTGCAACATAGTTAGAAGGTGCAGTTAAGAAGTCTGATTTGTTAAGTTCATGCTGTTAAATCAGCCAGAAGAGGAGTTTCAAAGACAAATATGGTAAATGGTTTAGAAAGCCTGAAACCATCAAATGTCATTTATTTCTTTAAGAAAAGCAAATATATAGGAGGCTCATTTTTGCCGAGACTACTATGGATTATTTTTATTTGCAATGCAGGGAAACAGTTCTCTGATTTTTAATTGCATGCTCATAAAGTTTTAATTAGCAATGTTTCAAAAACATGACAATCATGCTGCTGAAAATCAGCTACAGTTTTGATTTACAAGTCTGCAAAGGATTACTTGGTAGCAATCAGGATGGATTGCAGTGCTTAAACCCAGAAAGCTCTAATATGTTATAAACATAAGCAAATAATGCAGTAATTGCTCTTGATTGCCCTACTTAGAAGATTCTTAGAGGCAACCCAAAGAGAAGTTGACACTACTTATCTGTCTATGGTAAACAGTTTGCAAGTACATCGAATCCATGCATGAAATTCTGAAGCACCTTTTCTTTTTTGGTCAAAGCAGCTGCCACTTAGGAGACCTGGGAAAGCCACCTCTGGGACAGAATATCATCTGGTCTGAGGAAGTCCATCACCACCGAAAGAGGCTGTGGAAGGAGAGTGAGCATCGGTCACCACACGGCCTAGCAGCAAAGACTCTCCTGTCAGTTCACTGTCAAAATCAGCAGAATCACTAATGCAGATTCCGGAATCACAGAAGAGTATTTTTCTTACCTACCTTGCTTGTCTGTCTGGTGGCAGTGAGCTTTCCTTTTGTTATCCATATAAACCAAGCCATTAACTCAGAGGAGAAGGGAGACACACAAAAATTGGGAAGGAGTTTTAAATTCTGTTGTGATTTTACATTGCAAGACAAGTTTTACAAAAGTGGTAAAGAAAATAATTCGCATTCCTATTATTTATCAGTCTGCAAAATTCACAGTACTTATGCTCACTACACAACTCTCATCTCTAAAGATACACACTTACTAAAATCTGCATGATTTGCACAGTGTGGCCTATTTAAAAAGTACAAACCTGAACTTCCATAAGCATACATTGTATGAACACTCTTACTAATTTAGTTCTTTTCAAATCCCTTCATAATTTTGTTCTTTATTGCATTTCCAAGAGTTGAAATCTCCAGAAGACAGGGGCTGGAGGTGACTATGCTCAGGCACCTGGAGCACCTCCTCCCCTCCTTCTTCAAGGGTGTTAGGGTTCCCTCAGCTGTATTTTACTCTTTTTTCCCCCCCTCTTCTCCACAGTCTGTCTGGCATTTTTTGCCCTTTCTTGAATACATTTTCCCCACAGTGCCATCAGCTGGGCTGAGGGGCTGGGCCATGCCCTGGGGCTGGCTGGACCTGGCTGCATCCAGCACGGGGCAGCCCCAGCCACCACTCACCAAGGTCTCCCTGCAGCCCCCCAGTACCAGTGCCTCGGCTCCTGCGCCCGGTACAGAAGCACAGGTAAATATCATTACAAAAATGTCCAATTAATTACAAATTTTGGAGTATTTGGCAGAATCTGGCCTGCAGAATGTGCAGGACACAAACGTGTAAACATGTCCAACAGCTCGGTGTGGTGCCACACACAAGCTACCTCACAGTCAAGTGTGTGCATGGAGAAGGACAGGACAGTGTACAATGGTACTACAAACAGCCATCAAAAACCCATACTCGCCCCAGCTTCAATTTCTGGTCACTACAAATCAGGTTACTACCCCCAGCAGTGGGAGGATTTGGAAGGCAGCACTCACTGAAGACAACTTCAAGAAAACAATGGCATTTCTGGGCAGAAGCAGAAACAGCTACTGCCTCCACTCCCAAAAAAGCTGTGTGTGAATAGAGCAATATTCACTGAGTACAGTTTCAGAAAGGATTCTGTGTGAAATTCAGGAAAAAAACCCAAAAAAACCCGAATACAGCCAAAACTGAGAAAGGGATATGGTAGCACCACAGAATCACCAAGCGGGTCTGTAGGATTATGGAAACAACCTCTGGAGAATCCTGGAGTACAGAGATTTGGAGTGAGAAATATCTAGAGGGAGAGGCAGGCAAAAATCATCTTTTCTTGCTCTGACTTGCGAGAAAATAAAGACTTTTACATTTGATGTAATTGAAGGGTTCTCTAGTAAACAAATATTGTACCTCTCTGCTCACCCAAATGGACTTCTCACCATTGGCTAACCACTCAGGGCCAAAAGGAAATGTAACAGTATACGCTGATGTTGCGCTTAAATTGAATAATCTTTGTCATTTTCCACCAGACTTTTCTTGGTTGCTGAACACAAATGTAACTGACCTGAACATGTACACATACTGTCATCCTGACTGAGAGCTCATAGGCACTTGCTGTGTCAAAGCAATAGCAAAAATATATATTTCCATAAAACTCTCCCTCTGCTATGATATCTGTGATTGTAACAACTCCTCTTGGTTATCAGCATGGCATAAAAGCCAGGACTGGGGGCAATGAAATTACAAACATACAGGACCACAGTGCTAACCTGACTACTCACACAGCAAGGCGCTGTGCTCTGGTGTTGTTTACTGGAAACAGTGCAGGTCTTTTGGCTATGGGAAGGTGCATATTCCTAAACTGACAATTTCTGTTTTCCGTCAAACATCTTTAGGTTATGAGCCCAGAGGAGGATTATTCTACTACATAGGTTCACACACATTAAAAAAAAAATAATAATAATAAAAAAAAAAAATCAAACCAGCATAGCAAAGTAAGGAAATTCTCAGTTTGCAAGAATACATATTAATAATTTTCCCCATAATTCATGCAGCTATAGGACCAGGTTTTCAGCTGTGGTAAAAAAATTAACTTTAAAATATCCAGAGGTTTAGTGAAACATTTGATGTGCAAGGTGCCCCAGCCAAACTCTGCCTCCTTCCAGCTTTTTTTGAGTTTCCATCAAATCCTGCTCACCCTGCAACCAGAGACCTGCAGCAGCAGCGTATATGCTGTCTGCCCAAGGTTTGGTCATATTTACTATCATCAGCTATTCCTCCCTGAGAGGGGCATCACTGACTGCCTGGCTATCATTCCTGAATAACACCAAGAATGAAAACAAGACAACAGGTAGGAACAGCCATAAATTCAAAGAAAACACAGTAATTCTGGAAGTACTGCAGGAGGTTTAATACAAAGGCACACATGTTAAATTTAGCAAATAACTGAACTTAAATTCTAAATCCCTTGAACTGTATTTCAGATGGTTATGTTTGCAAATATTTTACAAGTTATGACAAATACTGAATTCGACACACAACAGAGAGAGAAAGGTTACTATCAATACTAACTTCAGTGGCAACAATAATGTTTAACTTGATATCAGCACATTACACCTTTAAGCATAAAACTTATGGTTGATATCAAAGACAATTCAGTCTGATGAAATTCCTAATTGCCCGGTACTAAATTTTGATGGTTGCAAAAACTTTTTATTTGCTACCGTATGCTACCACGGCCAGATTAAATTAATGTTCAATTTTACTGTCAGATTTGAGAAAATTATTTCTTGAACTGAAATACAAGATCCTTAATGTTTCTAAGGAATTATTTGAAATCAAGAAAGGGTTATATCTCAGCAAACTCACAGAAAAAAAGGTCTCCCTGTGGTACTGCTCCAAGATTTTTAAAATCTCATTAGAATGCACTTCCACAGCTCTTTGAGCTCTAATCCCAAATGGAAAGAACAAAATAAAAAGAATGCAGATTTAGTAACTTTTGTGTCATCCACACTTTTTTATAGATAGCCTACGTTCACCCAAAAATATATTAGGCTGACCAGTGAGCTCCTCAATTCTACAGTAGCACTACTTCTCAACTGCCTTATAGTTTAGCTCTTGGCTAATTTTATTGAAACCTATAGATATTTTTAGGACCAAATAAAAAGAATGAGCTCTAATTATATCTTTCAGTGTCCAAGGCTCTGTTCAAGGCCTTATATAGAGCTAATACGGTTATCTTTAATTTAAACATGAAAACATATATTAAAAAAAATACATTGTTTTTTAAAGAAAGACAATATTTTCCTTCAAAGTGAGTATCCACAACAATGAGAATCATGTTTTATCTAAGTGTTAAGCTAGATACTTAAGAAATGAACTACCTTTACTGTCTTCTGTATTTTTTTCCTTGGTTTGGTCACCAACATTAAGCTACCATTGCAAGATCACAAACGTAACACTCCAGCTTCCATTTGATTCATATGTATACATAAAGCAGGCAAGTTCCTGAGTGACTTTATTTAAGGCTAACTGGATACAGTCCCAGAAGGCAAATGAATGAATGAAATGATAACTGAAGTCTTGTGATCTTGTTTATGATGGTTGTGATCTTGGACAAATAGCCTGGTGGTAGTGAACAAAAATGTCATAAATGGGTATATTTAAGTATTCACTCTACCTTTTATCCGGAAATGCCATAATCTTTTCAAAAAACTTTGTCATGTTTATACTTAAATCCTGTTTGATCTATATTACTGTACACAGACACAATGGGAAAGAGAGAGAGAGAGAAGTTTTATGTCATATGTAATAGCATTAAATTCCACTTATGGAAGTGAGAAAATTATTGTAAATATTGCCTCACAAAATTTAAAGAACCCTATCTTTGAATTAAATATTTGCTCTTCAAAGCAGAAAATTATTTTTGTCATTGCACTTTGATATATAAAAGAACTATTTCTCCTTGATTTAAAACACAGTTAAGATCTATTCTCAATTTAAGGGAGTTCAAGGGAACCACCAGTTACCTCATCAAACATGGGCAAAAAAATGTTCGTTGGACAGATTTGTATATTTTGAGGCCAGAAGTACCATTTTGATTATCTAGTCTGATTTCCTGTATAACAGTTAACACATAACTTCCTGTACAGACCCTCACCAAGTGATTTCTTCATCAAGCTTTTATTTTCTGATTTAATGAGACCATATGGTTTATAAAACAAACAACTTTAATTCATTCGATATTGCCATACTTCTAATCTTAGCCTATGTAGAAAAGGGACCAACTGACTTCTGCAAGTACCAGAACAGAAATGAGATGATCAGCACAAGTGACTAGCAAATACACCTTGAAGCTTCACATTATCCCATTTCTGAAACTGCCAATTCATACTCAGTTTATCTTCTCCTAACTCTTTAAAGTCTTATTAAAGCTTAGTCCTTTGATATTTACAACAGGTTTCAAGATCCTCGCAGAGTATTAACACCAGAGGCACACTCCTAATTCAAAAGTCTGAAGAAGATATGATCAAATTATTTTCATTAAGACTCTCATTAACAAGTGGAACAGATAACATTGTCCTTGTCACTGTAAAAGTCACTCCATGGAATTAGAACTGCTCTTCCATTCCTTTGGCTGTCTAGAATCAACATCGTTACAAATGGAGTACTTAAACTGAATCTACTCTCTCTCTGCTCACATGATCGGGGTGTTCCAACAAGGCTGAGGACATTCTGCCTCTGAAACCAGTGCAAGAGGTGACCTTAAACTGTGCCTGAATTTTCTGAGCTGTCAGTCCACAGAGAAGTGCTGCTGGTGACAACACCACAGATTCCAATTTACCTTTTTCTCCATTACAAAGGCATCAGAGCAACTCTAAAATTCAAGGTGAACATCTGTCCTGATGTACAGTTTTCCTAAAGGAAAAACAAAACAAACAGGACAACTGGCAGAGATTTCCTTTCTCTCCAACATTAAAAACAGTTTATTCAATTTCCTGGTGTGTAGAACTTCAGCAGAGCTGATTTATTATAGTGCTACACAAAAAATGGACACTAAGTCCCACAACTGACCTCTGGTTCAGCAACATCTAGTCCAAAGACATGAAAAAGTTCATGACATCTGTACACAGTAAATCAATTAGCCATAATGGAGCTTGACAGCCAACAATATAGAAGTATGGCAGACAGAGTAAGTAATGATGGCTTTTACTGAGTTTAAAGAAACCTTAGAACACATATGGTTCAAGGGTCTTCTTTCCTAGGGTGTCACCATCTGTGTGACATTAATGATGAAGACAGACCCTAGGTTCCACATACACAAACAAAACATATTTTACTTTAGGGATCAGGTCCTTATGCTTTGATTCTATTATCTTCTGTTGCCCCTCCAACAGTAGTGACAGAAAATCCTTCTACAGCCACAGGCAACTCATATTTATATTTGGCAGTTTACAAACCAAGGGTTATAGAGTAAATCCCTTCTTTAATACCTTGGGTGACAGCCTTGCTAATTTTCTTTACATGTCTTTACATAGAAGTTTTATTAGGATAAACTGAATTTGCTTAATGCACATCTATTAGTTTGGCCTCATTTTACTTTATGGTTGGTATTCCACAACTTGCTGAAGAACAATCAATTATAGAATGTGGCTGCCCTTTTGTACTTCATGTGAAATGATTATGGCCTGTGCTCCACAAGTATCACAAGAGACCAGAACAGCACACCAAGCACTTGGATGCTTGGCACCTGAACTGTTTTTCACATTTGTAGTCAAGAAAACAGGCAAGTACCACAAAATTGAAACAAGATCATACGCTGTATTGAGAAGGGGACAGTCCCAATCTGGCTCTCAGCAGGAAAATACCCAGAGCAGCCCTACAGCAGTTCTGAGGATGGTCCTTCTACCTGGTCTTCCAGCATGAAGTCTCTCTTCAAAGTGCAAACATTGCCTTCAAAAGGAAGAACCCATTTCACTAAGGAGTAGTATTGACATTCCCTCATTTACCGAGTAACGTAGTACTCAGAAGATGTACGTAGCAAATGGTAGACTGGTTTAATTTTCCTCCATAGCTGCACATTTCTAACTTCCCAGGAGAGCATCTTACTGTATGGGAAGGAAGGGGAGTTAAGTCCTCTAATGCTTCTGCCTTGAATCAGAGAATTCAAGACTCATCATTATGAGGTGAAACCTGAATAGAAGCTTATACAACTGTATTTTGTAGGAGGAAAGACCCGAGCCATTTCTTTTTAAATAGTTACTAATCAGAGACTTTCAGAGATCTCACATGTAGGGAGCTCAGATTTACACACAAAGTAGGCACTGAGATATCCACCACAGTCAAGATTAGGCATGCAATGAGGTGTAAACTAATAGGGAGTAGGCTTTTGGGAGCTTTTCCTCAAATGTCTGTTTTCCAATCCACCATTTTTGTGATAGTGCTGCAGGAAGGTCAAGTTTGCTCATTAGACATGAAGGAATCCAGAATGGATTGTCTGTTGTCTAATAGGCCGTAACTGTCATAGAAAGGTTTTTCTGTGGATAACCTCTCATTCTGTGTTTGTTCCTTCACACTGATTCTGATATCTAGATAAACTATTCCTGAATTTTCCCCTCAACAGGAGCACTAGTACACTATTTTTGCTATATTGGGTCCCAGCTATATTTTGTTTGGGATGATCATCTCTCTAGACCCCTAATTCTCTGCCAAATATGGGTAATTGCTTTAAAAGTCTGGGAGGGACAGCAGTCTTACATATTTGTTTTTGTGAGAGATCAACCAACAGACAATCAGTAAGTAACCTTAAAAAAAAAAAAAATGATCAAAGCTTTTTCCTCTTAGGAAATTAAGCTAATAAGTAAGAAGACCTGTTAAAAACAGTTATCTCCTGAATCAGGTGCTAGGCAACCAGGTGTTTCCCAGGTGACAGTTTCTGACTTCAATTCATGCTTTCCCCTGAAGAGTCATCAGTTGCACTTTGAGTACTAATGCATACATCCATTTATTGTAATCTAGTCCTGTCTGTAAGCAAACCATCAAATACAGACCAGGTTACACTGCTGCTTTGTAACCAAGCCTTGCATTTTGAAACTAATTTTCTTCTGCCCTGACACCTCGTTCTGTCATTGTTATTTAGTGACTGTAATTATTTTTACTTATTTGTATCTTCCATTGCCTCTCTCCTATTTTTTCAATCAGTAGAGTGTTTTTTGTTTCTCATTCTCTCCGCATTTGGAGATAATTCTTCCTCTGTCTCTCTCCCTTACCTCTCTACCCAAGCATCTCTGTTAAATGCTTGATTTGGAACAGCAGGGTGTCTAGTGCTCCTTCAGTTAATCTTTTAAAGGCTTGTTCAGTTCCCTCCTGCATGAACACACTAGCAGTAAATAGTACTATCTAACCATACCAAGCTCTCTGTTGGGTTAAATTTTATTGTTAGAGACTAGAATTAAAAATAGGAGTTTTAAGAGTCCCTTCTTGATAAGTAACTGATGCACGTTTAGTGGAGTTAGTGTTCTTTCTTTTATGGTTCAGTTGTGTTTTCATAAGACTAGAGGAAGGATCTAATTAATACACTGAATATCAGTTCCAGCTGCAATATGCATTTTTCTGTGACTTAACATTTTCTGTGCTGTGGTGTATTTATGGTTGGAAAAATAAATGATTATTTTAAAGAATGATTAGCTCTGAAGCATAAAGAAAGATAAGAAAAAAGCCCACCACATTTATCACATTGATCATAAAAAAAGGAGAGGCTAGGGAACAAAAAGCTGGAAAGAGGAATATTAGTTTTGCAGCATGAAAACTGGTAGATTGAGAATGGAATTCAAAACACAGTGAGTTACAGTAAGATTCTCCAACAGCTAAAGAAAGTACACAGCTCTTATGTGAGCAGAACTTTCCTCACTTGTATTTAATTTTGAATTATACAAATTGAAAAACTGCTCCAGTTGACCCAAGCATACAGCTAATATATCTGGGGAGTTTCATATTGTTTGCATTAGAATGAAACAGGAAATGGCATCAGACATCTCTCTGATGCAATTCCATTTAAGTTACAATAAATGTGAACAAAGTCCTGTCTTCCCTCAGCTCTGCACAGATCCATCAGAAAGAGGTAGGGGGTGTTTGCTTATACTTCCAAGACTCTTTCCATCAGATATTCTACCCCAAATGCTGCCCTGCATGTTCACTGTCTCTGGCCACCTCTGTCACATGTGTTACTTTTTCTCTAAAGCAAATTCAAGGATTTCTTTGGCTTTATTTCAACTGCTACACAGGCCTCTCTATGTATTGCTCTGCAGTTCTTTTTTTGTACTGTTTCTGTCTCTTTCTTGTGTATGCGTACTCCTGCACTAAAAATATTCCGTGTACATGTACTCAGATCCCAGAGAAAACTTTAGGATCCAGCATTACATGTGGCCTGGTACTCTAGGCACTTGCAGAATAGGCAGAGGCTGCCTACACAGTAACAAGTTAAACTGCTTTTGACATTTTGCTGAATGACCTCTCATGCTTATCATTTCCAAAGAGCTCTCCTCCAACTCCAAACATCATAATAGGCAGATTTAGTTAAAAATAAAGGTAATATACACAAATCTTAATTTTATAATTTTTAACTTGTATTATCTCAGAATTCTCTATCCCATTACAAAGCTTAAACACTTACAAAAAGAGTTAATAAAAGCATCCTGCTTCACTTTTAGTGATTAAATAATCATAGAATCTTAGAATGCTTTGTGTTGGAAGGGACCTTCAAGGTCGTCTAGCCCAACTCCCCCGCAGTGAGCAGGGACATCTTCAACTAGATCAGGTTGCTCAGAACCCTGTCCAACTTGGCCTTGAATGTTTCCAGGGATGGGGCCTCCACTACCTCTCTGGGCAACCTGTTCCAGTATTTCACCACCCTCATGATAAAAAATTTCTCCCTTATGTCAATACATAAATAAAACAAATACCTCCACCAATAAGTTAAATAAAGGTCTTGAGGCAGATTTTCTAGTTTCCCCATCATGGAAAACTGACAATTTTCCTTGAAGACTACAGTTCCATCATTGGATTACAAGGGGAAAGACAGTCCTTTGGGTAGAATATGGTCTTCACCAGAGGAGACTAATCTGGGGATTACCTTGCACTGGAGAAAAAAGTGAAACAGAAGCTGCATAGTTGATTCATACTGTATGGCTTGAGGTTGGTTCCTTTCTGGACCTACGATGAAAATAAATGTTTGGCTCAGACAGGTGTTTCAGAGCAAAGCTGAAGCACTGAACCTTATCTGTATAAACATTATTGGTCACAGTGTCTGGGACTCCAAATTTTTCACTGGTGCAGGACACAGAAAAAAGAAAGAGCGCATACTCACTGGGAAGACAATAGTTGGGATTTGATTCAGAGACTTTCCTAGCAGGCAATGGGAACGTGACTGCAACAACTACCTGGTAGAAACTGGGAGAAAAAGAAATATATCCAGTGATGAAGAATTTCAGAGGGAATGTGAAGTTGAAAACTTTCTGAAGTGAGATGAATTTAGCTGAGTTTCATATGTTCTCTGTGTTCCTTTTCTGACAGTATCTTTTTCTCCAGTACCTTTTTCTCTTTGCCCATAGCTGCTGGACAAACTACAGCAGTATATTCACCTTCAACAAGCACTGACTAAATTAATATTCCACGCTTCTACCTCTCATACTAGAGAGAAAAGAGCACTTGAAACCTGAAATTGAAAACAGTGTGTACAGAGGAGCTGGGGCAAAGGACAGAAAGGGCGGTGTTCGGGGAGTGCACTAAGCTCTCTGTGAATCTTTTCTATCCACCATAGGCTAGAAAAAGCAGGAATGTGCTTTGACTTGTACCCAGTCCTATGTTCCTCAAGGGCAGGCACTTCACTGGGATCAGCCTTCCTGCCTTTTTCTACCAGAGGCACTGATCTTGCCAGCAAGCAACTGGGAGAACAGCAGTACAGGGGTCTTCTCCCCAGACCCTCTGACTCTGGGGGATCTTCTGGGACTTGGGACTCACCTGGGTAGAGAAGCATTTTTGCATCACTGACAACCCTTTGAGGAAGCAAACTTTGGCAGAGCTTTATATGAAAGCACCTGCAGAAAGTAGGCTCTGGGGAACTGCAGTGGAGGCAATCAAGCCCAAAACTAGAATACCTAGGTGCTATTTCAAGAACACCGCTGGGATAGCACCTGCTTACCTTAGGTTAGACTATATTACTGTATAAGCATTTTCTTCAGTCTATTTTTAAATTCATTCAGCTAAATAGCAAACTTTGCTGTATGTAGACCCATTTCCAGGAAATCTAACATAGAGTTTACAAAAACAAGGTAATGTGAAATACTTCTCTGTTTGATTATTTTGTGACTTCGAATAATTTCCAAGGAAACATTCTGTAAACTACCCAATAGTTTTTGGCATTTAGGAGGGAGACCACACTCACTTTATATGGGTCAGCTCAAGATGTGTGCCATTCATTTCAGTGAGACTCCAGCACTGTATACCATCATCCAAGAACAAAATCAAGCCATTTGTGTCCAGTTATTGGTTCTATTAATATGTGCTGAATTACCTATCTTCATCCTAAAATGCGTAGTGTCTGTACAGAAAATTAGGACTAAATTCACTGTCAGTTACTTCTCTGGAAAAAAACAAATCAAAACAAAATACCAAACCCCCAGCCCTCACCCCACCAAAAAACCAAGAAAAAAATCTCCCTCCTTCAGTTTGTTGTATTCCAGTATAAATTAGAACAAAACCTGAACCTTACTGTTTGTGCACTGTTCAGCTTGTTACGATGAGAGTAGCAGTCCTATGATTGCCACTCTGAGTCTTATTTTGAAGAATTTTATTGGTGGTCTGGTTGTTGCCTATGAAGATGAGGCCACATCTGGTCAAGTGTGCAGTCAGTTGGTTCAGGGCTTCCATTCCCAAGTGAATATTGCAATATTCAGACACTTTACTGACCAGTTTCTTTTTTTATAGACCCTAGAAGTACAGAATTAAATAGCATATACCCCCCAGAAGCTGTTCCCTTCTTAAACCATCTGGGTAATGAGAGTATCATTTACACCACATAAAACTGTGACATCTGGAAAGGAAAAAGCCAGTCTGATAAGATCACGCATACAAGCGGGACTAACCAGCTTTTAATCAGCCTTTCTGGGTTTGAGGAGTTGCATTTTTTGTGGTTTGTTTTGTTTTTAAATAGTTGAGTTGAAGTAAATGAGTGTTTGTTTTAAACGAGAGTTGAAAATTAGATAAATAAAGGATTTTCAACAAAGAAAAGCATCTTTAGTTCACACTGCAATCATCTTAACTAAAAATATGAGGATGACGAACAACCACAGTCAGGATTTCTTTAAAAAACAAGTATGAACAACCCAAGTATGTAATAGAAGTCTGAATTTCATAAGCATAGAGGAAAGATGTATGTTATCTGACTGAAGAACAAACCACAAGATACTTAATATACTACAAAGTTAATAACTAAATATTTGGAAATGTTTTACTTTTGCCTACCCAAACCTGAAGTGGGCTCTGATCTGCAGTAGATGCTCCTGGGCATAGAGCAGAGCTTTCTTCAGAACCAATCTAAGGTGAGAAGATACGAGTGTGACTTTAAGCTAATTCTTCTGGCCTGGCACAACTGTGAGTCCTGGGGCTCACCCATGGGTTTGTATTCAATAGTGGGTTTTAATAGCTGGGTTTGTAGATAATCATCTCCCTTCACATTCAGGAGGAATAAGCACAATCCACAGAATCAAGGTTTAGGCTCCTACTTTTTAACATTCATATATTTCTTTAAAAAAATGCAAAGTTAAACATTGAAACAGAACCATTTTACTAACTGGGTCAAATCATTACAAAAATCAGACAAGCACACACAGAGTAAATCCAGTTCTGCTCCTCACAATAAATTCACACGCCTACTCAGCTGCTTACATTCATCAATCCAAGAGCAGGCATTTTCTGCAGGCCATATTTCTCCTCTTTATTTGAAATGACTCATCTCAGGCACAATAAAGCTTCTCATTGTGCCCATGTCCAGCATCAGCTTTCTGCAGTCAGACCAACTAGATAGTAACATGACAAACACACTAATACATGTGTCTCCTAGGGTGCTGCATTAAGGGGACCATGAGCAATGATGCAAGGATCACCAAAGGTTCCCATGATGCATAAAAGCACAGCTCTTACCTACATTTAGTAGATCTGCGCTGCCATTATCGTCCAGCTGAATTCCTAATTCTGTGTTGTTCCCTTTCATGTAATCAAGCCACTTTCTTCAAGACCAGTGTTCCCAGGAGGGCTGGATGAATACACAGAGTGCGGCTGTCCTTAGCTGTTGTGTGAGATGAAGTTCCTTCCCCTGCCCAAATTAAGCACAGCACTTAAGTAATTGACCTTTTTTTTTAGGCTCCTGTTTTGCCAATAAAATGAATAAAAAGTTAGGAGTATAAGCAATTCTTTGAGACTAATTTTTCACATGTAAATGTCAGCACTCAAAACACAAAGTCTACTGCACTTGGATTCCATTGCCTAAACAAAAGCGCTCAGTACAGCTGGGTTGGTGAAAGACATCTGAAATGTCTGCACAGGACCTACAGGAGACCCAAGCTCTTCTGGAACTGCAGTTGGAGGCCCTGCAGAATACTCTAGAGTATCTCAAAAGGTAACAAGGCATAGACAGATGAGTTTCCCTTCCAATGTGTTTGCTGCTGGTGGAAAATATTACATTTGCACGTCTCCAGACTGCCTCTTTTCAGCCATACTCACTTGGATGGCTGAAACCATGGATTTCTTCTTCTCCTGTCTCTTCTGGGAACACCAGGTTAAGTACTAAATAACTTTGTAAAATGAACAACTGCTCTTGTACTTCCCAAATACAAAACTCTGCTATATTATTTCTTTGGATATAATACTAGGCAAATTCCTCATATAAGCTGTCATCTCTTTTCCCCCACCCCCCCCGTATATTTTTCTGGAATTGTCATTCAAATATTAAAAATGTCTACTTAGCCACACTAAAATTTTGTTCCCCCTTATCTGATGACAAGCACTGTACCAGCTACCTTACAGGAAATGCCACCACCTCTATCATTTTGTTTCTACTCCTGTTCAGTATCTGACTTCATTCAATACAATGTAAGAAAAGCAGAATTCTGAATTAGATTTATTTCAAATCTATTTTATGGTTACGCTTACTGATACACTTCACTGAGGCCTCCTTCTTAAATATTGAAGGGCATGAATAACCCAAGTAAACAGTCCCACTGACATCAATGAGACACATGAATCCAGTTACACACAGCCTAAAACAAGATAGGCATTTAGAAACCTACATGGGATCACAGAGATATCCAGAAAATCCATATCTAATCCTTGAAGTGCCCACATTCCTACCAATAAATTAATATTTCAGCAAAAGTCTGCACCGGTCAGCAGTAAGTTACTTATGACTCTACAGCCAGCTGCTCAGAGGTACCCAAGATTCCAAAGGCAGCTCCACACCCACAGCCAGCGACTACCAATTGAAAAGGCAACAGGAGATTTACAACAGACCTCAGCAGGAGCAGCAGCAGGCCCACAGTGAGGTGGACCACATGTTTCTTTGGAGGGACCCAATTTTCTCTAAGTGTTTATGTTGTGTATCTGTTCCATAAAACACAGCTTAATACTGACTCCTGTTTGCCACTGATGGTTACAATTGGTCTACAATCATTTCTTAAACATCCTGTCCAAGATATCAGATTTTATTAACAACAAAAACTAATTTCACTGACAGATCAAAGATGACTGTGGCTTCCTTGCAGCTGTTAAAATTCTTTAAAAGCAGGAATTTTTCTTCCGGTTGGGAAAAGCAAGACCAAGCTGTACCCAGGTTTTCAAATATTTTCTTTAAATAAAAGCACAAATATATTTTTCCTCAGAGAGTCTAGAATAACTGTTTCAGAGAGTGAACCAATCATACAATCGTTGTGAAAAGATCTGGTTCGTGAACGTACTTAGCACTGCCTGCTCATAAAGAAGCAGCCTTTTAATCTAACTTTGTTGGTTTAATATATGCTATGAGTTAAAGTGAATAATTCAGAATGAATTGTACATGAGCTCTTTCCCCACTCATAAGACTAATCCCATGGAGAACAGTATCTTCAATGGCTTTTGTTATTTGAACTTGCATGAACAATATTTCTCATAAAAGTTGCAAATTCTTACTCTGAGTGGCACTAGCCAAAGTCTGTGTTGCATTACACAGGCTCTCCTACTTGTTAGCAATGCTACAGTAACACCTCACATCTAAAGACAGACTCTACGAGTGCTTCAGGGTGTGCTCTTTTATCTCCTCTCTTGGATGGATTACCTGCAGCGAGGGCATCAAAAGGCTGGATGGACAAAAAAGCTCAGCTCCATAAGGTAGCTGCACACCTCACCCCCTCACAGCTGTCTGGGGAAGGGAACCAGCACACCAGGAATCAGAGGGTAGCTCTGCCTGGTCATGGTGTTATCCACAGAAATACTCCAAGTGAGAAACTGTGTTCCCCATCAATAACAAATTTAACATTAAGGAAACGCAATACTGAACATATACTTGAATATTTCATGGCTTAGCAGTGAGCTGGCTGAGTGGAAGTATAGGACACAACACTGCTTTGTGCTGTCTTTGGTTCTATCCCATGCAAAATTATTGCAGAAGAAAAACCATGAATAGACAGGACATGGCGGACCCACACCAGGGTCACTGTAACTACAACTACATTACTGGATCCAGGAGCATCCTCAGCTCCAGACGCACATCCTGGCAATATTCTCCCTTCCTAATGTGGAGCCAGACATCTCCCTTTCCACTCCTCCCATATCTTGGTTTCGACACCAAGGAAACTCAGGCACACGATTTGGGCTTAGGAGGCTTCATAACTGAGTAATTTTTGCTCCGAGAGAAAAGTTTCAGCCTCAGAAAATTCCTACATATGTATCAGTTCTTTAACTTATTTGGAAAAATGACTATCAGCTGCAACAATCTTTACAAGAGCCAGTTAATGATAACAGGTACACTGAGCTTCAGGTAACTATTATGCAGGCAAATTATTGTCCTTTTAAACTGACATTGAGTTATATTGAACCCGTGCAAACACATTAGATATTTTCGCTGAGCAAAAAAAAAAAACCTCCAATAAATCTAGGAAGTTGTAGCTACAAGAATTCTCACACCTTAAGCCACTCAACCGAGACATTTTTGTTTAATACCTTTACTGTATTTCCTCATATACAACTACTAGAATAATATGGAGAGCACGTTGCTCTGCTCCAAGATGCAGAGAAGAAAGAGAAGGATGTGGGGGAAGGGGCTGTTGTGCTAGTAGTCAGCTGCCCATGGCACAGAGCCCCCTACCTCCCTGCAGCCCTCTCCATGACTTCACGGCCTCCTCTCTCATCCTTGACATAACCTTTCTCCATAGACACAGAAAACCCAGTTTTGCCTGCGTTACTGTGGAGCTTTGGGACTACAGCTTTCTGGAACTACAGGGTGTACAGCCTCCCTCCTCAGCAAGAGCTACTGCCCACAACCCCTAGTGCCCGAGCAATTCTAGCACCCAAGCAGCCCCTGCCCTAGGGAACCAGCAGCAGTCTTTCCGGCATGATAACTTTTCTTCAAAAACTGAACTACATAAACCAAGAATCTTTGCAGATATCTTTCTGCCTTTTCTGTGTTTACCGTTCTGCATCCACTAGTTGATTTGAATGTGCTGTTGATTTAGCTTTAATATTTTTAGGCAGAATGTTTTGCACTGCACAGACCAAAACCTTTGGCAGTGTTGCTGCTTGGAAAATGGAAACTGCGCTAACAAAATAAATGCTCAGGATAAAGATAGACTCAGTCTGTGGAAAAAATGGAATACTTTGAAATTGCCAGCTTTCACCTGTCAGTACACTGTGCACTTTGGCTAAACAGGGACTAAGTATGACTCCATTGAAAACAGAGAAACTCAAGAGCAAAGCTCTGACTGGGAAGGCAACTAACAGTGTTCTGTCCCATTTGAGAGTGGAGGCCAGGAGTATAGTGAAAGTACATGCAAAGTATACTTAAAATAGCTATGTGCAAGTAGGGGAGAAAAAAAGGGTTTACCCATTAAGTGTTAAGTTCAACTTTTTAAGAAGTCCTTCGACTTCTATTGCTTAGTTTAAGATAGTTTGCGTTTGCTTTATTGAGGTTCTGTGCAATTTTCCTTTGACTTCAACAGGATTAACAGGTACCCGAGTTTTCTAAAAATGAGCTGTTTCAGTGCCTAGCCATAGTATTTATTTATTTTTTTTTACTTTATAACAATTTCTAGCTAAAGTGTTAGAGTCCTATAGAAAGCAGAACTTGGTTTTTATTGTACTATAGTCTCCCTTCAGAAAATCTTTTATTCACAGAATGTAAGGAAAAAGGAGCCATGAAGTTATCCACTGTCACCTGCTGTATAAATGCTCTTGCATTACGGTCATTAATTTGCCTTATTCATAAATTCTACCAGAAGCGGCTGAAATGGACTGTGCAAACCCTCAAAAGTGTTAAAATTTTGCAGCCTGGTTGAAAAAACCTTTTCCTTAGTCCTCCATTGAAAACACTGTGACCAGGTGAGGCTTTCTTCTTCACCACCTCCCATTGGTTCAGTTGTAGTTTTCATTTCCAGTCGTACTAAATTTTCACTATTGCATCTGAAGATGCTTTGTGGACCTCATGACATATGACTTGTCTCCACCATCTCAGAGAGCTGGAGATCTCAAAGTCATCTACCTGCTCCATTACTACCTGACTGTTATTCTGAATTAGATGGAAGCCACATTTGGGATTTAATCTCTCCTTTTCTTTAATTACTAAACTGGTTTAATTATTAAATTATCAAACAGGAAAATGACTAGAACACAAAAGTTCGTATAAAAGATGTCGCTTCTGAATACAGGCAAAATTCTAAAATGAAGTCTCATATGTAAAATATCTTCTTAAAAAAAAAAATTCAAAAAAATTTAAATCCATTGGTCTAGCTTGCTTTCACTTAGTAACTTCTCAACTCGAGACCAGACAATGCAGACATTGTTTTACCTTCAGCTGACAGCAGAAATATCTGGACTGCGCAATAACATATGGAGAGATCATCCAGACAGCTGAATACGTAGGCAGACAACCTTCTCCAAATGCAACCTCTGCATGCCTGATCCTATAAGGTGTCGAGAGCCTTGTCTCCTGCTGACTGCAATGGGAATTGAAAGCAGGAAAAAGTTGCAGATGATGATCAATATCTCTGAGGCCTGGGCTCTTACGGGGCTCAGATTTCAAATGCCTGGTTCTTACTGCAGATGTGCAATAGAAATAAAACTTCCTACATTCCAAGGAACTGTTACATTGGAACAGAACATGGCCAGATCTTAATGCTTATAGGGACATTAGATCTACTTCCTCAAACATAGGAGCCAGCAATACAGATGAGCAAGTTTTAAAATCAGGTTGAAAGTGAAGTCCTTAAATGTACATGCTAAGAGTGATAGTTAATTTGCTTGTGGTTCAAATTACACAATCATCTTCTCTTCTGAAAGTGGTAGCAGGGAAAGAAAATAATCCCAAAACCCGGCAACCAGGAGGCACACCACAAATAGAGCTCTCAGACCAAGCTTAAAAAAAAAAAAAAAAAGGCCAGCATTTAAGACGCATATCCATGGCATCAGAAGCACAGACAGCTGACACAAAGATAACTTGCCTTTGACTCACACGAGCTACAATTAAATCGTGGGGCTCAGCGATATTTCTGTCTCCCAAGTCGACGTTGACATGAGAGTCAGATGCTGCTCCTGCTTCCCTCTCGTTCCCCCAGGGCAAATCATGCCAGGACCAGGACTCCCTGTTTCAAAAGGGTCCCCTAGTCTAGGGCTCATTTGATTTTTTTATTCCCTCTTTGGCCCTTCTCCAGATTCTTACACTACTCCTAGTTGTATGTGGCATTGCTCCAAGGAAAAAATGAATGCCTTCTTCACCTCTGCCCATTTACCACCATTTTATTACTAATTTTTAACCTAGTGCTTGAAGCATTGTCCTCTAAAATGTGGTTTGAAGACCAGAGAATAGAGATGAGCACTGAAGCACTGAATCTACGTCTGATTTTCTTTTTCTGTTTTTTGGTTGTTTTTTTTTTTTTTTTTCTTATTTTTTCCCAGCAAAGTGCTCTATCCAAAAGGCTGTTATATCAAAGATTTACAATGCTTTATTTTTTTTTAATTAAAATTGTTATGGTTCTCATGATGTTAGATAAACTCTGCTTTTTTTTTTGCCTTTTTTTTTTTTTAGTATTTGCACTCTTAAGTTTGTGTCTATTTACTGGTTTTGAAAAGGCATGTCAAACATATCTCAAATATTACTGTGTACTGACTACTAAAAAGCTGCATAAATAATCACTTGCTCAGATTATTTGACGGCAGGCCAAGGATCCACTTTACAAATTCATGACCTGATATATTAAAGTGAAAATAGGTAGCTAAGCAAGGTGTATGAAAGAAGAAAAATTACATGAGACCAAATAAAAGACCCTTTCAACAAAAAACACTAAATATGTATGACTATTCCAGACGTTTCTTGAGATGAAAGAAAACATGCAGCTATTGTTAACAGATTGATGACAGAGGATTAAAATGGCTGGAAAAAAAATTCCAAGGCACTGAATATATGTGACACCTGAAGGCTTCAAGGTTAAGCTGGGAACCCAAGAGAACAGAGGTTCCAGGATGGCAATCATCCATCCGGTATCTGCACAAGAGTAAAGAAAACCCACTAGCAGGGAAAACATTAAAGAACATTCATGTACAAGATGGGAATGAGTATGTTCAAGTGTATGGAAGAATTACTGCAGTTTCTTCACAGATTTATTTTTACTTCCAAAAAGATAAAGAATGAGATCCCATAGCATTTAAGTGCATGGTGGTTTAGGATCCAAGGTTTTGGATTTGATTACAAGCCACAGTAAGGTTGCATTTTTCACCTCTGCAGTAATAAGAGCCTAAAGGTACATGCAGCTGAATTGATTCTGTAACAGGCAAAAAAAAAGCATATGATATTTTGATGTCTTTGTTTTAATCCTGTAGTTCTCATTTATAACATTAAAATATGTAAAATCCTCCAATAGTTGTCTGTATTTGTTTATAAGTCTTGAAAGTGTTTAGCTAAACAAGAAAAAATGTGCACTTTCCAGAACTCATCATCCTGTGTCTCAACATAAACTAATAGGCTTGCTTGTGACTCCTAACAAAACACAGTATAAGCACCCAGTCAAATGTGTGGAACCACATCTCGAGGCCAGGTCAGTGCCTTTTATGAATTACAACACATACAGTAGATGCCCAAAGAAAAGGAAATACTTCTATGCCATCTCTCTTAAAAACAAACTAGACTTTTGATTACATCCACATTGGTAACGGCATCTAGAGCAAGTCAGATAAACTGTCAGTCACACTATGCCAGTTCACACCACCTAACCATCAGACCTCAAGTCTGTGTGATTGAGAAATAACCCACTTCCATTTCTTGCTTCCCAAACAGCAGTCATGTCTGCCAGAAGTCTGCGAGACTGGTAGATAGGCCCTCCGCAGCATTAGTCCTTTTATTGACACGCCTTTGCTCTGCTCTCTAAAAATTGCCATCTTCTATTCCTATCTTTGCTCTCAATGAGACCCAGCACCAGGACCATTTTGCGTTTAGCTGGCACGTCATATCCATACAACGCTGAACATGTTCTCTCCACTCCACAGTGCTGTGCAATGACAAAGCAATTCTTCTATCCTTTTTCAAAAACTAATTATAGCAATAAACGCTGCCTTTCTTACAATTCTTTGCTACTCTCTTCCTAAGCCAAAGTCATGCTCCTTAAAGTAGAATAGATGTTGCAATGTATGGGCATCCTCAAGTCGGGTCAAGGTATTCCTGCTGCAGTGGGTCTTCTGCACAGCAGTGCTGCTCATCCCTAGTTTGCTAGGGCTATGAGCAGCTCAGGGCAAATAGAGCTGACGCTACAGCCACCAAGGCTTTCAGTGAACTGCAATTCCTAAATTGTACCTAACTCCCCTCCAACCCTTCACATCAGTATTGAAATCCCTATTGTTGAACTTCACTTGTTGCTCTGACTTTCCAGTGTAGGCTTTAAACAAATTTAGAATCTTGGAGTTGCTTTCTTTGCATTTCATCCACTCACTAATATTTGTTTTTAATCTGGCACTTCAATACTGGGAGAAAATCAGACCCCAGTAAAATCAACAGAGGTGTTAGATTCAGCAAGACTACTGTTTTCCATATTCTCACTATGTTTGCCATGATGGTAAGTTGTAGCTCAGTGAATGCGTGTGGCACAGAACAATTTCCTCAGGAGGAGAGTACGCTCTGCTGCTGGCATTAGAAAAGAAGGAGGAGAGGAGGATAATCAGAGAGGCAGGGTTTAGAGAAGAGTAGATCTCTGACTGTGGATCAAGTAGGTCTAGAAGAGACTGAATGCAGAAATTGAAGAGTAACTCAAATCAGAAAAAGCGCCTGAGAAGGCAAGTCCTGTAACCTGTAAATAATACTCAAGATTGGTGAGGAAACTGAAAGACGGATCTAAGTGCAGGCATTTCTTTTTCCTGCTCCCTTCCATTTACTCATGAAGAATTTTGTCAAGAATATCACAGAGAGACAAAAATAACACAAATCTGATCACTCCAAGTATATTTGTCTAGAATTATTGCATGAAGTGAATAGTGACTGTGTTAGAAACAGGCCATGGTGCCAGTGCTTCCTTCCTCAGCTATCACACCAGCCTGAGAAGAGAAATAGAACAGAAACAGAAGTCTGACCCAGAGGACTGTGCTTCAGATGTTGGGGAGGCAGCTGAGCTGGTACCGACAAATTCAGCGCTAGGCAGAGGACGTGCGAAACGACTTAACGTGTGCAGCAGTACCCAGACCACTCTGATCAAAGCTCTCCAGCCAAAAGCAGATGGATCTGACACGGAAAGCCAAATGTAACAACCTGGGCCCAGTCCAGAATCCCTTCTCCTCCTCCAAAAATAAAATAAAAAATGAAAAACATATGTGACATTTCAAAAAAACAGCAGCGATACTGAAGACCTAAACTCAAATTCCTATTCCAAAACAAACAGGTGTCTCTGCTCCCAAATAAATTTTTGGCTTGATATGGGACTTCTAGCCAAGACAATAAAGATGAGATCCAACTCTGTAGAGCCAACTTGTGAGCCTAAATGATGGGGGAATGAGGTGATTGAACAAACTTAATGTACATAAACATAGAATATAACACATGGAGAAAAAACAATCTTAACGTTGTTCACAAAAAATTAACTCTGAAGTGAAGATTACCAGTCAGGAACAGAGCCCTTGGAATTGTCATACAGTGCTGTGAAAATATCAGCTCAGTAGCTCTAAAAAAAATAAAATAATAAAATTCAAATGAACAGCCTCACCAAGTCAACATGGTGTTGGACACCCTGCTAAAAAAACCTAACCCCTCCTTTATCTCAAAATTTGTTTCAGAGACATGCTTGGAAAAACCTGAAAAACCTTATTGATTGACTAGTGAGGACAGAGCAGCTGCTGCTGCTTCTCTTTTCCTTACACAGAAGTTTGACTTCAACCCACAGGTGAATATCTGTCATCCTTTACATATCATCACTGTTCAGGCTCTGCTCTTACATTTTTCTATAAACACCTACTTCTGGCCTCAAAAACAGGATAAGGGCTAAGTGATCTGAGCTGGTTAAACTGCTCTTAGGTCCTTCTCTTCCCTCAGAAGGGAAATGAATAGAAAGCTTTCATAGGGATGTGAAGACTGCTTTCATTTATCTGCATTTTCTCTTGCCAAAGCAAAAGCACCCCATGGTGAAGCAGAGAGGCATAAACTTGCCCAGCTTCAGAAAGAAACAGAAAGGAAATACTTGAGTGCTCTTACAAACCTTTCCAGAATAAAAGTGAAAACTTTAATACAGTTCTTCACAGTGAGTAGTGGCAATATTTTCTATTATTCTCTTTCTGGAGATGTCTCAAAAGCAACAAAATAAGCTTTTTGTTGCAGCATACCTATGCCAGTTTCAACTAGCGCTGATATCTCTCAGCTCCACAGAGTTCTTCCAAGAGTCTTGCCCAACTCTCAGAAGTGAAAGTGGATTCACATTCAAGCTTTCTTGTTTTACTCATGAGAAAATTACACATAATCATAATATATTTTGTGCTCTTCGCTATTGTGTCTGAGCACTTAGATGAGAATTGCATTTCTAATTTTCTAGGATTAAGTTTTATGAACTGTGATCATTTGTTACCAATTATAAAACACAGGTAGTGTCTCAAACACACTTGAAATTAGAACTCCCAGAAAAATACTATTAGCAAAATAAAATGTACTAGGTGGGGTTATGAAAAGTATAGTAAAAGGAAAAAATATTCCCAGCATCAAGTGAAGGAAGAGAGATACCCTTGAGGAACGCAAAAAATGTGGGTGGATGTGTGGAATTCTTTATCTACTTAACTCCTGTATAGGTTTCTTCCTCCTCCCAAAGCAGTGAAATGAGCTTTAATGAAACTCCTGGGCCTTCACTAAACCAGAGACTGAACTGAAACCTACTATCTTGAAACATCAAACTCTGTCACAGAGTCATTGCACAAAAAATGAGTTAGTACCCCACAGGGGTTTGCAACAGCCATGCTTTAAACCTCGATGCTGCATTGTTCCATGTGAAGGATACTAAATGGGTGCCATTCTTGTCCTTTCTCGCTCTGCTGAAGTCATTATCAGCACACCTCCTTCTGGGCCCTGCTACCTCTGCTGACTCCCACAGCAGATTTGGTATTTGCTGGCTGAAGTGCATTTCGGTAGCGCTGTACTTTCACAGATGAAAAAGAAAAAAAGCATGTAGAATCCAAAGTGGAGAGAAACTGAGTGGTGTCCAGCTGAGGAGGATTTTCAAGGACAGAATTTAGTTTCATAGCTAAAATTATTTTAGTTTCAGAAGGTACTACAATGGCAATTTAGTCTGACTCAATTTCACTGTATCTATCCAGCACCTCCAGTTCAATTGGATAGGTTTTCAACTTACTGTGTGACTTTGCCTTGCGACAGTCTCCACAGTGGCAATTAATACCGTTTCTCTCATGTGATCTGAGATCTCTTGATCTCAAAAAGCTGGATGCCATCCTTAGTAACATTTGACTATTTGCCAAACAGCATTAAAAAACTGACCCCTTGCTAACATTTCATATGGAAAACAGCTGAGTGAACCAAGTGTCACTTTATGGTAAACCTAATAAAAGTCTACCTTTTATTTTTTTTTAATTAGAAATATATATCCATCTCCTTTTAGCCTGGTCTAAATAAAAGCTAGCACATTTTGGCCTACGCAGAAACTTCAGCAGAAAAACTGCCACTCTACTGAAGCAACAACACATAGTTATTCAGGATATTTGGTGAGAGAGAAAATATTTTATAAAGTAATTTTAAAATACATTTAGTTTATGTATTCGAGTTATAGTCAAGATGATAAATGCTCTAAAAAAGTTCCTAAGGGGGTTTCAAAAAAGAAAATTGATACTATATACCTTGTAATCCTTAAACCTTCAACTTTTAAGAAACTGTTATGGCTTCTGTATTTTAAAAACCACTCCTTCCTGTCTTAGTTATACTTTCTACTCTCTGCCTTCAAGTGCCCTCCTCACCCACACTCTTCTTGTTAATTTAAAGTATGATACACGCATCCGAATGTCTCCTCAGCACCACCTCGGGCTTCCTTACACTTGCCTTCAGCTGCCTATGAAGAAAACCATTTTGTAGTCAATGCTGTACCTTACAAACTCCCTGGAGGAGGAGGCGGATATTAGTTCAACAAACGTGATGAAAAGCAGAAAACATACCTGCGGTCTATCTCAATTTTCATGGCTTTTTGCTCTAGAAGTTTGAGAGATAGGTGTCTAGAATTTCTGTGTAACGTCCTCAGCAAGTTTGTATCTTTTTTAGAAACTGTTATGGAGTATCTGAAGAATAACGTTTCCCCAAAGAATCTACCCTGATTTTACACTGACACCAGTACACAAGGGGAAAGACTTTTGGGCAACCTGCTGTAATATCAATTGTGCCACTTTACATTATATATATACAAAAAAAAAAATTCTCGTTTATACAGTATAGTATCCCCACAGGGGAAGTTTTCCTACCCTGCTCTAACAAAAAAAGATTTACTTGTACCAATTAGAAGAGGTCCTGACAATCTGGCAGTATACACCTGGCATACAGATTCATCCGTTTGATATGATTCTTATGTATTTTAGTATCTGTTCCTCTCATGCCATCATGATAAATTTAGGTTGGGACATTGAAAAACCTGCCTTTGCAGTTGTGTGGAAAGTACTATTCAGTTAAACAGTGCCTGCCTGAGATTCTTACAATACAGTATCTTGTCCTGGCTTCCTTTTTTCCCCTCTGCTGCAATGTAGCTAACACTCCATTACTAGCTCTAAAGAAAACTTTCCAAAGCAGCACCCACCGTTTGCCCACCTAAGATCCTTCCTTGCAAAACTCAGCAGCTCCACTGTCTTGCTAAGCATAAATTTGTGGTTTTTCCAAAGCCCAGAATCTAAATTTGCTCACTTTTTGCTTGTTCAGAAACAACAGGACTGAACTCATGAATTTTTGTGGGCGCTTGGAGGATACCCTAAAACCATTTTATGTATAATATTTCCCATGTAAATCAAAGTTCCTGATTCACTCCAAAATCTAGATAGCCACATTGGAGGAAGCTGAACTGTAATTTTGAAAAATAGCTTATCTTACAAAACAATCACATTACAAATTGCAGCTGTTAATACCAAAAGCTTTCTTCATGTTGATAAACACTAATGTAAAGCAATACAGCTAAGAATTGGATAAAGACAGTTTAATGCGGAGTTGAAAATATAATTTTCTAAAGCAGGAAAAAAAGGAGAAAAAAAGAATTTTTAATGGCTTTCTTATTTTACATTATACTCCAAAGAAATCATCATTAATTTCAGTACCATCTTTATAAACGCACTATAGTATAGCAGAAATCTCTCACCAGGTACTTGTTTTTTTTTTATTGTGCTAAATTATTTTAGAGTCTGTCAGCACATAAGACCATTAAGACCTACAGGTTGTGTATTTACACGTTTATTTATATTGCCATAGTATGCATGTTTGTTGAACCTATCTCACGATATATTAGCCTCACTTATAACTGCCACATCAACTACAAACTTTACTCTAAATCCTGAGTAAAGTTTTATACCTTCTGCGAAGGGTCTGGTCTCACAGGGCAGGGAGCCCTCATCAGACCTCCTGCTGCCTCCCTCTTGGCTGCCCTCAGGAAATGCATTTTGCTCCTTGTGCCTCTGTTCCTACCCCATCTCTCTCTCGCAAAATATTTAGAATAAGTTCCTATTCACTTATTACTTCTTGAGGACACTGTGTATTTATTTTTGCCTCCAGAAATCCCAAAGTATGTCTTTATTTCCTAATAATAATCTATTCAACAGCAATGAAGAGGAAGCAATATTAGACCAGCAGTAAAGAGAAGAGCTGTCTGTCAGAAGTTATCAATGAAAATATTCAAGGTACTCCTGTTTCTAAATACACACTTACACACTTCCATTTTTAAGTAGTTTGTTAAAAATCTCTTTATCTGTTTGATATTTATGCTTTCTTAATAATTTAACAGATCTTTCAGTGCCTTGGTGGCAGAACTGCACTGTAACGTTTATCATCAGCTGCAGAGTCTGGAGGAAGCTGTGGTCTGTTGGTATCAAGCTGGCCCTCCAGCTGAGAACACTTCTCCAGTGTAGTGTTTCTTTGCTCCTTGCAGCAGTATCATTTTCCTTCTCATGCAGGGCACAACAGTCCCTAACTCTTCAGATGGCTATTATTAAAATACCAGATCATGAAACTTTATTAACTCTTCACCCCACACATCCTCATCCTCTCCAAAAGAAGGCAGATATATCCAGGTAAAAGAAAATAAATGCTAGAATCAATGAATGCTAGAATCAGTCATTTTAACTCAGGAGTAAGACCTGTTTGCAACCTTTCTTTTCCTACTCCGTAGCCTAAATAAAGACTCTTCCTTTGTTTTCAGCTCGAGATATTTTAGATTATTTCGATCTCTAGTTTAGATTATTCTCAATTTACTCTCTCTGGTTGATGAATTGGCATCTCTTACCATAGCACATGAATACTTCACAATTTTCAATACACATTTTTTTCCCATTTTAATGAATTTATTCCTCTATCAGCCACCAGGCATCGGGGAGATCTGCATTCCAACCCCACACCGAGTTCTGCCTATGCATCCTTTATTAAGCAAGTCGTTGGAGAACGTCTATAAAGAGTTCTTAAAGTGGGGATCAAAACCTAAATTTCCTCCAGTCCAGACGAGCATGTGCCCCTGGTCCAGAGACTCCAGTGGTTGATTATTTCCAAGCTTCTACAGCAAGGTGAAAAAACACTCTTGCCTGGCACAGTGTATCACTGTAAGAAGGAGAAAGCACAGGAGAATAGCCCTCCATATTTAAAGGGCACGCACCATTGCAGACATTGTATAAAGAGGGCAATACCACACTCACTCTTTCCTGAAGGGTAGCTGCTGTGGTGTGTTTTGCCCAAGACTCAGCAGCACACACGCGTGCCAGATGATTTCAAAGCACCCTGCCTGCGGGCATCCCTCGCCACCCCAGGCAGCAGCACAGCGGTGTGTGGATCATTCAGATGACTCTGTGGATGCTGTAAACGCCTTCTTGGGACTCACAAAAACCCCGCACATTCAGAGACGTGCAAGTACACAGCTTGGATGACCAGGGGAATTTTAAAAGCTAAGGAAACATTTTGAGGAACAGAGTCTTATGGTTCCACAAAACTGTATCACTTGAGGCACTCCTGTGAAGTCAGGCCCACCGGGACTGCTGTCTGCTTATCATGATCTTATTCTAAGGTCACAGCCCATCCAAAAACTGAAATATTTAACCTTTTGTAACCTATCAAGCTCTCTTCATATTCTCAGAAGTCTGAACACCTTCTGCGGAGTGAATGACGATCCCCAAATTATCGACTTCCCAGAGCTCAAACAGAGCCAGTCAGCTGAGGAAAACAACAGGCTGTGCTTCCAAGGACATTATTTCAAAACTCTGAGAAATTATTAAAAACTTACAAATGATACATAACTCCTGCTGCGAACCAGATTGACTGTCATCTCCTCTTTTCAAAGGTCCTAGGCTTTATCCAGTATGCTAGAAATTCTAAGTTATGCCAAGTGTAACACTTTCAATGGTGTTAGAGCTCAAATATTGTGCACTCAAAATAGGTAGCACACAGATACGTATGGAGAGAGAGACAGAGGGAGAGAGAGATGGCTCATAAAATAGGCTCAAAGTACTTAATTTTGCTGCCTTAGATGATAGGTTTGACATAACATATTTTGATTACTTTGCCCCAAGAAAACATAAGGACTTTCAGAGAGACTTAAAGAAGTCTTCTGAAAGAGTACTCTTTTTAACCCACTGGTATCTCCATCATGATTCTCAGTGTGACCTCACACAGCACTGGGACTGGCTGTGCTAACCCCTCCAAGGATGCCCTCTTATCATAGTAGGGCCCTCTTCCTCATGTATGCTAGTCCTTTCCAGGTCTTTTCCCAGTGATGCCTCTGTGACTCCTCAGCTGGAAAGTTTTCCCAGCTTCTCTGCCATAAGCCAAAACTGCCAGGACAGTCAGGGTGGCAATCGGTTTTCTTGCTCCCAACTAGTTTCACAGTCCACAGCTTGTGCCATTAAAAGAATAAAATTTTGGAACTATACCAAGCTTCCCTTCTCCTTGCCCACTTCTTTACCCCAATGCACTGTAAAAAGTTCCTTGTCATGCTTTGGCAGCTAAAAACACTTTGATCTAATATTTTTTTTTTCCCCTCATATTAGTTCATGGGATTTAAACGAGTACATAAGGCAAATGACATATTAGGATATATTCAGCATTTGGCAGGTTACCTAATCAGATGCATGCCTTTTTCAGCACAGTTTATATCCTGTCAGAGGTTTTGCGTGATAATTATTGAGTATTTCATAGAATGGTTTGGGTTGAAAGGGACATTAAAGATAATCTAGTTCCAACCCCCCTGCCATGGGCAGGGACACCTTCCACTAGACCAGGTTGCTCAAACACCTATCCAACCTGGCCTTGAACACTGCCAGGGAGGAGGCAGCCACAGCTACTCTGGGCAACCTGTTCCAGTGCCTCACTGCCCTCATAGTGAAGAATTTCTTCCTTATATCTAACCTAAACCTACCCTCTTTCAGCTTGAAGCCATTCCACCTTGTCCTATCACTACAGGCCCTTGTAAAAGGTCCCTCTCCAGCTCTCTTGTAGGCCTCTTAAGTACTGGAAGGCTGCTAGAAGGTCTGCCTGGAGCCTTCTCTTCTCCAGGCTGAACAACCTTTCCTCATCAGAAAGGTGTTCCATCCCTGATCATTTTTGTGGCCCTCCTCTGGACCCGCTCCAACAGGTCCGTGGCTTGCCTGTGCTGAGGACTCCAGAACTGGACACAGGACTCCATGTGGGGTCTCACCAGAGCAGAGTAGAGGGGCAGAATCAGCTCCTTTAACCTCCCTGGCCACACTTCTTTTGATGCAGCTCATTATACGGTTGGCCTTCTAGGCTGCGAGCACACACTTTCAGGACATGTTGAGCTTCCCGTCAACTAGCACCCCCAAGCCCTTCTCCTCAGGGCTGCTCTCAATCAATTTTCCACCCAGCCAGTGTTTGTGCTTGGGATTGCCCTGATCCACGTGCAAATCCATCTCTCTCCAATTTAGAGACAAGGATGTCGTGCAGGACAGTGTCAAATGCCCAAGTCCAGGTAGACGACATCTGTTGCTCTTCACTTACCTACCAATGCTGTAGCCCTGTCATAGAAGGACACTAAATTTGTCAGGAATGATCCACGCTTTGTGAAGCTGTGTTGGTTGTCACCAATCACTTGTAATAATATTTCTGTGATAAGAATTATTCATTGGTGAAGACCTTTGCTTTCTTTTCCAAATTTCTTTCTCTTTTCACCTAAAAAGTACTCCTTCGAATGAAATAAGACTAGCAAACATCTCAGGTCATCTAAAAGTGCCCGAGTGACAGTAGTAAGCAGCAGTGGTCTTCTTGGAAACCATGCTAACACTGAATTATGGCTCTAAACCTTGAATCTGATTAATTAGAGGTTTTGCAAACATTTCTAATAAAGGTAGTAAATAATCACATCTTTTTCACTTGGGCCCCTTGCAATTTCCCCCCCCCTCTTTTGGTTTAAACATGGAATTAGTTACCATTAACTATATCTCTCCTTAAAACAAACAAACAAAAAAAAAAACACACAAATGAAAAGGTAAGAAAACTTACTTTAAAATTAATGCAGTACACTGTCTTGCAGAAAACATCCTTGCCTCTGTTTTCTCCCACACCTCTCATTCTTCACCTGAGCCTTTTTAGCTACAGTTAGTTCCACCACAGTATAATCCCAATGTACTGTTTCACTAAACCTTACAGTTTCATGGTTGCCGATGCCCAACATGGTTTAAATAATAAAACAAATTTCATCTTTACCTGGTATTTTAGCCACCTTCAGTAGGGGTCTATATCCTGATTTCCAGATCCACCATGAAACAGGAGAAAAAGACTAAGAGTTTAACTTCAACAGCCAACAGATTCTCCACCTGAAAGAGATAACAAAGAAAATATCACCATCAGAAACACCTGTTCTGAAGCAGCTCCTATTCAGTTTCTGACAGCTAATTATTGTACAGGTGTATCATATACCTCTTAGTACCTATTTTCAAAAGAATTACACTCAACAGAACAACTGAAAATGACTGCCTTTTACTTCCCTTCACACTTGCAAACATAACACTGCCACGCACTCCACACACACAAAACAAAGAAATGTCCCTTGACTCACCATTAGTGAGAAGGACAGACTTTAGCAGCAGCTTTGAGTTGTGTTCAGAGACTTCAAAAGGATTTTTCAAATCCAAGTGCATCATACAAGCCTTTGAAAAGAAATTAGGTCTTGCCAAATATTCAATAAGAACAGAAAAATCACACAGCATAAAACACTAATTATTGTCCTGTAGTAATGAGGAGCCCTTACTCAAAGGGAAGTAGACACTACTCTCTCTTTCCTTGCCTGCTCTTGGAGCTTAGCTGAGATGACAGCAGGAGCAGTTTCTCGGTCAGAAGCAGAGACCAAAACCAAAAACCAGCTGCCAATAATTTTTTTCTGGTAAGACATAGTGCTTAAATATAACTTAGAGTTGTCAACTTCAAGAACTTGAACTGATGGGAGTGAGAAAGAAAACCTAGACATCTTTTGATAAACAAAAAATCACTATATGGAACAACTGTCCACTCCTGTTTCCCTTCATGGCTGTTTCTGAACATAGACTACTAGTTCTCAATGGTACTCGTGAACTACTTTTAAAGAATTTGTGAAAGGCAAATAGAAAAAGCAAGCATTATGTTGCAGAAATTTTCTATAAAAGGGTCTATACCAGCAATGGGAAATGTTTCCATCTGTACGCTCTTATTTAATTTCTAAGCTTCCTTACTGTTTTAGTCAGGTAGAAACTCCTTTCCAATTCATTCTCAGTTGATTCTAACAATTCCCCATTCCCCCTACAAGCAAATAAATCCTCTCTGCCATAGAGGTGAGGTTGGTGGCACCAAGGCACATCACCTACTCTAAAACTCTCTAAAGAGATTCTCTGAGCGAGGCACTTCTGACAGCAAGTGCAAGGAAAAGTGACAGACAGGCTCAGTCTGGGTGATGTTTAACTGGTACCTACTAACATCTCTTCCCTTAGCTCACAGAAAGGTCGTTCACAGGGACCCAGCTGTGGAAGAGAAAAAAAAAAAATCCTGGTGAGGACAATGGTGGACATACTGACTTATTGCCTGTGAAGCCACCTTGCTGAAGTGCAAAGTGTTCTGCTGGCATTACGTGGTGTAGTTTATGAACTACTTCAAATACCGTTGTCCAAATGTCTTTTGAAAACCTGGTCTAGCAAGTATCAGAGCTGCATTAACAGTACGCTACTAAAACCACCTCAACGGTTATCAATCTATCCATCTGTCTTGCATGGAAGCTAGGGAGGGAAAAGAGCTCCTGGGTATTTAGTTCATATCTTTGCCAAAGCAAGACTGCTCCAGACTCCGTTCCTAGAGGTTTGTCCACTTTCAATGACTCAGTAAAGTATCTCCCACCATTTTCCTCCAGAGACTATTCTCTATCATAAAAGATTTCACTGTAAAGAAACAATTCCTCACACAGCCCAAAATATTCCCTTGCTGACTTTTCCATTTATCTCTATTATATACATACACTATACAGCAAAAGCCAAACTGCTCCCAGTTACATCATACAGTCCTGTAAAAGTTAGTTGGGCTACCTTGGCGTAATGTCAAAAAGAATTTGTCCTCACACTTTGTTCTTCAGAAAAATCTTGGTGGAGGTATCAGCTTTATTTTCATGACACACATTAAAAGAACAAAGGGTATAAAACTGGCAGGAACCTCACACAAAACGAAAGTCTGCAATTCTGCATTATCTAGACCCTTTTTGAAAGTTCTGAAAGAAATACAAGGCCACAGTCCACTGAGATTCTACAAATCAAAAGGTGCTGTGGAATGCATAGATAGCAGAATGATGTCATTTACCAGTAAACAATTTGCAGACTGAGTGCAGACTCTGTGCAAATTTTCACCATTATAAGAAGTCTGTTCCTGTGTGAAGCTGCTGCGTCTTGGTTCTTCGATTCCATTAAAAGGTATTATAAACAAGAACAGCAACAATAACTCATTGTTAACTTGCAGAGCCCTTGGCTCCTAACAATAGTTTTTATTCAGGGAGTGTTCTATATTTACACATTCTTAAGTTATGAGCAGCCGTCTCTAAGGATAAGGAACTGCTTCAACTCCATGCAACATGTGGCCTGGGGATTCATAAATACATAATCCTACAGTGCGCCAGTTGCAAAATAGTTTTGCTAATCATTTTTTTCCTCGATATCCCTTAAAAATTATCTTTTCAAGAAAATCTTGTTCAATTCAGAAGTTGAAGGGTCCTTCCAAAGCATTACTCAGTAATGTAATTTGCCTTGAAGTTTTTACCTTGCTGGCTTTGATTATTGATCAGATTATTTAATGCAACTTCAGAAAAAATTGTGCCATAGGTAATACTAGAAAGAGGTGTCTATGCTTCCGAGTTCACATTTTTATATGTGAAATAAAAGTTGAATTTGAGCCTTGGTAGATATTAAAAACAGATGATTTTTTTCTGACTTTCGCTGACTAGTCCTTCAGTTGGTTTGCTCTTTAGTTCTGCCAAAATTACTTGTGACATTTTATTCATTGGCACAATAACAACAGGTCATTTTCAATAACCCATGGCTAGCCCCATACAAAGAGATTAAGCAAATTCTCTTATTTCCCATGGGAAATGTTAAGGTCAATGTAAAGGCTGACAAGAGAGGGAAGGGTTAAAATTCCACTGCCAGAGCCTCTCCAGTGATTACAAACACAAAGCAAAAGAAATCAATGTTAGTTACACCAGTCCCTGAGGAAGGGAAAAAAAATTCCCCACAATCAAGAAATATCTTTCTCTCTCTCTTTTAAAATGCTTGACTGAAGTACTTTATTATCTTCTTCTCTTCACATCTCCTGTGAGGAAGGAATGCTGCAGAGACCTCATAACCAGAACATCTAATATCGGTAACCCTAAGTGCAGACCTGAATTTTGGTCATCCTTACCTCCTGCCACGCCTCTGATCTTCAAGAAAAACGCTGCTATGGCTGAAGATCTCGAAATAATAACAGAAGCCTATAACAGTCTCAGCAACTACTAAATCCAGCAAGGAGATTCACTGACCTTGCTCTCTTGATCTCTCACTAATCACTATCACTGCCACAGCTGTGACTAAGACCCAGCGTCCATTTCCAGGTGGGTGTCACTAATTAAGGCTTTGGGATTCACAATGGATAAGAAATTGGGGCAATTTACAGATGAAGTAGCTGAGAGCCAGCACCTGGTACTTCAGGGCAATTCCCTGCCCGCCCCAGGTTACACCCTTCTGACTGCTGAGTCCATCCATTCAGACTCCAGTTTACACCAGCGCAGCAAGCAGGGATTGAATCTTCAAAGGACAGAAAGCTTTAGATATGAAAAGCTAATTTCCATTAGCACATTTGAGAAAAAAACACAGGTAGAGTGAGTAATTCATACTATTCATTATTCTAAGCATTCCATTTACACAGCTTCCTATGTCTCCAGATGCCCGAAAGAAAAGCAGGCCAGCAGTTTGATGAAAAGCATGCTGCCTGAGCTACTGCAGTGTGTGTTTGCAGTGCCACAAAGATTACGCATGCCCAGATCAGCACAGTTTTTCTTCTGGTTTTTTTTTTTTAACTTAAAATGATTTCCCTTGTGGACCTAGTTTGTCCTTATGACCTACAGAGTGTGGTGGTTCTGCAAAAACAGCACTTCAACGGTGGCTTTGTGAAGGCCTAAGTATGGCTCACTGAATTTAGCCAGCAGTTCCTCTGTTTATTTATCTAACTTTGCAAATTCAGCCTAGCCCCTCAGAGCTTACCCGCACATAGGGGTTGGGATTTGTGTTGTTCTTCATTGTGTTGGATTTTTATTTTTCTTTTCTAGGTTGAAAAAAAGGCCTCAGGTAAAATTAATCCCTCAGTAATACCAATGCAACTCAATCTACAGCTAATATTTAGATGTCCCTGGAACCAGAAACTATGATAATGTCACAAATATCTTAACAGTTAACTCATTGAAACTCATTTCTCTGGGAATGAGAGTGGAATCTGAAAATCTGAGTAATGAAATCCTAGAGAAAGCTCACTTACTCTTGCAAAAGAGAACTGCTTTGCTCACAGATAAGGGTAGGTAAAAAGAGCTGGCCTGAAAGAGCAAAAAATGCAGAAGCACAATCAAAGATACCTAGACCAGAAACCTGGTATGAAATGACTTCTTTATGAATTCCACAAAGCTTCAGCATGCCTGTTTAAGAAAAAAAATAGTTTAAAGGTAAATATCTCAGATCAGACACACAAATGAAGGCTTTTTCTGGGGGGAAATGTCTAGTTACATGTCACATGTAATTTGAGATTATTAAAGTAAATCTGAAATGTAACTGTGAAATAACATTATGTGCTTCTGCCACTGCTGTTGTATGTGAAAGAAAATAGAACAACGGTAGAACGATTGTCCCAAGTACCATGACGGTAAATCTGAGAGAGGGAAATTTACCAGTAAACTCACAAATCTTCCATTTTGGTCCTATATCATATGTATCTGTGTAATTAGATACTGTAGAAGAAATTATGCTATTTTCAAATGGTACAGAAAATCCATCTCGCAGTGTTCATGTACATGGCTGTAAAGGTTTGGATTATTATGATTTCTTTTGTCCTCCTGCTACTTAAGGAAACCACTAGGGGCATGTTTTACAAAGCTAACTTTTTTTTTTTGTAACTGTAACTTTTGGAGACAAGATTACATCTATAAAGGAGGAGGGTCCAACACAAAATAGGAGTCAGCTCCAAGGCAATTGATATTCCCATTTATGTTGAAAGCTTCTGACAAGAAAGTTCAAAGTTTTTCTGCAAAGTAGAAGAGTTAGCTCAGATTATGCGGAAAAACCAAATGGCTGAAGAAATACTCACTGGATTGCATGAGTGCTGGCCAGGGATATGGATAACCAGCACTCGGATCCCTGCTCAAGCCTCATGCACCTCAGAGCTGCAGAACCCTAGCAAGCACTCTTACTGTAAGGCTTTTCATCTCCAGCTCTGGCTGCTGATAGAGCTGAAGTATTTGCCCTAGTCATCTAGGAGAAGCATATTACATGAGATATGACAAATGGTCTTTGTGGATCATTTAAGGGAGGAAAACTCTTTAAGGGGGCTCTCTCAGACTGGTGACCATGCCAGTCCCACAAAACTGCCATTAAATGTGAAAACCTAAAAACTCCATTTGTGTGACAAATTACAGAATACAGAGTGACCGTGAGTGCAAGTCTGTAATTCCCGTACAGAGGTAACAATATCAGCAATAGTGATAAAAAAATAAATTCATTTCAAAGTCACAACATTTTAACCCATATTTGTGGTAGTAAGTATGGGGGATATTTTATTTTCAGCAGAAGGTTACTGATTTGTATTGCTCTGATTCAGTTTCTACTGGGACAGATGTTATCTGGCACCAATGCTATAATTCAAGGCCAGTTTCAAAGCCTATGGAAATCCCTAATTCATTTCAACCATGAGAGAAAGCATTTTGGAAAACAGCAGTCTGGCTATTTTTGTCATTTTTACAGGTCTTCCTCATAGCCTTCTTTCATTATTGTTTTATCTTATGGTTGAAAAATCTTGATTTGCTAGCATTCATCTTTTTCAGCCTAAACATTTCAGGAAGCATGAGCAAAGAGATGCTGATTTTTCACATTGGACTGCTTTAGCTGAGCTCCAGATTTAGATCTATGTGCTAGCAAATGACACCCCCTACAATTTTTTGATGAGATACCCAGAGTAAGTGATTTCTCAGATTATTCCCTCCCAACTTGCATCATTCATTTATGACATATGTCTTTAGTTTGGATTCTAAATTTGAATATATTTTCATGCTCCAAGTGCTTAGAATAATGAATAGTATGAATTACTCACTCTACCTGTGTTTTTTTCTCAAATAGCACAGGGCTGGTGTTCAAATCAACATTTCTAATCACCGTTTTTGTGATCCCAGTAGTACCCTGTAGAAATTACAGTAGCTGTCTGAAGGACTAAAGATGATTGTATCCACCTTCTCCTCTCTCAGATCTCCCACCTTGCATAGCTTGACTGCAAAAATGAAACATGTTCAGCTGAAAGCTCGTGGGTGGCAATTCATTTACACAGTCTGTGAAAAAAAACAACAAACATACATTCTTAGTTAAACTTGATGAGGACTTCCTCAATATCTCTATCACTCTGCACTTCCAGGAGATGACTTGCACACTCAAGGACTTTAAGGAACTGTGAGAAGAGGTCACCCAGCCAGCACAGCTGAACAGTGTTCAGGCTGTATCAGAGCTTTTTCAGACAAATGATACAATATCGCAACGTATGTGCCAGGAACAAGTGGAAGGATAACAGAAACTAAGGGCAAAAAGTGATGGAGTAAGAAAGTAATTTTACAGAAATAAAGCCCTGACAGTAGTTCAAGTCAAGCCATAGCCTCCTCCAGGTTCCTATACATCTGAATGCTGAAACCATATTTGTCTTGGGCATCTGGCAATGTCATTTAATATGTTCTTATGGCCCCGCATGCAGTTAAGCATGCACTGTATATTATTTTATGATGTTTGAATTGGAATCACACTTTCTGGGTACAAGTATTCATGTTTTTGCAGATTCTTGTGTTAAGCTGGGAGAACCTGTTTCCAATTTCATGACCGTTTATTGCTAATCCAAAATGACTGCAGCATTACCTACAGACAGGAAGCTGGATGAGGATTTGTGTGTTTTGGATGCATCGTGCTCTTCCCAGGAAACTCTGTTAAACTAGTTTTATGCTTACATGAGAGGAAGACAGAAATTACTAATGGACATGACTGTGCCTAATCTATATATAGTTTAGCAAAATAAAGGTAAAATTGAGATGGGTCTTCTAGCAGCTCTTCATCTATATGAGCTTGAATAACCATTTCAGCATTCCATTCAGATTTCTGCTTTTGCTTTCTCAAAACTCAAACTTGCATAAAAGGGTCCTGCACTCACTAGTTCAGCCAATATTCAGGAATTTTACAGGTTTTGGTCTCTAGGCCTAACAGTTAACTTTTCCTGAAACCACCAAAATCTTACAGCAAAACATTTCTTCTATATAATTCAAGCTATCCTCTTGTTAGAGATTACACTGAACTGCAGTCGTATTACATGTCAAAGGAAACATATTGTAGAACATTCCCTTGGGGAGCAAAAAACAATGCTGACGAGAGGACGGATTAAGTTGTCCCCCAGAACAACCAGGAACAGCCTAAGAAATATGTACTTAACATTTTATGAACTTCTAAAAGTTTAGAGGTTCATTTTGGCCAGCAGCTGATTTAGAATTGTTCTAATAAGTCTTATGAGAGAAGGCTTTCTCCCGAGATTCATAACAGTCCAGGATTTTTATGGATAGAAAAAGCCATAAGATTGCTCTCTTAATAATTCTGCATTTTTATGTTTAATCATCATAATCAAACAGTAAAATGCACATATTTTTCTCCCCTTAGAAAGTTAACCATTTCTGTGGAAATTTGCTGAAAAGTATTAGAGTCTGGTTTGCTTGAAAAGGGTTTGATCTGATTGGATTCTTTATTATTCTGTTCAAATGAATTGCTCATTATGTTCTTAAGCAATTCAGGCAAGGTTTTCAAGGAATATATATTATTGGCCACAGCTAGAATAATGTCTTGAGCTTTTACTTCCAATTAATTGAACTTGTAGTTATAACTAATAGTAAGCACAAAAAATAGCAAACAATTTTCTTTCTATAAGTTGCATATTCATTTGATGCCATTTAATTTTAAGCAACATCTACATGACCCATTCAGAACTGCAGGGAGAAAAAAACAAAATATGAATTTAAAGCACACTGTTTATAACGGTGAGAAAACAGGGAAAAAGGCAACTCAGACTCTGAATGAAAATACATGTTCAGAAACCATTTAAAGCTATCTCATCCAGAAGTGTCATATATTTTTTTAGGTCTTTTGTTGTCCTTTACAAGCTGAAGGAATAATTTTCCAAAAACATGAAAATAAAATCATGCATTTTTAATCAGGAACAAGCATAAGTGTACTAGCAATTTCAGTTGACTGAGTCCAAATGCTTATGTCTAACCCCTTCCCCTCCAAACAATTCTGTACTTAAATTTTACTACCTGAGATGATGCTACACCTACACTTGCTCCTTGCTCTTGGAAGAGAGAGAAGGAAACCGTCTTCATGGAGGATACCGCTTTCAGTGCCTCTGCGAGTGATGGAGATCTCTGGAGATAGGGTTTTCTAGGCTAAGTAAGTATTATTAGATATAATTTGGCTTTTTTTTCTATTAATAAAAACAAATCATGGTTATTTGACTAACATAATTATGAACTACACCATGCTTCAGTGTTTCTTTGAATTATTTACATTTTTCTATGTTACTTTATAAATGTCTTTGGGTTTTTTTCCCATAATTTTATTATTGGATTTTATAGATTTAGTTACAGTAGATTATGATTTCCATGGCTAACTTTTTAACTGTCAAACTATTTAATAGAATAGAAACTTAAAAATCAACAATGAATATATGTCAAAAAATGTTCCCAGTGAAGTTTGCAATCCCTTAAAAATAATTAAATTTGTAGGAAACAAAGAACAAAGCCATGTTTGTCCCTTGCCACTAGAGCTCTACAGTGTGAAGCCCACCAGAGCTCAACATCTGTGAAGCCACAGGCACTATTCAGTATCCTGAGGGGAAAATAACCTGTCTGAGGAGGCTCGAATAGCTCCCGGTATACTTTTAGTACAACCTCTCCTCAGAAATAGTCGGTGACTCAGCTCCAGTGTTTTTCAGGCAAAGCCTGGGTGATTATGTCTAGGGAAAGAGCTGGGAACAATATCTACCTGACCAGAAGTTACTTACAGGAGTTAAACTTCTCAAAAGGAAAAACTGCCTGTCTGTCATCTTCCCTAAAGGAAAACGTACTTTAGCATGAAAGGGAAGTAGGAAACAAGAATTTCCATGATGAACGAGAGGGTACAGGACCACAAGAACAAATTACCTTGACCAGCTAGGGAGACATGCAAGGATCCAGCAATCACATGAATGGCTGTGCCCACATTGTTGTAAGCCATAAAATGCTCCAACCCTGCTACTTTTCCTGCCTCCAAAATAAGGGAAGTGATTAAGGATCACAACGGCCATCACACACCTAATGCCATGTAAAGGTGTCACAGCCAGGAGAAAAAGAAGCGAGCAAATAATCAGTTTACTGGAAAAGAGCACAGTTTGAAATACCTAGTGTACTATCAAGGACCCAGAAATCAGATGATGGCTAAAACACAGGATGAAGCACCAAAAGGTTCCTGTTCCATTTCCAGCTGTCAGAACCTCTTAGTGGGACTTTAAACAAGCTGCTTACCTTCCCTGTGCCCTAATAGCCCCAAGATGTTTGCCCATTCCAAATTATTCTGCAGCTTGTAGAGAAATAGGCTCAGTCCCTCCTATTAAATGTTCCACGTGCAATAATTTAATAGTAACTGGAGCAAAGAAGGAGCGTGAAATCGTCAGGCACCTTCCCAGCATTAGAGAAAGCTGAGCTACAGTCCTTCTCACGAGCACTTCAAAATCTTGGACAAAGCACTAATATGCAGGCTTTCTGTATTCTTTGGAGCACTGTACACTTTAACAGCATCCATGGAATGGGCAGAAAGCACCTTCTGCCTTCTCCCACATCCTAGTGGCGAGGCATCCTCACAGAAGCGTCTCTTTGTTTTGCTTTAGGCAGAGAAATAAAACCTCGAATCAGCACCCTGGACACGAGACAAAATGCTGAGCAAGTAAGAAATAAGATGGCCACTGCCACAGCATCACTGCCTCTGCTCAGAGAGCCCGTGGTATTTACGAGACAAGCTTTGTGCACATGGGTGTGTTTGCACCCTGCCGGTGATGCAGGCAGGAGAACACCCAGCACACTGCTTCCAACGCTGGCGTCTGTAATGGGCACAACAGCATTGAGTGCCGCCACCGGTGAGGCGTTTCTGGGCACAGCGAACTGTAGCACTTTGAGCATGCGAGGAACTTGGGCGCAGAAAAGTGAGGCTGCTGGAAATGCTGGTGCTGGGCAGGAGACGAACATGACGTCTGAGGAGTGGAATTTCAGTGTTAGATGCTTACAGCATGAATCACAGGATTTAGGCACTGACGAGCCACAGCAGATTTGGCCCAAAATGGCCACATACCTACAGCTGTTCAGATTTTTGTTTCTTTTTTCCTTTTTAAACAAAAGTGTTTCTCTTCAAATAGTGCAGATTTGCCAAACCAAACCTTTTGTAGGATTGTATCAATTTAAACTTCAAGGAAAGCATTCCATGTCCAAGACACAAATTCCATTTACACTCCAAGATTTCTCACCACTACCCCTCTCTCCAACTTCTGAAAGGCCAGATATCAGGAGGCTCATCTCAGGTATACAGATGGAAACTGAAGTCCTGGTTTGACTCAGAGATAAGAGGTCTTGAACCTCAGTCTCCAGCAAAGCAGAAGTAAGCTATAAGCTTAACCTAAAAATAAAAAGGTCTTGTTCATGTTTTTTTCTTTTTTCTTAATTGCTATTTTCATCCACATACAAAGTAGGAAAAGTTCTACATCCTTCCCCCCTCCCCCTTCTTTTTTTGCACTGTTGGCCAAGAAACCTATTTCCTGTTCAGCTTTAGGCACAACTTACCCCTGCACTGTTTGGCCACTGTAGGATTTTCTGCACATTCAGCTATTCTCTCTATTTTTGTTAAACTGCTATCAGGGAATTACTGCTCCAGGTTAATTTTTGAGTGACTTCCAAGAACAAAATGTGTCTGTCAAAGAAAGCTTACTGCTCCCAGCTACTTATATCCTATCTCTGAAGGCAGAACTTGGCCCAAGTATTGCACATTAAGGAGTTGTTCTGAACCATGCTGGCTTCACATTTCAGCATACAAAACAACCTTTCCCACAGCATTCTAGATCAGTGTTACACACAGCAACCTGCTGTATGTTTAAAAAAAAAAAAAAATAAACCACACCACATTGGTTTCTGAATGCACTGAGAAGACAGGAGACCAGATTCACCAATAAGTTCCAGCTGCTTTGCACTCCTTTGGCAACGCAAAACAGCTGTAAAGATGCTTTATCTGGGTTCAGCCAAGCATATGGATACTTTGCATCATCAGAGTACAGAAAAGTCAGGATTTGATACTGACTCTAGCTGATTGAAAATATTACTCTGCCACTACGCACAGCACAAGGAGATAACAGACAAACATACCTTCAGTCTGCTGTACGCTGTTATTCTGGACTACATCTTGTCACAGGTTCCACAGAAGGGGAAGGGGATCTCCATTTTCTGCTTATCAATTACATATCTGAAAAATCCTCTGCATACATGCTTCTTTAAAAATACTTAAGACAACACATAACATTTTAAATGTTCCAAAAGTATCGACTTTTAATGATACTTTTAATGCACTTTGTTACACCATATATTTGAAATATTATGAAAATTGGCAAAGTAGTCCCATTTTAAACATAAAGTATTTAATATGGGGGATATATATTTTAAATATACGTGCAATAAATCTTAAGCAAATATATTACAAATATATAGAAAACCTATATTTTTTCCATATGCAAAGAAACGATCCCTGTTACAGCCATTTTATTGTTCACTGCAGACAGTTATGTGAAGCAGACTGCATTCATTTAATTTTCTCCTACAAATCTGGAAAATTTTTTGCAGATCTCTTGCATACAATTAGAACAATAACTGAACCCTATTACAGACATCGTGTAACTATAATGTAAAAGCTATGTCTTGAGCTCTATTCACAGAGCTGTGTGTTTTAACATGAGCTCTTAAAAAATTGGAAAGCAAATCAGTCTTACTTAGGTTCACGTCCTTGGTCCTCAGAGATCCATGCCTTTATATCCTTGACTTAATCACATTGTTTCTGAAGACTCCTACTCACTGTTTCCTTTTGGTAGTGGAAATACCTACATCAGAGGCAGAGGGCTGTAGCTGCAATAACTTGGTGACTAAACCAAGGATTACATGAAAACCCCTCCTACTGTTAATGGAGCAATTTCATTTCACCACCATTTTGTTCTTGTTTCCAGCTTCTCAAGTATTTCGAGCATTGAAAGAACCGTCGCTCATAGCTTAGCACTTGGGATTACAGATTTTGCATGCCAGCACATGCCAAATACCTCTGTTTTTATATATGGATTTATTCTTAAATATAAAAGTCACAGACTGTGGTGCTGGAAGCCAATCAGCCCACTGGGTACAAGACCATTTTGAACCATCTCCCAAAATGGGAAAGTTCTGTAAAGTTCATATGTCCTTGTATATTTAAATGACAGGTATGATACACAAAATCCCATGTATATTTATATATATTTATATAGAGTGTGCATATCTGCAACTGTTTAGATATACATGATCAGTCGTTATATAAATGTCAAATATCTATTTTAGTCGTACAATTGGATGCCATCATCATTAACAGGTAAATCGTGTTGCAAAACTTACATTAATCTATATCACCACTACATAAACTATCATAGATCACAGAGTAAAGGTCATGGGTAGGTTTTTGGGTTGTTGTTTTTTTTGAAAGTCATATATTGTTAGGATGAAAGTTGATTCTTTGAGGGACAAATGGTAGCAAAAGTATTGTCATCTTGGGCAGCTTTACTTAAGAGTATATGCTTCTTAAATTTCTCCAAATATAATGAGACCAATTCGCACACTTTCTCAGCTGCCCCCAAAAAATGAGTCAGTTGTGGCTGTGTCTCTGAAGATGCTTCAGGACAACTCTTCTGGAATGAACCATCTTCTTATGCACTATAAATATACCAGGCCCAAAAGTTAGTATGTATCTGTCCTTCTGCTTACCATCTCCGCAGTTACACAGTTTGCAGAGGCTGTCTCGGAGACTGAGTTCACGATAAAACTCCAAGGAAGCCATATGAAGGTATTTTCTTTCTACATCAGAAGACTCTCTGCATCATAGATAGTGCCACATAAACATATACCCACCAATTCTGAAGAAAACAAGTGCAAGCAAAAATTCATATCATTTTCTAAAGGGTTAACCTAACTCTGACTCTTTTTTATCGCTGCCTGCAGTGAAAGCTCTCACAAACATCAGGGAGCATAATCCAAGAAATGCTAAGCACTTTGGAAATTCCCACCTGTATTATTAAGCAAGCATTAATTTTGGTTTTACTTATCTGGGAGTATTTGTGCAAAGCATTTTTGTGTACATAAATGTTTTGGAGGGAGTATGTATTCCTCTGAATGCAACACCTGAACAAACACTTTTTCATATAAACTCGTAAATATCTAGATTACCGAGGATCAGCAGTGGAACTGCTGCTTTGACCACCCTGTCTGTAAAGCAATGTCTTCAAGAAATGTGACCAGAAACAAATTAAACATAAAGCTTGTAGGTCAGCCAATAAATCTGGCTTATGTCTTTCTCTCTTCCTCAGGCAGGAAGGAACCCAGCTATTTTTAAATGTGGTGTCCAGGTACACAGCCAAAACCAAATGCTACTTTTTCTGGAGAAGACGACAGGAAAAGTTTTATACATTCTAAAGATTTCCCAAGGCTTGCTAGTTGCCTCTCTCCTTGTTCTTGGTGTGTCACACACTCTCATCCTAGGATAATTTTCATTCCACTGACATTTTCAGGTTGTGCTTTCTTTAGTTAGGAAACAGAAACGACACTGTGTTGCTTAAGGTGGTTTGTTTTGTTTTTGAAAAAAAATAAAAAACACTACTTCATTCTGCATCTACAGAAGTCAAAATACCAAGTAAAATTTGTTTCAGACCATTTATGAACAAGCCTATAATCCAAGTTTATTAAAATTATTTCATGTAATAATTTCAAAGAGTATATGCTACATTAGTATTACAGTTTTTGTAAAGAACTCAAAAAGGGGAAGAAAGATCAATGAACATGATTTTCAACATTCTCAAAATCAATTAATTTTATGCTTTTAGATTTTTTGTGATTATTTTCCATATCCTCACCATTTACTTTTTCTCTTTCTTCATAATAAATTAAAAAGCATTATAACTACTCTTTAAAGCAACTTTAAACTTTCTTCATCACTTACTTGTTTTTATTTCTCTACCTTTTCTTATTTTTTTTTTAAAAATCTTTTAAGGCCTGACCATGGTTTTTGGAGGTTACAGTAACAGCTATCTTTCCTGAAAAGCATATGTGATGTATTCAACACTGTATTTCTACAGTAATTCTATCCTATAACCTCAGATGTAGTTGCAGTTATTCTTCTGAGAGTTTCAAATGATAGACAGCTCCAAACATGGGCAGGTAGCGTCTCAAATTGAGCGTACGTTGCCTACAACAGAAATATCTCACATCCAGTAGGAACTGGTCCAGATCCAGCTGATGCAACTCCTGAATCTCTTCCCACACAGTCAATTTGCCAATTTCAATAAATTAAAAAGAATTTATGATTGCCAGTGGAGGTTTTGAGACACGAAACTATATAATTCTCTTTTAATCATGCAGAAAAATGGCATCTAACATTTTTCTGATGGATATAGCTGTATCAGTGATAGGAACAGAGTAAAGACTCATATGAACGCATCTTTCAGGTCTATGGGGAGAACAATTAAGCGACAGAATTCTGTGTACAACTACTGTGTGGATTCACTGGGAAACAGACCTAAGCAATACTTTATTCCAGACCCCTTCCTTTGAAAACTGCAAAATTTATTCACCATTCCAGCAAAATTTTTGTGTTCAAAATTCACGATCTCAGTTCCATGAACAGGTTTTTACTAATTGTCAAGACAATATTCGGAACTCAATTGAATTCCAAGAAACACAAGAAATAACAGAAGTAGCAGAATGCTTCAGTTCTTCACCACGGACTGATTTTCAAGGTTACATTCACTCTGAAAGTGGAAACCAATATTTCATCGTTGGGGTATTGGTTCATGCGACAGGGTTTTTTAGCTACAACCCGCCCATGAGGGCCTTACTGTGCACTCATTCTTGTGCGCTGCCACCACTTGACAACAGGTCTAACTCCAGTAGGATGTTGTACTCACAGCCCACCGGCAGTCATTTCATTCCTCTGCCCTTGAGTTTCCCCTGGCCCACCAGGAGCAGGTCACAGCAGCGAAAACACAGCTTGACAAAGTAGTAGGCAGGTGCTTATGTTCTTTGTGGTCATCACTGACTTCAGCCCTGGCAAAAGTGCCGGAGAAGACATGGATATTTCCTCCTTTACCTTTCAGAGTTCTCCTTGTGCTAAAGAAAAGGTCAGTGTAGAGCCCCATAATGGATTCTTTCTGGACTTGAAAAGGCAGAAGCTGTTGTGCCAGAGCGAACAGACAGAGTAAGCCAGAAGGTGGGGCACAGGGAGGTCTGCAAGACAAACAGACATTTATCAGTGGCTTGAACAGATTACTAGGCGGGCTGGCAGCAAGTGACTGAAGTGATAGTCTTTGAAGGAGTTGAAAGAGCAGACTGAAGCCCAAATAGATCATTTAAGAAGTTTATAGAAAAAGGCTTTATGACCCTGTGTTCTCTAATAAATTTTTCTCATTATAAAAAGTTAATAAAAGGATTCAGTTTAATAAACTGACTCTGGTATTTTATATAAAATATAATTTTAAATAATGAGAAAAGAAATTTTCTGCTCTTTTTTTGCTAAAAGGATGGTTCCAGAAACTACTGAAAGAAATGCATTAAAAAATATTTATTCTCTGCTTTTGTGGAAAAAAAAATAGAAAAATGTCTAGTCTAAAACATTTTCTACTGTGGGTACAATGAATAAAAATCCACAGAGCCCATCCAGGGAAATGCACATGGAAAAAGTATGAACTGTCCTGGCAGAACAGTGTGGGAAAGTGCATTACAGACTCCTCTGTCATAACTTCACCTGGCCTGCACATCAGCAAAGAGATCTTCAGGCTGCAATGTTATGAATCCTTCACTTCATCACTAGCACTCAAGAGCATATCACCACAGCCAATTTACAGGGTCAGCAGAAAGAAATGAGCGAAGAAAGACAGGAGGAAAGGTAGAGATGGAAGACACTAACAGCAGAAAGTGGTTAGATTTGTTTTCCCCAGAAAGCTGGCCTTTCATGTGTATCAGCAAAATATCTTATTGATAGAATTTTATAAAAGCACAAAAAATAGAAGGGCCTATTCTGAACTGCTTGTGCCACCCAAAAGGAATGCAAGAGAAAATCAAAAGCCAAAAGAGGGAAGATAAAACAATGTATTTCCCATCCATGCAGTACAATGGGAAACATGATACATTTGACTCACACTAGGATGCACCAGGATGTAGTCATAAAAAATAAATGCTCCAGGGGAGCAACAGCATTCTCAGGGCTAAGAAACTTACTGGTTTTATTCCAACATATTTGAAGATAATGTGTTCTCTCACTGTCCTTTTCAGCTCATAAGAAAATGCTTAGGCAGTGGTTCCACCATACAGCAAATCCACATTTGGGCTCCAACTGCCAAAATCCCATTGGAATCAACTATTTTCCTTTCTTGTACCTACTGACACTTATCCTTACACTGTTAGCTTTCCTATGGCAAATGTTGGTTCAATAAAGATTAGGACAATGGCATCATATGATCATTCACTTTGAAAGGAAGCCCAGGAGGTCATCTAGTTCACCATCCTCCTCAAAGCAGGGCTGGCTGTTTGACAGAGTAAGATCTTCATCACCAGGTCAGGGCTGTCTCTTCCAGAGACAGAATCTGGAAGAAGAAAACAGGAGAAGTGTCTGAGGACTTGAGGAAAGCCAATGTCATTCCAGTCTTCAAAAAGGGCAAGAAGGAGGACTCGAGGAGCTACAGGCCGGTCAGCCTCACCTCCATCCCTGGAAAGATGATGGAACAGCTCATTCTGGACATCATCTCTAAGCAAGTGGAGGAAAAAAAGGTTATCAGGAGCAGTCAACATGGATTCACCAAGGGGAGTGGCATGACCAGCTTCTGTGATGGTATGACCAGCTGGATAGATGAGGGGAGAGCAGTGGCTGCTGTCTACCTTGACTTCAGAAAGAAGAAAGGTTTTTGATGCTGTCTCCCACAACATACTCATAGGGAAGCTCAGGAAGTGTGGGCTAGATGAGTGGACAGTGAGGTGGATTGAGAACTGGCTGAATGGCAGAGCTCAGAGGGTTGTCATCAGCGGCACTGAGTCTAGTTGGAGGCCGGTAACTAGTGGTGTCCCCCCACGGGTCAGAACTTGGCCCAGTCTTATTCAACTTATTCATCAATGACCTGGATGAAAGGACAGAGTGTACTCTCAGCAAGTTTGCTGATGACACCAAACTGGGAAGAGTGGCTGGTATACTGGAAGGCTGTGCTGCCATTCAGCGAGACCTGGATAGGCTGGAGAGTTGGGCAGAGAGGAACCTGATGAGGTTCAACAAGGGCAAGTGCAGGGTCCTGCACATGGGGAGGAATAACCCCATGAATCAGTACAGGCTCAGGGCGGACCTGCTGGAGAGCAGCTCTGCGGAGAGGGACCTGAGAGTGCTGGTGGATGGCAAGTTGACCATGAGCCAGCAGTGTGCCCTGGCTGCCAAGAAGGCCAATGGCATCCTGGGATGCATCAAGAAGAGTGTGGCCAGTAGGTCGAGGGAGGTTCTCCTTCCCCTCTACTCTGCCCTAGTGAGGCCCCATCTGGAGTACTGTGTCCAGTTCTGGGCTCCCCAGTTCAACAAAGATGAGGAGGTACTGGAGAGAGTCCAGCGGAGGGCTATGAAGCTGATTAGGGGACTGGAGCAAATCTCCTACAAGGAGAGGCTGAGGGAGCTGGGCTTGTTCAGCCTGAAGAAGAGAAGGCTGACAGGGAATCTTATAAATGCCTATAAATATCTTAAGGATGGGTGTCAGGAGGATGGGGCCAGACTCTTTTCAGTGGTGCCCAACGATAGTACAAGGGTCAACGGTCACAAACTGAAGCAGAGGAAGTTCCAGCTGAACACAAGGAAGAACTTCTTCCCTCTGAGGGTGACGGAGCACTGGAACAGGCTGCCCAAGGAGGTTATGGACTCTCCTCTAGAGATATTCAAAACCCACCCAGACAAGATCCTGTGCAGCCTGCTCTAGGTGACCCTGCTTTGGCTATGGGGTTGGACTAAATGATCCACAGAAGTCCCTTCCAACCCCTATCATTCTGTGCTTGTGCAGGAGATAAGATTTGACTCTTGTATCTGTGTCTTTGGTAGTTGAGCTTCTTGAGGCAGCAGCAGCCTGCTGTTTGCTTGAAGGCAGTCCTCCACTTGCTTACCCTTCAGCTGAAAAATCAGCAGGACGGAGGGCTTTCACCAACTCACTCTTTTTTTCATTATTAAAGTTATTTCATTATTTTTCACCCCTCCAAAGTAATTCTCTCAAGTGGTTTTAGCACTACACATTAGCCAGCATAACTTCCCAATGTTGCCTGTCTCGAGTGGCAATTAAGCACTTAGTGTATACATTTTACATACATACATATATATACACACAATGACAAGACAAGTATGTTAGAAATCCTCCTCCAGGTGTTTAGCAATCATTATTAGAAGAAAGGGCTTGTCCAGAGTTTGGAGTTCCCAAAGAGCTACAGCTCTTTTCCCTAGGACAAGGAGGCCACCAGTTAGGACTGAGCAGAAAGGCTGTCACGGTCTCAGTAACTACTGAGGCTGGTTTCAGTTCTCTCTCAGTCTGCACATAGGGAAGCATAGAGAAGCGGAGAGAAGGGGACAGCATCACATCATAGGTACCAAAACCACATTCTGTAACAGGGTAGAATTACTCTGGTAAACTATGGTGGCAAATTCAAGAGAGTCAAATCAAACAGAAAGTAATGCCCATGTAGCCCAATAAGACATCACTAGGCAAAACAGCACGATAACATTGCTTAGGCACAGATCTCCGAGGAAGGGCAGAGGGAAAGCAGAGGTAGCTAAAGAAATTGTAGAGAAAGCATTAGAAAAGCAACATCAGGCAACCAGTCAATAAGCTTGACATTCGCACCTTATTTACAGACACACATAACATACATACAATTTAGAGTGTGCCTAATTCAAACCCCGTATTTCTTCTTTTTCACTGCTATTTGTTGTTTTGTTTCTTTTTTTCCCAGTGGTACAGATACATACTGAAGTAACAAAGAACAGCTTGGGTCTTTGCATTTTTGTTTAGGAACACAGCAGGGTCGTAACTTCAGGAATGTCACCTACACATCTTCTACTCAGGCTTCTTTAAGACTTACCTAAGAGCCCAGGTTTTCACCTGTGGTATATTCGCTAACAAAACAGTTATCACCTCTAGATCTCTGTGCCAGTATTTACCCTCAGACAGTACAGATGCAAGGTCTTAATGTATTTTTCCACTTTCAAGGTCAAGCAGGTCAAATAGTGAGAAGAGAAACCTCCAGTAACATGGACTTAAAAAGCTTCATGAGAATATTTTTTGTTTTATCTTTTTTCTGAACAAGGGTTTTTGCAGGATGATGTCCATCAAGCAAAAACAAGTGATGAGCTCAACTGTCTACAGTTACATCGGGGTAAATAGTGTTAATCACATCAGTACTTTCTTATAATACAGCTGACATTAGATGGCTATATAAAGTCGCCACACAACCTGGAAAGGATGGAATATGCCTTAAGCAAAGTTCCTTAGAAAAGAACATCCCATACAAGACTGTCCCATGAAAGTCACATCTGAACTTTCTTCTAACAGATACCTGAACAGAACCAAAGTTTTAACATGCCACTCAAGGGCGGTGTGTAAACATAGTCTGAGAAATGCTACCTTTTGTTACCAAACACATGCTACCATAATTAAGTAATGTATTTCAAAACTAAGAAACAATGGGTGTGGTGCAAAAGATAAGGTATTAAGGGTGTGTGTGGGGGGGGTAATCTGGGAGGGATACTAAAGCAGCAATACAACGGAAAAGAAGAAATGGCATGCAACTAATCAGGGAAACCCAGAAAGGAGTAAAGACAGGCAGTTTAGATGTATGGTATTCATGTTTGAAGTCACCAAATTTTTTCAAACTTTTCTCTTTATAATTGTCACAACTTCACACTTTTCTTTTTCTCAACTAGCATGTTCTGAAAGTTCATCACATGAACAGGTTTTTTTTACAAGGCTTCTGACTGTATTGATTTTTAACAGGACAGTCTGTATCACACAAGGTTCCCTTAACAACATTAACTCACAGCTAGAGTAAGTGTGGAAGTGCCAAAACTTAAAAAAAATAAATACATGTGAAGAAAGCAGTCACATGCTTAAGTAAAATGCCTCTGAAAGGGGAGAAGGCTGGTTATGTCATAAGAGGAAAGATCCAAAAATGCATAGATGATGTGTGTTCTGGATGGGAAGAAAACTGGCGTCACCCTGTACGGTGCTGTGTTTTTTAAACATGCAAGAATGCATAATGTCCTGACGCATTTGGTGTTAACTGGTTGATGAGATTGAATCCTTTTTATTAAGCAATAGCCAAAGATAACTGTGCTCTGATTCAGGAGTACCACAGGAGGTATGAAGTTGCACCACACTCTTTGTTCTTCTTCCTCACTGCCACTCAGAGCTGCTTTAAAATAAAAAGGAAACTGCTGAGAGTCCTTCCTTGGGAGCTCTATGAATAAAATTACATTTTGATTTTCTAGAAAGCTTAGAGTAAGGCACTGAGAAAAAAAAATGGCAGGACCTACAGCAAAATGCTCCCTTCCGTTTTCAAGCTTTTAAATATACTAAAAAGAAGGGGATTTTCATGTTCTCCACTCGAGAAATTAAAACGGTTCACTTAAAAAAAAGGAAAAAAACAAAGAGGGGGAGGGGACACAAAATGATGTCATCACAGACAGCTTAGCACTTCCAGAAAACAACTCACATGCATTACTGCAGAGCCCATCTCAGGCTAAAATGACTTGCCCTTTGAGACATTATACCCCACTGATTCTGAAGTGAGCTTACACTGACTAACTGAGACTTAGCCACCTAATTTAGGCCAGATAAATCTCATCTTACCTAAGATGATCAGTGTGTTTAAATGCCCATCTGTTTCCTGCACACACATACCACATCATCATTCTGGAGGCCAGAATACGAAATATTATGCTATGATTGCTTTAGCCACAACCTTTATCTAATAATTTTCTACACAGACATGATACACTAGATTCTTTGATATCAACAGTCTTTCATATCCCTTTCTCAAAGGCAACATGCAGGTTATCCCAGATAATTTGGGATACAGTCCTCAAAATATTCACTATATTCCTGTTTCAGATGTTAATTTAAGCAAGGTATTTCTACAGTATCACTATACTTCCTTATTATTTCCAGGGCTTATGGTACTGAATATATGCAGAACTACAGCAAAGAAGTATTCAGCGACATTGCAATTAAAATAGACATCATTTGGGCCAGGTTTAACTCCCTGGATGAGCTGCTTATGAAACATTCTCTGAAATGCGCCTTAGGATTCAAGTATAGAGTGTATTTCTTTATTTTTTATTTTTCTTACAGAAAGAAGTATTTAAGCAAGCCCTGCATACCCTTTCTACCACTGATTTACATTCTGTATCACAGGTGGAATGTTGTGGCTGCTTCACTTTTTGATTAACCCATTTCCTCCTGCCCTCTAATGGTGAGTCATCTGCCTGTCATTCCATGTTTTGGGCTATTTTTCCGTGTTTCCCATTTGTTCGTACGCCTTTTGACTAGCTAAGGAAAGCTAGATTTTAAACCACTAGATTTATCTGGACTATTTTCTGGGAGAGATCTTTGTTTTGTTTTGCCCCCAGTGGTGGACAAGCATTTAAGCAGCTCCTGTCAGGCATTTGGAAGAAGATCCCAAACATATAGATGACCCCTCTCACTGTGAACTCTGTTCATCATTCCTAGTCCAGGCACAATGTGGTGTAAATCCTTATAACTGTACTGCAAGACCACTGAACATTTTATAAAAAGATCTAAGCTACATTTCATGAGATGAAGGCCCATCCTCCTGAGACTTTAAGTGTTTGAGTCCTCCCACCATCTCTTGCAGCTAATATTTCCCCTAATATTCTGCTGTATCCATATCATGACTCTACACACACACAGAGCTACAGCAAGAACTGTTCTTTAGCCACATTGGGCTCAAAAAGAGACATGGTTTGTTTAGACCAAGAACCTGCCTTGCTAAGGTTATGTTTACTTCAGTCTTTGCAAGTTACAGATTTACTGCCTTGTTTGGTGAAAAAGTACTTAGACTTCAAGAGAGTTAGTACCTAGCTTCAGTGAGTTTCTGCAAACGTCCATAACTTTTCCTGCTGATTCCTTCTAGTTTGCACTTGCCTGGAACTTTGGCGAAAATACAGAAGAGATCTGTCTTTTACTGTGCACCATTACAACATTTCTTTAAAAATCTTCCGTATCTCCTAACACACACATCCCCACACACGTTTAAATTTTAAGTTACAGGTCTAAAAGTCAAGAGCTTCTGTCATTCATATAGTTGAAAGGAACCAATGTGTCTTTCCAATATGACCTCCTCCTCCACAAGACAGACCACTGAACACGACTCCCGAGTTTTGCATCAAAGTTGTAGATTCCATCTGAGTTTAGACATGTTCTTCAGAAAGAGGTCTAGTCCTGACTTAAAGGTTTTAAGTTACAAAGAAATCACTACAGCTTCATGAAAATTCCACTCCATGTAATTTTTAACGTCGCTTTGATGTCTGCCTAATGTCCATGCCCATAAAGTCATTATAGCTTCCTTTGAGCACAAAGAGTAGTAATAGTCCAACTAATGATAGAAAAGGTTTTACAATATGCAATTTAATGACACCTGTACTAATAACTTGAGATTCTCATCCGGAATGTAAGTCACATCCTTGTAGGGGCTAATATGATCCCATTCAAAAATCTCCCATTATTTGCTATCTACTAAGTATATATATGTATTTATAGGTACATTTAATTTTTAGCTTTAAAACCCTGATATCCATTGAGATTTGAAATTTCTCATATTTTCTTTTGACTTTTGTCTACCTCTGAAAGTTCAGAACGCAGATATTAAAAGCATATAATTAAGGGCCTAAGGCAGAATGATGGATTTCTTCACCAAAATTTAAAATCACACACCATATTTTTCTAACAACTCTTAATGCCTTCATGCTCCACACCAGCACACATGGCTGAGCTGTGCATACCAGCTTACTGCCTTCTGCATGAGGAAGTGCACTCTCACACCACTAAGCTTTCTCGATACACAGTCTCATCAATGCAGCGTTAAAAGGACATTCAAATGACCAAGGACAAAACAATCCCTGCAGAAATCGGATTGAGTTCAGGAGAATTCCTACAAGACAGGTGTTCTAAAGACTGTATTTCTCAGCTTGCTCATCTGTCAGACAGCACACTTATCACATCCACAGCATAATCCACATCATTATTTACAGAGTATTTAGAGATATAGCCCTCTGCCAGATTGGCATTTAAGGATATCAGTTCTTCACTCCGCCATTGACATTCAAGGTGAATTCGAAGAAGTCCTGCCTTCTTTGTGCCTCAGACCTTCAGCTTTAAAATGGAAATTATTCTTTTTATCCTCTTCTAACTAGAAAGACACACAGTGATAAAGTAGTATCTTAGAAGCTATAGAGAACTTTTTCTACACTGAAAAAAAATAAAGCTTTGAGTTCTCATTAGTCCGATTCAGTATTCTGTCATGATTTCATTAAAACAAGTATTGCAGCAAAATACATACTTTGAGATCATAAGCCAAGTGAGTATTTGAAGGCCTTCACAATGCAAGTGGCAGCTGAAACTACTGTGTCCCTGGAGGACCTCCTGAAGACACTGTGACCACTTAATGGTAACAGAAGTTTTCCCATAAAACTTTTACTGATCTCCAATTCCAACCAGTGTCCCACTCTACCAGTATCTCCTTCTAACTATCCGCATCCCAATTCCTGTTTCTGACCCCAGTAGAAGAAATATGCAAAGGCAGTAATCTCTGAGTTCAACCTTGGACATTTATGGCTGTATTCGCACAACATATTTGTTTTCAGAAGAAAAGCAGAGTCAGAAGTTCTCCCTCGGCTCTCCCCACAGGCTCAGGCTGTTCACCTTGTGCCACTGTTTGCTGTTCTCTGAATGGTGCCAATCGCTGCATTCCTTTAATTCACTCAGACTGTAAATAAGCTGCCTAAAGTGAGACCGGATGCCTGCTTCATCTCCCAAAGAGTGTAAGAAACCTCTGGCCCAGCACATGAAGTTTCTTATAAAGCTTTGTAAATTAGAGTTCTGGTGCCATAGGCACTTAGTATTACAGGCTGTTATATTTAAAACATGTAGTTTTAAGACAGTAGCTTCCTGCTGTGAGAGTGGGAGTCCTCTGGCTGAGCAATTTCAAGCCTACAGAAGAACTGAATCAGCTCTGGCAAGTTCAGCCTTAGAAAAACAGTTTCTCAGGCCTCTCTAGCTCTCTATTTTAAGCGGAACTAGGCCTTAACGAGCATTTTCTTGTGGTGTTGTTTGAGCAATGCTGCTGTCGTTATAGAAACTCGTAGATATTTATTGCTGGTTTTGACATATTTGCAGTTTCCCAGTTACAAGATCGCTTGCTGCAGCTGCATAAGGTGCTTCGTAAATTCTCAGTTACTAATAGCTCATATTATAAGAAACCCCCACTAGTCATAATTGTCTATTTTTTTCTCACAGCTGTTGATGGCCTAAGTGAAAAGTATGAATATTGAAGGTCAGTTTTAAAGCTTTATGTGCTGAAGTCTAAACAGTGCATAAAGACTATGTGCTTTATGATGGAAGTCCTGGAGCATAGCTGCCACCTCCCACTAACCCAGCAGTCCCTGGGAACCCCAGCTTCACTAATGGTAACCTAGGGAGGCCATCAGTCACCTCTGAAGTCTCCCAGCCAGCTCCTCTAATTCTCCCAATCTCCCAATTATCACAGGGTCTCTCTTGTTCCTTGGGCAATCAGGGTTTTACCACAGCATTTACTTCTTAAACTTTGAACCTTAACCTGTGGAGAGCCAAATTCTTCTCCCACCTACACTCCCTAAAAGTCAAAGCCATCCTGGATTTGAAATGGAGAGCACTTCTGCAGAATGGCTCCATTTGGGTTTTGATGATGACAATACAGCAAAGGGAGAGATCAGGTAGGATTATTCAGGAATTAATCAAAAGCATAAGTCTTCTTAATGGTTATTCAAAGGCTTAAGGCCATTCCTGAGTAATTTATCTGCAATCATTTAGGTGATTACATTTTCGGCCCTCTGGTTGTCATTCATCTATGCACTTAAATGCATGTTACTGATTAAAGGAGTCTCTCCTATCATATATTACTCCTTGGTGAGCTTATCTTCATGAAATAGAAATTTTTTTCTAGAGATAACAACAACCATAAGAAAATGCTGTAACACTGATGGTTTCGGTTTATTCCCTTGGGCATGATGAATACCGAAAATGTTAATTGCCACTGCATGCACTGTGTGGAAAAAAAGAATGCAAAAGGAATTCTGACTGCGACCCTGGGAACGAAGCCATAGGTCATGTGCTCTTGAGCATATAAAGTGAGGACATTCTTGAAGAATAATCAAATCCATTAATGTTCATACAGCAATAGCTCCAACCAGAATTAGAGTCCTGAAAGGACAAGGCCTCAAGCTCTGAGGCAGAAAAAAATCTCCAAATATTGGAGATTCAAGAAGAGCTCTTGAAAGCTGTAAAAATTTTTCTGGCATTTTGAAGGTGGGAATACGTCTTTCAACTGTAACTCATTCTTCAGACAAAGGCTGTCTTCATGAATATTTGTTCAGCACTACTGTAAGGTAGCTTACAACAGCACAAAGCACCAGTTTTCATGTACAAATTTTTCAAGAAAAATCCAGATGGAGCGGGTGTCAGTATAGCCTTGCAAGAGGCAGCTGTATCCCTAATCAACAGCAAGAGACTTTGGGATGCACAGGCTCTTAAAAAGCTGTGGCTAACACTGCTGTTTTTCTTTCTTTTTACGAGCATAACAATGTGGGAGATGCGGCTGCGAAGAATCATGATTAATTCATTTTTTCACTAAGTCCTGCCTAACTGAGGCAAAACCAGCTGTTTCAGGATAAACCAGGAGCAAACACAAGCTTTTCTGAGTGAAGCTTTGAAGGGTACTTTAATCATCCTTTCACAGCAGTTCAACCAGTATGATATTTTGCCAACCTCCTTTAAGTGAAGATAGCTTGAAGTTTTCTTCCTTATCCTGCATACAAGGAATAAACGGCAATGGAAAACCAAGACATCTGTCCTGGTTCAAGGTGGAAGTATCAACATGCCCCATACTCATTCCTTCAGTTTCAGAGATACTGTATGCTTGTCTCCATACAGTATCCTGGATACTCCTCCAACATCCTGGAAGAGTTTGGCTGGTGGTTTACCCATTTATGGACCCATCAGCTACGTCCTTCTACAGCTCTCCAATCTTATTTAGCTTCATGCAGCACCCTCTCATCCTCCTCCTACAAACTGTGTGCAGAAAGAAGCTACCAAAAGATACTGAGCTGGTAGAACTACAACAGTAATGGTCGCTTTTTCTCTTCTAAGGGAAATCTCTGCAAGCAAAGAGTGCTCTTTGCATATTCGCAGTTTCTAGAGGTATAATAGTTTAGATAATTGGATACCTCAATAGTTTTTATAGATGTTGACAGAAAGATTCTTCCCTTTACAGTAATATATATAATGGAGCACTTCTGGATGCAGCTACAGAAAAATGGATGGGTGCCGATACCCATTTTTCATGATTTTTGTTCATTCCAAAATGTGTTTTTGGCTGAGCCTGGCCCTATAGGATTGGCTGAACAAATACAATACCGGCCATTTCTCGACAGTTAGGGTAGACCAGAACAAATCACATGAAGCATCTTGCCATTTCACTATAATTAAAAGTTATTGGAACCAGAACTAGTGCTGTATTAATGAATCCAAATTTTTACTATTGTGGTATTGGAACAGACAACTTCCAGAAGAGGAAATGGGAAGGCAGCCATCAACCTCAAGAAGACAGGGGAAGAAATCAGTTTTCTGGAGAATCCTAATGAGAACATTGAAGCAGTGCTCTGTCACAAGAAGATCTCCAATACAACAAAAAAAAAAAAAAAAAGAGTGAGGGCAAGAGGAAAGGAGAACGAAGTTTCAGGAGCCTTTCCACCAGAAACCAAACATCATTTATTTTCTTAAACTAAGTGCAAGTGATGATTTATTGCACAGGAAAATGAAATTATTCCTCCCCCACAAATATATAGTATGAATTCCTGTTTAGTGACACTTCTTATTAACACACTCTTATGGATACTTTGTAAAGGGATAGTGAGAAAAGAATGCTACACCTTGCATTCTTGAACAGTATATGTGTTACAAATAGCTAAGAATCGGAAGGTAGGATAGCTATAAACAACCTAAACATTGCGTATTTTCATTAATAGAGCTGCATAGTTTCTATGGCTACAGCAACTAAAATTATTCCTCTTAAAATAAAGAGGGTAGGGAACAAGAGGTAGAGAATCACTCCATGAAGTATCACAACGCCTGACAATAGCAAACAACCACTTTGAGAAAGCTACTGCCACACAAAAGTTAACTAGAAAACAACACGTACCAAAACACAGGAAAAGGGACAATGGCTAATCCATACAGTCTGCTGGAAAACCGTGACACCTGCACGTTGGCAGGCTGTCAAGGCGAGAGAAGGGAGGAAGGGGAAGGGGCAAATTCCTGAGATGAGGAGCTTTCCAGTATGAAAACCTCACAACCTCCCATGGAAAGCCTCACTTCAGGAATAAACAGCCAGTTATATGTCCCGCAACTCAGTATAGGGTGAGAAGCTGTGTCTTAGATAACAGGTCCCAGACATGCTAGGGTTTAACGATAATCACCAACAGCTTGAGTTGTACCTGGATGGGAGCAGGAAACTAGTGCAGAAACATGAGCACAGGCATTATCGTCTCCGAAGCTCACCTCACAGAAGAGAATGTTCTGTAATAGCTGTAAATTCCTCAAAGATTGGCTTTAATTAGAGCCTAACCTTGCCATGAGAGGGATGGAGGGCCATTATACACTCTCCAGGAGTGAGCCCAGTCTCCTGCCTAGCTGGAGACAATGAAAGGCACTATTGTTTACTGCTGTTACTCCAGATTCCAAGGGCAGTCACAAACTTTAAAGAAAGCCAGGGCTACAAAACTTCACCATAGTGAGAATGATGATTATGACTTAGGAAGGCTGAGAATTCTTACAATCATCCTGAGCTGGCCTACCCTAATTCCTTTCTGGCAAACCACCACAAGCATTTAAACTCTTTCCTCATTCATGGTCACAGGATTTTATCATGCAATATAAAGTCTACTGTAATGTAAGAGCCACATCTTTCGGACAGTCAGGTTACATCTGTACTAAAAAAATTCAACAGTACCTTCTGTTCCCGGTTCTGCACCCTATTTGCATCTTAGTTTCATCAGAGCAGACTCATCCATGCAGCAGTCACATCCATCTTCCATGTCCTGGTTTCAAAGGACGGGAACCTCAGCTGCAAAGCCAATAAAGGAGACATAATTCCCTCCAGCAGAAACCCTCTCTGAATGGCAGCCGTAGTACCATCAGCAAGTACCCCCTAGCTCACCTCAGCCTGTCAGTACAGACACAGCTGGTGATGCTGTCCTATTGTACTAATATCTTTCCACAGCTAGAAGTTGTTCTGTTATTACAGAGTATATGAAGTGATTTTCCAGTCTGCATTTTTGAAACCCGTGGAACACAATAGTAAGAGATTTTGGAATAAAACCAAAACTAAACACTAAGCGAACAAACTATCTACTCTTCAGCTCAAGATGTGCTAACGTGCACCCAGTTCTGTGCCCTCCAAGATGCTGAGTCAGCTTCCATTCCCAGTAGGGTTGAATCACACCCCAGCTCTACACTTTCTTTCAAATGTCTCTCCAAGCAAAAAGAAATCACTGCTATTTTATGCATATTGAATCACAGACAGCTCACTCTCAGCTAGATTCTTATCTGGTCACAAAGTAATGGCCAAATTCAACTCTGGGCACATAAATTTGATTTAGTATAACTGTGAGACCATAATTTTATTTAGGGAAAATACTAAGAGTGGAGAATTTCTCTTATGAGAAGGCGGCAAAAATAAAAAGTTTCCTGGAATGTCGATACACAGATTTAAAAAAAAAAAACAAAAAAATCCAAAACCCCAACCAAACAGGAAGAGGAGCTACATAAAAATCTGGAAAGGCGAACCTCCAGAAAAGCCGAGTGGTTGCCCAATCATAACATGTATTTGAACAAATGGAACTCTCTGCCTACTTCTCACATGCACAGATTACGTGTAAACAAAAATAGAGCTGCAGGCACCTTATGGAAATAAACAACAAACCTTGGGTGAAAGAACAATAAATGAGAAGTTAATGACTTATTATGAGTCTGATCCAGAACTGATTTGCTAACAGTAAGCTGCCTTCCAGTTAGCATTAGTAGGGCTGGAACTGGATCTTCCTGATCTACAACACAAAGACCATTCAGTCCTTTTACCAGCCATTCACACTAAGAAGGTGCAGTGAGGTAGCTAAGCCCTAAACATAAGTTTATCTCTGCTCCAGGTATAATTGTATCCAGCAGAAGGATGAAGCAGACAGCTGTGGGGATAAGTTCAGAAATTTCTGCAGCCAGATTAGTCTGCGCTTTCATCCTGAATTACTCCAGACTATTTAGAAGACATGCCCACTTCGGTTTCTCTCAAGCTCAGTATTTGTTCTTTCTTCTTACTGTCTTCCAGTACAAAGCAACTTATTTTGTATTAAGGATGTACAGGGTTGCTCTGCGTGCATGGAAAACGCTTTGGAACCCAACAGCTTCAGAGGAATGCAGGAGGAAGAAGAAAATCTTTGCACTTAGTCTATCACCGTACAAATAACCTGAAGAAAACATGCATATCCAAAACAAAAAAAAAAGCACAAGCGCACTTCAGAGAAAATGGGGAAACAGACAAAAATCAGCATACTCAGAGATAGATGCTTCAAGCACATTTACCACAGCATTTGTCTGACACCCTGCAAACCAAAATTTATCCAGAGCATTTGCGGTTCCTGTCTCTGCCCTGCAATTGCATCCTAGGGATCACAAGACCCATGGCTGCATCAGCAGCAAACATTGGAGTTAATTGGGGAATGTGCTGGAAAAATGAAAGTTTTCTTGCATTGCTATACCTAAACATTTACAAACACAAACTTTTTACAATGGTAACTACTGACTGCTCTACAATGTATTTTCCAATAAGGATATGTCCTCACTCTGACGTCAAAACTAATAAGAGAAAAAAATAATACAATGATTTCAATTAATAATGTATCATTTTAAAATGCATGCACAGATTCATTCTTATTTTTTTATCCTTTTGAACTGTTGCAAGTTTTCCAAGGCACACCAAGGAGGGAAGTACCGAAGGCAGCTCTGCTGGTTGTCGCTGCCATCTAGTGGAACGGTCTCTGAGAATGGGACTCCAACATCTGCATAACCATAACAGTAATGCTCTGGTTATACTCTTCATTTCATTTATAGCAGAATATTAAAGCTGGTGTCAGTTCACAGCTCCTATTGTGCTGTAGTAGTCTTCAAAGTAAGGAAGAAATTTCAGTTAATATGGTGGTACATGTGTGATCACGTCACACTAATGAGATGATTTATTCTCTTTGCATAACTGCTACACCTATAAATTACCCATAGGAAAAT
>Ga0065711_1026597_pt1 | contig 64840 bp, 37 predicted proteins | sample Hoacrofraction12_FD_59098 | JGI IMG/M metagenome (GOLD analysis project Ga0065711, IMG submission 59098) | Hoatzin crop microbial communities from Cojedes, Venezuela - Epithelial fraction 12 v2 (version 2) | ecosystem: Host-associated > Birds > Digestive system > Esophagus > Crop | place... | reverse complement strand
CCTGGACGGGGTCCTGTGCGGCCTGCTGTAGGTGACCCTGCTTCGGCAGGGGGGTTGGACTAGATGACCCACAGAGGTCCCTTCCAACCCCTACTATTCTGTGTTTCTGTGATTCTGTGAAAGTCATCTGGCTCTTTGCTCCAACAGAGCCCATGTTAGGGAAGAAAAACGAAAAAGCCCCGGTTAGGAAGCTGCTGTTTCTTTAAACGGGAGATAGAAAGCTGAAGAAAGGTTTTAGGCAGAGGCTGTGCAGTGAAGGGAAGAAAGATTCACAGTAGTTTTCAGTGTTAATCTTGTTCTCCTTTTTCTAACAAACTCCTTTGTTCAGTTCAGAAGAAAAGATGAATAAGAAGGGGCAGGATGGAAGTATAGAAAGCGATAAGTGCTAGAGAAAAGGTAAATCAGTTATGCCTACTTACTGTAGTACAAACATGCAGGATAATAGGATATTGGGAAAGTGTCTGTCAAAGCAAAGGAGCCAGGGAAAAAGGGCAGATACGAGAGAGAGTTACCTATTTTCTGAGTTCAATATCCACAACAAGCATTCATGAACAAGCCTAGACTGTTATTTTTAAGGTCTGCAATACAGTTGCATTTCACACTGATGCCAGGGCAGAGGTGACTGGGATTTGTAAAGGGACAAAAGTGCACCAGCTCAAGGTGACAAATCAGTTGCCTAGATCCATTCAAAGCCCATACATGCTGCAAAGGTGAAGAGGATATGAATGATGTCTTTGTAAAGTGTAATCCAAGGCCCCTCCACCAGCTCTTGCAAGTGCACAGGGAAGGCCCTGGGCTTTGCCTTTGTGAGAAGAGTGTGCTTCAAGGGGGGCTGCTGTGGAAACTTGAAACCCACCCTCTGCAGTCAGCAATCCCACAGGTCCCCATGAAAGGCTGTTCTTGGGCAGAGAAGAGAAAGGTGTCCAACCATGCAACAGGGAGAGAAGGAAGCTGAATGTTGAAACTGCTTGCTTGGTCTTGGGCGTGCGCTCTGTCTCCATGTTACTTCATGTGTCAATACAGCCCTCGTGGGGTGCAGCCCGCAGCTTCCCCAGAGTCCTTGTCCGGCTTGGCCACAGCAGCTGACAAAGCACAAAGAGCTGTTGGGGAGTTACTGCTTCTGCAGACCCTTGGTCTGAAGAGAAGTGAGTGAGAGGCTGCCCAGAGGGCCTAAAAGGAGTGGAAGTTTATAGAGATGACATTTCAGTTTATGAGAAGCATAAGGAAGAACATGATATAATCACTTCTGGACGTTATCTTAAAGGCTTCTGGACTCCAACTGAATATAGAAAAACGTACACTGTTAGAAGTACAGCTGTGGCATTTAAGGTATATCACTGCTGAATATGGCTAGGAAGAAGATCAACACGGGCACTGTTTTTTGAAAAAATTGACCCAAGCTTTAGGATGTTCTTGAAAAGGACACTCAGAGATGTGAAAGAGCACAGAAATTATGCTACTTGGGAGCTTTGATTGGAATAAATTACAATCAATAAAATACACTCTTGTAAGACAATCTCCTCTTCTTTTAATTCAAACCTCTTCTGTTACTTGTGAATCATCAGAGGGCAGTAGAATTACTTTGGTGTAAAGTTATTTACTTCCAGACTTATGTTAGGCTGTAGTGAATTATAGTTACTAAACAAGCTTTTATCTAAGGTTCCTGAAACTGAGCAATTAACTTTCTGACTCTTACACTAAAGCAATTCATGTAAACAGATTGTGGTTATGAAGCAAAATGCTTAACAAGTCATAAATTGTGAATCAGTTGTTGATTTGTCCTTTCCTGTTTCTTTTATTTTATGAACAAAACATAAATTTTCTGCCTGTAGTGGGGTGTTCTTTTCTAAAGTACGAAATGTACATGTCTTTGGGATATAGAAGAATCCCCAGGAAGAGTCACAACCCCTGGAAGTTCACCATGTAGAGTGAGAGAATTCCTCTAAGGAACAGGCATTTGGGGAATCGTTACAAACAAGACTCTATCAGTTATGATGGAGTGTGAATTTACAAATTTATAAGCAGAGAAAGATTACCTTGCATTTACCATGAAGAAGAAAATGTGGCTGTGCAGCTAATGTGAGGTAGATCAGGCTATATAACTTAACCTCCTTTGTTATTCTTCCTACTTCAGTGAGTAGCCAAGCCTATAGGATAAGTGATGTATCTTCTTTGCATGATCATAGTTCTCATCCTTTGTCCTTGCTTTGCAGAGCTCAACAATGTTGCCGTATAAAGTATGATCAGGATCACAGAAGTTTGCCCCATTTAAATAGAAGCGACAGCTTCAGACTCTCTGCAGATTCAGGCCTTGTTTAATGTAGGCTTTTTTTGGCTCACAGATGCAAGAGCTGCCTAGATGGTAACTTTTGGAGAATGATGATATGCCTATCCATTTCCTTTAAGACTAGTCCTTGCGTCTTCCCTGGAAGATATTGTACAGTGATGATTATGGAGCAGAATATCATAAGAAAGAACTTGTCTGACTCCTTCAACTACTTTATAATTAACTCCATGACCTCTGTTTAGAAGTAAAGCCAAGATAATTAACGCATACCTCAATACTTATATTGCCTATAATATGACTATGAAGTATAATGTAAATTAAGGAAATAGGAAGATTGAGTGTGGACAAAATGTTCCATGTACACCATGGCAAGGATTATAAAAGCACTTCTTTGCAAATGTCTTCTCTCATTCATTTTATAGCACTTCACATCACTATGTAATTATGTATAATTGCTTGGAAAAACACTTAGACTTCTGGCCCCTTGGGGTGCAACTTAGTCAGAGAAAGGCAAAAAAGGGTCAGTGTTTGAGTAAGGAATGAAATTTTCTGCACTGGTACAGCGTATTCCCTGGAAGTGGAAATATTTCTGCAACACCTCCCACAGGAGGGCTCATACTAGTGGTCTACAACCTACATACTTTTAATCCAAACTTGATACATTTTCTGCCACCTACTGATTTTGCATCATCGTTGTCCTGTTATCTGAAAAAAAAAGCCTCTGATCGATTAAAATTCAGAAATGTCTTCTGTCAAGTTTCTGAAAGAGATTTTAAAAAAATATTGACAACATCCAAGTGAGTAAAACAAGTACGGGTGACTCCATTTTCATGGTAGAGGTATGGAGGAAAAATTTGCGTTAGGTTCTTCTGGATGCCGGGTTGTAACAGGACTCAGGATTGTCTGGTGTTCTAGAATCCCACTGCCTGGCTTAGACAGACAGACATGCTCTTCACCTCTCTTGCAAGCTTATACGTTGTCTTAATGGCAGGTTGGGCTTTTTTTGCTTTAGGTACGCTTACATGCACACAATTGACTTTCTGTGATGATCAGCTGGAGCCTTTCAGCAATTAACTGAAAGGTTAGAGCAGGAAAAGAAGACAGAGTCTTTTTTCTTTATGCATCCTTTCACAGGTATGGACTATCTTATTAGTTAACTTTGTTATTTGGGAGTTGTGGAAAGTGTCATGAGGTCTGAATAACTGCAATTACTGCTCGCCTTGTTCTCTGTGCCTTGACTCAAATGCCTTTGGGTATTTTGCAAAATCCTAAGATAAAGACTGATCTGCAAACAACATCCCTGAGATACATGGCAACAACTGTTCTGTATGACATGCCTTATTTGTGAGGTGCTCAGATAACACAGCAATCGGTGCCTGGTTAGACAGATGGGGTTTAATTATTTTTCTCTGATCCTTACAAATTGGGTCTTATATTTTGAAAACTGATTTGACATCCAGTAGGACTGCTCAGACTGGAGGCTTGAGAGAGGTTGCACTATTCCAGTGTCACAATGGCAGGCAAAATGCAGAAGAGCGGTGAGGGCTAAATTATGCTTGTTATGGGAAATAGGATAGAAAGTCTGGACCAGATATGGGCTGAAAATGGCCTGTCTGGTTGACTGAGTAGTTAAAGGTATCTGTTTCTGGGCTGCAGAACCCACCAGCCGTTGGTGGTCAGGGGTGGTGGTCAGGGCTATGCGTCAGCCTTTGGGCTATTGGCTTTTGCCTTCATCATCTGCAGGAGCTGCTGGGTCTGCAGTCTACAGCATCAGGCAGCATCAGTTACTGCCCTGACAGAGACCCTGAGAATGTGCCCAGGAACCAACTTGGTGGCTGCAGAAAGGGAAAGGGGAAATCAGCACTAACACAGTCAAGCCTGATGTCTGGCCAAGCTGCGTGTTGGCAGTCTCTAATCAGAGCACTCCATGCAAATATGGAAATTGTTTCAAGGCTGAATCTTAGTTGCTGGTATTACCCACAAGCATGCCATTCAAGTCAGCATCGTGGTGAGAGTTAGCTAGATCTCAGATCGAACTTTGCCTTTCTTCTTCATCCAGTTTTGGAAGGTATCTCTACAAGTGGTGTTTCTGTTGTGAATTTAGGTTTGCCTTTGGAATGACATTCCAAAATGAGGAAACCACCTCTTAAATTATTCCTATTTAATGCTTACTTTTCTCTCTAGATTAGCAATAACCCCATATTCATCCCACTTTTTCCTTTCCCTGTCCTCAAAGACAAAGGACCTTTTTTCATCCTTTTCTAACATTTTGGTCAAAGGGAAAAGCAAATTATGGTAGTTCAGAAGTACTGATATACAATGCTTCAATTTTTCTGCGTTTTCCTCTTACCTCTGTTCTTCTGGCTAAATTATTTGATGTATTTTAAGAAGTTTGTGAAGAGCTTTTTGTTGCCTTGGAACAGTGTTTTCTAGCAAAGTAACCATTATGCCGGAAAAAATTTCAAGGTTAAAGCCAGCTATAGATTAAAGCAGATAACTTCTGTTTTTCCCATAGTCTTTGGATAAACACATATTCCAGTCTCCCAGGCTGTTAACTTGGCATCTTTCACCAGTGTGTCATTCAGAGAGCTTATGAATAACATTTCAAATAAATAAAGGAGTATCTTCCTCCTTTTAGGATGCTGACTCCACCTTCCCCAACCTCCTTCTGCTGATCTTCTCTGGGGGACAAGAGTTGAGTATATTAATGACAAAATGGCAAATGTGCAAACTCCCTCAAGGAGCACTTAAAAACCTGCTTCATCACAGCAGTGTGACATGGACATGAATAGAGGATTGTTCTCTTACTTCAGATTCCAAGCAGCCGTCGACTTTATTGCATATTTTCACCTATGTGAGTTACAGATTGGTGACAAATACGTTTGAAAGCTAGTCATTACTTCAATCAGTCAATTATTCAAAAGATGTATCAGTGTGATTACTTGCTCTCAGCTAATTATAGGAACAATAATGAGCTAATAAGGGAGTCCCATCATTCATACAATACTGATTTTCATTGTATTAGAGAAAATAATTTCAAAAAGTCCCTTGAACCTATGTATTGAGAAAACACCGAAGATGATAACTTTTAAAGTAACTTCATCAAGTTGCAGGAAGTGCTTTACTCTCTTCTAGCTCTTTTGGCCAAACTTATACTTCTGCCATCTTCTCGGCACTGGTTTCTGTTGAAGATTGATCAATGTATCTTCAAATGTAGCCTTAGTAGTGAATTCCCTTGAGAAGGTTGAGTGCCACACAGATAATTAGACAACTTGCTACTTTTAATCACTTCACCCCTGGACAAATCTAAACTGGAGCCAAACACTGGCAAAGAAAGATGGGTATGTCGAAGACATTGTACCTCGTTCCTATAAAGATACGATTTACTCTGAAATTACAGATGCAAGACCATAGGATTTCATACTTCTCCTCTCTAAAACCAACACCTGAGGGAGAATGCATGGTGCAGGCTTTTTGTGTAAACAAGACTCTGCCTGTTTGTTCCTTACATTTGTACTTCTTTCTCAGGACCTTCAGCCCCAACTTGTTAAACCTTTATAGCTCAGTCACATTCCTAAGTTCTAAAAATGCAAAGACCCAGATCCTCATGGGCAAACAGGGACATAATTCACCGTGACACCCCAAGACGTGTTTGTGAGTCCAGCCCAGTGCATCTGGCTTACCCCCACAGGGTCAAGCTAAGGACAATAATACAGCACTTGGTGCTGAAGCTACTAGATATACTTTGTATGACCAGGGTGGATAAAACAAGTCTGAAAGCAGCTAAGAGTTTTCCAACAGCTAAGAGGGTAACTGTAAGGCTAAGAGTAGAGGTCTCTACTTGCGCTTAAAAAGAGCAGTTCCACGTTTTCCCGTCTCCACAGGCCATAGTTGCCTGACCATGGCTAGCTGGCACAGGCAGCTATGCCACCAAAACCCTAATCCCACAAAACCACTCAGGGTGAGGGGAGCACAGCCCTGCAAGGATGGGGAGTGGGGCAATGGGATCATTGTTTTTGTCTGCTTGAGCTGCTACTTCTGCTTGCCTGTATTGTCCATCTGAACCATAATAGTGCAGGCTATTTCACCTCTATAGAGTGGCTGAAAACTCTTCAGTCACTCCAAGTCAGATACAAATCTCAGAGTGTAATACACTCCTACTATTACTTACCTCTAGCTCATAATCAAAAGTGACCTTAGGGGGTCGTCTTTGCCTCCACCTGCAGACTTTTCCCAACTCCCCTACCTGACGAATGTCCTAAATGTTTTTATAGCATACTAGAGACAAGCTTTTAGAAGACTTCCCCTTCTCCCCAGCTTTTCTGATATTTTAAAAGATATGTGACTATCTAAGGCTTTTGGTTTTAATCTTTTTCATTTTCATTTCACCTCTATCTTTACTCTGAAAGTCTCTCTTGATTCTTGCTCCAGTTCTAATTGCCCTGTGCAACAATTGCATTAACAAATCACTAATGGACTCCATTTATTTATTTAAAATAATAACAAGAAAAAAAGATTGATAAAGCCCAGTTAGATCGCACTAGACTATGATCATCTTTAATTTGGCATAGTCTAACGGTGAAAGCAATAGAATAGAAGCTAGGATAATCTGCATCTGACAAAAATTCCCTCAGAAAATTGTGTAAGCTCTGTATCACAGCTTCTTTTTATGTGATGTAGGATTTGTAAGTGACAAGGTGTTGTGAGACATCTGTATATGGTATGTATTGTTTTGCAGCTCTATATTTCCTTATCATAGCTCCTAAATACCAGTTACATGACTTGAACTCACAGTTTTGGCAAGCTCCCTTGCATGCTTTCCAAACAAAACCATCTTTCGTTATCTGTTTTTCTTTCTTTGCTGAACTGGATAAATAAAAAAGGTTAGAGGAACACAGAAATTCTGTTATATTGAACTTAAGATACCTAGTCACATTAATGCTTTAATCATGAAAAACATAGTTTATATATAGTTTTCAGACTGATTTTAAAGAACTCTTCTACAAATAGTGAGAGGAGTAAGAGCCCTCAAACATTCCAACCAATGTTCTTCAATGCATAGATCTAACCATGACATTGCACTAGTTTCTTTGCAAAAATGTGTAGACGTCTGCAAGTTTCGTCTGCATATAACACTGCAGAAAGGTGAAGATTTTAAGACTGATTTATCTGAGCATTTCTGATTATTTTGTCTGGACAAAAATCTGGACAAAGAGTGTATGTGACACTCTGCAGCCAAATCACCCCACCTCTGATTTCCCATCACAGTTGCTGTTTCTTTGCATGACAGCCCAGAATTGAAAAAGGTTCCACTCTCCCTGGTGCAACTTCACTTGATAACCTGAGAGCTGTTTTGTCCTTTTGCTGTCCCTGCAGCCTTCACTGTCTCTTCCTTCTAGTTCAGTCCAGACAACTTCCAACTCACCCCTCAGGCCTCTTCCTCTCTCTGGTGTTAAAATTTTTACCCTTCTTTGCTGTATTTTTTCTTTATCTTCTGTTTCATGCAGCAGGCATGGAAAGAGGCTGATGGGAGGTATTAGTCCAGGGAGGTATTACTGCCGCTGAAGCGACAAGGTGAAACAGGTGTCACCTCTGAAGAGAGGGACTAAGGTAGGTTTTGTGAGTGGATAGGTCACCATCTCTGATACTTGGCAGACGGAGAGGTGAAAAACAAGATGATAAACTGTGGCAGCCTCAACAACTATGGAAAAAGCTATATCAATAGGAGAGAACAAGACTAAATTATTCTGGAAGATGGTGCACTAGAGCTTACGGACACTCAGATGTCCAGTAAACTTTGAAACATTGAAAACTCTCACTCACGCATCATTGCTTGTAGAAGACATCCAGTATCCCCTGAACTGGAAAAGGTAGTCAGTTGTCACCTATCTATACCTAGAATAGGGTAAGACACTGCATCTTACAGCCTCTGAGAGCAGAAGTCTGTGCTGGAAGAACATGCCCAGCCTTGGCATAAAGGGGAGTCCAAGGGAAACACACTGAGAGAGGGGATTGCCAGTGTCGATAGAGAGGTCCAAAGGGTGAAGAGCGAGATAAATAGAAGATTTCAATGAGGAAATGCTCGGACTTGTTGTGATAGTGATTCAGTGGGATCTGAAATGACGGTGTATTCTGAGCTCCCTGAGCATTTCTCTTGCATAGGCACTGTGACCTGGCACGGTCCTGCTCACTAGTCTTACTGTTCTTTCCCCAGTTCTTGAAAGCTTTACACCTGTATGACTGAATGAACGACTCGTTTCTTTATCTGGAAAGGCATAACTTCTTAGGCTGTAAAGCAGAAGCAATGCAAATGTTATTGGATCAATGTGATTCAATTACTTTGTGTAATCTTGGATTTAATATCATTGATAAGAACTTACAGAGATATTCTGAATTACTTTTCTTTTTCTTTCTTCCTATGCTCAGTTTTATCATAACAGACACTGAAAAGCATTGATTTTGCCCCTTTCTCTGAACACCTGCAGCAAAAAAACCTTAAGTTATTTTAAATTTATTTCTTCATTTTGTCAGAAGCTCCTCTTTTCCTCTCTGGATATATATACAATTACATACAAAACCCCATGCAGTTAGTATGGACTAGACAAATACTTACAACATAATGTTCCTGTGTTAAAATTCCCTGTAAAGCTGATCCTTCTTGGACATTAGAACAGGCTCTCCCATAAAGAGAAAAGAAAATATGGGAAGTGTGTGACATAAGGAACTCAACAAACAAAAACTCTTGCATGCTAAAAGGTGGAGGAGCGAGGAAAAAGCAAATCAAAGACCTCTTGACATCTCCCTTAACTGGCAAATCCCTTCTATATCACCATGGTACTGCAGCACCATGAGGAGACAGATGCTCCCTAAAGCAGTCAGCATCTAGACAATTCAGCATATTTCAGGCCAAAGCAAATAACCTGAATTATACTAGAAGACTACCCAAATTCCAGAACATTTCATGGTAAGCACGTCATCTGTTTCCTCTTAGAAGCACTATGAAACAGGCAGGAAAAAGAGGGAAATTTTACCATTTTTCAGGGAAGAACTGTATAAAATGCAGAAGATAATCAACTCACAGGCTTGGTCTGAAAGAAAATTTTCCTCTGACAGGGAGAGCAGAACATGCTGTAAGTGCTCTTGGCCCCTGCTGGCTGTGACCTACTGGATAGCAAAGAAGTAGTGCTCCTCCACATTGTTATGGTGTGCACTAGCACAGCAAAGGACAGGCTAGGTCCCCCAGCTGAGGGGTCCGGGACAACCTTTGCTAATTCTTTCATGGTTTCTAGCATTTCCTCAGTCTAAATTCAGCTTTACAGGGCAAGGCAAATGCATATTTTTCAAACACAGGACATTTCCTACGTTGAAAGTTGTCTAGAAGTTCAGCAAGCTCAGTGAGTGCAAGACATCTTTGGAGCCCATTCAGCAGCATTCATGTGTTTGTCCATGCTATTTAATTTACTGCTGTTGTCTAAATGTTTTGGTCATCCTGGAAGTATTTCAGTTTGTTGATAAGTTTTGGTGGTTGTAATAATTACTGCCTGCTGGATAAAAGGTGTGTCTGTGAAGTGTTATGAACTGTTATATATTTTTGTGTAGGTAGCTGCATATAGATGCAACCACAGGCATTCAATAATCATAAAAAAGGATGAATGCTGAATTCAGACCCAATGTGCCTATTGATTATAATGCCAAAAACAGCTACGTATTGTAAAAATCAGGGGCATATTGCAATATTATGTACAGAGCGCAATAGTAAATGACTTGTTTAGATGATGTTATTATCCCTGTTGAAAGTAGTTCACAGAATTGTTCTGTCAAGAAAGTTTTTTACATCACAAGTTAGAAGAATGTGGGGAAAACCTGTTAACCCTGCTTGTCTGACCTGTTCCTGTCAGAACTATCTTTAGTTGGAGCTTCAGAAGCAACAAACCGCATAAAGTCTACGCCCCCTTTCTAACATTATTATCTCCCCTGCTGTTTTAATTTATGTGTTTAATTTTGGTTTGCTGGGTGCAATATGGCTAATTGCTTGAGAAATGTGCAACCTTACAAGTGAAATTTTGCTTTTATAATTTGTAGCACATCAAGTGTAATAATGTACATTTAATTTCTCAAAAAGATAATTACGCTAATAGAATTATTTGAATAAAAATTCACACTTTATGCAGGATAATGTCCTCTACCTCTTAATTTATACTAATGTAGGTCTGTAAGGAATTGTTAATAAGCTACTTCAACCCAGGGCCAGGAAGGACTAGGCAGGAGCAAAGGACTGACAGGTCTTAAGCTGGACAAAAAGACATCAGAGGGCTTTGTAGCCAAAGCTGTCAGAAGTGATACAGGTATTGGATTTGGATAGATGCTAGAAGATGCAGGAACCAGCTGTGGTCACATGGGCGGATGTGGTCTTGCTATGTTTAGCTTACAGAGGAAAAATAAGGAGGGAAAAAAAGACACTGAAGGTGAGCAAATGCTTTACACACAAGCAGGGCTTGCAAGGTGCAAGCTTTCGTGCAGACAACCCATCATCTCCCCCAAAATGCATGGCACCTAAGAAGGGCCAGCACCTTGTGAGATTGACCCTGGAGGAGCTGGCACCCAAAGGGACAGGGCACCTGGCCTCTTCCAGCAACCTGGAGAGGCTGCAGATGGATGGAAAACGCAATTGCAGGAGAGGAACAGCATCTCCCTCTGCCCCAGGGAAATGCAATTTATTTTTAAGGCTGTTCATTAGGCACCTGTTAGACACGAGGGCTTGGAATTGGCTCAAGAGAGATAAGGCACCATAGGTACTGCTCTCTGATGCTCAGACAGCCTCCATGCCAGACAAACTCTCTTTGAGCATTTGAGCAGTGCCCACAGGAGCATTTCTGACTGATAATGAAGCTTTTGGAGCTGGCAGGGCCATACTGAGGCTGGGGTACCCAAGGGTTTGCAAAGCTGTAGCCCAGCATGGGCCGGAATCTGATCCCACCATCACCATCCTGAATGATGCACAGTTAGTCCATTCCATGCCACCCAGTCCTCTGCACACAGCTGAAGTGCCCCGAGAGGTGCCTTGTGTCCTTTGCTTTTCAAGGATGGGCATCGCGTTAATTTTCCTGGAGATATTAGGATTCTTGCTGCATTGGGCAACTCTTTGGTTGCAACTGGGAAAGCCAAACCCTCAGCTAACCCTCTTTGCATTCAGTATATAGAAGCCCTACGTGTACAAGGTGTTAAAGCACTGTAGCACTGCTTTCTCGATTTTATTTTAGAAGAAATCGATTATCAGTGTGGCCAAGTTTAAAAACACATGTGATCCCCCTCTCTTCCCGGAGTGAAATTCCGTTCCCTCCCTACTGCACGCGTTACTCAGTGAAAGGCTGGCCACTGGTCTCTGTGAGTTTTGAAACACATTGAAATCTCATGCAGCAGTATACAGTTATTGCTTTTAAAATTGTGCTGTTGGGGGTTTCCAGTGTTGATTATTGCATTTGTAGTAATTGCCTAGCCTTGGAATGAGGAAACTGTTGCAAATCCTTCGTGAATTACTTAAACAGGGAAGTATGATAAATGAAATTTTCTAAAGGTGGTGACTTTCATAGGAGATTAATATAAAATACCATGATTAATGCCCAGGCTGTCAGTTCATATTTTCTCCCTTGATTATTTCAGGACTTCTTTTTATATGCCATAAGTATATTTATAGGTAATAAAAGAGCAGGATTGGCAGCCTAAGAGCTTGAAAAACTGTTTGTCCATGGAGAGGGTGTAGTTACGAGCAGCAGGTTTTGCAAAACTCCTTTCAGTTTCTTCCCTTTACCAATGTACTTGTCTTCCTTCTCCCTCTGTGTGAGGTTAATCATCCACAGAGCTGGTGATCCCGAGGTCACAAACAAGGAGACACTTTTTGCAGTGTCTCCTCTTTGCTAGAAAAGAGGGGGGACTGAGGTCAATCCTATTCATTTCACAAACACTGGCCAACATTAATATCTGAATACTTTCTTGATTTCCTCTTTTAGGTATGGGAAATGGCTTTAATATCTTGGCTACCACAATGTGGTAGCTATTGCCTTTTAATGTTGATCCTTACAGGCCATCAATCCCTAACTAGTGTTACTACTTACTGAAACTGAGGTGGTTTCAAACTGAGATTTATAGCCCGAAGATTCCCTGTCTTATGACTAGTTCCTCAAGTTGTATAGTTCCACTTCATTTTTAAAATTCCTTGGACCATCAACCACCACTGATTTTTAGGTAGAACTCTTCACTGATTTGATTGGGGAGTACTTAAAAATATTATTGGTTGATGTGGCTGCATACTTTTATGGAATTGAGTTACTTAATGATGTGAAAACATCTTTTTTTTTGAGACTTTTTTTTTTTGGTGTTGTTTTCCTTTGACAGTTTTAAATACAAAGTGCCTTATAACTGGGGTAAAAAGAACAAGTTTATATGAAATAAAGATGGCTATGGATCTTCACTGGAAACACATATCAAAGCTATTTTTACTTTCATTGCTGAGTTTTGCAGAATAAACAGATTACAATAAACGGAATATAGAGAGGTGATAGCATTATTATTATTATTTATACAGCACCATAAATGTGCATTCTGCTTAACAGACAAATAAAAGACCTCTCAGGAGATCACTTCAAGTTCAACTTCAGCATAAAGTACAACTTTTTCCTGAACATTTTCTTTTTTCACAGTTACAAAGAACAAACATTTCAGACTGGTGTGCATTAAACTGAGGAACTGAAATCCGTATCTAGGCTCAAAAAAAGTGTGATTTGATCACAGTGCTTAAATGTATAGGCCAAAACTCACCCTCTGATAAAAATCCTCCTGACTGCAGTGGAGGCCAGAGCTGACCCAATGTTCCCATCAAAGCTCCTGGAGTCCAGGGGTGCCCTGAACTTTTGAAAATTAAACAGATATTTTACGCCTTTAAAGGTGATGCGTCACTGTAGGTCATAACACCTCACAAAAATTGTTGCAACCTATCAGACTCTGCATTAATCAGAGCACTCAATTTCAACCAAAACCTTCATCTTTTAAAAAATGTTATTCTTTAATTTTTTAAAGAGCATAAACACTGAAGTGGCCCAGGCCTAGAGAAGCTCTGTGAGGAAGGAAAGCCTTGGAAATTGAATTGATTGAGAAACCCCAGCTGGAGCACTGATCTGAGTGATGAAAGACAGTTGTGTAAGCCTGTCTCCCAAGGTGTCGAGAAGATGTACATGCACTGCTGTTGCCCATAGACATGAGCTGGAAGCCACAGTAGTGCAGGGCGGAACCCACTCCAGAGGAAAAAAGTACCACAAATGAACATTTTCAAAGGGAATTCACTGAAAATATTAGCCAAGTAACAGAACAAATTAATTAAAAATAGTGCATTAAAAATACTAATTAAAATAAGTGCCTGTCTAGCATAATGTTTACATATTTCAGAGGGAGGAAAGAATGTTTGTCAGAAACATTTGTAAATTGCAAGGCAGTAAGAAACACTGGCACGTGCCAAATCTGTTAGGGATAAATAAAGGCTATACTTCACGTGTGAAGTCAGGAAGGAACGTGGATTTCAGTGTATCTGCAATTAAGATATTTGGCAAGATACAAAGTTTTTGTGTGCCAGAGGGATACCTATTCAGAGCAAAGTCTTTCTTTTATAGCTTAATTTTTAATGTAAACCCAAATATGGCAAGCAGAGTTGTCTTAATTTAATCTCTGGGCAAACTGGGTGGTACTGCTAGATAGTCTTTTTCAATACTTGTGGGAATTCACCTGACCACAAGAAGCAACTTCCATGTGATTTCCGTAGTCAATGGAGAGAAATAGGCAGCTTTATAGTACAGTTTGTCTCATCTTGAAGTCAACATCTGATCAAATTAATTGTGTGAAGATGTCTCCCTTGTGCTGCTGTTAGGGCACTGAACATTTACTGCAGCAACAAGCAAAGAGAAATAGTGCCCCAATAACAATATTGCCCTAATCGTTCAGCTTTTCATTGTTACACAAAGATAAACCCAAGTCAAAATGTTTCCCCTGAATGCAAATATTCAGAGTAGGTGCCTAGAGCCACACTTCATCTGTTGTCCCTGTTTACTCACATAGATTTCACAGGAATGCTGAGGCATGCTGCTACGATTTTTGTAGCTCAGCATGAAATAATGCTATTCTTTCTAATCTTCACTGTCAACTAGCTAAGGACTCCCGAAGTCCCAGCTAAGCAGTGACGAAAGATAGACTTCAATATATTCTAAATATGTACCGGAGAACAGGAGTACTGCATTTTTTCTGTGCAAGAATTTGTTTTGAGCATATGCACCATCCATGTCTTGAACTCTTCATAGACTGTAGGAGTAAACAGAGGGTGCTGCATCACGGTGCTGCAAAAATCTTCCAGAAACCTGTGCTTGTCTCTATGTCATGAACAAAAATTGATTTGTGAAGTCTGTATTGGACCTGACATATTTTCAAGTAAATACGAATGTTAACAAAGATGTTCTAGCACTGCATTATATTCTCAAGTTGCAAAAATTAGTAGACTGGAAATGTGCATCGTTCCAGATCTGTACAGATAATAGGGCCTTAGGTTCTCAACTGTTTATCCATAACAATTCCGATTGCTTCAGAGTTTGGGAATTCTTCCTTTTCTGTTGGTTTGACCCAGGATTTAAGAAATGACCCGACTGGAAAACAACTTGACTCTTGTGAATTCAGTAGGACTTTCGTAGTCAGCCATGGCTGGAGTGGGATTTCCCTGGTTGTCTGAAACAACTAGAAACAAACAGCATCAGCCTGAAAGAAAGTTTTATAAAACTAAGGGGAAAATTCCTCTGCCAGGTTTTAGAATTCTGCTGAATTGGAGCCCACCGTCTGACATACTTTACAGTGCTTCCCAGAGCGATAATTGATTTCAAATACCTCCTGAAAACACTATGGGATGGCATCCAAAAAAGGGAGGGGATCTGGTATACCTGGCTGACATCTATTATTACAATCCAGTTTCTGAGCAAATGCTTTTGGACACAGTCCTTTTTCTGACCTGAAAAGTAAGATCAGGAAGATTATAAAGCAATTCCAATGAGGGAAATAAAAATTGACCTGGATATTTTGTTTTAAAAGTCTCAATCAACAAATAGCCTCTAAATCAAGAAACTGTCCCTGAAGCTGTTTGAAAGCCTAATACAAGATTTCTGTTTAAGGGCTAAAAGAAATTCCCCTGTTGTCTAGTTCAACTAGTGTCTCAAGTTCTGTTCCAGATGGTTTTAAAACTGATTATTTTAGATCTACTTTACGTTGACAATCCTTCCCAAAACTATCCAGGAAGATGTCTGGGTGCTCTGAGGATTCAGAGTTAAGAAGAAGTCTCCAAAGTGGTCTTTTTGCTAACTTCAGCTTCTCTGGCCCTCGTCCAGCAAAGCACTTAAATCTGTTCTTCGCTTTGAAATTGGCTTGGCGATGTCAACAGGGCTTCTCATGTATCTGCAGTTAAATACCAGCATAAATGATTATTTAGATCTAACCCCTCTGCATCAAGGCTTGAAGTACCCACAGTAGTCACTGTAAGGGAGGATCTTGTTTTATTTTTCTGGTGAACACATTAATAAGTTGCTTTTCCCTTTCAACAAATACCCTGGCATTTGGCTTGCCACACAATGCTCCAGATCAGGCTCAAAAGATTCTCTGATCTAAACTCTTCCCTCTCAATCCTGCATCTGACCACCTCCACTCAACTCAATCAAACACCTTTTTGGTACCCACACAGATTTACTGCAAAAGCCTGTGCCCATTGCTGGGGAGAGCTGACCCTCAGTAAAGCCGGCATGGCTTTTACTAATTAAAGAACAACTCACCTTCTCTAGCTTTGCCCTTCAATTTCTCCTAGAAATGCTTTTCTCTGTAATAGAGAAAAGTCTACATGATGAAACAAAGCACAATCTTCTGGTGACCCTTGCTTCAGCAGAAATCTAATATCTGTCTTGCAAGCTGGAGAACCACCTTTTTTTTCCTTAGAACTTTGTAAAAGCTAATTGGAAAGCAATCACAGCCCAGCACGTAATAGACTTTCACATTTCAATAGCAAACAATTTTTTTCTCTGTTCAAGAGGCCCATCTTAGGCAATTTGCTTCCTTTCATAGAAGGCAGATAGCGTGATCTTGGTTAGAGAGAAGGCTACAGTATATCATTTTTATTACCTGCTTTGTATGAGAATAAACGTTTTATAAAAGTTCTGAAAATAAGTTCTTATGTCAGGGAGGATGAAACAGTTCTAGTACTCCAGATGTTTTAATTAGTTTTCCCTGAGTCTGTTTTCTCAGTTGTCTCACTATGACTGGATCAGTTTTATTACCCTGAAGAAATAATTTGCTCTTATTAAGACCAAGTACTCTGTTCTATAATTTAATATGTTACATTAATCTTTAACGTTAAAAGGCCTGAGCCAAAGTTCACTGAAATCAATGGAAAGTCTGCTAGGGACACCAAAGGGCTTTGTATCCTTTTAAGGGAGTTTTAGTCGAACGAAGCATCTACAGTGGAGTTATTACGTGCAGCATATCTAACTTGGATATTATTAGAGGTGTAACTATGGTGGTACAGGTCTCTTTGGGGCCAAATGGTAAGTATTTATTCAGCTCCTTGAGCAGGTGGGGATTTTTTTAGTTTGAGCTGAGTTTTATGCTGCTATGGTTACGTTACTAGAAATACCTGCCCTAGTTAGCTTAAATTTGTCTTACGTATGGTTACACAAGTTGAAGTTACTCTGGTATAGACCTATTTACTCTCCCCAGAGCTTTCTTGTGTTATAGTGATATGACTTCATCCCTTAAACCAGAGATATATCTCTGTCTTGTTTTGCTTCATCATGGGCTGGATCATGCTATGGCTCGTCAGCAGTCATGCATAACAGTTAGTCTTGTCTAGCAGCGTTGTCATTTTCAGTTACAATCTATTTTCTTCTTTCATTACTTGAAAATGTTTTGATACTCCTCCTTTTCTGATAGGTAAATTTTCTCCTAGCCACCTGTGTTTCCCTGGTGGATCTGCTAATAGCAATAAATTAATCCCTAGGTGCATTATAGCATGGTTGAACACCATTATATTGACAAGTGCGCCAGAAAAATCCTTCTAGCTCAGTTCCTTAGAAACTGAATAAAAAAACAGGCATCCTAGAACTACATTGATATTAGGCAGCGTAAAAATTGTGTTATGTGCTGGAAGCAATATTTTCCTCCAAGTGACAGTCAAGCCTAAAGCTTAAGAAACGTATTTTAGGAATGTCCAGTATGCTTGCTTATCAGTGTGAGAGTCCTGAGGATCTATTCTAATTCCAAAAGAAGAATTGAAGTCCCACAATAAACATTTTAAACCTTCATTTAACTAGAAACAATGTCACTTATCAGGTTCATTGATGTTCAGCAAGGGAAAATCTGATGTCTGTAAGCAAGTACAGTCTGTTTTTGTTATGGCCTTGTATGTCCAGTTGAAAATCCTTTTGACATATCCTAATGTGTCATTATGGGCCAGATCCAAAGCTGGTTCAGACCAAGAAGGAGCTGCCCGATACTTTCAGTCTCTTTTGCCTTGTACCAGATGGAGGGAAGAACTTGCTCTCTCTAACTTGTCTGTGATGCTCATTTTTTCAAAATGTAATGAAAGTTCCTTAAGGCAGGCAATTTGTGTCCTCACGTTCCGCTAATTTAATTTTTATTTCTTTTTTTTAAAGTTTGTGAGAATTTAGGGCAGACAAGTAATTTCTTCTAAGTTCCTTCACAAGTGTGACAGCCACAAGTTTTTAAGAAAAGCCCTGAATCAAGTGCGTGAGGCATAGAGTGCTCCGACTGCAGCAACAGATACCATGAACCTTGCAATAAATTTTGGGTACTGGAACCCTTCTACCTTCTGTGTCCTTAATGCATGGACTTCATGAGAAGTATTACTATGACTTCTAAATGGAAGGAATAATGAGGGAACAAATTGAGCAGTTATGAAGAATAGAGCTATTTTCCTGATGAAACATGACTCATGCTGACAATGGAGATTCAAAGTACTCTGCAGATTTAATAGACATAAGTAGTATTTCACTAGTGATAAGAGATGCTTGAGAAAGATAAACTATGAAGGGAAAGAAATTCTGCCTGAGTTTGTTCAGACACTTTTGTATCTTTTTCATTGAATACCTTTACTAGAATGTCTATAAGGAACCAATGCCTAGGCTTTGGGGACAGCTGAACTTAATTTCTAAGTCTAACACATGCACATCCACATCCATATACACTGGAGTTTTATTCCATACTCCTTGTACTTTTATTTTTTTACTTCAGAACAGAGGCTATTTCTATTGATATGCATGAACTGATGAAGTGAATCACCCTGATACAACCAATTAATAATGTATATTCCTACTTCACTTGAAGGGTTAATGAAGACAACTGTTGGCAGGCAGATTAATAAAATTCAGAATACCTGGTACGAAGTCATGAGCTCAGAAGCCAATGGACACACAGGCAGACTTCATGCCTTCTTGTCTTTTCTTTGGGAGGTTCAGAAATACAATGATTCAAAAAAGCTCGTCATGAATGTTTGTAGGTGGAGACAGGACTTATTATGTATGACTTATAATCTACAACAAGCCCATCAGAATGCTATTGCTGGACCAAAAAAAAATACCTCTTTACTGTCATCTGGATGATGTATCAAACTATCATAGTTCCTTCTATGTATGTAAGAATGCATGTATTACAGTACAACTTTGTTAAAGTAGCTTTTGCAAAACTTCTTAGATTTTCAGTGAGTTTTAAAAGCTAATATCATTGTTGATGTAACATAAAAGAAAAATTTTGTTCTTACACTTTTTAAATGTGAAGTGCATGGTTGATATTCTTCATACAATACTGGTTTTTAATGAGGTTAAAGGCTGCACAAGGTGTCTGTTTCTTGACTGACAGAAAGGCAGAAGGAGAAATTAGTACTGGGAAAGAGCACTATTTGCTTCTCTCAGCATGATCTTTTTGTCTTCAAATCTGGACGCTTTGTTATTTTCATCCTCTGTCTACTGTAACCTGGGGACAGGGGATGCTCAGGTAGCTGGATATACCTCCAAGCACACTCAGGTGTACTAAAAAATCCTTATGTGTGAGCTCCTGGGGTGATTCTCTAAATACTTAAGCTAAGTTATTGTCCATCTTCTTTATACCCAATGCTAAGTTCTTCTTTTTCTATGTTTTCAAGCTGGAAAATTCTATTTTCTGCTTCACCAAAATGAGAGTCAAAAGCCTTTGATTTATGCCCTCGGTTCTCTCATTTACAGATAGTACCATTACAGAGGTTTTTGACTATCCATTCTGCTTTCAGGTAAGGTTGAAAGTGCTCTAGATCTTGACAGCTATGCAGCAGCAGTGCACTCAGGAGAGCTGCAAGAATGAGTCATGTGTCCTCCAGTGGCAAGTGGGGAGGAATTCATATTCTCAATCTACAAGAGGCGGTTTTCTCTTCTTCATTTAAAAAAAAAAAGAGTCATTCCTAGGCGTTATAGCCAACTAAATTGATTAGCAAAGCAACCAAATTTAGCTCATGAAGAAAGGAAATATGTTTTGAAGTTCTTCACCCCCAGGGCCTGCTTGAAGGTGGTGTTGTTAGCTGGGGTGCCCAGCGGAAATTGGGTGCACCCCTTCGCTTGCACAATCCTTGGCCAGCCAACTTCTTTCAGCCTGTGGTCCCCAGAAGTGTAGAGTGCATGCTGGCCTCTGATAGCAGGTAATTATGTTGTAGACTTAATTGTACAAGCTTCTTTTTGCAAAGCAGAGAGCCTCTATGGACCAGACTTTACTAGCTGTGTTCAGCAGAGCATTTGCAGTAAGGGAGGAGTGTCAGGCCATGTACACAGGGAGAAAATTTCAGAGAGATGCCCAAATCCTACTGAAAGTTGATAGGAGTTAGGCACTTAACAGACCCCTTTCTGCCTCTGCATGCCCTGTCCTCAGGCAGAGATGTATTATTATTCATGCAGGATTCAGTGCTTCTAAGGTGGGTTTTTTTTTCTGTTAAGAATGAAAGAAGGAAAGAAAGGAAAAAAAACTCAGGAACATTACTTTCTACTGAGTTTATAAATGTAAATGCCAGAAGGGTTCAGGTTCACGGTTTATATTTTTTCCTAGCTAGACTCTTAAATATATTTAGCTATACTCAGAATATAAACTACAACAGAGAAGATCAAGGGGTTTCATTTCCATTTTCTGACAACCCTTGATTTAAAATCATTGCACTAATACACTTAAAAAAATAATTTCCCTGTATTTAAAAGGGTTAAAAATAGTAGTAAAAGTGGCTATGCTTTACTAATAATGCTAGCATTTAGCAACCCCACATGCATGCTGATATCAATACTATGCTGAGTTATATGGTGAAAAGGAAAGCAAAGTTTTTACTGCTTTTGTGTTTCTGAGATTTTTCCTACAACCGACACTCAGCCAAGCTGGCAATAAGATGGCAATGCTGCATTTCTGTCGTGCCAGCTGTATGGCAGCTCAGGTTAATGCAGCCTACCTCCAGCGCACTGAATACATCAGCCCATCTTAGACACAGCTGCCAGAACTAACATTAGGAAGCCAAGTGGAAGACCAGGCATAGGGCTACTTTTGGGCTGGCAGTGAAAGAAAAATTCTTTCTGAATATTTTTTTTTGGAGGAAAATTTATTTTGTAACATCACTGGAGGGCAACAGGAAGGGTCAGAAGTAAAATGAGATAGCAATTTTTTGACAATATGGGGAAAATACTGCCAATGGACTTTGAAGTGGAAAACATTTCTTAAAAGCAGACCAGGTGGAAGTTGATCATTTTGATGCTTGCAGGACACAAAATAGACAGATTGTCAATTACCTAAAAGACTGCACAATTTGTCAAATATGAGTTGGACAACAAGCAAAAGAGAAGTTAATAGTATAGGGGACTTCAATGAACAAGTTAACCTAGCTGTGTGAAAATCTCTAATAAAAGATATTACTTTCAAGCATATTTTTAACCCCAGATCAAATATTTCACTTAGCAGTGCTTTTTTTTTTTCTTGGTCTTGTTTTTAAGTTGGATTTCCCAAGGATATGTTTACACACTGAGATCATGCACCTATCTTTTGGTCTCTTGTCTTAACTTTTAAATCGACTGGAAATTTTTGACAAAGGGACAGGGATCTCAGACATACTCACTTCCTACACAATTAGTGTATATAGACAGCTTGATAGAGAAGAGAATGCCCTGCTAAGGTCTTCTTGTTGCAGTATGAGTACAAACCATAGCAGGCGTCAGTGAATCTGTAATGGTGTAGTTTGTGCTGGGAAACAAAGCCAGAGAAAGGCAGGTTTTTTTCTTTGTGCTGCTCATGCAGTGCTTTTATTTTTTTCCACAATCTACTTAATTCAATAGCCAGTACATTAAAAAAGACTGTCACAGTTGCAAGCAGACATACGTTAACAAACTAATTCCTTTTTTTGTTATTATTACCTATTTAAAATATTTGAAAACATGCTATGGTACACAATTCCGTTGGCATCCAGGCAGCCAAGAAAGAAATGGCCTTATCCATTTTCTACTGAAGTCAACCACAGCATTTTCTTTGCTTCAAATAAATACAGTATTATAGCAAGCCATTATGAATTATATTGTACGGGAAGTACATGACTGATGAACCTGTAATGTTGGAGATGGGCCACCAGAAAACCTGACTCTATGTGGTTTTGACCAAAAAGATCAGTCCAGGTATCTGAGAACAGCCTAATGGTTGAGCAACAGGAAGAGGAATCCTTCTACATTCATGTATGCACACATGGATGGATAGCAGGAAGAAATACATACTGAGGGAAAAAAAGGATCATTTCGTTATGTGTTACACTCAATTATGGATACATAAAGAAGAAAGCTGAGATATTAACCAAAGACAAGTATCGAAGAGGATGCAAAACTGACCTAAACCCAGTACAAACTGAAAATGGCAATAATGCTTTGCAAATGGAGCTGGGGGGTATATTTGTGTGCATGTGTGTATGCACATGTGTTTGTGTTTAACACACTTGAGAAGGGCCAGACTGGTGTTAAACTGCAGGCCAGATGTTTATAGATTAGAAAATACTTAGAATAACATCAACAAGAAGCCTGTAGAATTATCCATACAAGCACAGTCCTTGGGGCATCACACATCTTTGCATAAAGCAAGACCAGCTGGCAGAAAAGAAGAAACATTTTCTCTAATATTTGAACTTTTTAGCCAGAAAGAAGCCTGACTAGAAATGTAAGGCATGACTGTGTACAATGGGTCAAATAAGGTCAAATAAATGCTGCATATTCTGAATTTCACAGGGAACACCTGTCCAGAGGACACCACTCACAAGCTTCAGGGACAGTGCTGATTAAAATGAAAGAAGCAAATACAAAGACAGAAACAGTAGAAGAGAAAGTGAACATGTTCTGATCTGGCTGCTACCAATCAAGTTAGTACATTGCCCCCTATCAGCTGGAAATTCAGTTTTCCCTCAGCAGAGCTGACTAGATGCACTTTCCCAGTGTACTGCCATTGAAAGTTCAATCACCTCCACAAAGCAAGTTGCAATCCCAGACAAATGATATATTCATGAAATACCCCAGATCATTTTAAGAGTACTGTTCTGTTTGAGACACAGCCTTATTGATAACTTTGTCTCAAGGCATCTTTAGGCTCTCAATGAGGACTAGGGGATTATTAAAAAATATAGCTATTAGAAACCATGTGAATATAGTAGATATTCCACAATGTCTGTCCTAAGGCTACAAACCACCAGACTATTGCATCTGGCAAAAAATTATAAAGGAGCCATTAAATTCAGACCCCACTGAAGTCAAAAGTAAGAGAGGAAAAACCCAAGCTCTCCAAAGGTTGATGTGTTCAATGAGGTTGGAATGACTGCATTTTGTAAACTGTACATTTATATACTAAAGCACACATCTGAAAAGACATGAAACACAAGGAAAAAAGGGAGGGAGAAAAGACCTGAGGGCCAAAAAATAAGAACTTAGTCTGAGGATCTCAAAAGATACAGTCATGAGATCCAGATACACAGAGCTGAAGGAGCTCTTCAAAGTCAGTGTGAGAAAATTGCTTTCTTTCCACTCAAGATGATATTTCCCACAAATCTAAGATGAATTTTCTTACATGCATAGACCAGACCCTGGCAAACTGAATTAGATGTAGACTGCATGTGTGGGAGGGGGTACACATGGCCGACTGACGTCCTAAGCACACCAGTTGACTAGGAGTAGTTCACTCACCTGCCACTTGCAATATCCTCCACCCAGGAGGTACTTCACAAGCAAGCAAATGAGGTGTTAGCTGACTTAAGCAGTGCAGAGGTCACTGCTGATGAAAGACGAGTGAGCAGGAATTCAAAGGAGCAGCTTGACAGGAATGCAATGGCATGACAGGAGCGAAAGGAGTTGAGCACACTGCCTGCATCTATTCCTGAAAAACAATACAGAGGGAGGTGAAGAGGCTCAGCTGTTTTGCATATAACCTAAGGAAAGAGGACCCGGCAAAGGAGGACTGAAGAAATCAAAAGTAGGTTGTCCAAAAGAGATGACGGCGGCAATCCGCTTTCTGCTGAGCTGCGTCCTACCATTTGCTGGGGTCATGCGGTCCCAGGGCGGCAGACCTGCAGCTGTGGGCCCACACGATGCCTTGTGTGCTGGCACAGGGGGCTCAGCGTGTCTGCAGCCGAAACTCATGAGACAACACATTATTGTCAGAAGGGAAACTGCTGCTCAAACACACGTGTTTTCTTGAAAGCAGGTGAAGCTGATAGGTGAGGCTGAAGGGTAAGAACAAACTCTCGGGCACACTTTAGAACAAGGTAAAACTTAGACCTGCTTGAAAGTTTTCTGTCACTTTTATTTAATGTCAGAAAACAGGAGTTTCAGGTAGTTTATATATGGGCTTATTTCTGTCAAAAAGCCTCATATTTTTAGGAAGAGGATCAGGAGAAGGTGAATTTTTTCGTGTGGCTGAAAAGACTGCAAACACTTCTTGATTGCTTTTAATGTTGTCTCAGTGTAAAGAGCTGTCAAAATTTTCTCTGTCACCTCCATGACTGAGTGCAGAAATGAACCACAAGCCAATGAAATCTATTTTAAACAAAGCCTTGTAGTCAGCATTGCCAAAATACATCATTATCGTTAAAATAATAAATAACATTGACAAAATATGCAAAAATAGTGAAGATCTCTCTGTTATAGCCCAGCTCAGGGCAAATATGTGTTAAAATACCTCAGTGACCTTTTGAAAATATTTTATGCTAAAAAAATATGAAGCATGAAACTAAAATCATATCCTGCTCCTTAGTTAGTGTCACTGTCTAGAGATAAGAACCAAACCACTTGTTTTGAGGTCTGGAAAAGAACGCAGGCAATAAATATCAGCTTCCAGTATTTCTTCTTAGACAAGCAGCGCGATATTTCAGCCTAAAAATCTCAATCCATGTTCAATTTTTACTAACAGTCAAATCTAATCTAAACACTGGGGACATGGATGAAAGTGGGATACAATTTCTGTCTTATCCTGAAGTCTGTACCAAGAATAGCCTTCACTTGAGGCAGAAGAACAGCTCGCGGCTCCAGGACTTGAATAACTTCCCTGTTGCTCACTTATATCCTTTGCTTGAAGGAAATCAGGTTCCTGCTGCCAATTTGGTTCATCATCATCACTCATTCACAGTGTTTTACTAATCTGAGAGACTTCCGTTATTCTGTGTGTGGCTACCCCAAGCTGGTGTTTAACCTCATCGCTGCCAGGTCATGGGCATGTGGAAAAGCACACATGCCTCGGGGGATACAGGGCGACAAGAAGCTGAGGGGTGAATGGGTCAGCAGGAGATGCTTCTTCCCGGCTCCATTGTGCTTTATGTCACGCCTGCCACTGTGAGGTCTGTATGTCAAGTTCTTTTTCTTGAACAGCACCTTTAGTTTCCCAAAGGGTATCTGAAAATGCCAGGATTTGGTATAAATAGTCCAGTCCTGAAATGAAAACATCTATTCACTGTTTTGTTTCTTGGTTACAGACAAAATAGTAGAGTTTAATTGCTGCTGCTGTACTACATAGCTGTTGTCCTGCCTAGCTCACACCTCTGTCCTAGAATGATGTTTACTAATGGGCAAGAAGCAGCAGGCTGCTGTAGGAAGACACTGTATGGCTGAATGTAGGCTCTCGGGTCTTGGAGTTTGGCTCCTTTGAACTCCACTGATGGTATCTCTTCTGCTTTTAATCTTCCCTTTCCGAATGGAGATCTCCAACATCTTAACTCAAGACTGTATTTCCTCCTTTGCTGAAAAAGAGGAGTGGTATTAGGGGGAGGGAAAGCTTCATCCTATTTTGTTTTGAGTCACAGTGTAATAATGCTTCCAAGCAGCTTTTGCTCCATCGGCCTCCTGAATAGCTCCGTCACCAGGATGAGGAGGCCCCATGGAAAGGGGAAATAAGATGCAAATATTCTCAGTACATGAAGTAATTCTTTCATTATGCTCAGCAGGTCTCAGAGGTGCTCTTTGTAAAAGAAAAATATTGGTTTCTATGTAGAGACATATCTATGTAGACATCCAACCCTCCCAGACAATCTGCATGAGGTATTTGCTGTCTAAAATGTGTAAGCCCTTTTCAGTTACCTCCCTTGTTCTATTCAGATTTTCCTAAAGATTTTTGGTTGTTTGGTCATTTTTTAATGTGCTTGCCCTTGTGGTTAGATTTGCTAGCCTGGCTAAGCTGGTTTTGGTTGTATTCTCATTGAGCATCAACATATAGAAAATTATTCCGATACAGAAGTGCTCCCAGAGAAAGAGGCTGTTGCCATCAGATGGCTATGACAATTTACTGGAAGGGAGTTCACTTGTGGGAGACAATTCCTTAAAAGAACAGAAAAAAGCAAGAAAGGAACGTTGCAGTAACTCAAAGAGTAGGGCTGGACCTTGTTGAGGAAAAGAGAACTAAACCAAAACCCTGTTAAGCATACAGCTTGGTAGATTCATTTTGGTATTCAGTTTTTGATGCATGCCAGCATTCCCTGCAAAGAGTGAGATTTAAATAAAAAGTACAATTTTGTCCTTTTCTGTTTGCAAAGATTCAGCCACTGCCCAATCCCCACAAAATATAAAAAGGGATCTGTCTCTGAGGCTTCCCAAGCACAATGAATCCATTTAGCTGCCACAATACCACATGCAGAATCCAGTCCCCTAATTTCTGTCTCTGTTGCCAGTTATTGCATTAAGTGACAGCATCTGTCAGGATGATGGCACTGAGCTCATTAGCTTGGGATGGTGATGCACTAGGGAGTCCCTTTTTTTTCTCTGTAAGTGGTCATCTGAAATTTTGAGATCCTCATTCTTTCATGTACTGTGGACTTGGTATCTAGAATGTTATCTTGTTTCAGAAAGAAAAAACTACACTTTTCTTCAGAAGTAGGAGGTGCATTTTCCTATGCCACAGGACATGTGATAAAGGGTGTTGGTTAATTGGGCAGCACCTTGACGTGTCTCATGTTTTGCCACTCTCTGTTTCTGCTGTTACTCTGCCTCTCAGCTTTGCATTTACACTGCACCCACTGCCCACAAGCCTATGGGACAGCCTAGGGAACCCAAGGAAAAACAGCCCTTGAAAATCTGGGCTTGGATTCTTCCTGCAGACTGTCCAGATGTTCCCATTTGGCTTTCTGTTTTCTATATTGTTTCTGTGTGCTTTTCATTTATGGGTTTACATTTGCTTCTGTTTTGCTCTGATTGGCAGCAGATACCTGGGTCTGTTCACTGACGTTTCAATGACAGAATCCCTTCTATCTAGGATTATTCCTGTTTCTGAGTGCACTCGAATCTGCTGCCTGGGTAGTTTCCTTTGCTTTGGCCATGTAACAGTTAGTCAAAGTATTTTGCTCTGCCTGCCTCATTTCTGGAACTTGCTTCAGACTTCATTGAGTTTATTGCCTACACTGTGTCAAGCTGCAGTTCATTATTGTCGTCATTTTATTAAAATGGTCCCGAAGAGCACCAAATTCTGAATGCATGACTGCAATATTCCATGCAGATCTACTTTATTTTTATATTGGTCAAAGCCATCAGTAAAGCTGCCATTAGCAGCCAAGCTAACGCCTTTGTGAAGGGCTGCCATGATTTCCCAGTGCCTGGCATTTAGTCGTTGGCTCTTGAATGCTGTATCTCGACATTGGGTACATATTGCTTTTAAATACTAGGGGTAAAACACACTTCTGTCACAGAGGAAGCAGCATTAAGACTATCTGAAATCCAGTTCTATGTTTAGAGCTTCATGCATTCTTTATAAGTTTTGTGTTATCTTTTCTGATCTGAAAATGAAAGCAATGCATTTGGCCTTTATGCCATATATTAAACTCTAGAGTGTTAAACAGAAAGGGGAAATGTGTGTGAGTCGATAAGTGATCTTTAATATGTAAAACATGCTGCTTACATTCTTCAGATCTATAGTAGAGATACTGTCTGGATTATGTGTAGCGCAAAAATTCAAAAGTGTGTGTATTTTAATGCCAAGCTCATGGGGATGCTATAATGAAATGCAGATTCCTAAGAACTTTACTACAGAGTAGGAGAAAGTTAAAGAGAAACTGGAAAGAGCATTTGTGATTAGTAAAGTGTAACAACTTGCAGGGCTTTTGTGATTCTAGGCAGGTGTTGTGAAGCAGAAGCAAAATACAGAAGTTTTAGCATTTGTGTTCTCTTGATATTTTATGGTTTCACACAGCATCAGCAATAATACTGTGGAGCATTTTAGAGTTTTCCATGCCTTTATGCTGAGCTTTTGCAGGTAAAGTGGGAAAACATGTGGACAATAGTGTTTATCTTGTTTGTGAATGACTGTTCTTGAAGTATAGGCATACTGAGAAGCTCATTTTAGTGCAAGTGAAGCTCTTTAGACAAACATGTCTGGATATTTTTAATAGCTCTTGGTAATATCTTATCCCCTTCCACTCTAAGTATCTTTGAAAACCCTCCGAAAGTGCTCCAGGAAAATGTTCTGGAGCAGAGCTATATGCGTAACAACTTTGGGTATTATCAAGAAAAACTTTTGATAATAAAAGAAGTTCAAACCTCGGACTTCCCGGTCTTCTATAGTTAAGACCCGCTGGTTTTGCTGCAAAACTTTTATGAAGGACTAAAAATAAGCAACCTCCTTACTACACTTACTATAAAGGAATTCATTCCATTAGCTTTTTGAGACAAAGTACAACAGTTTAATCATTGAGTAGGGGTGGTGAGCTGAGTGTGAGGAAACAAAATCGTGACCTCATTCATATTAGCAGCATCCAAGTGAACAAACTGGCCAAATCCAGTGTTTGAGGCCCTGCCTCAAGCAAACAGAATCAAACTATTAAGGTAAACAAAAAAGTTAAATTTAACAGGTCAGCATTAAGATTAATCAAAGAGCAGAACCTTATAAGCATAATTTTGCTTCCATATCTTGTAAAAAATATTACAGTCATAATCATAGATTCCTTTCCCAGAGACTGATTTTACAGCAACTCCAAGTAATTGCACACATCTGGTGATAACTTGAAAAACTGCAGTTGTAAAAGGAGCTAAACTAAAGACTACAGATTCCCTGTTCTATAATAGATCAGGTTTTGGAGCCATATCCACTTTGATACCCTTTAAAGGACAAATGCTGCTGAAAATTTTGAAAGACTCAACTATAAACTTGTTTATAACATTGTTATTATTAACATCTGTGTTACAGAGATCTGAATTTCCCCAACGGTGGAAAAGCAACATGAAAGATTTTGCTGCACACCTCTAATTAAGTTCAACACAATTACAAGCAGTGTTGTATGGTAGAAATTTCAAATCCCAATGTCCTTGACTAGACTGGTAGTCAATCATCACAGATGAATTTTTACAGTAGTTTTCAAAAGTTCCTCCCATTTATGTATGTATAAAGAGCAGTGATATACATTGCAAAAATGTGTACAGTAGACATTTTTTATTGTCTAGTTCAGAAATCTGTCACATGCCATTGCCACAAGTTCATCTTCACTGCTCAACTCAGACATCCCAGACATCTTTGTAGTGTTGTACAGCTGTCATTTTTCAAGCAATCCAGCAGACAAGTTTCCTTTCTTTACCAAAAGAGATATTCCCTCCTCCCCCCAAAATTTCAAGAGAACATTAGGTACTGGATTAGTGGCTGAATTAGCATTTGATACTTCCCCAGCCAGCACATAGAGCAATGGGGACCTCGGGAGCTGTGTGCTTCCACCATACCATGAGGGTTTGGCAGTGATTGTGTTTATTTACAGTTATTTATCTTGCCATTACACTCCTATCTGAATGTCTCACAATCTTTTGGGTCCTCAGAGCAACACTGTGAGATAAAGGACTATTGTCCACTGTCACAGGTTGAGCAATGAGAGCCAAAATTTGCAAAGGCATTTAGTACATGGTATGCTTGGTCAGAGACACACATGGAGAGATGGAAGGAGGAAAAAGTTACCAATTTTCAGTGCTTTTATGGTTCAAATGCAATCCTAGGCCTGAGTTCATTTTATTATAGGATGGTAGGACTCCCAGTAGCATATGCAGCTTAGTATATATATCTGGGAGTGAGAGGAAAAGAGTTAGCAGGGGCTCTCAACGGTGCCATTGCTAGCTTGCCCAGGTACTCAGGGTTACTGGCTTGAACAATTTCCATCCTGTGCTGGAAACATGAGTTCCTGAGGAGACAGCAATATCAGTGTACTTCTCCTGGAATTCCTCCTCTCTTCGCTCACCAAGGTGTTCTGTACATGTCTTGTTCCTCTTACCTGTAGGAATTGCATGTGTGGTTGTAAGAGCTAGTATCTCATGGCTTAATAGTCAGTTCTCCCATCTAGGACATCTGGATGTGAGGAGGTTCCCTCTAGCTGTGCTTTAGTTTCTTGTACAAAGTAGTCCCTTTCTGCTGATGATCATGAGATTAGACTTCCCCTTCCACACCTGGCATGTTTAGGAAGAGAAGGGGAAGATGGCAGGGGAAGACATTGCCACAGAGCTTAACTTCAGCCCTTGGTACCACTGGGATCTAAGCAGCTTTGTGCAGAGACACAGTAGAGATCTCCAACAGCAGGATCTTCACCACCAGAGCGACCTGGCCCTCAAAAGGATCATCATCATCTGTTGGGAAGCATGATAGTTCTGCATGACAGTTACAAGATTTTTGGGAAAAATACATGTTGCAGCTCGTGGACGTAGGGTCACACAAAAAAATAATACCGCAGCAGAGTGCTTGGGAGCCCAAGCTAGACAGCCCCCAGCTTCTGGGCTGATTTATATTTTTCTCACTCAGGTACACAGGTTACTGATTATACTGCATAACTAGTTACAGGGTTTTTCTGTGTACTTCCAAAAGTTACCAAAAATCATTTGGTGAGGGGAACAGAAAGGGAATCCGTATGCCGTTGGGGCTGTCCACTGAAAAAGATTTTAGGCATCAGGCTTTGTAAGTAGAAGTAGAGACAGATCAGCTAAGCAAAATGTCTGATTTCAGATGCAGACAAATATACTTATGGCATATGTGGAACAGAAAATTAACTTGTGTATGTATCTCTGTGTGCATATGTTGGGGGATCTGGCATTTGGAAAGATCTGTAGAAAATTTCTGTCTTTGCATTTTACCTGACAAGCAATAAGACCTCTCAGAAGTCAGGCCAAAATCCTCTTGCCATACAGTCACCCCCTGCTTCACTGGGGTCATGGTGGTGGGGTAATAAAACGAAAAATAATTAAAAACGCATTCTAAAAATCTTGTTAGACTATTTCTTCAAAAGTACCTCCCTGAAAAGCCAGGCACCTTACTAGTATCAATCCAATTACAGGACCCAGAGGGAAGGGAAATTATAAGTAATAATTTTAGAAATAGCCCCAGGATGTACTGTGTGTGTCTCTGAGCCAGGAAAACCCCAAAGGGCATAAGTCTGGAATATAATAGCTGGCTCATTCCCAGGCAGAAACCTGCAGTTTCACTGAAAGCCTGACAGACACACTGCAATGCATATATCTTAATAGCAGTACCAGTGAACTTAGCTATTCAGATCTGATTCTCAGAAATACTTGAGGTTCAGGAGAGCAAAAAAGGCAGACGTTTTAGGGATAAATCCTAAGTATCATTGAGGCTCTGGTTCCACATCCCATTGGGATGATTTCTTTGTTATTACCATTCAATGTAATGATCTACACCCTAATTCTTGCAATGACTTTAAGAGCCATGGAAGTTCATACAAGGAGTAGTCCTGGGCAAAACATGGGACTTGTACAGTCCACGAGATCACAAGTGCACATAAATTTTTTATAGGATGTGGCCCCAGGAACAGCGCTCATCTGTAATGACTCTAGTGACTTTCATTATGAAAGAGGATGTTAGCTAGTGAAGGTTTTCTGTGATGCTACCACACAGGGCAAAACATACTTGTGAGTTTATGCTCATGCTTTCAACTCTATTCAAGAAATCAATACTGGAGGAGTTTTCTTCCTCTGTTTTAATTTGTAACTTTCCTTGCTCCAAATTGAAGTAGCATAGAGGAGAGAGGAGGAGTCACTTAGCATTTGAGCTTTGGAACCAGGTCTTGTAAATCTCAGCAGCCAGCCGGCAGCTGACTTCTTCTAATGAGAATGATCCTTTCCTGCAAATGGCCGGATTCCTTCTTCTGGGTTCTGCTGTTGCCAGCATACTGCTAGAGAAAGACTCTCAGGCATAAAAATACATTAGAAAATAATAGCAGGAAGGGAAATACTATTGGCTGCAAACCTGTCAACTCAAATCAGATGTTAGCTTCCCTTCTTGCTTCCAATTTAGTAGAAATATGCTAAGGATTTGAAAATGTGACTTTTCATCAAATATGATCATATTCTTCACTCTCTGAGTTAAAAAGTGCCATTATATTAGTGCTCTCTCTCTTTTGAGTTTCTAAAGTGAAAGAAAAATGTCTTCTTTGTAATAGGCTGGAAACATAACAGCATGACAGTCATTTGCATCTGAAGCTTCTGTTTCCTCTCTCTTCCCTCCCCACACCCCATTCAAATCCACACAGGCCTTTTTCATGTCAAGCATGTGAAAGCTTTCTGTGTGGCTAAATTGTTTTTTGCAGGCACTAATAATTCTGCCTGCTATTAAGTGTTCAACATACAAAAGCAGAACGAGCTCTTTATAAGCCTTATTTTTTTTTTTTTAATTTTAGATGAAAGAAGAAAACTGAAAGCTCCATGGGACAAGGAGATATAAGTTGTCTGTTTAGATATATGCCCTTTGCTTCTTCCGTGAAATTCTCCGTCTCGGGCTCTGTTCAGCACTGCAGATCTGGCAGTATGCAGCATGACTTACCAGACTTCCCGTGATGTTTGGGGTTCTCCTTAGGCTCCAGCTGTGGGAAGCAGGCAACTTGACTGGGAAATTCAGCTCACTTGTTTTCTCAAAGCAGGTTACAAGTACTTCAGGTCTCAGAGAACAGCCGAAAGCTATGATACAGGGGCACCCCTCTTCGCTGGAGACAGAAGGCAGAACAAAAATATAATTTAAAAACACTTGTGATCTTTAACCTACTGTCTTGATTGTCTTTCTGGAAAGTGGGTGAGCCAAAAAGAGTCCACAAATTATTTTGGAGGACTTGGGTTTGTCAGATCTGAATAGACAGGTACACAGACATTGCTGTTTAAAAGGCATGATCTGCAAGAGACTGCCACAACTATGTACACACTGCATAGAGAGGAAAGCTGGCTGGAGGCCCTGTGTTCTCTCTATAAATTGCCAAAGGGAATGATATTCAAAGTAAATGCTCAGACTTTTTGATTAAATGAAACCATTGCCACTACCCAATGCAGCTTGTGTTCTCTTCTATTGCAGCACATTACGCAGCAATAGGTGATACCATAAATAATCTATACAAGCTTCTGGAGCTCTGGGTGAAATAAGGACAGGCTGGTCTCATTATCTTCAAATTTCCCTATTTTTTTTACTTCAGTCAGGCCTTTCACATCTTTTTAAATGTATTTTTTTTAATTTATTGTATAAGAAGATAAAGGAATTCATTCAGGAGATGCTTAAATAATTGTACAATGTGGTAGATGTACAGTCAAGCTGAAGTGGATGTGATGTAAAAATTAAATTGCTGGACGGGGGACCTACGTGTGATAGAAGAAATAGCAAAGAGTAGACAGCAAGATTCCTCTGAACTTTTACTCTTCTGTGTCCCTTTCTCTATTTGTCAATTTGCCTGCTGGGGTACACGCCATTGTTTAATTTAGCTATGCAGTCTACTAGCCCTGCTGTCAGGACATGTGGACAACATCATAAATTAAAAACTATATTTGGGGAATTGGTGCAACAGGCCATAGGGTAGCTTCGGGCTCTTCAGGCAACAGAAGAAAAACTAAGAAACTAAGTCATTCTCAATCTTTCTCCCTTTAAAAACCACACACAAATGTTCTTAATGTTTTACTGGTAAGTTCGTTGCATTGTTTTAATGCAGTAAAAAAACCAAACCAAAACAATCCTGTATATATGGCCCACAAGATAGCATATGCAGGCACTCACAGTTGCCCATGTCCTCACTTCTCTGGAGGTCTCTGGAGTTGCCCATGTCCTCACTTCTCTGGAGGTCTCTGGAGTTGCACAGATCGCCTCTCCAATTCCCTCCTCCCCAAAACATCAGAGAAAAATGTTTTGTAAAGTTATAAGCTCATTTAGATTGGAGGCAGACAGTCTTCCTGGCCGAGAGCCTATCACAACAGTAAATGAGAGACACTGATGAAAATTGCTGGCCATGAAATACACACACACACACACATGCGTGCGTGTGCACTCTTGGAAGAGGCAACTAGACCTATCAGCCTGTCTTTATCAGTTCAGTAGTTCTGAAGAAAAACAGGCAAGACTTCTATCATCGATAGCAGAACACCAAAAGCTGAGAGCTTGTGTAGCAATTGGACTGTGCATGTTATGGATATACGGTGAAAATAAAATAAAGATAGAACTGCAGTGGGCGTATAGGAAAACATATGTGAGTGTGTGACTATGTGTATCAGCAACACCTTTGAACTCCTGCCTTCTCCCTGTGATGTGACATAGTTGTGCAGCTGATGACTGCAGCACGGGCACTAACTGAAACTACTCCAAGAGCCAGGATTCTCACAGCATTGCCCTCCTCCTGGTGTTTCCCAATATCTGCACATGGATCAGATGCCCACAGCCTTTCCCAGAGGCCTTTCTTGGATGTCCATCCAGTCATGATGCTAGGAAAATTCCACTCCTAATTCTCAGTAGTTCGGTTTTTCATCAAACCAAATGTGAATTCTTCACTTTCCTGTTAAGGCGGGCTTGATTTTGATGAGAGGATTTTGAGCAGCATTGTGCCGTGGCTGCCTAGCTGGGGCACAACAATGAGCACAGCTTGGTTGTGGCTCTGGGTGTAGCTCCTTGCTGAGAAGTTCAAGCATGGTCCTTCTCCTCACCTGCAGGCAAGTGGGGTGGTGGGAGCAGTGTCAGCCTTCGAGGGGGAAATGGGAATTTGCCAAGCTGCAGGGCTGAGACCTGCTGTGAGCCCTAGGTGTGACACAAGACCTGCCAAAGATTTTCTCAGCGCAGTGTGCTGCCTGGAGCGGATCTGTGAGGCTGGAGTTTTTCGAGAGGAAGCTGAGCCCTTGAGGACAAGTCTCAGACCCACTCAAGACCCCTGCCCACTTTGTCGTGCTGTGGGCTATATTTTACTATTCCCGGTCACTGGAGGTCAGGACCATTTGTGACTCCATATCCACCAATAATCCAAGAGAGAAAACCAGGAGGCTTGTGTGGGGATGACAGTAAAGTAGAGTCAATTACAAAAGAAAAATGGTTAAAGGCCCCTTTGCAAAGAATGACAGTTCAGCCTTTATTTTGTAAAGATTCATGCTCACACAAGTCCCTCTTCTGAGCAGCAGCTGACATTTCTGGAATGACAAACTATTTCCAGCTTTGTGGAGGGGGGTCCTGGTGGACATAAAGTTGAACGTGAGCCGGTGATGTGCCCTTGCAGCAAAGAAGGTTAATGTTATCCTGGGCTGGATTAGGGAAAATATTGCCGGTAGGTCGAGGAAGGTGATCCTTCCACTCTACAGAGGATGGTTGAGGCCATGCCTGGAGTACTCTGTCCAGTTCTGGGCTCCCCAGTGCAAGAGAAAGATGGACATACTGGAGAGAGTCCAGCAAAGGGCCATGAAGAAGATTAAGGGACTGGAGCATCTCTCTTATGAGGAAAGGCTGAGAGAGCTGGGACTGTTCAGCCCAGAGAAGAGAAGGCTCAGGGGAGATCTCATCAATGTGTACAAATATCTGAAGGGAGGATGCAAAGAGGATGGAGCCAGGCTCTTCTCAGTGGTGTCAAGTGACAAGACCAGAGGCAACGGGCGAAAACTGAAACCTGGGAGCTTCCCTCTGAACATCAGGAAATACTTTTTTCCTGTGAGGGTCACTGAGCACTGGCACAGATTGCACAGAAATGTTGTGGAGTCTCCTTCCTTGGAGATACTCAGAACCTGTCTGAACGTGGTCCTGGGCAGCTGGCTTTAGGTGGCCCTGCTTGAATAAGGTGGTTGGATCAGATGACCTCCAGAGGTCCATTCCACCCTCAGCCCTTCTGTGGTTCAATGATTCTGTGAAAAGCTTTGGTTCAGCTATAGTCTGCTTTTTTGCCCAGCTATATCTCTTTCAGTCCCACCCAGAATAAAACAAGAAGACAGAAAAATTAAGCATGAAGGAAGATGTCAAAGGATTTCCCCATCTGAACCTGTTTCTTCCCTCCCCCTGTTGTCTCGTTTTCTCACAAGGGGGGCCTGATCAAGAAAAAGATGTTGAACATAATCTATTAATCCACTAACGCTCAGCACCTCTCACTCAACCGTGACATCCATGACCAAATAACACCCTTGTCCCCTCTGTCCCATGCAATCACCTCTGGCCTCCCCACCCTCCTAGTCCAGACATGTCTTCTAGAGAAACAACATTGATGTGTAGTGAACATCAATTCTAATTTTGTCTCAAATAGACTCCTCTATTCTTTTCGTTCTACACCATCCTTTCCCTGATTGTCACTGGGAGACACTGAAGTATATATGTATGAAAGAAAACCAATTGGCCACTAGATTCCAGCCTTCATTAGCAAAGATTTGGATGATGAAAAACTTTGACCAAATGAGAACATGTTGATAATGATGGCCTGAAATCAGAACAATCAGTCAGTATTTCTCCACACATTGCCTTTCTTTTTCACATAGCTAGATGCTGCTCTTATTAACACCTTGACCAGATATAGCTTCTTGTATGCATATTGAGCTTTAAATACTGTTTTATGTACTCAGAGTAAAAAAGAAAGTGCTATTTAGGCCTGAGGGGTACTAAGTCTTCCTCTTCACACAACAAGGGTTTGTTTTCCCCACCCCTGTGAAGGGCAAGGAAGCCTTTGTGCTACCCTCGCTTTGCAGGTGGAATCAGGAAATGTTTCTGTTACTAGTTTTCACTTGGCTTCTGTGCTGAGGCTAATCCTTACTTTGCAACAAAGTATCTGCTCTACTCTCCCCTGCAAAGCCGGCGGTAGTGTACCTTCAACAGAGTAGCTGCAGCCGAGGGGCTTGGGCTAGCATGCCTGAAAGCGACCGCGACAACCAGATGGAATAGCGGCAGCAGCGCAGGCCAAATGCTACACAACATTTACAAAAACTAAATAAAGTGGCTGGGCCCAAAGGCAATGTGGAAGACAGCATTTGGCAATTGCTCTTTTTAAGGAGGTATATTTTTAATGGTATTTTTATATCACACATATTGCAAATATGAAGTGCTCACCAGTGAACACTCATCTTGCAAAGATTCCAACGTTAACTGGATCTTACTTTCAAACATTAAAGGAATATATCACAGAAAAAACAGGACTATCTCCCACTTGGTCAGGTTTTAGCAGAAATTAAAAACTTAAATATCTCCGATTTATTGCTCTGTTGTTAACTGGTGAAGTTAAAGAGCCTGGAAAGGTGCCAGTTAGCAGCTAGCATACAGGAGATTCACTGCCTATTCTTGTTTTTAAAGACAGTTTTCTTTAGCTAGGTATCTGTGCTCATACAGGATTATCTTGAACAGGACATAAAAATGTTCTATCATAACTTTACCATATTATCACTTAAAATTCAGGAATGTCTTGGGGTGTCATCCAGACTGGGACTCTATTGCATCAGGCTCAGTGCAGACAGGGAGTCTATGAGCAGTCACAGGCTTTGCAGTTTTAGTCTGCACATTTTTTTCTGAAAACCATTGCCGCATAGATATTACTGCCTGAAAATCTCACTTTATTTTTAAAGGAGTATGTTTCTCGCCCACAGTGCCTGGAAATGAAAGTCCTAAATGCTCCAGCACCAGAACACATATAAAAAGACTGTAAAATGAAATTGTCTGCTTTCATGGCGTTAAGTCAATCCTGTGATTGATTGAGCAAAGGAGAGAGGGTGAGGAATGGAAGGTGTTATTCAGGGTTTCTGAATGCTGGAGCTGCGCAGAACTGCAGGTCGTTGTTGCTCCTCCGCATTCCAAAATTCAGTGATTTTAAACAGAAACCATCTTAATCAGGTCACCTGCAGCAAGAGTATATGCCAGTAAAAACTAGTTCTCCAAGACCAGCATCTGTAGGCTGCTGCGCCATGACATAACAGAACACTGGTACCCAAGGATGTTCAGTGACATTTCGCATGCTGAAAAATGCAATTCCTATGTCATTAAGTTGGTGCATTCCTACTGCTGGTCTTTGTGAGGGCTATTCCTTCAATGTTCATCATATTTTACCTTGGTTTGTGCTACAGCTTTGAGTTGGCATTCACCCAGAACTCAAAACAGATTTAGGCACAACCTTTGCAGATCACCATGTGAACACTAAACCATGTTTCTAGCATAATCAAGACACAAATTATCTCATCGTCACTCACAGACACCTTCCTTTCAGAATCTTGTCCTTTTGAGTGTACAAACCAGCCTGATACCAGTGAATTTTTGCATGGGTGCAAAGTTACTGGTGCTCATTCTCTACACTATTGCTGCCACAGCAGTTCTCAGGCATAACAAGAGACTTTTATTTTCTTTACTGCTCTGAAGATGCACCATATTTGTGTTTGTTGTATCTCTTGCTTCAGTATTCAGGCCCAATAATTAAGAAAGAAAAGGCTTCCATATGTTTTGCTTTCTGACAGACTCCTTTGGCCACTGCTCAGAATCATGTGAGTTATAGCCAGACACCAAGCCAGTATGGCCTTCAGGTCAGCTGGTATGGACTCTTCATTACTAAATCAGAGCTGGGGGAGGCTCTGGAGGTAGAAGAGTTATTTTTCATGCAAATCCCTTTGTGAGGCTTATCTTGGAGTTAAACTTTGCTATCTGAGCAACAAGGTTAATCCAGTAAATTGGGCTTGAAAAGACAAGGTTTAGGTAAATGAAAGGGCAAAGAAAGCTACTGCTATCAAACAGAACAAAAAGGAGAGAATACTCATGTCGTGTCATATTCTTTTGGAATTTATGGGTCATTTTTCTGAAATGAAAGAAATTTCTGAAAATCTTTGAAGTTTTCCTTAGTTTCCCTTCTAAAGAAAATTGAACGAACATTTCTAACAAGACCACATTTGGGGCTTTTTCTTGTTTTCATGGTTCGCCATAGATTTCAGAGCTATTTTGGTTTTGTTTGTTTGTTTTTGGGGTGGTTTGTTGTAATTTTTCCCCCTCTTTGTATCCTTCTGTTGTAGTTCTCTGATTTTTTTACTCATTATTTTTAATCTTTTCTCATTTTCTCCTGGGCTGGAAAGCAAATACTGCCCACCAACGTCATCAGCCCGTTTCTTGAATGTTGACCTCAGACTGTCTTTAAGGCCTTTTTAGTACTGGCCTGAACATCATGTCTGTAAGGATGGTCCCATGATATTGCTTTCCTCCTAGAAGCCACCTGCCATCCCCTCCGATGGTGCACTGAAAAAGCCAGGAGATTTCATTCTGAAGTTGCTCAGTCTTCATGGGACCAGGGCACCGTGAAGAGCATGGAGTAACTGTGGAGCTAGAGGTGGTAAGTTTTCTGTTTGCACATCAGAATGAAAACTGGGAACACCCAACACCTGAAGAGAAAGATGGACTGGACAACATTCTATTCATGTCCATTTGTTCTACATTTCTGTTTGTTCTCCACCCTTTCATTACCTGTGTTTTTCCTTATTGTCTTTTTGGATCAGCAAACCAAGATAAACATTGATCAAGGGACCTGATTTTTTACTCTCTTCTTACACTGGGAAAACTAGAGTTACAGTGGTGAAGAGTACTATTCAAGCTGAGCAAATCACTGGACTCATGTAGTTTTGATTAATGGATTGCAGCAAGGGCATACTGAGTCCTGCCCTGCATCAAGTCCCTGATGTTAGACCCGCTTCATTAAAACCCACGAGAAGGAGAGCACAACAGAGCATTCCTTCCTCTGGTATTCGCTTTCCTTTGCTGTCATTTAGCAGTTTGAGGACTGCCCGCCGTGGAGGCTGTGCTCAGTTTAGTAGCCAGTAGTGAAAGCAAACCAGATCAGTGCTGGGATCTAAGCAAAAGCCCCCTGGGTTTCAGCGCACCTATGTGGTGCATGCTTAGCTTACATGGGCGGGAGTGGAAACCGCCCTGCTTGTTTGTAAAAAGATCTGGGGATATACAAAGGTCTGCTCTCCCAAATCCATCACCTGGTGTCAAAGTGGGATTACGTCCCCTCTGCCACAGCACGCCCACACCAGCTGGCGAGTCATTCCTGTTTGCTCTCACACGACCACAGGCTACTTGAGCAGCTTCTTCCCCTTTCACAGGGCAAGGAGTGCGTGTTTGGTTTCTTAGCAGCTTATTCTGGTAAAAAGGGGAGCTGTGTGTAGAGAAAGGCACTTATTGTAACTCGTGTTTGCACTGAAAATTTTGAAAGCGCAATGCAAACAGGGACATCAAATATAAGCTGTATCTCAAATATAGTCTTCAGTCTGAAAAGTGTGAGAGAGATATGACCTCTACGTTGCTGGATGTTAGCGTTGCTAACCGGACTAACATAACATCTGTGGTTGTGCGTAGACATCATGATGGATGGTAAATTTTCTGATTAAAATGTACTTTTTTTTTCAACTTAAAACATTGTGTCATTTAATCTCTGATTATACGAGATGTTCATCCATAGTATACCAAACTGTACATTGTGGATGCGTGTTCTCTTTCCTAAGGAAAGCATGGAAGACACATGAGAAGCAAGCATGAACATAAATAATCCAAAATTCAGAAGGCAGATTACTTCACTCGGAGGACATGCCTGGTAAATGTTACAAATATGCTGTGTAACCTCACACTGTGTAACTTTCACAGAAGCAGAGCAACAGAAAGGCTAAATCACAGTGAAGTTGAGGTGAGACAGGACAAATAGCTGAGAAATGGCAGCAGGAAAGTTCATCTCTGTAAAACTGCAGGTGCAAATCCAGGAATCAAAGTGAGAACATATCAGGAGACAGAGGAAGCTGTTAAAGAGCTTTAAGAAATGAATAATAGAATAATCTCAAAAGGACATTGGTCTACGTTTACATGATCTGCACTTACATGCTTCAGTGAATGTGATATTGGTCACAGGGATCTTCAGACATGTAGCAGGGGTTAGCAGGCACTTTCAAAGCACACAGAAAATATACATGAATCCTGCTGTTGTGGTTATCATAGGTGAAAGAGTTGAAGAAGCAAGCTTTGGTTAGTTTGAATCTGTCCCTCTTACGTCTCTCTGGAGAAGAGCCTCTGGTGCCTTGTGTCATGCTCCTTGAAGCATGCTGTTCATTTACTTAGTAGGCTCTAGTTACTGAGCATTGACTGGCATTGTTTTCCTCAGGGGATTATGAAACTACAAATTGCACATCTAGTGATTTTGAAGAAGGAGCATCTGAAATGAGTAACTAATTGGGAATGGGTCCCAGACCTCTTCACTTGCATTGTCTCACAAGACCATCTTCTATGTCAGCAAAGAAATAAAGTTTAAAAAGAGAGTATTCTAACTTGTAAGGAGGCTAAAAGCAATAAAGAGAATCTGTGCAACTGAAGATAAATAGATCCAAGATAAGGGTCCTCTTTGAACTAAAGAGACTTTCAAAACTAATTTAGATACTCCATGCATCTGAAATTTCTGTGAAAAAAAACTTATTACAGGACTCCTGCTTTCAGATGAACCTGAAATGCCACAAAGGTCCCTTTTTGTTTTCAGTGCCAATCTCTATTTTGGTACTTCTGTGTCGAGGTGACCAGAAGGAAAGAGGCACAAAGAGCGGTGGCCTTTGAGAGCTTCTCAGTTTTACCTAAGATAAGCAGATACAGCTGTCTCAGAGATTTCAGTATCATTTGTACTTTTCTGTGCTTACTACAGGAAATTCCTTGAAGATCATAAACACTGAAGTAGTCTAACTGCAAAAAGCAGCCATCGTTAGCAACTGGCAATGGTTTAAGAGTCTCTGCTGCACAACTTTTCCAAACCTTACTCAGAACTCCATTCAGATTCAAATCATGGTCAATAGGCAAAGTCAGTTCTTTACAGCAGGCAAATGAACATTTCTCATCCTATTCTCCCTTAACCTCAGCCTGCGAGGATTGTTAGTCATCTGTTCCTGAGTTACAGGAAATGCCTTGGTAATTTGGGTATCTCTGTCACAGACTATCATGACATTCTGACACATGCAGGCTGCCAGTAAAGCATAGAAGAAAGCCACGTCATGGCTGACATCACACGGGAAAGAACTGAAGGTAAATCTGAAAATCACAGTTCTCATTTGGGAAGTTCTGGAAACACTCGCACCTATCTCAAAATGCAGAGAGGTGTGCACTAAGGACAGCAGGGCTACTCATAACCTTCAAGCGATGCACCTCCTCCAGGCACATGCAAGGACTGCAGCGAACGCACCAGACGTGCCTGTGCTTGTTTATTGTTTCAGCCAAGTGCGGTGGAGTCGGAGAAGGCATAGACAAGCTGTGGAGACATTTAAATCTGTTTAGGGTCTTGTTTTTTTCATGTTTTACTTGGGCAGACTCAGAGATTTCTTCCCTCTTTCTGCAGCGAGAGCCTCGATTTATAACAACATGGAAAGGCAATCATCTAGGCCTGCCCCAGTGGGATTACACACTATGGAAAGTGTGTTTAATTATGAAAAACTAAAGACAAGTGGGATATGTTTAGACTAAGAATGTAGACAGTTTCTTGGCTAGAAGCAAAGCTGAACAAAAAGGGTAAGAATTCTAGAACAATTGCAAAGGTTTTATTTACATTTATAAAAAAATCTACATATGTTTTCACTTAAAGCTCTTGGGAGGGTCATTTCAAAGATTAGAACTCCTGGCGGTTTGCATTCATCTCTACCTCTGTTCCCCCCGCTTGCAAATTGAGCATTAATATACAGATCACAACAAAAGGAAATGCATGCCTTGTGTGACATAACAAGTGACACAAAAGCTCAGTCACAAGAAACGAATTTTGAATTGATGAAGTATTGTGAGGGCTTTTAGTAACATTTATTGGTGTAATTTGCACAGTTCAGGCCACAGGAGTTTTGTAGAGAGCTTCTAGTCTTCCTGCCAATGAGAAATAAAACTTACAATCTTAAGGTGTATTCTTTTTAAGCCCTCCTGTGTCACAAAATAAAAAAAATTCCAATCTTTTTTTCCCAATAAGTTTCCTTTCAGTTGTTTTGTTTTGTTTTGTTTTGTTTTGTTTTGATTTGTTTTGTTTCTGCTTTCTTTACTCTAACTTCAATGTGGGTTACACTTAATCTCCTCTTTATCTCTCTAAAGCCTCAACAATCCTTACCCTACCTCTCTGGAACACCAAAACCCAGCAGTATGGTTGGTCTGCAGATTTGAAAATGGGCCACCAGAGCTGTTCATCACAAACGACACAGCACAGTTTAAATAAGAAGAGAGTGCAAATATATGCCATCCTGAGTCAGATTAATCTTTCAGCTGCCCTAATGCTCTGTCTCAGTAATGTAGGCTCCATGACCAATTTTCATGATAACACGGGAAAAAGTCAGCAGAGGAGAAAACTACAGCAAGGGAAGGGGACACTCTGGATTTCTTCCTCCTTTGGGAGGGCTGACACTTATGTGATGGAGCTCTCAGGCTTCAGGTCACCCATGGAGCAGGGACACAGATCAGTCTACCTATAGTTTACCTTCCCTGAAGAGCTATTATTACTATATAGCCACCTCAGGCTCTGAATGCAAAGGTCAAAGCTCTTATCAGTAGCTGGGGATCTGGACTGCAGTGCGAGGTAGCTGGAGGCTCTGATTATTGTCTGAGAGCTCTGTGACAGCCAGAGGAAGAGAGACCAAGGGGAAGGGGCAGGGGGCAGATCGTTGCTGTGTAGGTGATTTTGCTACTCTGGACTTCAGAAAAAAAGGGCTAAAGACATCAAACTCCTTTCTGAATGTTTTGAAGTTTCCGTGCAAGGAAAGCACTCTATGTCATTAAAAAAAAATAAATGCAGACTTTCCTGAGCACCTTGCTGGTTGGCACATTATGTGTGCAGACTCGAGACGGCCAAGGAGAATTTCACTTGAATTTCAGACGCAGGAGGAGGATTCACAAACTCACAGAAAAACAGACGGCTTGCAGTCATTGTGAGATTTCAGAAGATTGGTGGTAGCTTTTTAAACAGCAGACATTCACCTGTACACACATACACCTATATACACCTGTAGTGGGTGCAGGAAACATAAACAGTACCAGGACAGTGGTTTTACTGATGACTGTAGCAGATACAAATATCTTTGGTTGCTTTAAGTTCCATGCTTCAAGTCCCATGGAGTCAGGTAGTTCATCCACCCTCAGCTCCAGGGTCACTTTTACCGTCAGTACATTTGGCGCTGCAACTATACCACCTCGTGCCGTTAAGAGTTTTTGCTTTAAGAATCCCGAGAGTGGCACACCTCTAATTGCTAAGGAGAAATGACAGCAATTCAAAGAATCACCACAGTGTTGGTTTTGTCAGCCACACCCAGATAATCCCAACCTGTGAAACTTCTGTCCCAGCTCCAAGAATGTATGGCTCTGAGACAGAAAGCAAACAGTGAATGCCAAAACAGGCAGGTAATCACTTGGCAGCAGACTCCTTCAGCTTAAGCTTTGAGCCAGAAAATGGACATTTTCATGATAATGGCATACAGGCAGAGGATTTCTTAAGGGAAATAAAACTTGTTCTCAGTCTCTTCACAGGTGACAACCCCATCTGCTTTGTGCTGTGTGCTCCGTGTGCTTGTGTCAGTTCATCTTCAGAAAGAAACAATTTAATGTGAAAGTGGTTTCCTAGACATGAGTGGAGGAAAAATAAGTAAGTCCTCCATTAAATAATGAATCATCTGATTACATACTGCATCACAGCAAACATTAATGCTCATGATTTAGTGCCACACAGAAAATGGAAAGATAAAGAACATATTTAATATGGAAGACTGAGGAGAAGAAACATAAATGACTCCATTGAAAAAACATAGTAGTATTGTTTTCATCCTCGCTTGCTTTGTACTAGACAGGAATCCATTAACATCAAGTAAGGCCTATTTCTAATCCCCTTGCTAAACCCCAACCCTCGACACAGAAGAATTTGTTTTGAAGCAGAAACAAGTCAATCATTTTTGCCAATTAAGCACAATAATAAACATGAAGCAAGGAAAGAAAGTGGGCAGTGTTGCCAGGATAAGGAGAGCAGTGTCTACACATTTTGAAAGCTTGTCTAGATTATGAGGTTAGCTCAACAAAAATTCATCTATGACTTGCCTCCTAGGTCCAAGGGATATTCCTGATCTACAGCTTATTCATTTCCTGTACTGATGACACACACATGCAGTATGTGGCAAATGATAACAGGATTACATTTCATATGTATTTGCCTGAGTTTTTGTTTCCTGAGTACTCCCCATGCTTTGTAGTATGTCTCAGCCTAACATCAATCCAAATGATCACTGGGGTTATATGGAAGCTTGTGAAATAAATCAAGTGCTATTTGCATGAGCAGGCTTACTAGATATGCTGGTAACAATGGTCTCGGTGATGGTCTTAGCTGACAAGGAGACAGTGAAGAAATTTCTGTTTGATTTTTGGCTATTCTCTAAGCTTATCTTGTAAATGGTAACACATTTTCATTTGACATTCAAAAGAACAATGTCGCTGGTTTGCAGAGGACATCAAAAGTTCTTCTAAACTTTTATTATTTTTATTGACAGCCTACTTTTCATCCCTCTGCCTGCTCAGTGACCCTTCCACATTAATTGAGTGGACCTGCAGCAGGAATTTGTACCTAGCTTTACAGGTAAAGCAAATGACAGGAAACAGAAGCTGTGCAAATTGTCTCTGAAGGCGATGTACACAGCCCCCTGGAACGTACGGGCTTATGTTGCCATGCAATTAGGAAAGGAAAGGTAAATTTTGAATAAATATAGTGGCCATAAAAAGTAAAACAATCCTGAGATTAGCTTAAGGCCTAGGCTCTCTGTGTCACAATAGCCCAGCTCCTGAGGTGATCAAAATTAGGGGAGGAAAAACCCATGTGCAGTGTGTACACATCCATGGTGTCTCTCGGGGGTCAGAAAGCAAGCAGGAGAAGATGGGGGAAGCCTGGTTTGCTGCCAGCTCACATTTTCATTTGGAACAAATGTGTGTAAAGAGTTTAGACGGAGTCCCTGTAGACCTCGATAACAGTGTTTATCTGCTCAGCTTCAAAGAAAGCCACAGAAGGACTGTGATGAAATCTGGTGCAATTGTCCCTTTCAAAGCCATGGAAAAAAAAAAAAAATGTGCTGGGAAAGATGTAGTGTGGGCCTGAACAGTCCTTATACTTAGGCATAATAAGCAGTTTGTTACTTCCATTTGCGGGAACTCTGATCTGTCCTTTGCTTTCTAACCATGTAGGTGCAGGAGCCATTCTGCTTGAGGAGTTGATCTGCACTCCCCAGCCACAGTTTTTGACGTATATTTGTGCAGTCTGGTTGTAGGCTAGCTCTGATTCATGAATTATGTTTTTATTTTCCTTTTATCATTCCCTCTGGTTGCAGCAGTGTCTATAAATACCATATCACCCAAATGCTGAAATGGTGGAAAACAAGTTAGGAATGCTGTATGCAAGCAAAGCCCTCCTGCTCTTTCCCTGTCTCCCCAGATAAACAGCCCATCTCTGGTTATCCATCCTAAAGTCACCAATGCTTAAGCAAGTGGCTGGCAGGTACTAAATAATCAGAGGAGCAGGAAAAGCTTTCGGGAATACCAAGTCCTTCCTGAAGCCTGAATAGTACTGTTGTGCTTTGTGATGATTGTGAGCATGTCTGAGGTTTTTCAATCCCTGGAAAAGGCAAGCTTCACAGCTCAAGCAAGACCCAACTGGAGCAGACTATACTCAAGGAGGATTTATTTATTTTTAACATTTCTAGCTGTACCACCAGCGATGCTGACATTATGCTATTAACTTGCCGTTCGCATTTGAATGTTAACTATATAGGCATCCTTTGCATAGCTGTTCAATCTAATCTACATTTGTTTCCAGCCTTTTTTTACCCTCTGTCTTGATCTAGCTGGTAAATCAATGAGGCTGCTCTTTAGATTCAGAGTCTTTGGAGATTAACATGACTGAAGAAAATATTATATAGAAAGGGAGGGGGGAATCACTGCACTTTTACAGTGAAATACTGCCAAGGAACAAGCACAAAGAATACAGGGTAGCATATGTTTGGAAACCTTGGGATATACCTACACTGCAGCTGGCAGTAATATTGAATTTTGTGTGGCTTTAACCTTAGCTGGCTGATAATGCTGAAGGTTTTGCACCATGGGCTTAACATGGGCTGCAAAAGCCAAGCAAGGATGCTAAAGATGTTCATGCCAGCTGAAGTAACCGTCAGCAAGGCTACTACTACAGGCACCAAAAATTGCCAATTTGAAAGTTACTTGGCACGTGCCACCACAGTGGACACCTGCAGGCAGGCAGAGGCAGAGCCAACCCTGACCTGCTTAAGAAAAACAGCACAAAAACCCCCACCAACTTATTGTAGGTGGATAGGTGATGCACAGTTCAGCCTGGTGAGAGTTTGTGTGGTCGGTAGCCAGACTCTCCAGAGCCAGAGTTCAAATCCAGCAGCGGTCTCTGGGGAAGCTCAAAAAAAAAGAGCTTCAGCTTTTCGAGTTATGAGCTCCTTCACCTTCTGCTTTACAAGTGTTTACTCAGCATGCACTCAGTGTTGGCATAAAATTCACTCAGGGCCTTAATCAAAGGCCACTGTCATCAATGTAAAGACTACAAGGAAAGTAAGCAGATCATCATCTTCTAGGGATTTTTCAGTGGAAGTTGTGTTCCTAATTCTTTAAAGTTGACTTGAACTGTGTTTAGCCTTTGGATTAGGTTGAACCAACTTCTCCAGCTAGCTAGGAAAGAACAAAGTTGTCATTAAAACTAGTCACTTTTGACTCACCATCTTAAATGATCCATTATCTACCTAGAGCCCTGTCAACCAGATGAAGATGCCTTTTGACTGAGGCTACAGATGACCTTAAAAAGGTATCAAATCTCTGGAGTCAGAAGCCTTAGCTAGGTATCTACCTGCCTGTGCCATGGGAAAAGTCCTGCCACGTACTCAGCATTCATGTAGGAAAGATTTCCTTCTGTATCTGGAGACTGCCTAGCGCAACGGCCATTGATCCTGACTGAAGCCTCACCCTTGAGTTGCAGATGACCTAATGATGGTTCCTCACTTGATACCAGTGGATGCATTTCCTGTGGTGGATCTGCAGAGGAACAGTGAACGGGGGGTTACATTTGCAAGTGCAGCCCCTGCACCCAGAGGACTGACAACTCTACCTAACTGTCAGGGTTTGTGGCTTGGCAGCACTGTGACAGTCTGGCTTCATTGGGCGTACAGACAGGGAGTCACGTGCATCACGGCGCTCTGATTGTCCACACACCAACGCTCCCCTCCACAGGAAACCAGAAGTTATAGGACTTATGGTGCACACCAAACTGACACCCACACATCTGCAGGCAGGATAGGGCTGAGATGCACAGTATAGGTAGAAGGTGACAGGATCCTCATGTGTCTCAGCTTTGACATACCCACTAAGTCAGGCTTGGACCACAAAGCCCCGAAAGGTAGGAAAGTTTAACTCTGCTTCTGATGTTTTATACTTTTTTGTTAATTCCAAACTTTCAACATGAGTAAAGATCTTTTTTTTTTTCCAGCTCATTGTATAGCTGTTCACTTCTGCTGCACAGTTGGATAGAGTTTGGTGGTACAAGCTACAAACGATGTCAGTGGCAAAGGGAAGAAAATGGTTATCTCAACACTGCAGCAAAAATCCATCAACTGTGATGCAACGGCTCAGAAGTAGGGATGCTTTCTTGTGTTACACTGACAAGAACGCTTTTATAGCACTGTCCAGATGATTTTGCTTCCATAAGGTGTGCACTGCACATGTATGGACTAAAAAGCAGGTGAAGAAGCCTGAAGTTAGATTATGCAAGCTTTAAGAAGAAGGTGAAGAGGCATTATTAGCATTATCAGCATTATCTCTCAAAATTTAAACAAGAAGAAAATGCTTGTGACAGAGTTTTTGCTTTACACGCTGTGTACTATCCACTATCACCTACTACTCTTATCCTAGTACCCAAGACACTGTCACATAGCATCTATATCCTCTCAAGGGGCTGGATTTATGAAAGCATGTTAGAATGGTTCTTATCTGAGAACAGGACACCAGTTCTGTTTCTACTGGTATACAGCATCATCCTTGAGGTTGCCCTCATTTGATTGAAAACTGCAAGCTCTGCAGTCTTAGCTACATGGTACTTTGCCTACAATACCACATCTGCCCATCCTATTCTCCTTTTGCTGTAGAGTGGAGCAGAGGGTATCTAGATCTGAAGCTGGGGATGTCTAGATTGGGTGCTTTCAGCTTAACATTCAGTGAAACTCTTGATGGCTCTGGGCCACCCATATTCCCCTAAACACAATGCATACACCCTTCAACACAGCTTAGATTTCCCTAGAGAGAAATCCCTTTTTTCACCAGAACGTTATGAACAGCTACTTGATGACACAAGCTCTCCTAGCTTCCCAGACCAACACCATGAAGTCATGCCCATTTTCCACTGCACAGGGCCCTAGTGTCACCTTTTCCCCCCCGTTCTTCATTCCTCTCACCTCCCTGCTGTGCAGTAAAACTGAGATGTCCCAACCCTCAGCCTCTACCCACGTTTTGGTTGATGCACTGTCTCTCCCTATTGCTGCGTCATGAACCAATATTGCAGCCCCTTAAGCATTCAGTGTAACCTTTCAGCATCCCTGAGTTCAAGAAAAGGCAGCTTCCTCCTTCCACCTTGTGACAGGAGTCTCAAATACATGCAATAATTATCCTCTGGAAGTGCCCACATCTTTGCATTGACAAGAGCAGGCGGTCTGCCATGCTTCTTCACACACAAACCTTTTCCCTTAGTAGAGTAAAATGGATATATTTTAATCATTTAAAAATATTTAGTTTAATGGGTACTTCCTGTGCAGTAATAACTCCCCTGACCTATTATGTAAGTCACCCAAATGAGCTTTTTTGTTATAGGCCCACATAGAGACTCTTTTTTTTTTAAATAATGTTCATATGAATTTTGATTTGTGCCCCATCTGCTGCTGGTAGCGATCCACAGATATATATTTATATTTGGAAAATAGCTTGAGAGGTCTAGTGAATATTTCATGGCACCCACAATATGACTGCTTCTAAAAGTCATTGGCATTGGTAGGCACCAAGAGTACGTTTTTTTTGTGAGAGACAGATGAGTAAATGGTTCTCAAGAAAGCTGACAGAAATTTAAAACCCAGACTTAGAATCAAAATAGTCTGCTTTTACAAGGATCAATCCATGCCACTGTGAAGGCATATATTATCATTGCAGAATGTTTTTTATAATGTATTCCAACTAGGGATCCCCTAATATTTTTTTCTAAGAGCCTTATACTTCAGAGGATTGGGCAAATGGAATAGATGAAGGTGTGTCTTTCAAAAAAGTACTTGCAGAACAGGACATGCTGGCAATGCGTGAAATGCATGGCTGGTGTCAACCAATTAAAGGCACAGCTCTCTCCTACACCTCTGGAAATGGGGTGCAAGCTAAATAGACCTTGTTGAGATAAATGACATTGATAGTGCTCTTCTAGGCAGCATTCAAATAAACTAATATTGAGCAAGAAACTCACTGAGCTACTTCCATTTGACACCCATGTTCCACCAGGATCACTGTTCCACATAATATCCACATTAAGTGTGGCTGATAACTGCCTTTATAGCAACAAAAAATAAATATATTTAAATAGGCATTTGTTAGTCCTTGTAGCCATGCAAATAGGAGTCTACAAAATACTGAATCATTCCACAAAGGTCAGTAACTCCTTGTTGTTGCTCTATCTCGTAACACAAGAACAAGGAGATACCTGAGGAAATAAAAAAGGTCATAACTCTCAGACTGATAAAAGGCAAAATTTGTAGATTTTCTGACCTCAGCAAAACTGAGGCAAAGAAGGATACAGAAAGGATTAGTCATATCTAAGAATAATAAAAATATCCACTGTCATATTACTCATGGGATGACTTTCTAAAGAAAATTCTTGTTCCTGTTTTAGGCCCTAAGAAACTTCCCGTTTGCCTGGGTTAGAAAGAAATTTCCCTCAAAGGCATGAGATTGTGTATTTGTCTATTTTTATAAGTGTTGTAGCTTTCAGTGAAGACTCTGATGCTGGCTGCTATTGGACACCACAAAAGAATGCCTATTGCTTTGAAACAAATATGAAAATATTTGGAGTCTTTCAGGTGCTTACTCTACAGACCTTTATGTCTGAGGCAGAATTGTAATCATCCTTCACAAAATTTTCACTGGAAAAAAGCAGTGTCTGATTTGATGCATGTTTATTGAACACATTTAGGCACCACCAGGCTCTCATTCTGGATTCTGCAATAGATGGGCCATTGGTAGGTGTTAATGGTAGGTGTTAATACACCAATATGCAAGAAACATTTTCTCCAGCTCTCTGAATCTAGGATCATAATTGGCACTCCTGTCAGAAATGGTAGAAGAGGGCCTTGATCAGCCAACGAGATTCTCAGCTCTATGTCTGTTCAGTTTTTTTACAGCTGGTGAAGACAGCCTGAAAGAAAAATCTGTGGGAGGTTTATTTTGTCACTGACTGTGTTGTGTCTGTTTCTTCAGAAAAACGGAAAACTTCAGTTTGCAGCATCTTCCACCAGAAGTAACTTAATGCCAGATTTTAAACATGGAAACACTCTACTGGTATCTTTATTCATATTATCATCTAAGACTGTTTTCTTGCAGTTTCTAGCTACATGAACACTTGCATTTTTCATGTATTACTCAGACTTTATACCTTATGAATATGAACAAGGATTGGGAAAAAACCTCCTATCTATCTCTTAACATAAAATTCAAATGTTCCTTTAAAGAAAAAAAAATGCATTCCATCTTTAAGTCTAAAATTTCCTTTGTGTACTTCCAATGGACTATTTATTTTTCTGTCATATGGATAGCAAGTGAAGCAGAAAAGATCCCCGAGCTAGGAAATGATGGCAAACTTCTGGAGGTACTAAAGCATACTGAAACACACATTACTGCAGTAAGATTGAATAACTAGTCTACGCCTTCAAGTCACAGTAGTACAGACTTGTACAGCTCATACTAGACACGAGAGTATATGGTCTTAGTGAAACAATGAACATCTTGTGTTGAGAGACTCAGTAAAGCAGCACCCATATTGTTAGTCACCTCCAGCACCTATGGACTACATGATTCCTAAACCAGGGACCTTGTATGTGCACAGGAAGAATTCCACACCTCAGAATAGGATCTGAGAGGTGCGGAAGATTGAGGAGGAAACATTTTAAGAAAGGCAGTAAGGGAAATCTAAGTTGCACCTTAAATCTTACTGCTTCCTAAGCTTTAAGTGCGGTTTCATTCATGATTTACAGCTCTTGAACTCTCAGTCGTGAAATCACTTTTTTCCTCCCCCATATTCAAGGAGGATAGACCTTTGTAGCCTTTAGTGAAGGACTTATCATGCTGAGAGTTTAAAGAGCAGGTCCCACATTGCGGCCTGGCAGGAGGGTTAGACAGAGGAACAGTCCACATGTAAATCTACCAGGGCTCAGCTATATGTTAGGTGACAAACTCTGCAGCACTGTCAAAAGAGATGTACTTTTACCTGTGGCCAGAGGCAAAACTCCAGTGCCATGGTAATGTCAGGTAATTTTGAGGTTTTATGGTTTGATCAAAGGTGTCAGGGTGACAGAGAAGTCCCCCAGCCTCTAAGCTGATCCCACCTTTCATTTCACACAGCTGGTCCTGGCAGGGAGACCCCTGACATCAAAGAAGTCTTAAAGCTGCCGATTGAGATAAATACCCTATTGGCACTGCCTTACTGAAAATTCAAGGGTCTGGCTGTCCCTAGTGATTTTTCAGAGATTTGGTAACAGAGAGCTACAAGGTCAAAGGGGGAAAAAAATTGAAATCGAGGAGTGACAGAGCTGAGCACAGACTCTGCTGTGCAGTGTACTGACCCCCCCCACGCAGGGACGCAATCACAGCTGTGCGCTCGGCAATTCTGTATTTCTCAGGTAGGCTAGGCAAAGTGTACAAATAAAGCTGTAGGCAGCAAATGTCTTATGTCTTTATTAAAATCTTCTACATGGAAGAAATGTAAATGTATCTTCCTTTTACACACATAAGCAGGGGCTCGGGGAGAGGGGTGCTTTCTCTCAAGGCTTTCAGATTAACAAAGGATGTGTCTGGAGGATAGTCAGTGAATGATAAAAACTGAGAGGAGAGAAACATTCACTCCTTGGCTGGGAAGTTATCAAACTTGTAGAGCCTAGGGGCTATCTTCAGATGCATGAGCAGCTCCCATTTAAGACAAGGGAAATGGTGTGTCTATGCCTGTAAACAGAAGTTGATCCTGGCCCTAGGTACTTTAGAAGGAAGTATTTTCTTGCCGCTCTTTAAAAAAAAAAAAGGTACTTGATTCCTTTTTCAAAAGCAAAAATAAACATCATAAACCATGTTATTGCAGACAGCCTTGGTGCAGTGTCCCCATTGTCCAGTGTTCCTGTCCTTATCTCATTGTTATTTAAATAGAAAAAATAGAAAGTTAGATGTAGTACATAACTTTAAAATAACCTTATATGGTAATTTTGCTGCAACAGTAAAAAATGATCAGTTTCTCTGTCAGACAGCCAAGCAACACTTCTGCATTACTTTTTGCGCTGACTTCCAATCTTCTGAACATTTGGTCAAAAAGCATGTTTCTGTTACAGTCCTCATCTCAGCTATGATGCCTGAAGTTTAACATACTCTTCCTGAGTGAAAACCAGGCAAGAGCCATGCCTGGTGAAAACAGCAACAAGGAGAAAATCCCAGTGAAGGAATTCAAGCCAATGTTTGCAGCATGTCAAGGTTAATATAGGCTCTGCCAATTCAGAAGTAGGTGATGCATGCTTTACATGCTTAGCACAGAAGCAATAAGAATAAACGAGCCAGTCACAAAATGCCCACAAAGGCCAGTCTGACACCATCATGCACTCAGCCATGCGCAGTGATATGGGGAAATGTGGCCTTCCTCTATCGCCTTGGTCTTGCTCATGTGGTGGGAGGAAGAGGGTAGTGATTCCACTGTGTGGTGGGAAAGCAACCTAGAGCAAACTGAAATGCTACAGTAGGATAGAAGTCCATTAAGTGGTGCTTACTTAAGGGAGAAAGTAAATTTTTTAAACTCAGATACTGCTCACCTTCATGAAAAGGACAGTGTAGCCACCGGACCTACCTGCTGAGCAATCGGAGACATTGCCTCTTTGCATGCACCAGGGAAACTAGAGATAGAGGAGCTATACCACAAACCTTGGTGTGCAGCCCAGCACAGTCAGCTTTTGTTCATGGACTTCATTTTCTCCCGAAAGAAAGGTCACACATCAATTACTGTATATGGCGTATTTCATTGAGAGATTACTGAACACTATCAATGAGGCTATAATAAAAGTCTGTACTGCATCAGGAAAATCCAGCAGTTTGACTTAGCTGATGGATGCGTCATCCGTTCCCAATATCCTGACTGCTATTAGAAATGAAAATATCTCTTCCTTTAACTGCTTCAGACATCTCATCTGTTCCTCTGGGTGAATGTGTCATTAAATGTCAGTCTATAGATGTACCATTTGGTGAGGGGTGAGGGAGTAATAGGCTAAAATGTTCATATCCGAGTGAGACATACAAATCTGAACATAGGCACATAAATAAATGGGTTAACAGTCATAGATGGCTCAACAGTCATAAAGACCAAACACCTGTAAAGCCTCTTAACATGGAAGGGAGCAGCACTTCCAAAATCTCAGAGGGACCTCAAATGTTCTGGTATGCAGCACAAGTTGGTATGGGATCATTGGCAGAAGGATTGAAAATGGCTCTGATTTTCTGTTGTAAATGTTGGAAAATGGGGATTGCTTTACTGTGTTTCACAATATACCCTCCCACACTCGTATACCTTCAGTTGCCTGTGAACTGTGGGTGGTTCAAGGAGTTTGTCTGGCAGGGGGTACTGTCAGGCAGTATGGCACAGAGACTTCTTGTCTGACTGCTCTGCACAGGATGACGAGAGTGGGAAGAGCTGCACTATTTTTCTCCTTAAACATGTGTTGCAAATGTAAGGAGGGTACACCAGGACCCCTGGGGCATTTTTAATGACTCCAGAAGAGGTTATAAAACCTCAAAAGACTAACATTTAATAATCAGGTTAGAACCTGCTGTTATCCGACTTGTCAGTCTTCTACCACTCAAAGAAATTTTAAACATTTGTGGAGGCCACAAACTGGGGGAAAACAAATTATAATGGCTGGAACCCTGGGCAAAAAAAATGTAGAAGGAAAACATTTTCAAAAGTATCCTGAAAAACTGAAGTGTTTAAAAACTCAGGTTCATACCTAAAAATGAATGTCTAGTAAGAATAAAAAATTCTACTGAAACTTCTGTAGATGATGCAAGATAAGGGTTTTAAATACCTAGAAGACTTTAGTCAGTCTAGTCTTAAGTCACATAAGCATTGTGAAAGTTTTTGGCCTTAAGCAGCTAATTCCCTTTTCTCCCCAAATTCTCTCAAGTCCCTGGGTATCTAAGAGAGGTTTAGTCTTCTATGTAACTAAGATGCCTTTCAATATTTTTGGGAATTACTTTTGCTCTGGCACATTTGTTTGAAAGTAAAGATTGTGAATTCATTATACACTGGCATTAAACTAGCAGAAAGGAAAGCAGCAGCGTGCACACCTTCTGATAGACAGGAAAATGGTGCGATAAGAGTGTGTGCACCAGTTTTCAGTGTACGTGCATAATAGTCTCCAGAAGATTAAGGGTTAAAACAGGAAACGAAGTATAACAATCACAGAGCCAGACAAGGAGGCACTTGAAAGATAGACACAAAAATTAAGCTTGCACTACAGCTCAGACCAAATTAAACCAGACTTGCACAACATCTGGTCTGGAGATGGTGTGCTAGCAGCTGAGTGGCAGCACGTCTCCCAGGCTGACAGGCAGTCAGGAGAAGGTAGGTCTCAGGCTGACTGGGGGGCTCTCCCACTCAGCCTGGCTAGCTGAGGATACCCGCTCTGCTTCTCAGCCTGCAGCTGGGGCGCATTGCATGCCCGTGCTCACAGACAAGGCAGCCCATGAAGAGGAAGCAGAGGAGCCTGGGATGAAGGCTGCAAGGAGGTAAGGAGAGAGGACTGCGGTGGAAAAGGACACAATGGTGTAGGGTGGGGGCATGGGGAAGCACAGGAAACTGCGGCAGAGAAGTAGGTGGGTCGGTCACATATCATTACTGATGGAAATATAGGAGAAGGTATGGGTGTGTAAAGGAGCAGAAAAGTGAGGTTCAAAGCTGGCATGCTGAAGTGTCACCTGTCAGTGAACTGGGGACCCTTAAATAAACCAGTGAATTATTCCCAGTTTCTTAGACACCCATAGGCCAAAATAGGACAAGGTGTCTGCCCTTCACACAATGGTCAGGCAGAGAGAACAGCAGCTGTCTGGGGAAAGTGGTCAACGGCACAGGTCAATGGACGTGAGCACAGACAGCAGCCGTGGCGCGGTTAATGGGGTGGCGAACTGCACGATGTGTATGCCAGGAACAGTCAGATCCCCTCAAATGGCAGAGCCGCAGCTGGCTGTGTGGACCTGATGCTTCAGTGCCGAACCCAGCAGTGCCTTTGCCACTGAGCCCTCTGACAGGGGCAGTGCGAGGCACCCAGCTCCACTTTCCTGAGGCCCATGGAGCTGAGGCTACTCTTTCCTGAAACCTCCCCAGACCAACAAGAAGCAAATTATCACCATTTGTTCTCCTATTTTTCAGCTACAAAGACTGCTGAAAACATCTCAATTTTGAAATGTCACAATTGTATAAGAAAACTACAGTTGGTTTACTTATTCTTTTTCTCAGTTTCACAGATCTGACTACCTTGAACATCACTTTCAAAATCCTCAGTGGTTTATGAGGAATGAAGTTTACTGTTTTCTGAGCACCTCATGAAGCTAAAAGAGCACCAGCTTACTTTAGACCATTCAAAAAGAAAAGAAACAGCAACATAACTAGGGACTGCACAAACTAATTTGCCAAGTCACTCTGTCCAGCCTCTCAGCTTTATGCTGAACTTTTTCCACATTGCCTTGCATTGTCTCCCTTTCTTCTCACCTTGTAAAGATTCCACTCCTGCACAGATATCCACATTTGTCTGTGAAACGTCCAGCAGGTGCTTTGGTCTGTCAGTGTGATTTAAGTTGTAGTCTTCTTATGTTGGGGCTCCGCTGTTGCTAACACTCCCATGCTTAACTACCTCACGTAGCAGAGTTCAGCACATGTGCAAGAGTTTGCAAGACAGGCTATTTGCTTGAGAGCACTTATAAAGAGACATTATATGAGGGCTATAAATATTTGGAAAGTGGCCAAGAACAAGTTTTGAAACTATAAAAGTAACATCGGGGGTGAAATGACAACCTCCATTGTCAAAAGAGCAGTGCTTTATTACCATTTGCAGGATTTTTTTTTTTACTTCTCTATAAATTAATGAAATATTTGAAGGAAAACACTGCAGGAAGTTTTCTTTAACACAGCTTCTGTATTTTCCCGGAAACAATCATTGCGTTCTTTGTTTCAGACACTGAATGAATGAAGGTATACCAGAATACTAGAAGAGTCCTAGCTATGCTTGCGCATAATCTGGAAGTATTATGCTTGTGGCTGTAAAGATCATTCTTTTCATATGCTTCTGTTTCAGCCAGGGTATAAAAATATCAGGAAAATCAGAATGATCCTGGCAAATCAGCTTTGTGACGTCTTCTCCATTAAGGTTACCATTCAAAAGTATGGGGAAACTGATTTAACAGAGAACATGCTCCAAGTCATACAATGTCTCTGCCTGTCTAGATGTGACAAAATACAACATCTGACAAAAAGTGCATAAAAGGAACTCACAATCACAAAAGTGATTGTAGGAAGGAATGATTCACAGAAAACAACATACGTAAATGACAGGGAAGTACAAACAAAAAGTCTATCATTATAAAAAGGGGAGGAAGGCAAATTACTGGAAGAAAGAGGCCAACAACCTAGCTGTAAATACACGGAAGAAAACAAGAAGATGAGCCAACAACAAGTGAGGATTTCTTAGAGGCAAACCATATCAAATAACTCATTCTTTTCAGGAAGATGATAGTACAGTTTCCCTTTGTGTTTAGGGATAAGTATACACATTATATAGCTTAATTTTAATGAAAATTTTTTTTGTAGTGTATCACAGGAAGACCCCATGAGTAAGCTAGGGGAGTACAAAATGGAAGAAACTATTACAGGGGAGTTACAAAGCTGGTTAGAAAGCTGTACTTGAAGAGAAGACACCAGTGTTTCGTGGACAAGTTATGTGGTGATTCTGGAGTTTTACAAGTGTTTGACCACTATCCAGTGATATTTAATATTTTCATTAATGACCTCCATTATGGGAAAAAAGAGCATGCTTACTAAAATTTGGAGATGACCTGTAAGTGTGTCAGAAGATAGGATAAATCTGGAATGATCTGGATGGGTGCTAGAACAGGGGTAGTAAAAAGAGACTGTAATTCAGCAGGGGCAAGTGGAAGGTACATAGAGATGAGTCATCAAAATTAATAATAAAATAAAATAAAATAAAATAAAATAATAAAATAAAATAATTGCATAAGTAACATTTTTACAGAACAGATCTGAGGATCTTAATGAACTAAAAGCTCAACAAAAGCCAGTAATTTCATGTTGTTATGAAAAAAGCAAATGCTGTATCAGAAGGTATAAGTAGCAATAATTGAAATAGACCTTGACCTCTATGCAGAACTCTGCAAAGCTTCACCTGAATTTTTGAACATCTGTCCAGTTTTGGGATGAACACCTCAAGAAATGTAGGGATCAATAGAAAAGAATCCAGAGGAATTCATGAAGAAATATAAAAAAACACTGTCTCTGGCAGCACATTGAATGAGTTCTGATTGTAGCAGAAAGCAAAGGCATGGCTGGCTCTCCAAAGCCTACTGCAAGGCAGACAAGCAGCCATAAGCTTATATTATAACCAGAAAGATTCAGGCTGGCTGCAATTAAAAAACTTGTTTAAACTGAGGGTACTGAAGTGACAGAATAGATTTCCTGGTGACGACTTTTGTTGGAGGTCTGTAAGGACAGGTTAGACATCACCTGTGATGGAGGAGATAAATACCACTGATCTTCCCTCCAGGACAAGGAATGGATTTCTTGAAGGGATATAGAGGCAATGATATAAATTTCTTCTCTGAAGTGCTTTTTTAAAGCTTCTGTATAGAATTGACTTTGAAGTCATTACTGATGGCTTACTCCTGGAAGAGTGCTCAAAATGTCCATTCAGGAACTGGATCCTCATTTTAACTGGGATTGTGAAGTGAGAGATTCCCTCATGTATCGAGAATTCCCGACAAAGCCATAGGATCTGGGTGAGCTTACAATATAAAGTTGCAACTGACTTTGCTAATACTCACCAGAAACAGCTATCTTTGTAAGAGCTTTTGTTGGAATTGCACATAAACAGATCTGTTACCTTGCTCAGTCCAAAATTATGACCTTGGCTGAAATGATGTTTTCCTGAATCCATTACTGGAAAAGTATGTTCCAAGAAAAATTGCATGCAGCCATGGCTTGAAAGCAGAGAAAAGGCCAATATAACATCCCTTTCTTACTCTGAGAATTCTGTCCAAAAAATGAGAGCTTTCAATCGTGCAGATAAAATATTGAAACCCAAGAAAGACTGCAGCAAAATCAGCAGATCTGTATCAGGAAGAGCTTATTATGGAATAAATTCAGTACCAGACTTGTTATATTATGATTTAGTGACATGTCTCTATACTGAACTATCGTGAGAAGTGCCAGTCCTGAAGGTTGCTATGCACCTAAACCAAGCGCACTCAGCATTTCAGCACTCAGCCTGGAAGGTGAGCGAAATTCAACTGACCGAACTTGCAGAGGAAACCTTGGAGAGGGAGAGAGGGATCTGACTCCATGCGGTCCCCCAAGAACTTGGTATAACTAACAGTGTAACAGATAACTGGCACATATATAGGCCATATATGTGCAGAAGCTGTGAAGCCATTTGCAGAATGGTATATAAAATCATGGTAACTACTGGCTGAGTGGTATGTGACAGCAAAAAAGACTTTGTTGTTGTTGCAGATGACTCCAAACGCTGGATTTTCTAACATCAAAGACCTGAAAAAGCAGAAGAAAAGAAAGATAGTTGCAACAGGAGAAAGGATGAAGGTGCTAAATTGCTGAAATTACAGAAAAGAAACATTATTAACTCTCTCTCTCTCTGATTATGTAGGACTTTTCCCTTATGGTACAGCTCCCAGTGTATTGCCAAAGCTTGTTTAAAATAATTCAGTCACTTCTCATGGGATGCAGCTCAGCTAACTAATCACTCGGCTTTCTTTTTTTCCCTGATTCTTCTACCCACAATTTCACATCCCACTATACTAGCTATTGGATCACCTGCATACAAATTTCTTTCCATAAATGGAACTTGAACTTGCACCATTCAAAAAACCCGTACATTGTTGTCACATCAGGCTCCCATTTCCTTCTGGTTTGGTCAAAGTTATAATATAATGTTCATGTTTATTTCTCGCAATTTTCCAGTGCCTTAAATATATCTGTTACTTTTCTCTGAATGTCTTTCAACCTATCAATATCATTCCGGAGTTGAAGGTCCAAAGATTATATCCAGTGTTTTAGGTGAATCATTACTTCAGAAGCATTTTGCAATATTAAGTCCTATCAGTAACTGCAAAAAGATTAAAAAGCTACCTGAGCCATAAGATGTTAATGGTGTGTTCTGTGTGGAGAGAATAACAACATTCTGTGCCTCATGTGGGTCATGGCTTGAAAAAAACCTATCTAATGCTCAAAGCAAACAGGACTTGCTTCATGGTCCTTTCCAGCTGTTTTAACTTGTGAAGATTTTAGATGCTTCACTGATGTTTTCTAGTTCAGACTGTCTAATGTATGAATCAGGTAGTGAATAGATATGGTGGTGAAATTCACCGCTGTGCAGATAATCTGCACGATGCTTAAGTTTCCATTTGAGACCTTTTGAAGTCTGAGATGTTCTCAGAATTGTTTGTAGGCTTTACACTGACTGTATGTTTACCCCTAACTTAAAAAAGTTAGTCATCTCTGTATAAGTGGACCACAACATAAGTTAAAGCTGAATTTTTAATTCAGGTTTATGTTGCTCCTTTTGTCCCTCTTTTGCAGCAGGTTTCCTGAGGGACTGAATGTCTATGGGGTATGGTTTGCATCAGACACCAGAAAGGAGGAAGATGCGTTGTAGTAATGGGAAGGAGATAACACAAAAACTGCTTCGGGCCCCTCCTTTCCTCTTTCACCTTGATCTCATCCTGACCTGGCTCTGGGACCTGTTCTCGGCAGACCACTTCTGTTTATACACTACCCTTGGTTAATCAGTCTGCCCCAGGATTTATGTTGCTACCTGTTTCATCTGCTTGTGGTTCTGCCTGGATTTCTTATTAAGCATGGGTAGATAGATAGAGAGCATCAGCATACAGCAGCAGCTCTACCTTTGGATGTATGAGCCATGCCAAGACTTCAGGTAACACCTATCACATCTTTCTCAACCTGACCAATGATGAAGCAGCATTCTGCTTTGCACCCAACCCTAAAAGTAAGTGGCTGATACTTCAGGGCTATTGCCAGCATGGCTATCTGCTTGCAGGGTTTTATTTTCAAGGAAGCTGTGATCAAGCTATATTCATATGGTTACTTTGCATGTTGCTGTTCCTTGCTGACAGTCAATTTTTGAACTCCTAGAAAGAGTGGAACTCCTCACACCACCACATGCACACACACCATCAAGTGGTAAATTGTAACTGTGCCTATTCCAGGCTCTCTTGTTCTTATACTTTGCATACTGCTTGTGATTTTCCCCTTTCTTCCTAGGAACAAGAATTAGAGTAAGCAACAAACCTGGTAACTCTTATGTGGATAAGTGGCCTTGCCAAAACCAAAGATACTACCTGGAGGAGCTGGAGGACTCTCATATGGGACTGTAAGAACAGGCTTTCTGGTGCCTAAGAATCTGTAAAGCAGATTTAGCTGCTTTAAAAAGACAACTGGACTGTTATCACCTGCTGTGCTCGCATTCTTCCCATCACTATTGATATAACTTAGCTTGGAATCTGAGTCTGTAATAAAACATTTGAGTGTTTTATTTTGCATTTTATTTTGCTGTGCTTTTTTAATGCACATCAAAGTCATTCATAATTCCCAGAATTTTCAACATGGAACTGTTTGCTTAAGCAAAGACTCTTGTGATGGTGTGAATTATTTATTTATACAGTCTACTTTTAAGTTGGGGCCAACATTAATTTGGCTGGGTCACTGGCATTGTGGATTTAATTGCCATGTAAATAGCTGTGGAATCTATGTCTTTAATTAGTGTGCTAAATTCTACACAATTTATGAATAAAATATACTCATTTTGACATTTTAAAACAGTTCTTTTATTAATGAAGAATTTATCAGTGTTATGCGAATTCCCTTGCCTTTTGTTAATTATATGCCACTCTTGCATTTTTCTGATATGTTAATTTTGTTTGGTATAAATATTTGTCCTCATTAAGACGAATGCATTGTCAGAGTTGACTCATTCTTTCCCCCCTAACAGATAATTTAAATGTGAATTAATTTTTTGATCTTGTGGTTCTTTATGGCTTAGAAGAATCATCTAGCTTCGTCTTCCATGAAGTCCTCTTCAGCAATGTCTAAAATTTCACCCAAGTGGCCTGGCTTTCTGTGCACAGTATGCATGCCGTGTTGAAAGGAGTATAGGATAGGATTTACCTAGCTGTGTTTCTCACAAAAGGGAATAAAGAGTCAAGTTTTGCTAACATAGCACTGTCCCGTCTGTGAACTTCTGCTGCTAGATTGGTAATTCACACATGATGCATACTGAGAGGCCTAAAGTGTGCAGATATGGAACGAAGGGAGGGATCAGAAGGAGGCTGTGGTACCAGAGTGCTTCTAGGGCAATGGGAAAGCCATGATCTTGTGTAGGAATAGCTATGTCCCTCTGAAAAGCAAGGACTTTTTTAACCTCACATTCCTAGCTAGGGTAAATCTGACTCCCTTTTCCTCTCAAAGAACAGGAGAACAAACAACCAAATAAAACTGACATACAACCACGAGTCTCTTTTGACACACAGCTTGCTTATTTTTGCTTGTACATGAGCTGATAAAGTTCCAAGACCAGCAGGGAGGTATGGGGGCTGTACTGTTTGGGGAAGGGTAGAGCAAGGGAGGCAGGTGTGAAACATTCGGAGAAGGCAACAGCAAGTCTGCCTCTGTGAAATAGGAGGGATGGAAATGGCAGCTGCAAATAGTTGTGTTAGGAACCAGACTCGTTCTGAAAACATGGAGTCCCTTGGTTTTGTTATGCGTCTATACAGTGGTTTGAAGTGAGAGATGGTAAGGGAGGCAAGGCCTTTAGGAGCTCAAACTGAATGCTGAAGATAAAACTTGCTGATGAGAAGGCCCCAAAATATTGTCCCTTGGTATGATTTGGGAACCTAAAGAGTTCAAGAAAACAGAGAAGCAAAATACTGCTTGAAAGCAACTTTACAGAAAACAATAACTATGTAATGATTGGATCATGCAAATGAAGTGTATGAAGTAAAAAATTACGTAGCACAAAGGTGACAAAGAACAATGCATGTTGCATAATTTTTATAAACAACACTAAAGCCTCTTCACACTAAAATTATATGACCTTTAAGATGCTAGGAAGCACTGACAGTTGGGTGAACGCTTAGAAATAAATATTGCTCAAGTTTCAGATACTAAACTGCAAAGGCATCAGGCTCTAATTGTACCTGGAGGTACGAAAACTGTTACGAGCATGAGCTCAAAGCTGAATGAACAGCACCTTAGAGCAGAATCTTTTTTTTATGAGGCAGTCTCATATAAAAACCACATTAATAATGACATGAAAAGCACATGTTCTTAGTCTGTTACACTGCTTTGGACAGACTTTATCAAATGTTGAGCCAAATTAAGCTGAAGTTACCTGATCTTGTACCTCTTGGCCTCTTAGAGCTGTTAAGAAGAGTTTGGTATTTCTACCACTCCTTGTCAGAACATGCAAGCTTTCTGTTTAACTATGCTTTACCTGTTACAGCTTCTAATCTATGCTGGGTCACAAAACATTGTCAGGAGAAGATAAATCAAAGGAAGCACTCACAGCTGAGAGTCAAAACATAACAACAGCCACACTGCTAAGGATGCAAACAAGTCTGTGGATGCAAAATTTAACATGTTTCCAAGGACACACACGAGACAAGCCACTAGAATAGATCTACTGAGAGTTACTAGGCAAACCACGTCAGGGTCAGGAAATCCCCTGAGCTGAACACAGTTGGAGGCTGGCACAATGCTCAGGGAGTATCACGTTTACTTCTCCAGTTCTCATTCTTCTCTTTGCAGGTCATACAGTTCCTGTGGCACACAGGGCAGGTCTAGGAGGATCTTGCTTTGGGTTACCACAGACAATCCTCTAACTTTGAGTGATGGCCTTCTCCTTTGATTTGTCTTCCCTTGACTTCCATTTCTGGCCTAACTTAGACTAAGCAGGGTTAACACAGAAAGTGTAAGTTGTGAAGTACAACTTGTAGGCGCTCAATGGCCTGCTGGAGGGACTACAAAGCCTGTTAGCATTCTTAAGTCCACTCTTTCATTCTCTCTCTGCACCTCCTTTCATTAGAAATGGTCTGTTTCGCTCTGTGATTGCACAGCACCCAGCATATCGAAGTCTTGCTCTGTGCCTTGAGCACCGGAGCGCG